>ENA-UEQK01001705-UEQK01001705.1-human-gut-metagenome-genome-assembly--contig:-NODE-1705-length-13033-cov-22.535659_pt1 | contig 13033 bp, 7 predicted proteins | sample MGYA00242939_ERZ507942 | MGnify/ENA primary metagenome ERZ507942 (study PRJEB26167, sample SAMN06115485) | human gut metagenome | host: Homo sapiens | place: China:Chongqing | collected 2015-03-30... | reverse complement strand
AACCCGGCCGGAATGTTCCGCCGCGCACCCGTTTCACCGCGATCAGGCGGCAGCCTTGGCCCCGCCCTGTATGACTTTCTTCGGTGACGGCCTATGCGTGGCCCGGTGAGCAGACAGTCTCGGATACCCATAGGTATCGTTATGACCCCGGCGGCGATGCCCTACGGCCCGCCGTCCTGAAAGGCCCTCTCTGTTCCGTACTGTCGCCTCTTCCGGCCCTATACTTTTATTGTAAGAGCCCTCGCCGCCCTACACGCCGGAACCGATTCCAAAAAACCCGCCCCGCTCTCCGCCTCGCACAGCCCATGGAGTGTTTGTGCGTTGAGCTGTACGAATATAATTCCCCTCTGAAATCGTTGGTTTCAGAGGGGTTGTTCTTTGCCTATTGCTGATGACAACTGCTATTGACCGTGCTAAAATCAGTCATAAAAGTTGTCCTATGACAAATTGCAGTTACGAAGAATGCGGTTCAAGAAGCACGGCTCTCATTTTTCGGCCGCCAAGCATTCCGGATTTCTCCAATATACTACCCCGTGCCCAAAGCCGTATTCGCTCAAAGATATGAGCAAGCCCATCGGTGTCAGTGCCTATCAGATCACCAGCAACATGCTGGAAAACTGGAACGCCAGCTGCCGTCCGTAGAGGATATTCAGAAGATAATTTTCCTGAAATGATGCATAGTTAGGCGCAAATCCACAGTTCTACACGGTTAATATGGCGAGTTCACCACAACTATGTTAGCTCTCACGCAGAAATTATAGATATAAGGAGTGTTTCTATGCAGGTGTTTTTTAAAATGATAATCGATGATGGAGAAAAATACTACGCTGGTGAAGATCCTGGGGTTGCCATTTGCGTTTATGTCTCTATGCGAGGCTTAAACGGTATCGACGATAATACCTTTTGGGAAAATCAACGAAAACATTACCGTGAACATATGCAATTCGACTTTGGTTTTACTCCAAATCCAAGGTCGACTCTGATAGACGTTGCAGAAGAAATTGTAAAAAGGGCTGAACTTGACCTACAAAAATTCTTTGAATTTAGAGTTCCTATATACATATTAGAAAACTTGGAGTTTGTAGAAATAGAGGACCCAACAATCCCGCTTTCTACAATATCAAAATACTATGATATTAGTAAAGCACTACATATTTTCTTCGTGCTCTCTAATCAAGCTAGCGATATATGGGTAGAAGATGGTTTAAGGTATTACATGCACTCAAAAGAAGCCGGACGGCATAACCTACCTCATATTCATGTGGATTATAAACACGAATGCTCAGCTACTATTTCTCTATACGATGGAAAAATGGTTGACGGAGATATGCCGAGGCGAGTAATGAAAAGAGCATCAAAAAAGATAATAGACAATCAGAGATACTTGATGGAATGTTGGAATAAACTGACAGATGGTCTGAGAATAGACTTAAATGTCCATTTCGGTACAACCCCACTTAAACTCTGATTTGAAGCTATGTGAGTTTGCTGTACTGAGCAAATATCTTTAGGTAGAACATTTCAAAACATCCAGAACGGAGTATCTTGCCAAACATTGGGTTATCCGAACACATATAAACCCTGTGCTATCATAAGAGAAGAACGATAGCGGCAGATCGTAAAAGCGTTGTAATACAAGGTATTGACGGTTTCTAATTTTGCTTTCGACTGCAACAAAGATAGTATAGATTACCCTTATTTTTCGAATCTGGCCCTAATAAACAAGCGTGTTAAGGGTAAGAAAATATGTGATTGTAAAAAGCAGAACAGAATATTTGAGTGGGACGGGACAGAATAATCATTCAGAATAGGGCGGAAATAGGCGGTTTTATTTTCGGGTAGAACTTCCGTATTCTGTAAAAATTGTAGTGTTTTACAATACATTTTTTCATCATGTTTTTCATGGCTTATGTGGGAATGATCCGTTTTTTGAAAAATGCGGTTCAAAAAACTTAAAATGAATATTTTTTCTATTTGCCGATGTTTTTTGTTTTTTCGCAAAAGCAGCCCAGACCGCCAAAAGGCCGGTCTGGGCTGTGCTTACCTCTATGCTTGAAAAAACGGTTGACTAAAGCAGCCAATGAGCCGCGTCCGTGATGATCCGCCCCTGCCTGCCGTGCTCCTGCGCGTAAAAAACCTGCTCGCAGGTCACAGTGACCCCTTCCGGCAGCGCTCCCCGCACGGCGGCCAGCAAATCGCCTCCGGCGGCGTCAGCGATCATGGAGATCCTGATCCGCAGGCCGTCAGCCGCCGCCTCCTTTCGGATCATGACGTCATGGAGCCCGGCAGTGGTCTGCTGCGGCGCAGCACGTCCATCCACGATAGAAACGATTTGCGTATGGTATTCCGGGCAGATCAGCCGGTGGGAGAGGGCCTGAAACCAGGCATACACTGTTTCCTCCGAATAGTCCAAGCGAGCGGCTATTTGACGGTGTCCCACAATGGCCCGGATCTCGTCTTCGTTCAGCGGCGTTTCCGAGTATATTTTTGTAATAAAGTTGCGGCGGAAGATCCTGGTCGAGAAATCTCGGTTGGCCGCCTCATCCGCACTGCTTTCAAAGGTGTTTGCCGGCTCATCTACATCCGAGGGTGTGGTATAGGTAAGGGCAAACAGAGCATCCAACTCGTCCGCATCAAAAATGCTGCCGAGCTGGCTCTTGATAAAGCGCATGAGCTGGAGGGTGGTGCAGGGCTTTCGGGAGGCCGCCCCCACGCAGATGAGCGGCATGGCGTTCAGCTCCGTTTCTGAGCATTTCAATTCGGCCATCAGCAGCCGTTTGTACGCCTCCAAAATGGTTTGCAGCTCAGGGTGGACGGGAATACGGCGAATATAATTTCTGTTTTTTCCCTTCGCCGTCAGCTCACCGGCCGCGGTGGCCGTTCTGCAGATGTCGCAATACCAGTGTTCCGGGTGGCTCTGAAAGGGTTTGAAGTCCTGAAAAAGCAGTCCGCGCCCTTCGGACGGTCTCACACCCAAATACAAATAGCAGAGCATCCCCATCCACCGTCCGTCCCGCTGCCCGGCAGGCCCCAGAAGATTGCTCACAGCCTTTTGGACGATCTGGCGCTCCATGTTCGGCGTGATATATTGAAGTTTCAAGGAGCGCTGCGTCATAGCCTTACGCAGCTCCTCAAGGATGTCCTCCTTGCTTTTTTCCCACACGTCCCGCTGGCGGACCTTCAAAAGCTCCCAAGGGGCCTTCCACAGGGGATCCGCGCAGATAAAACGCTGCTCGCAGTAGCGAAAAATATCCCGTATCGCGGACCAGCGTTTTCCGTATGACGCTTCCTTGTATTCTACGATCCTGCCGTCTCTTTCGTATGTATCGACGGATTTCACCGCCTCCAGACAGTCCGCGGCCGTCATCTGGGCGGCCTTGTGCTTTTTGAGGGCCTCCTCAATGATCCGCAGCGCGGCGGTATATTCCCCGGTGGTTTTCTCTTTGTTGCAAAAGCCCTGATACTCCGCGATCTCGTCGTAGAATCTCGACCACAGCTCGAGGAGCGTGCAGTCCTCATCCGGCTTGTCGTCCGGCGGCCTCCACTGCAGAGGGGAATTGGCGCTGATTTTTGCTGTTTCCATACGCATTGCCTCCTTAATCGCGCTCCGGGGTCTCCGCCATGATCGACGCCGAAAATCCGTACTGACCGGTCAGTCTGACTACAAGATCCTGCTCCAGACGCGTTCCCGGTGGAATGTCGATCGTTATTTCCAAACGCGGGATCTGGTGGGGGATGTCACCGGCATGACCTAATGTGTCATAGCCCTCCTTCACAGCGCATGGGGCAGCCGACGGCAGGAGGTTGGACAGCCACAGATCCTGAATTTTACCTGCCTTGACCAATGCGCTCTCCGAGTTGAAGTCGGCGTAATAAATTCCGTCCGTATTCTTGGGGGAGAGGCCAAAGTGATGGAGCAATTCCTCCCCGGTCATGCCGCAGGAACGGTACATGTGCATGGCAGTGCCGGCGAAGAAGTCTGAAGCAGACGCGCTGGAGCTGATTATTTTGTCACTGTAAAGTTCAGGCTTGCCGATCACATCCCGGAATGTTTTCTCCAGCCACGCCTCGTAGGCATCGGGACTCATGCACCGTTTTTTGTTTCGATACTTGACCAGCAGGAACGCGGTCTGATCGGCGCATTGGCGCGTCATGTGATCCAGCAGACCGCTCAGGAGGCTCCCGACGCCTATATTTCGATACTGATAAATGTTCTCGGGATCCGTGACCGTGTATTTTACCGGCGCGCACTCCGGCTTTGACCGGCTCCTGCCCATGGGAACGACTTCCTTGGAAATTTGCAGATAGCGTCCGGGATAGCTGCGCAAAGAGCGGAAACAGTCTAACCGGAGCGCGCAGATCTCCTCCAGCGAAACGCCCTCGATCAGCATGACCGCCGCGGCGAAGTATTTGGGATCGGCCTTTTTGGTGACCTCCTCGACGCAGCGCCGGAGGATCGTCTGGCATTGAAGTTCACTCAGAACAGGGGCAAGCAGCCGCTTTCGAGCCTGATAGGCAGGGAGATAGTGTCCCCTTGATGTGTGGAAATGGTAGCTGTGCCAGTCCACAGAGACGGCCCGATCGACATTTTGCAGCACGGTTTCAAATAAATGGTGAAAAATGATACTGCACTGCGCCGCAGTCTTTTTGGATCTCTGAGCGATCCGGTTTAACTCAGGGGCCACAGCCGTTGGTGACAGCTCATGGATCGTCCATGAGCCGAAGGTTTGCAGGATCGTCTCGACGGCCGCCTTCTTGTCCTCCAGAGAGGCGTCTGTATAGTCGAATGTGGCTTTTATTTTTCTCCAGGCATAAGGGAAAACGACCGCCAGCTGCAGCTCGTTGTGCAGGCCGTCCCGGTGGTGCTCAAAATAACTGGGGAAAAACTGGTTGGGTAATATAGAGTTCAGCCTGTCCTGTATGACCCGCGCCGCGTCAGGACTGTCTTCGGTGACGGCGTACTGATGACCAAGCTGATACCGTCTGGAAAACGTGATCTTGCCGTATGCAAACTCAACGGATCTCACGCTGCCGTTTCTGATGGACACCTCAAGCTTGTCGATACGCCCGTCGGAATTGTGAATGTGCCGGATATAAACCGTTGATCCGTAGTAGGTATACGGATAAGGCTGTTTCCGTGTCTGCTTTTCTTCCGTCATTTGGAATTCCCCCTTGCGGGCGGCATTTGTTTTTCTCTGCCGGCCTTGACGTCATTTCGTATGATTCGATATAATCATCTCAGAAAATCCATTTTTTTGCAAGCCGGAGTAGATCAATGCCTATGAAAAGAACAAGAAGCGATGAAAGCGCGGCAAATCCAAATCAGACCATAAAACAGTACAGCTTTCGATTGAGCGCGCAATTATATGAAGAGGCCTCCGCGCTGTACAGGAGGCTTGGTATTCCGATCTCTACCGCGCTCTCCGCCTTTTTTGCGGGAACTGTCAGTGCCGGAACGCTGCCGTTTTCGCTGTCTCAGGACTACGCAAGGTTTTTGGAGACCTGCGCCCATGATGCTCTGTTTCGCGCGGTACAGGCGGAGTTAAACGCCGAGGGCGGGCCGGAGCAATGTTCGTTTCCCTTCCACGCGGCCAAAGCGCCGAGACTGGAAACGTTTTCTCTCGGGATTCCCGATGAGATCCGTGCGGGGAATTACCTGTGGGAAAAGCGGGAAAAGGTGGTTTCTATCAAGCTTGAACCGCCGCGGGCGGATACGGCGAAAGCAATTTTTCGGAGGATGGGGCTATCTGTGTCGGATGGCATCACGCTCTTTTTGCAGCAGTCCCTCGATGTGCGGGGGATGCCGTTTCAACCCGGGGAAAATCTTGCCGAACACATGAGGGACAGCGCGCTGAAGCAGCTGTGCAGGGAGCTGGAGGCCGGGCTAAAGAGCCAGGTCGTCAAAGATCGGTTCTCAGTTGAAACACAGCAGTACAAAGAGGATACAGATCGCCTTCTGGGGCCGTTTAACTGCACCGGCAAAGGGGGAAAATGCGTTTTGCGCCTTGTTCAGGCGTTTGAACGCGATCACGGAAGAAATTGGGATCGGTGGGAGAAAACCTGCCCCGGTCAGAAGGCGCTCCTGCGGGAGAGGGACATCCGCCTGTTCCATCTGGGGTTTGGGATCTATGAATTTCTGTACCGCGAGGAAAACAGCGAAGCCTCCGTTGTCCGCCTCCGTCTCATTGACGGCCGAAAGCCGTATATGCTCATCGGCGTTCCCTGGATGGAGCGGCAAGCGGAGAATACGCAGCTCATTACGGCGTATAAAGAGGAGAAGAAGAAGGAACAGGCGCGGGTCGAGAAACTGTTCCTGGTCTGACAGCGGGCTGTGCGCAAAAAGAAAACCGAAAGTGGGGTACAGATCAAACAGCGCACCGCGCTTTCGGTTTTGGGGGAGATAAATGCGATGTGGCGCCGCAAATTGGATAAAAACCGCCTGCGTTTCTTTTCAGGTGATAAAACACATGGCAGCTTTTTCTTATTCCAGCGTATACTTTAGAAATGATTTCAACGCTGCCAAACCTGAATAGCTCATGCGGGCAGCGAGATCAAGACCTCTTAAACGAAAAGAGGCGGGCAAAACTGGGAAAATGCAGGATTTTTGTTTGTTTTTTCACAAAAAGGTCGCCGCGCAAAAGGGGCGGCGTGTATAATAAAAAATTGCAAGGCCTGTCCGGGGGGATGAACCCCGCTGGCTTACACGCGAACAGAAGGAGAACAGATATGATGAGAAAGAGGATTGCCGCGTGGGCGCTGACCGCCTGCATGGCATTGACCCTGCTGCCCCTGCACGCCGGGGCCGTCCCCATCAGCGGCCAGACCGCCACGGAGACCGTCCATGCGCTCGAGGCGGCGGGGCTCCCGGTCTACACCCTGCAAAAAATGGGGAACGACCGGGAAAATCTGGTGCTGCTGCTGTTGGGCGACGGCTACACGCAAGATCAGCAGCAGCAATTTCTTCAGGAGGCGCGGGAACAGCTTCGCCGCCTGATGGCGCTGGAGCCGTACAGCCGCCTTGCCCACCGGATCAATGTGTACGCCGTGCCCGCCGTGTCCAACGAGGCGGGACTGAGCAGCGAGAACAACAAGCTGGATACCTATTTCGGCCTTACTACCTGGTACGAGACGAAGACCATCGTCTTTAGGAATGACGTAGGCGGGGCGGCAAAGGTGGACGCGATCAAGGCCGATCTGGAGCGGCTGTGTCTGGACGAAGGGGCGACCGTGGACAACATCCATATGTTCGTCAACACTGACACATCCGTCGGCTCCGCCAGCGGGATCTACTCCTTTTCCAAGGGAGGGGCCGAGGACTATGCCATGGCCCATGAGCTTTCCCACAGCGTCGGAAAGCTGGGGGACGAATACGGCTACGCCACGGATTTCCCAAACGTCTCCACCGGGAGCGACATCAAGTGGAAAGAGATGATGGGCTACCGGAGCATCATCGCGCAGGCGGGCAACGCCAGCGGCGTGCTGATCCCCACGGCGCACAAGTGCAATATGTACCAGTCGGATCTGCCCTTCTGCGAGGTGTGCCGTCTGGCTCTGGTGCGGCGGATGTTCGCCATGGGTAAGATCCAAAACGGCATGGAGCTGTATGTGGCGGACCCGGAGGTCACCACGGCGCACAATGACACTGTGGACAGTGAGCCTTACCGCGTCACGCAGGAAAACCTGATGGAAAAGGCAAAGGACATCCACGATCTCTCCCTGCGGACGGTGATCCAAAACCTCAGTGACCGGGAGCGGACGGTGAAGCTGGTGCTGGGCGTGGTCAAGGCAAACGGTGAGCCGCGGCAGCCATTGAAGGAGCAGACCTTTACCGGCCCGGCGCTGGCGAGCATGGACAGCATGGAGGACGCCTGCATTTATCCCACCCTGACCTTTGATCCCATTTGGGGAATGGACTTTAAAGATGGAGACCGGCTGGTGGGAGAGGTCCGGGACGCGGAGAACGGCGAGGTGCTGGCCACCTGCCGGGAGCCGGAATACGACGCGTATCAGGTGGACTATCTGTTGGAGGACGGACAGCGCATCCCCAACACCTTCCCCACAAAGCTGCTCCTGCCCAAGGGATGCGGCGATCCGTTTATCAGCCAGTGGGCCCCCCGGACGGTGGGCGGACACGCCTTCGTTCGGATGGAGCGGGAGGGGCTTGCCCTCCGCCTTTACTACCGTCAGACCGCACAGACCGTCCCGCCCGAAAAGCCCGAACTGAAGGGCGCCGTCACCATCGAGGGCAAGGTCCGGTACGGCGAGACCCTGACGGTGGACGTCTCCAAGGTCGAACCCGCTGGTGCCACGCTGACCTACCAGTGGTATCGCGGCAACGACGAGTATGACCAGATCAAGGGCGCCACCGCGAAAACGTACACGCTCACAGCCGAGGATATTGGCAAGAAGATCTCTGTTAAAACTTTTGCCGAGGGCTGCGAGGGTGTGTTGGTGACCGAAACGGCGGACACCGTGGCCAAGGCGGACGCGCTCAAGAATGTCAAGTACGATGTTCAGGTGTGGTACGCCAACCCTGCGGTTCAGACCGTCACCGTTGATGTGTTCAAGCTGCCCAAGAGCGTTGAGGGCGCGGAAATCAAGACGGACACTGTGCCTGCGGTGAATAGCGGCATCATTTCGACCGCAGACTTCACCGGCACCACGTTCAAGCTGGCGGACGGCCTGACCCCGGCAGACGCGGGCAAGACCGCAAGCTGGACTGTGACCATCACCAGCAAGACCCACGGGGACACCACCGGCACCGTCACGGTCACGGTTACGGCCAAGAATACCCCCGTTGGGCCCAAGCCCGAGCCCTCTCAGCCCGGCGGTTCCACGGGCGGGTCTACGGGCGGCAGTTCCGGCGGTGGCGGTAGTTCGTCCGGCAGTTCCGGCGGTTCGTCCTCCGGTGGTGGCGGCGGCTCCAGCAGCTCTGACAAGCCCTCCGGCAGCACCGGAAAGACCGAGACCGCCACCAAGCCGGACGGCACGAAGGTGGAGACGGTCACCAAGCCCGACGGCACGAAGGTTCAGACCGAGACCAAGAAGGACGGCTCCGTGACCAAGACGGAGACGAAACCGGACGGAACGAAAGTCGAGACCAAGAACGAGACCGTGACCAACAAGGACGGCTCGAAGGTCGAGACAAGATCCGAGGTCAAGACCGACAAAAACGGCGTGACCTCCGGCACGGAGACCACCAAAACCATCACGGCCGATGGCTCCACAGGAACGACCGTCACCACCACCGAGAACGGCGAGAGCAAGACGGTAGCGGAGACCACCCTCAGCAACAAGGCCATCGAGGACGCGAAGAAGAACGGTGAGGCGGTGAAGGCTCCCGTGGAGGTCGAGGCCACCAAGAACAGCAGCATCGCTCCCGTTGTGAAGGTGGAACTGCCCAGAAACTCCGGCGAGACCAAGGTGGAAATTCCCGTTTCCAACGTGAAGCCCGGCACTGTGGCGGTGCTTGTCCACCCCGACGGCACGGAGGAGATTTTAAAGAACTCCGTTCCCACGGAGGACGGTATCCAGTTGACTGTCAACGGCGGCGCGACCGTGAAAATCGTTGATAACTCTAAGGATTTCGCCGACACGCGAGACCACTGGGCCAAGGACGCCATCGACTTCGTCAGCGCCCGTGGGCTGGTGAACGGCATGAACGATTCCATTTACGCCCCCAACAACTCCACCACCCGGGCGCAGCTGTGGACGATCCTCGCCCGCCAGAACGACGCAAATCTGAACGGCGGCAGCATCTGGTACGAAAGCGCGCAGAATTGGGCCAAGGCCAAGGGCATTTCTGACGGCGCGAACCCCAATGGCACCATCAACCGCGCCCAGATGGTGACGATGCTGTGGCGGGCCGAGGGCCAGCCTGCGGCGGGCGGTGCGGCAAGCTTTACCGACGTTTCCGCCGACAGCTACTACGCAAGCGCGGTGTCCTGGGCCGTGGAAAACGGCATCACCACCGGCGTGGGCGGCGGCAAGTTCGACCCCACCGGTACCTGCACCCGCGCGCAGATCGCCGCGTTCCTGGCACGCTCTATGAAGTGACGAAAAAACAGCTCCGGTTCCTTTCATAGGGAACCGGGGCTGTTTGCTGTGATTTTGCGTCGCCGGAATCAGTGATGGCTAGTGGTGTAGATTTCTTACAGCAGTTTTTCGTCCCACGTATTTTCTCCGCTGCAAGACGCCGCGCGGAATGCCTCAAAGCTGAAGTTCAGCCACCGCAGATTCCGCTTGACAAATTTGATCTGACGATCCTTTGACAGGACAATATTGCCATTATTAAGCAGAAATATTCCAATCGCGCCATCGTAGACATTTTCATGGATGCACTGAGAAAAACGGAGGGGGGAGATAGGGCGAAACCTTGTGCAGCGGACGTCTGAGATGGCCGCTTCTGCTGAACCAGAATCTCCAGAAGATATGCGAGCATGCATTTTACCGCCGCGTTGTCTATGTCAATGACCCTGCCGCCGTGCCGGATCTTGAACACATCATCGCAATTCCGGGATCAGCAGGCCGGTGTATCAAAGGCTTCGGACTGTGCGTATGCCGTGAAGAGACTTAGGGGAGAAACGGGGGAGGGGGCGGTTCATTCCACGTCCTCCGTGACCCACATCCGTGAAATAGTGAAGGTGAAGCAGATGCCGCGCTCCGTCTTGTCCGTCTGCACGGTGTCGCAGGCGGAGAACAGGAAGGACAGCGCCTGCCGGATGGTGGAATTGAGAACTACCAGCGGCGTGGGAAATTCCAGCGCCACGGAGGCGGTATCCCGGCTTTCGTGGGGCGGCTGCTCCATCAGGCAGGCGGGCGGGACGAGCCGGGCGATCTTCCGGGCGGCTTCCCACAGAGCAGTGAACCGGGACATGGCGGTGGGGTCGATCATTTTCACGGCAAATACTCCTCTGCGAAACATCCTAATCGCGTTACAACGCTTTCAAGTTTGATGATGAACGGTGGGGCTGCGCAAGCGGGAGGGGCGTGGTATAGGCGCGATCCCGCTCAGCGGTCGCTGTCGGCCTGCTCGTCCCGCTCGATGGCTTCCATCACGGTGCGATAAACAAAAGCGTTTGTGGACTCCCCGTGCTTCTCGGCGTGGGTCTTAATGATCTCTTTTGAGCCTTTCGGCACTCTCAGGTTAATGGTCTCAACTTTTTCGGACAGCCATTTGTCCCGTGCCCGGCGTTGGGCATCCGTTGGCGGCATAATGTTCCCTCCTATTCAGTTGCTATCTATTTCAGTATACTGCGGCTGCCTGATCCCGTCTATATGGTAATGATCGACATATATGCAACCGTATATTTGTGCAACATTCCGGCTTGATATGTGCAACCGTATATGCTACAATACAATCAGAAAATAAAAAACACGGCAGTGCAAAGGAGTTGCAGCTCCTCTGCACCTGCGCAGGTGATGAGTCCACCTACACAACGGGATTCCCCGCACCGATAGGGACAGTATACCCTTTTTTGGCGGGCGGGGCAAGAGGAATGTTGTAAGATCCTCCCGCACGATGTAGGGCAACGACCTGCACCGTGCGTTTTGTTTTCGAAAAAACATTTTTTGGAGGAACTATTATGCGCGAGATCATCATTCGAAACATCGACAACGCCCCCAACGGCAAGGAGTTTTTCGCCGGCATTTCCGGCAACTTCAAGGACTTCGGCCAGACCCTGTGCGAGCTGATCGACAACCCCATTTCCAATTTCCGCGCCCACGGGATCCGCGGCCGGGTGGAGATCGTGCTGGAGGAGCAGGGGAACCATGTGGACGTCATGGTCCGGGACAACGGCACCGGCATCGAGAACATGGACGCCGCCCTCACCATTGCCGCCCGCTCCTGCGCCGAATCCACTCTGAACGAGCACGGCATGGGCCTCAAGCACGCGCTGGCGTCCATCAACGCCGGGGAGGATCAGCATTGGAGCATCCAGACCCGGACGGCAGAGGACGTGGCCAACGACCGCTACCAGCGGGCAGAAGGCCCCTATGACATCCACATGCCCGTGTCGATGATCCCCGGCAGCGGGGAGGTGGCAGGCGGGACCGGAACGGTGGTGCGGGTGCGCTGCCCCATGCACAAGTTCCTGACCCTCAAGCCCGCCTCCAAAAAGGAGGAGCCCACCTTTGGGCAGATGGCGGCCTACCTGCGGGAGACCCTGCGCTACACCTACGCCAACCTGCTGCGGGACAAGGCGTTCACCATCCTCTTCACCGCCGTTGACAAGAGCGGCGCTTCCGACAGCGGGGAGATCACCGAGGCGCTGGAACCCAACTGGCGGGACGGCCAGATGACGGAGCTGCCCCCGGTGGAGACCGATCTGGGCGGCGGACCGGTGACCATCTGCTGCCGCTACGGCAGCATCCGCCGCAGCAAGGAAAACGCCTTCTATTACCGGGCCAACATGGCGTCCAGCGGTGCGGAGATCCGGATCAACGGCCGTGCCATCCAGCACGGACTGTACAACGAGATCTGGGGGAAGGCCCTGCACCCCAGCCAGAACCGTTTCCTCGCCCAGATCGACATTCTCAGCGATCAGGCGGAAGCCCTGCCGGATACCAAGGCGGCGAAAAACGGCCTGCGTGAGGATGATGAGAAGGTGGCGGCGCTGTTCAGCTGGATCCGCGCCAACATCCCCGAGCCCTTCAAGGAGGAGGGCCGGGAGCAGATGCTGGTGCGTCTGCTGGCGGAGAAAAAGTCGGCGGAACCGGGCGTTCTGCGGGTCTCCACGGAGAAGAATCTGTATCAGTGCCTGAACCTGCAGATCAAGTCGGATCTGTTCGTCAGCAGCACGGAGGGCGTCACGCTTTTTGAGGCGAAGGCCGGCGGCAGCAAGGCGGAGGATTTGTATCAGCTGCGGATGTATCACGACGGCTGCGTCGCGGATGACATGGAGGTGCGGGAGGCCGTGCTCATCGCCCAGCGCCACCCCGACACGGTGAAGGCTCTGCTGACGGAGCTGAACCGCCAGAAGGACAAGAAGGGCCGCCCCTACCACTTCGCGCTGACCACCTGGGACGAGGA
>ENA-UEQK01001694-UEQK01001694.1-human-gut-metagenome-genome-assembly--contig:-NODE-1694-length-13073-cov-8.915436_pt1 | contig 13073 bp, 10 predicted proteins | sample MGYA00242939_ERZ507942 | MGnify/ENA primary metagenome ERZ507942 (study PRJEB26167, sample SAMN06115485) | human gut metagenome | host: Homo sapiens | place: China:Chongqing | collected 2015-03-30... | reverse complement strand
TGATGCTCTTCGGTCTGGCTGTGTTCCTGGCACCGCGCTTTGATGCGCTCATCGCCGAAATGAAGGGCAAACCCTTCCGTCCGCTGTCGCGCTTTAACAAGATCGCCTTCAGCATCGTGGCTTTCATTTTGGCTTCCAACACCTTCCAGGCGCTGTGGTCTACCGGTCTGCCGCCCAACTGGGGTCAGGGCGATCCGGTCCGTTTCTCCTTCAATCCGAAGTACGTTATTTGGTCTGATGCGAGTTGGCACGGTATGTGGGACGGCATCAGCTTCCTCGGTAAGCGCGATGTGAAGGATCCGGACTTCGCTTACAAGGCCAACGACAAGAAGCTGGGTATCACCTTTAAGCACGATGCTGCTGACGCTCCTGTTGCCATTAACGGTATGCTCAAGCTAGAAGAGATCCGTGTCATCGAAGGCATCAAGCAGCCGGTCAACACTCTGGCTCAGATTCGCGGCGAATACTTCGTGGCAAGCAAGTACGACTTCTGGAAGCTGGACAGCAATCTCAAGCCTGTCGTGCATGCTCAGATGGATCCGTGGTACAGCGCCAATGTGCTCGACATCGTCAGCATCACGCCGTTTAAGGAAGACGCCTTTGTCCTGATGGGTTCGAACAAGTCGCTGCTGCGTGCTCGCTGGAACCCCAACGCCGATGACGTCAAGGGCTGGGCGAACTTCATGGTGGGCGGAGACAAGGTTGAACACGTCGGCGGTCTCGGCCGCGCCCGTATCGGCACCGAACGCGCCAAGTTCAGCTACGTGCACTCGTCTGCAACCGACGGCAAGTACGTTTACCTTGCCACGGTGCCCGACAACAAGAACAAGTCGAAGTTTGTTGTTTCCAAGGCCATGATGGCTGACTGGACTCTCTCGGCTGAGTTCGAACCTGCTGCCGACCTCAAGGCCAAGCGCACGCTCGGTGAACTCTATGTCACGGGTATGGTGTACGAAGACGGCAAGCTCTATGCCGTTTCCAAGAACCACAACGTACTCGTGGTGATTGACATCGCCAAGGAAGCTGTTGTTGAAGCTTGGGGGCTGCCGTCTGACCTGACCGATATCCGCGGTTTGGTTAAGAAGGGCAACACCTTCGAAGTGGTGGACCATAACCGCGTTGTGACTCTCACGATGCCGTAATCGATCGCAGGCTCGGCAGTCTGAAGCAGGCTGCCGATACAAATTTCTCTCCTCTCTCCTTGGGGACAGAAAACCCGCTGCATGTTCCGGTGTGCAGCGGGTTTTCGCCATCTGCGGGCAGATTTACACAAGGCAAGAGCAAGCAGACGCACCGGATGCTTGACGATGCAAACGATTTCACAACTGGGAAAGAAAATTTGAGTTAATCGTCATCATCGTCACGTCGACGCCTTCTTGAGCCGGGGCGACGCCGTCTGTCTTCGTCATCGTCATCGTCGCGATCGTCCCAGTCGTCATCATCATCATCATCATCATCATCATCGTCTCGACGGTGGCGACGAGAACCGAAGCGACGATCGTCATCATCGTCATCATCGTCACCCGCAAGAGCGGAAAGCGGTGCGGTGCCGAGGCCGAGAGCGGCAGTTATAAGAGCGGCTAAAAAGAGGCGGCGGGTTTCGATCATGGTGCTGTCCTTTTGCAAGTCGCTATGGGCGGTTTGAGAAGAACTTGAGCTCGGGGCTTTTTCGAGCATACCTGTACGGCGCCTGCTCTTTCGTTAGGGATTGCCCGAAACGGCGATCAGACGCTGTAAGCAAAAGCAACAGGAGGCGGCAAAGTTGCGGCACTACTGCTTCTCGGGTATGTTGTTTCGAATGGAACTATGGAGCTTTGTCATGCGGTTGCAATACGCTTCCGATTTGCATTTGGAGATACCGGCCAATCGGGACTTCGTGCTGGCGGGCGCGCTTGAGCCTGCGGCTGATTACCTGCTCCTTGCTGGCGATATTTCCTTTTTGAGCGACTGGCACAAAGCTGATGCATTCTGGGATTGGTGCGCTCGGAGCTTTCAGCACACGTGGATTGTGCCCGGCAACCACGACTACCACGCCGATCGATCGAATCTGCTTGGCCTTGCGTCGCTTCAGGTTCCTGTGCGGCCGAACGTGACCTACTCCAACAACGTATGCGTTCACGTCGAAGAAGTTTCGTTGGTACTGACAACGCTTTGGTCCGCAATCACTCTGCAAAAGACGGAAATCGAAGAAGAAGTCGTTGACTATCGTCAGATATATTTTGATGGCAAAACAATTTCAACGGAAATTGTCAATCGTTTGCATTCAGAAAGCAGAGCGTTTTTGGATCGGACGCTTCAGATGTGCAATCCGAACAAAACGGTGGTGGTCACGCACTATGTCCCTGTGCCGCAGGCTACGCCCGAGCGCTACGTCAATTCGCCCGTTCGGGAGGCTTTCATCGCCGATTGCTGTGATTTGATTGACGCGTATCAGCCGGCATTTTGGATTCACGGACACTCTCATGTTTCGGGAAATGTTCAGTACGGTAGAACACGCATTGTTTCCAATCAGCTTGGCACCGTTCGCCCCGGAAAGGAACTTAACTTCAATCCGAAGGCTGTGATCGAAGTGTAGGGACGAACTTACCGTTTTTTTCAGCTTTGGCAATCAGACCAAGGCAGGCGGCTGCAGCAGCAACAATGATGAGCATGCCGAAAAGGGAACGCAGACTTGGTGTGACGCCGAAAAAGGCGCTGTCAATAAAGGCGGCAAAAACCACACCGGAAAACGTGAAAACGGCACCGAGGAATGTGTTGCCTTTGCCCCAGCCCAACGCCCGGGCAAATTGTGCGCATGTGAGAAAGATCAGCATCAAAGCCAGAGGCGTTTGCTGCAATTGGGAGACGGTAAGTTGTCCGCAGAACAACTCCAAGACTCCCAATACGACGGCACGGTGCAGATGAAAGTAAAAAACGGTGCGGGGGACCGGTTCATTGACGCTTCCCAGTTTCTTGAGCATCAGAATGGCGGCGGCCGTAAACAACCCGCACAATAATCCGATCGGGACGTAGACGGCCGGAAAAGAGCGCTCCGAAGGATGAAACATCACGAGGATGCCGATGAAAGCCGCCGTAATGGACGCCAAGATGCGCCAGTCGATGTGTTCGCCATTGCGAAAAGAGGCGATCGCAGAGAAGCCAGCCACAAAAAGCGGAGAGGTGTACTGCAGCGTCTGGGCGGCCGCCACCGGCATGTTCATGGCGGTGATGATCTGTGTTATGACGACCCCTACGCCGATTATGGATCGCAACAGGTGCAGGTGCCAGACGTGGGTTGAGAACGGAACCTGGCGAACGAGCATCACGACGACGGTGACGGCCAATACGAACAAGAACTGTACGAAGGCCACATCAATGAACGCAAGTGTTTCCCGTAGGCATTGAATGCTTGCGAGAATGCATGCGCTGCAGAACGACGAAAAAAGAATCCAAAGCGCCGTCATGGCTCAGAGGTCCTCCGAGCGGGCAGTTTGGTTTTCTTCGGATGCGTTTTTGCGCAGAGTCGAGACAAAGACACTGCGGATCCACTGCATTTCCGAAGAGGCGTGATTGCGCTCGTGCCAGATGAGACGGGTGGAATAGACGCGCTTTTCGCCAGGAATTGGGATCACGGTGAGCGTGGGCAGCATTCGGGCGAAAAACTCTGCGGTGGTGTGCGGCAACACAAGCGTAGCGTTGGTGTCCTCGAGAAAATAGGGGGCACCCAGGAAATGCGGCACCTCAATGATTTTTCGTTGGTCGTGTGTGGATGACGTATCAATGTCAAACACGGGGCCCCGAGCATTCTGACGCAGTTCGACGGCAATTTTCGGGAATTTAAGAAATGCTTTTCGCGTGAGTTTTTTGCCTTGGGCATAACTTGTTGCAAGCGGGTGCTCCTTGCGGAGCAAACAGACGCGATGAATGTCGAAAAGTTTGAGACCGTGGAAATGTTCGGGAAGCGTTTCGCCCAGTGAGGTCGGGAAAAGTGCCAGATCAACACTGCCTTCGGCGAGCTCGCGAAAGACATTCTCCGACAAAGGCAACAAGCGGAAGTTCATTTGCGGTGCTTCACGCAAAAGCGCCCGCAGTACGGGACGCAGGATCATCACGACGGCATTGTCGGCGGCGGCAATCGAAAGCGTGCGGGTGATGTCAGCCGGCGCAAATGTTTTGGTATCGGTCAGATCGTTGAAGTTTGCCAGCAACTTGCGGATGATGGGTACAACCGCACGACACTTTTCGGTGGGGGCCATGCCTTGGTAGTTGCGCACGAAAAGCTCGTCGCCGAACTCCTCCTGACACTTACGAAGCGAGCGGCTCGCGGCCGAAATTGTCAGATTCAGCTGCCGGGCCGTTTCGGAAAGCGACCCTGTGTCGTAAATTTTGAGAACGACCAGCAAGTGGTTGAATCGCAAGGAAAGCATACGTAGGAACCGTCGGAGAATGATTGGGACGTTCTCTTTGGTTTGACTTTTCGATTATCGACAAAAGCTTATGTCATTTTTGTCGAAAAAGGAAAGGAAAATCGCCATTTCGGCAAAAACGATCCTTGCTTACGATGAACAAAGAGGCGAAAGCTCATTTGGGCTTTTGTTTTTTGAACTGTTTGTTGGGAGAGATAATCATGGCTGTCACCATCGGTCGTCGTTCTTTGTTCATGGGCACCATTGCCGCACTTGTTGCGGGCACTTTCTCGGGGACGGCTGCCGCAGCCGGCGGCTCGTCGGGCCCGCGCGTGACGTTTGCCGCACAAGGCAAGCTCGGCGAAATCGTCGTCAATCCGTACAAGATTGCTCCGCTTACCGCCATCATCAAAAACGGCGGTTACGAACTCACCGAAGCTACGGTGCGCATCGTGCCCAAGAAAGACGGTCAAGAAATCAAATACAAGGTGGGTCGCAAGCAGCTTCTCACCCACGCCGGCATTCCTGTTTTCGGCCTTTATGCCGACTACAACAACAAGGTTGAGGTGAGCTACACGCGCAAGTTCCACGGCAAGACCGAAAAGATTTCGGAAACCTATTCGATCTACACCGCCCCCGTATATCACGAAGTGAGCGGCAACCCGACGCTTTCGCACAATATGTTCGAAACCAAGGTCGTCAAGATGGATCCGAAGTTCTCCGACCGTCTGTACCTTGTCAACAATTTGATGCAGCAGTACGCCAAGGCCACTCGCATGGTTTGGAACAACCCGATGGGCGGCGCGATGGAATGGAACTTCTATCCGATGAACGCCATCATTGACACCAAGGGTGAAGTGCGCTGGTATATGCACGTTGAACCGATCTACGACGTCGAGCAGATGTATCGCTCGGGCGTGATGATGGGCTTCCAGCAGGATGAAGACGGCAACATCACCTGGGGTTACGGTCAGCGCTACGTCAAGTACGACCTGATGGGCCGCGAAATCTACAATCGCCGTCTGCCGGTGGGCTACATCGACTTCTCGCATTCGCTTGATAACGCGCAGAACGGCCACACCTTTATCCGTGCGGCGAGCGCCGATTTGCGTCGCGCCGACAACAAGCGTGTTCGCACCGTGCGCGACGTGATTGTCGAAGTCGACGGCAACGGTCAGGTGGTCGACGAATGGCGTCTGTGGGAAATTCTCGATCCGTACCGCGACAACGTGATGAAGGTACTCGATCAGGGTGCGGTGTGCCTGAACATTGACGCAAGTCAGGCCGGTAAGACGCTGTCTGCCGAGGAATTGGCCAAGCTTGACGCAAGTGATCATTTCGGCGATATCGTTGGCACGGGTCCGGGCCGCAACTGGGCGCACGTTAACTCAGTTGACTACGACCCGACCGATGACTCGATCATTTTGTCGTCCCGTCACCAGTCGGCCATCATCAAGATCGGTCGAGACAAGAAGGTGAAGTGGATTCTCGCTTCGCCTGAAGGCTGGAAGAAGCCCTGGGCCGACAAGCTCCTTGCTCCGGTTGACGCCAACGGCAAGAAGCTCAAGATCGAAGGTAGCCAGGTAGAAGGTGACTTTGACTTCTCGTGGACGCAGCATACGGCCTTCCGTATTGATGAAAAGTCTGACAAGAACGTCATCTACATTACGGTGTTCGACAACGGCGACGCCCGCGGTATGGAACAGCCCGCCCTGCCTGAAATGAAGTACAGCCGCGCCGTGGTCTACAAGATCGACCAGAAGAAGATGACGGCCAAACAGGTTTGGGAATACGGCAAGGAACGCGGCTTTGCGTGGTACAGCCCGGTGACGTCGCTTACCCGCTACGAGGCCGACAAGAACTCCATCATGGTCTACTCGGCTACGGCCGGCATGGGACGCCGTCCGTCCGAACTGAAACCCGGTGAAAAGGCCGGCATCGCTTCGCCTGTTATCAACGAGTTCAAGTGGGGCGAAAAGGAACCGTCCGTTGAGATCGTGATCGTGGGTTCGATGGGTTACCAGGCGCTTCCGGTTTCGGTGGCCAAGGCTTTCTCCAAGTAACTCCGTAACGGCATGAGACCGGCAAAAACGGCGGCGTTTTGCAGCTGTTTTTGCCCGGTCGGGAAGGATTTTTTAATTTCTGCAACTAGACATTGCACGAACACGCAGGTGCCCTTTGGCAAATCTCGATTGTTCTGCAGGCATCTTGTTTCTAAACTGAGTGTTAAGAATTGAGCGCGATTGCCTGCACGATTTTCTGACTGGGCATCGGCTGAAGTTAGCGAGGAGAAATTCAAAATGTTCAAAAAGACTTTGTTTGCTCTCGGTCTTTCGGTTATCGCCGCCACCGCGATGGCCGCTACCGAAGGTACCGACTATGTGAAACTCGACAAGCCCATGGTCAACGCCGAAGGCAAGCTCACCAAGATCTTCAGTTACGACTGCCCGTTCTGCTTCAAGTACGACGTCGGCGTGGATCCGAAGGTTCTGCCGCGTATCGAAAAGGAACTGGGCCTTGCTTTCAATCCGGTGCATCTGGAAACCAAGGGCAAGTACGGCCGTGTTGCGAGCGAATTCCTCGCCATGTGCATGCTGAAGGACAAGGCCGCCGGCGTGTCGATCGAATCCAAGGATTCGCTCTTTAAGAAGGCCAAGGACGCCATCTATCAGGCTTATCACAAGAAGGGCGAACGCTGGACGTCCGGTGAAGCCGCGTTCCTGAAGACTCTGACGGACGCAACGGGCATTAGCCTTGACGAATTCAACAAGGCCAAGAACGACGAAGCAGTCAAGGCTCTGTGCGCCGAATGGAAGACCTCCTACGACGTGGCCAAGATCCAGGGTATCCCGGCTTATGTCGTCAACGGCAAGTATCTGATCATGACCAAGAGCATCCGCAACTTCGACGGTATGGTCAATCTGGTCAAAGAACTCAAGGAAATGAAGTAACTCCGACAGGTTTCTTGTTTCTCTCCTAGCGGGAGGGACGGCGGCAGGCTGCAAGCGCGGTTGTCTCTCCCGGTATTTTTTTCGATTTTTACACCGAGCCGGCACTGAAGCCCGAAGCCAAATTTTCAGCGCGGCAGGCGGGGGATTTTTGCGATGAAAAAATTTTTTAGTGGTCTGAAGACAGATCCTGTCAATACGCTTGCCGACTGGCAGGATTCGCGCTGGCCTTGGGGCATCATCGCCTTTGCCATGATCGCCATGGTGCTGCTGGCTCACTACGTGTTTCAGGATTGGATGCACATGCTGCCGTGCGAGCAGTGTGTCTACATTCGCTACGGCAATCTGGTAATGGCCTTGGGTTGCATCATCGCAATGATCAACCCGAAGGCGCTCTGGGCCAAGGTTGTGGGTTACGTGATTTCGCTCTACGGTCTCGTTTACACAATCATGTGCTCGTGGAAGCTCATCGGCATTCACGATGCCGTGCATTCCGACGATCCGATGGCCATGTTCGGCATGCAGGGTTGCTCGACGGAACCGCACTTTCCGTTTGGTCTGCCGCTTGAAAAGTGGGCTCCGGCCTGGTTCCAGCCCACAGGCGACTGTGGCTACGACGCTCCCGTCGTTCCTGACGGCGCCGTATTGAGCGATCTGCAGCGCTGGTTCATCGAGCTCTATCAGTCTTCCGACGGCTGGTACCTGATTCCGCAGTGGAAGTTCATGGACATGGCTTCCTGCTGCCTGCTCGCTTGCATCGTTGCGGCCATCTTCCTTGCCGCCATGATCTTCGGCTGGGTGATGCGTGATTTTGTGAAAAAAGCCTAATTTCCGACGGTTGTTATGTTGACTGCTGCGCCTGCTCTTGGCACGAAGCTCGAAGCATGGCGATGAACCATCGCAAAGCCGGATCGCCCGAAGCGTTTTCGTGCCAGATTACGCGGCGTTCATAATGGCCGGCAATGCTAGGCGGAAGCGGTAAAACCTCCAACGGCAGGTAGCGAGCAAGCAACCTGCCGTTTTTTTCGAGAATTTTCACGGTGGCTTCGGTTTCCAAAACCATCCAGGGCGCTGCCAAAAAGTAGGGCATCGAGATGCTCGCTCCGTCGCTTTCATGTGCCATGAGGCTGGCATGGTAACGCACGACAGCTGCCGAGAAATTGTGCGTGACGTTGCTGATTTTGACTTTTGGATAGGCCTGGATATCAGATAGCGACAATTCTCCCTTTTCCTTGTATATGGCGACCAAAGGATGTCCTTTTTTAACGAGTAACACATCGGGTTCGTCAACAAGTACAACGCTGCGGCATTCGGGCGGAATCGGGTCAAACGGGAACATGGCCAGATCAAGGCGTCCGTTGCGAAGATCCTCAAAAAGGTCGCCGTTGAGGCCGATGACGTCAAGCTTGACTTGTGGAGCTTGCCTCAAGATTCGTTTGAAAGCAGGGAAAAGAAAGGCGAGTACGCCGTTATCCGCTGCCGCAATTCGAAAGGTTCGGGATAAATCAGCCGGATCGAACACGGTCGGCGCCGAAAGCTTCTCGAGCCGTCGCAACACATCGTTAATGTCGGGCAATAACTCACGCATGCGGGCCGTGGGTACCATGCGCGGTCCGCTTCTGACAAAAAGTTCGTCGGCAAAAAACTCGCGTGCCGTTGACAGGGCACGGCTGATGGTGGCCGTGGAAGTACCGAGTTCGTTTCCGGTAAGTGTGAGACTCATCGTTTTAAAAAGCGAAGAGAGAACCAGAAGAACAGTGTTGTCAGGGTAATTGTGGTGGCTTTGATTGTGCATAAAACTCTGCCTTGTTTTAGCCGTTCTTGAGGAGGAACAGTTTCCATCTTAAGCGTCTTTGCAAATCCTGCAACCGCGCGTTGCGACCCGTGGCGATCCAATCTGGGTATGAGCCGATTTCCTTGAAATTCAAGTCTCTATAGACTGATTTGCAAGGAACCGGTTCAATAAAAACAATGAGCCGGTGCGTCGACTAGACCACGAGGAGAAAGACAAATGAAGATTCTTCACTTGACGATTGCCGCCGCTGCCGTTGCCTTCTCAATGGCTGCCAGTGCCGAATCCATGGCGCCCGCTCCCACTCCGAAAGGAACGCATTTGGGCAATGTGATCGTCAACCCCTACGGCTACTCGCCTTTGACGGCTGTTATCAATCGCAACACCAAGCAGCCGACGGATATCAAAGTGACTGTTAAGGGCAAGCCCAACGGAGGCATCGACATCACCTACGACGTCGGTCGCTCGACGTTGCTTTCCAACGACGGTATTCCCGTGTTTGGCCTCTATCCCGACTATCGCAACACGGTTGTCGTGAGCTACAAGCTTGATGGCAAGAAGATTACCGACACGTACAGCATCCTGACGCCGGCGCTCACGATGCCCTATATGGACAACCGCAACATCACGGCTCTGCCGCAGCCCAAGGTCACCAAGCTTGATCCCAAGTTCAAGAACCGTCTGTATCTCGTTAACTCCGGCACGCGTCCTCCCAAGGGCTCCGAAGTCAACTGGATCATGCCCAAGACGCCCAAGATGAGTAAGAGTGCGGCTAATCCCTCCGGCGGTTCTCTCGCTTTCGAAACGATTCCTCTGAATTACGTGGTTGACACGCAGGGCGAATTCCGTTGGTGGCTCGAACCCGAAGCCATCTACGACGGCATCAACTACAACATTGCCGATCGCGGCTACGCGATGGGCTTCTTCCCGACCAAGACCGGCACCTACACGTTCGTTCAGGGCCAGCGCTGGATCGAACTCAATCTGGCTGGCCGCGTCGTGGCCAAACACGAACTGCCGCCGGGCTACATTGATCTGAGTCATGCTTCCTGGGAAATGCCCAACGGACATGTGTTACTGCGTGCTGCCAAGTACCGTTACCATCGTCCTGACGGTCAGGTCGTTCAGACCGTGCGCGACTTCATCATCGAAGTCGACCGTTCCGGCAACGTGATTGACGAATGGGATCTGAACACCATTTTGGATCCGACGCGCGACGCTTTGATCAAGAATCTCGACCTCGGCGCCGTTTGCATGAACGTTGACCTGGATGCTCAGGGTCAGAGCGTGGGTTCCGAACCGCTCGCACCGTTCGGTGACGCTGCAGGCGTCGGTACGGGCCGCAACTGGGCGCACGTCAACTCGGTTGCATACGATCCGACGGACGATTCGATCATCATTTCCGCTCGCCACCAGGGCGTGATGAAGATCGGCCGCGACAAGCAGGTGAAGTGGATTCTTGCTCCGTCCGTGGGTTGGAAGAACGGTCTGGAAAAGAAGCTGCTCAAGCCGGTTGACGCCAACGGCAAGGCCATCAAGTGCTCGCCCACGGGCGACTGCGAAGGCGGCTTTGACTTCACGTACACGCAGCACGCCGCTTGGCCGCGCGCTTCCAAGAAGGGCTCGATCGTTGTCTTTGATAACGGCCAGGTTCGCCACTACGAGCAGCCCGCTTTGCCCGAAATGAACTACTCTCGCTTGGTCGAATACAAGATTGACCCGAAGAAGATGACGGTTCAGCAGACTTGGGAATATGGTAAGGAACGCGGCTACGAGAGCTTTGCTCCGATCACGTCCAACGCCGCCTATCAGGCTGACAAGGACACGATGTTCGGTTTCTACGGCTCCGTCGGCTTGTTCGATCAGACCAAGGGTACGATCGGTCGCTTGCAGGAAGTTGATTACAAGACCAAGGACGTGAAGGTTGAAATTGACGTCTATAACAACAAGGCTTCTGCTCCGCACTATCAGGGCCACATTGTTGACCTCAAGCAAGCCTTCGGAAAGTAATCAGATAGTTGTTTAACAGCGATTAAAACGGGAGCGGTTCACAGCCGCTCCTGTTCGTGTCTCAAACTCCCGGTCTGCCGGATCATTAAGGTAGTCCGGGAGTTTTTCTATTCTCAGCAAATCCAATAAGTCATGCTTGAGCCTGAGAACAGGACATCGAAAATCAAGATATGCAGAGTTATCGATTATTTGAGGCGAAATAGCTGTATATCGAGAAGTCTGCTTTGGTTTAGCGAAAACAAAAAAATCCTGCACCTTTCCGTCAGAAAAATGCAGGATTCTCAAAGACTCAAAAAGTACTAATAATGGTGTCGGTAAGCGACGGACTCAGAACTTATGCATCAGACCAAAGCCGCCTGTTGTTTGATTGAAATCTGTGCCGGCATCCAAAAGTTGTTTGCCGTCCATAAACGATGTGAAGGCATAAAGCTGGGTGCGTTTACTCAGACTGTAGTAGTAGACCAACGCCCCGAGAAAAGCAGACCCATCGTCTTGAGGATATCCTTCTGCCGAACCGTTAAGTTCTGCGTTTAGCCACCCGATAGAGCCGGCGAAGTAATGCGGCCCCATTGTATAGCCGGCACTCAGATAGACGGTTTGCATATCGAGGCCTTCGGATCTGTCATCGAATTTCTAAACAACTCCCCTCTGAAGAGGGAAGGTTTCCTTCGACCAAGTACTGACTTTTCCACCCGCTCTGATCTGGCCTAACTCCTGGTCAGTTGGCAAATGGCTGTCACCAGCACCACGAAAAATTTTCTGACGAGCCATCTCCGGCGTCATCGCTTTTGGCTCCGACGCAAGTCTGGGATCTCGCTGATCCCGACTACTCGTTGACTTCAAAACTACATATCCCGCGTCAGTCAGGAACTGTTTCGCACCTTCAAGCTGCTCGACGGCAACTTTCGGAATATGGATTTCTTTTTCAATGTCAGCGCAGTACAAAAGCAATGCCGACAGTACGTCACGCTGGATGTACAGTCCGCTTCCTGCTTTCATTTCCTGCCAGCGTTCACTGAGATCTTTCTTTCGATACGTGTCCGTATACGGATCGTACTGACTGAGTTTCAGTTTGTAGGGATTGACTTCTGTTACCTTCAGCCCGGCACTTTCAGCCTTTGACTTCAGTTGAGCAATGAATCCCGACATTGCACTTTTACCCAGACTTTTACCGAAATGTCCTCTCTGAAACGCCTTCCAGCTATTTTTCTCAATACGTATGTCGCCGGCTATTGAGAGCAGCAGATTGATCGTCTGACCGTGCCGGCACTTGCGTTGGACTGCAGCCACGCGATGCATCTCATGCAGTTGATCTACCTTGCGTTGATAGTTCTTACTTTTGGCAAGCTTCACTCCCTTATTGATTGTGCCGTCCTCGTTATAGGCATCGGGGTTGTTGCGTCTCAGGCTTCGGTCCATGGCACGAAGCAGACGTCGGGAGGCTGCCTCGTTGAAGTTGTTTGATCCCGCAACCTGAATCTTGCCGGCAAACGCCTTGCTAAAAAGAGCAATACTCTGCGGCCCTGGATCAATCGCAGCCCGTTCGGTTACAGGAGCATAAACATGCTTGACAGGAGCCGTCCCTTCAAGCACGACCTGCAAGAAGAAGCGGTCTGCTGAGCGGATGCGTCTACGCACCAGCCGGCAGTACTTGATTTTGCGATACTGATCCGAACGTTCGTTATCTTTAAGCGCTCTCTGAATGTAATCGTCTTTCGGATCGATCAGGACGCGATAGTCATGACCGCACCAATTGAGCACCTTTTGTTCAGGCTTGAATTTGAGGCCAGTTTTGTTGGTTTTGCCTTCAATGCTGTGCAGGCCGCGTTTAAAAGATTTGAAACGCGGCATCCCGCCAAGTCCGAGTTTGTAGCGGTTTATCGCCTGAAAAACACGGGTGGCAATCTTCTGGGTTTCGTTAATGCCCAGTTCTGCTTT
>ENA-UEQK01001686-UEQK01001686.1-human-gut-metagenome-genome-assembly--contig:-NODE-1686-length-13129-cov-3.620288_pt1 | contig 13129 bp, 14 predicted proteins | sample MGYA00242939_ERZ507942 | MGnify/ENA primary metagenome ERZ507942 (study PRJEB26167, sample SAMN06115485) | human gut metagenome | host: Homo sapiens | place: China:Chongqing | collected 2015-03-30... | reverse complement strand
AAAAACGCCGGCGGGATACACCGGCCGGCGCGTTTCCGGTGAAGAGAACCTGAGGCAGAGTGATGCTTCAGGTTCTTTTTTTATTTTCGGGGTGCCGGGTAAATCGACCCAAGCACCCGGCTTCCCGCGGCACCCGTCACGTCCGGGCAGTTTCCCGGGATTCCGGCGAGTCTCGCGTAGGTGAGCCAGGCAAAAGCGAGTCCCTCGACATCCATGGGCGGAATACCCAGTTCGGACGTTGTCCCGACGTGCTGCGTGGGGAGGAGCCGCGCGATGTCTTCCCGCAGCGCAGGGTTCAGCGCGCCTCCGCCGCAGAGGTACACCTCTTCGGCGGCCGGCGCATAGCGGATCACGGCTTCGGCGAGGCTTTGTGAGGTCAGCCTGAGAAGCGTTGCCTGCACGTCACGCGTTCTCATCAGGCGGTTTCCGCACTCCGCGATATGGGACTTCAGCCAGCTCAGACTGAAGCGCTCGCGCCCCGTGCTCTTCGGGGGAGGGAGGCTGAAGTAGGGGTCAGAGAGGAGCGACGCGAGAAGATCCGGCTGCGGAAGCCCGCTTCTCGCCCAGGCACCGTCCTCGTCATAGAACCGCCCGGTCCGCTGGAAGCACCAGGCATCCATCAGCATGTTCCCGGGGCCGCAGTCAAAACCCGCCACAGGAGCGCCGGATGAGACCGGGGGAAGGATGGTGAGGTTCGCGATGCCGCCGATATTGGCGATCACCCGGAAGGTGTCCGAGCGGAAGGCTCTGGCGTGAAACGCCGGGACGAGCGGTGCGCCCTGGCCTCCGGCTGCGAGGTCCGCGCTCCGGAAATCAGCGACGACATCAATCCCCGTGAGTTCCGCGAGGAGCGCGGGGTAATTGAGCTGGATGGAGAAATGCTGATCGGGGCAGTGACGGATCGTCTGCCCGTGAGCCCCCACCGCGCGGATTTCCTCGCGCGGGATGCGGCTTGAGGCGAGAAGCGACTCAACCGCCTTCGCGTAGCATTGGGCGAGTTTCACCGAGGCGGCTCCGGATCGCTCGATCTCGTTCTCACCCGGGGCGCAGAGGCTGAGCAGCTCAGCACGGAGTTCCGGGGAGAAAGGCTCGTGAGCGCGCCCGCGGATCACCGGCACAGGAGAGGAAAAGTCTGCGGCGACAGCGTCAGCGCCGTCGAGACTCGTACCGGACATGATGCCGATGCAGATAAAGGATTCGGATGTCGTCATGGCGAAGGGGGAATGTCCGAGAGAAAAGGTTTTTGTCAGGCAGTAAAAAGCCCTGCCTTCAGCCATATCTTAGCGTCTGGGCAGGGCCTGAATGCGGGGCCGGCCGGTTTTCGCCGATCAGCCCTGCTGTTTCTTCTTCACGGCCGGGGTGTCGGCTGCGGCAAGTGCCGCCTTCACCTGGTCCGCGCTCATCACAGGAACCGTCTTGCCGTTTGAAGCGGTCTGCACCGCGTCAAGCTGCTTCATCTGACGCGCGAGTGCGGTAACCCGCGGACGGGCCGCGGCGTAGTACCGGGACGGAATCCTGTCGTTCGTCTGGATCGCGACCTTGACCGGATTCACCGGGGTGCCGTTCACATGGAATTCAAAGTGAACGTGCGGACCGGTGGAAATACCGGTGGAGCCGCAGTAACCGATCAGCTGTCCCTTCTTCACGAAGACGCCCGGACGGATCCCCTTCGCGTAGCCCTTCAGATGACCGTAGCGCGTGGAGTAGCCGTTGCCGTGATTGATATCAATTCGGTTGCCATAGCCGGAGAGCGAGCTGTCCGCGGCCTCAACGATGCCGTCAGAGACCGAGTACACAGGGGTGCCCCGGGGAGCTGCAAGGTCAACGCCTTCGTGAGCCCGGACCCGTCCGGTCACCGGATTGCGGCGGCTAGTCGTGAACGGGGATGAGATGCGGAAGGAGTTCAGCGGGTAGCGGCGGAATGTCTGCTCCGTCGTTTCGCCGTTTGCGTAGTAGTAACCGCCGCCCTTCGTGCCGTCTTCAAACCAGTAGAGCGGGGTGACTTCCTTGCCGTGCTGGAGCTCGATACCGAGGAGGCGGCCCGTGCTGACGAGGTGACCGTCAATGAAACGGTTCTCGTAAATCAGGCTCACGGTGTCACCGCGGCCCGCCTTGCGAAGCAGCGGGCTGTTGCGGTACTCCACACGGTTCGCGTCCGCGATGATGTCAGCGGGGACCCCCGCCTCGCGCGCTTCAGCCGCGAAAGAGCGGCCCACGCGGATCGCGGCCATCGAGTTATGGCTGTCGAACTTGAAAGGAGCGGATGCAACGGAGAGACCCTTTGCATCACGGGTAATAGTGGTCTTGACGTTTTTATTTCGGGCTCCCTCGACATACATCGAGAGGGAGATCACCTGACCGTTACCGGCCACACGGGCGAGAGCAAACTGTCCGCGTCTCGGATAAGCGAAGACCGCGGCGTCAGGGTTGGAATAGATGAACTTTTCGAGTTCAGGGTCATTGATGCCAAGGCGGGCCATGAGTGAAGAGGCCGTCTCAGCATTATTAATAATGAGCGACGCATCCCGGGGAGCGGCAGGAGTAACTGCTGCGGCAGGCGCGGCCGACGGCGCCTGTTCCGTCTCGGGACTCGTGCTGACCGTCAGGGTAGCAAGAGCAGCGGAAAGCGGGAGGGCAGCGACAATGGCTGCAACGGCGATCTGCCCTCGGGTGAAGTGCCTGCGGCGGCACGTGACCCGGATCCTCCGGCAAAGCACAGCTGCACATTCCCTGAGGCGGGAAAACTTCTCGGCGATGATCGAGTGGGGCAGCATGAAGTGACGGAAATAATTAGATGAATTGGAAAACCTACCGAGTATAACAGTCGGAATGCCCCAACCCGGACAGCGAAACCAGAAAAATGTCAGATGTAAATCTTTTTTACATTTTTTGGAGGATAATCTAGCCTGTTTCGGGCGCGCCTCAGGTCTCTCCGCCGGAAGCGGCAGGAGGGTGAGAGGAAAAGCGCTCCGGAGTCTCAGCGCCCCGGAGCGGTCTTTTTCTGCTATAAGACAAGACACCGCCCGAGGGCGGATCCGGCGCCAAGTGACGCGCACCCGCCCCGAGCAGGCCTGCCGGCTGGACATACCATAAGCCCCGACAGGCTTTTATTCTCTTGATTCAGACCTGGCAAAGGTCGTTAACAGGACTTTAGATACACCGATGGCAGAAGAACAGAAAGCTACAGATCAGGTGAAGAAATACACCGTAACTCAGGAAGACCGGGATGCGCTCGCACTCATCAAGCGCGGCGCCGATACGCTTTTGATTGAGGATGAGCTTCTGCAGAAACTGGCACGGGCAAGAGAAACCGGCACGCCGCTGCGCTGCAAGCTTGGTCTCGATCCGACTGCCCCTGATATCCATCTGGGCCACACGGTGGTGCTGAATAAGCTTCGCCAGCTTCAGGATCTCGGTCACACCGTGATCTTCCTCGTGGGTGACTTCACCGCGTCGATCGGTGATCCGTCGGGCCGCAATGTGACCCGCCCGCCGCTCTCCTTTGAGCAGATCAAAGAGAACGCCGAGACCTACCTCGATCAGGCCGGCCGCGTTCTCGACCCGAATAAGACCGAAGTCCGCTACAACTCCGAGTGGTCAAACGCGCTCGGCTCCGTGGGGCTTATTCAGCTGGCTTCCCGCTACACCCTTGCCCGCCTCCTTGAGCGCGATGACTTCGCGAAGCGTTTCCGTGAAAACCTGCCGATCGCGATGCATGAGCTCCTCTACCCGCTGATGCAGGGCTATGACTCGGTCGCGCTCCACTCCGATCTCGAGCTCGGCGGCTCTGACCAGCGCTTTAACCTCATCGTCGGCCGCGAGCTCCAGCGCCAGTACGGCCAGGAACCGCAGTGCATTCTGACGATGCCGCTGCTGGTCGGCCTCGACGGCGTGAACAAGATGAGCAAGTCGAAGCACAACTACATCGGCATCACCGAGTCCGCTGACAGCATGTTCGGCAAGGTCATGTCGATTTCCGACGATCTGATGTGGAACTGGTACGACCTTCTCTCGCTGAAGAGCAACGAGGAAATTGCCCGCATCAAGGATGAGTGCCAGAACCAGGGCCGCAATCCGCGTGACGCGAAAGCGGCTCTCGCGCACGAAATCGTGGCCCGCTTCCATAACGAGGCTGAGGCTGTCGCGGCTGAGGAAGAGTTCAACCGCCGCTTCAAGTCCGGTGAAATGCCGGAAGACATTCCGGAAGTCACCGTGGTGGCTGAGGGCGGCTCGATTCCGCTCGGCAAGCTTCTGAAGGAAGCCGGTCTTGTCGCCTCCGCCTCCGAAGGCAACCGCAACATTGATCAGGGCGGCGTGAAGATCGGCGGCGACAAGGTGACCGATCGCACGATGAAGATCACCTCCGGCATGAACTTCATTGTTCAGGTCGGCAAGCGCAAGTGGGCCAAGGTTTCCGTCAAGTAACGGCTGCCCGATGATCGCGCTTCTTCAGAGAGTGTCCCAGGCCGAAGTCCGGGTGGCGGGTGAAACCGTCGGCTGGTGCGGCCGGGGGTATCTCGTGCTTTTCTGCGCGGAGAAGGGGGACACCCTGGATCTCGCGAAGCGTCTCGCGTCGAAGACCGCCCGGCTGCGGATCTTTGAGGATGAGGCGGGGAAGATGAACCGGAGTCTGGCTGACGTGAAGGGTGAGGCGCTTGTCGTTTCACAGTTCACGCTCGCAGCCGATACCCGGTCCGGAACACGGCCGAGCTTCACGCCGGCCGCGGATCCTGATCTCGGGCGCGCGCTTTATGAGGAGTACACCGAAGCGCTCAGAGCCGAGGGCATCCCCGTCGAGACAGGCATGTTCGGCGCCCACATGGAAGTCTCGCTCACGAATGACGGTCCCGTCACGATCTGGCTCCGGCTTCCCGCTGCGCCAAAGAATTGATGGAAGAGACGGAATCCGCTTCAGACGGCAGCCGTTCTTCTCCTATAATCTACAGACTTGATTGATATTCTTTCCTGTTTGACCTCGAATCGGGGTCGGGGGAAGAATTTTTTATTTTTTTAAGTGAGGGCAACACTTATGTATCAGCCGATCTCCATCGCAGCCGAAGACCCTGAGGTTTGGGCCGCTATCGAAGCGGAGAACAACCGCCAGGAAGACTACATCGAACTTATCGCGTCGGAAAACTACACTTCCCCCGCAGTTATGGCTGCTCAGGGCTCCCAGCTGACCAACAAGTATGCTGAAGGCTATCCGGGCAAGCGCTACTACGGCGGCTGCGAGAACGTCGACGTCGTTGAGCGCATTGCTCAGGAACGCGCGAAGAAGCTGTTCTGCGAGCCGGCTGGTGTCGAGATGGCCGTGAACGTGCAGCCGCACTCCGGCGCTCAGGCCAACATGGCTGTGCAGTTCGCGCTGATGGAGCCGGGCGACTGCTTCATGGGTATGTCTCTTGACGCGGGCGGCCACCTCTCCCACGGCATGCACCTCAACTTCTCCGGCAAGTACTTCCGCTGCGTGCCGTACGGCCTGAATGCCGATGAAGACATCGACTACGAAGAGGTCGAGCGTCTCGCGAAGGAAAACAAGCCGAAGATCATCATCTGCGGCGCTTCCGCTTTCTCGCTCCGCATCGATTTCAAGCGTTTCGCTGATATCGCTCACAGCGTCGGCGCTTACCTGATGGTGGATATGGCTCACTACGCCGGCATCATTGCGGCCGGTGTCTACCCGAGCCCGTTCCCCTACGCCGATATCGTGACCACGACCACCCATAAGACGCTGCGCGGCCCGCGCGGCGGCGTGATCTTCTGCAAGCCTGAGCTTGAGAAGAAGATCAACTCGGCCGTCTTCCCTGGCATCCAGGGCGGCCCCCTGATGCACGTGATCGCCGCCAAGGCGATCGCTCTCGGCGAAGCCCTGACCCCCGAATACAAGGCCTGGGGCGCCCAGGTCGTGAAGAACGCCGCCGCCATGGCTGACGAACTTACGAAGAAGGGTCTGCGTATCGTTTCCGGCCGCACCGAAAGCCACGTGATGCTGGTTGACCTCCGCCCGAAGCACATCACGGGCAAGGCCGCTCAGGCTCTGCTCGAGTCCGGCCACATGACCGCCAACAAGAACGCGATCCCGAACGACCCCGAGAAGCCCTTTGTGACCTCCGGTATCCGTCTCGGCACCGCCGCCATGACCACCCGCGGCTTCAAGGAAGAGCAGGTGCGTGAAGTGGCTGATCTGATCGCCGAGCTGCTGGATCATCCGGAAGATGCCGAGGTGCTCGAGCACGTGAAGGCTGAGGTTGCCAAGCTGACGAAGGCCTTCCCGGTCTACGCCCGCTGATACGGCGCTTCTTTGTAGCAGCACACAGGCAGGCAGCCCCCGTCAGAAAGGAAGGCTGCCTGCTTTTTCCGGCAGGCCGGCCCCGTTCTGAGGACCGCCTGCCTGAGGTTTATCATGCGATGCCCTTTCTGTCACAGTCCAGATACTCAGGTTATTGATTCCCGGTCTTCGGAAGAAGGCTGGACGATTCGGCGGCGCCGTAAGTGCCCGAAGTGCGGCAAGCGTTTCACGACTTATGAGCGCGTGGAGCTTGCTATGCCGACCATCATCAAGCGGGGCGGCGCGAGAACCGAATATACGCGCGACAAGCTGCGGGCATCGATGACGCTCGCGCTCCGCAAGCGCCCGGTCCCGCGTGAGAAGGTGGACGAGGCGGTGGGCCGCATTGAGCAGCGTCTGATGGCGCTGGGCGAACGCGAGGTGAAGAGCGACCGCGTCGGGCAGTTTGTGCTCGATGAGCTGCGGCAGCTCGATAAGGTTGCCTACATCCGTTTCGCGTCGGTCTACTTCAACGTTGAGAAGCCCGAGGCGTTCGCCGAGCTCCTTCGCGAGGCGCTTGAGCCGAGGGAGAAGACGGATGCAGCATCCTGACAGCTATTTCATGGAGCAGGCGATACGGCTTTCCGCGAAAGGAAGGCCGCTCTCGCCCCCGAACCCGGCGGTCGGCTGTGTGATCGTGAGGGACGGGGAAATCATCGCGAGCGGCTTCACGCAGAAGGCGGGCGGCCACCATGCGGAGATTGAAGCGCTCACCGACGCGGAGAGGCGCGGTGTGAATATCGAAGGCGCCACGGTGTATGTGACGCTTGAACCCTGCTCTCACTATGGGCGCACGCCGCCCTGCGCGCTGGCGCTTATCAACCACCGTGTGGGACGCGTTGTCGCCGCCATGAAGGATCCGAATCCGCTCGTCGCCGGAAAGGGGCTTGCCATGCTCGAAGCGGCTGGAATCCCGACCGCCTGCGGCGTGCTTGAGGAAGAGGCCTGGGAAAGCAATCGGGGGTTCTTCACCCGGATGACGCGGGGCACGCCCTGGGTCACGCTGAAGGTGGGGGCGTCGATTGACGGCCGCACCGCGCTTCCGAATGGCGAAAGCCAGTGGATCACGGGAGAGGCCGCGCGCCAGGACGTGCAGCGGCTCAGATCCGAGTCGGGCGCGATCCTTACCGGTATCGGTACGGTGCTCGCGGACGACTGCCGGCTGAATGTCAGGCTGCCGGGGCGGGATCCGGCGGAAATCCGCCAGCCGCTCCGCGTTGTGGTGGATTCGTCGCTCCGCACGCCGGTTACGGCCCGCGTGATCGGTGAGGATGGGCTCTGTCTGATCGTCTGCGCGAAAGCGGATCCGAAGCGGAAGGCGGAACTGGAAATGCGGGGCGCTGAAGTGATCGAGCTTCCGGGAAGTGACGGCCGGGTCGATCTCAGAGCCCTGGTGTCCGAACTCGGACGCCGTGAAGTGAATGATCTTCTTGCGGAAGGCGGCGCGACGCTGAACGGCGCGCTGCTTGACGCAGGACTGGTGGATGAAATTGTGGTCTACACCGCCCCGATTCTGATCGGAGAAGGGCGCGGGATGTGGAGCGTCGGTCCCTATAAGCGTCTCGCCGAGGCTGAGCGCTGGGCTTACCGCTCCGTGTCGCGTCTCGGTGAAGACCTGTGCTTTGACTTACGCAATCAGAGGAAAGACTAATGTTTACTGGAATTATTCAGGCGATCGGCAAAGTGCGCGAACCCGAGAAGCTCGGCAACGGCGTGCGGCTCACGATTTCCGCTCCCGATCTCGGGCTTGATCAGGTCGGTATCGGCGAATCGATCGCCGTGAACGGCGCCTGCATGACGGTGGTTGAGAAGGGCGACGACTGGTTCCGGATCGATGTGTCGGCTGAGTCGCTCTCGAAGACCGCCGGACTCGATACCTTTGGCCCCGTGAATCTGGAAAAGGCCATGCGCCTTGGCGACCGTGTGGACGGACACCTGGTGTCGGGCCACGTGGATGGCATCGGGCAGGTGGTGTCGCTTGAGCAGGTGGCTGAGAGCTATAAGCTCGTGATCCTTGCCCCGCGCAAGCTCGCCCCCTGCATTGCCTACAAGGGTTCGATCGCGGTGAACGGCGTCTCCCTCACGATCAACGAAGTGGAAGACACCTCTGTCGGTCCCCGTTTCTCGATCAATCTCATCCCGCACACGATGGAAGTGACGACGCTTCACTTCCTGAAGGCGCAGAGCCTCGTGAACCTCGAGGTTGACCTGATCGCCCGCTATGTTCAGCGGAACATGGAGCTGCGCGAGGGCGACGACATTCTCTAAGAGATGCCGGCACAGCAGGACAGTCGGCAAAAGCCCGGTGTCTGAGGCTTAAAACCCCTGCCCTGCGATAGAATAAGCATATAGGCGGCACCGGTGAGACACCGGCGCCGCGTTGAATCATTTTTTATTTTGGAGTCAGAAATGGCAGTCGATGAAATCCCCCAGAACCTGGATGGAAAGGGTCTTCGCATTGGCATCGTTATCGCCCGTTTCAACGAGTATGCAGGACGGGGCGAGTATGAGTACTGCCTCGGCGAGCTGAAGCGCCTTGGTGTGGCGGAAGAGGACATTACTGTCTGCCATGTGCCGGGCGCTCTCGAGATCCCGTTTGCGCTGCAGCAGATGGCGCAGACCGGCGAATACGATGCGCTGATCGCGTTCGGCGCCGTGATCCGCGGTGAGACCTATCACTTCGAGCTGGTTGCGAACGAGTCCGCGTCGGGCATCACCCGCGTCGCGCTCGACTACAACATTCCGGTGGCGAACGGCATCCTCACGACCGAAGACGACGAACAGTGCGAGGACCGCATTGAGGGCAAGGCGAAGGCCTGCGCTCAGGTGGCGGTTGAGATGGCGAACCTTGCGACTGAATTCCCCGCCTATGGCGAAGAGGATGACGAGACGGAAGAAGCCGAAGACGAAGAAGAAAAGGCAGGCGAATAAGCATGACGGAAAGCAACAAGACTGAAGCCGCCCGGGTCCCGACGAACCGTGACCGGGCTTTTGCCCGGCAGTTCGCGCTGCTCGGTCTCTACGAGTGGCTGGTCAATCCGCTCAGTTCGCCTGAAGCGCTCGCTCTGATTGTTCCCTCCCTGATCAACCAGGAGGACACCGAAGCGGGCGACCTGACGCCTGAGGAATTTGATCACTGCGATCAGGAGCTCTTCCGCGCTCTGCTGACCGAAGCGATCACGAACCGCGAAGAACTCGAATCCGAGTTCTCCCAGTACCTCAACCGTCCGCTGAAGCAGGTGAGCACGGTGGAGCATGCGATTCTGCTGCTCGGCACGACCGAACTCCGCTATCACCCCGAAACCGCGTACCTCGTGATTCTTGACCAGATGGTTGAGCTCGCGAAGCGCTTCGGTTCGGCTGAAGGCGGCTACAAGTTCGTGAACGGCGTGCTCGACAAGGTCGCGCGCGATCTGCGTCCGGAAGAAACGGCCCGCGGCCGGGCTGCCTGACCGGATGTCTGAAAGACCGGACGGAAGCTCTTCCGTCCGGATCCAGCAGTATGGAATGAGGCGTATCAATGGCGGATCGTATCGGCGAATTTTCGATTATTGACCGGTTCTTTTCTTCTGGTTCTGCGGCGGGGCCCTGGTTCTGCAAGGGAATTGGGGATGACTGCGCGATTATCGATTTCGGCGACAGCCGGATCGCTGTCACGATTGACATGCTGGCGATGGGAACGCATTTCCTCCCGGATGCTGATCCGCGGAATGTCGGCTACAAAACGCTTGCCGTGAATCTTTCGGATCTTGCGGCCGCCGGCGCGACACCCCGGGCCTTTTTCCTCTCTATCGGTCTTCCCGATAAAAATGACGCATGGATTGAAGCCTTTTCCGAGGGGCTGATGGAGCTGGCGAAAGAAGCCGGCTGCGCGCTGCTTGGAGGCGATACGGTCCGTACGCCGAAGAATCCCGTGACGGGAGAACATTCTCCTGCCGTTTTTTCGATCACCGCGATGGGGGATCTTCCCCCGGGACTCGGCCTCACCAGAGCCGGCGCGAAGCCGGGAGACGATATCTGGGTGTCCGGTACGCTTGGCGACGCCTATGCCGCTCTGAAGTACCGCTGGGGCCACTGGGCCGCGGCACCTGAGGCTGTCCGGCTGATGAGCCGCCGGATGGACCGCCCAGAGCCCCGGAACGCGCTCGGCCGGGCGCTTCTGCCGCTCGCGACAGCGGCGATCGATGTCTCGGACGGATTCTCCCAGGACCTTACCCATATTCTTGAACGCTCCCACGTCCGCGCCCGCGTGAGCTGGGATGACGTGCCGAGGTCCGAAGCCCTGATGTCACTTCCTGAAGAGGAGCAGCGTGAGGCTGCGCTTTCGGGGGGCGACGATTACGAATTGATTTTCACGGCTCCTCCGTCGCTCAGAAAGGCGGTGTTCGAGGCCGGCATCGCGGCGGATACCCTTGTCACCCGTGTGGGAGAAATTCTGCCTTCTGACGGTGACGGCACGTCGCTTACGGTCTATGACGCAAAGGGTGCCGCTGTCATTCTGAAGAACGGCGGATTCGATCACTTTGCCTGACAGCAGCCCCTTGCGATCCTCGGAGGATGACTGACGATGCTTGAAAAATACTCTTCCTCCAACCCTGCCTACCGGCTGAGGCCGGGGTTCCGCTTTGCCTTTTCGGCGCCATCGCACGCGATCGCGCTCTTTTTCGGCGCGGGATGCCTGAGACCGGGGCCCGGCACCTGGGGGTCGCTTGCCGCGGCACTCGTTTTCCTTCTCTTTGAAACGCTGATTCCGGCTTCACTGCTCTGGGTTCCTGGTGTGCTCGCCTTTCTGATCGGCGTCTGGGCCGCTGGCCGCACCGGGGATGATCTTGGCGTTCAGGATGCGGGCGCCATCGTGATTGATGAGGTGGCAGCCGTGTGGCTGCTGCTCGCGGTGATTCCGCCGGGGCTCCTCACAGCGGCCGCAGGATTCGCTGCCTTCCGCGTTTTTGACATTATTAAGCTCCCGCCCGCGTCGATCGTTGACCGGAAGCTGCATACGGGGTTCGGCGTCATGCTGGATGACCTCTTCGCGGCGCTCTGGGCGTGGGCGGCTCTTTGGGCAATTGCCCGTCTGACGGGACTCGCTCTCGTCTGAGATTCCGATATAGGAGATAAAAAGAATGGAAGAAAAAAGCATTGAGTCTCTCGCTGAAGAGCTGGGGCGTGCGGCGCTCAAACACGGTGCCCGTATCGCGACGGCGGAATCCTGCACGGCGGGCGGCATTTCTTACGCTATTACATCCGTTCCCGGTTCGAGCGGCTGGTTTGATCGCGGCTTTGTCACTTATACCGAACGCTCAAAGATCGAAATGCTGGGGGTTCCGATGGGCGTGATCCGTTCCCGCGGCGTGGTTTCTGAAGATGTGGCCGCCGCGATGGCGCAGGGCGCACTTGACCGGTCTGACGCGGCCTATACCGTGGCCGTCACCGGGATTGCCGGACCGGACGGCGCGGAACCCGATAAGCCGGTCGGCACGGTGTGCTTCGGTTTTGCGGAAAGAACGGCTTCTGGTATTGTGATTGAATCCGAAACGTGCCATTTCACGGGGGACCGTGCCGCGGTGAGAGAGAGTACTGTGAGACAGGCTCTCGCCGGACTCCTTAAACGGATTAATGAAACTTCACTCTGAAGGACACATAATCTGCGTTATTCTCCCTGATAACGCAGGAATTTAAAAAAGAACTCGACCCTTTATGACAGCGATAATCAGTTTGCTGGTGCTCTGCGCACTCATTATCCTCAACGGCTTTTTCACCATGAGTGAGACGGCCCTGATTGCCTGCCGCCGTGCCAGGCTTCAGCCGAGCGCGGATGATGGTGACGGAGTGGCGAAGAAGATTCTCCGCATGATGGATAATCCGACTGCCGCGCTGTCCACGATTCAGATCGGCATCACGATCATCGGCCTCGTGTCCGGTATGATCGGCGAGACGGCACTCGCCGGCCCGATCAGCACGGCGCTTGAATACCTCGGAGTGCCTTCCGCGGTGGCAACCGGCTTGGCCCTCTTCCTCGCCGTGATGCTGATTACCTACTTCTCGATCGTGATGGGCGAGCTCTTCCCGAAGCGGCTGGGGCAGATTTCCCCTGAGGACACGTCCCGCAAAGTGGTGCGGCCGCTTGAGTTCCTGTCCTTCATCATGAAGCCGTTTGTGAATCTCCTCACCTGGTCCACGAACGTGATGCTCGCGAAAGTGCTGAAAGGAAACGTCATCGGACCGCAGGTGACGGAAGAGGAAATCCACGCGATGATCGAAGAGGGGAGCGAGTCAGGCGTCATTGATCCTCAGGAACGCGATATGGTGAAGAACGTGTTCCGGCTCGATGACCGTCAGATCAGCTCTCTCATGACCCCGAGAAGCGAAATCGAGTGGGTTAACCTCGGGGCTCCGCAGCCGGTGAAGGGCGACAGGATTTTGCACTCGCACCGCGCGAGGCTCGTGGTCGCCAGCGGGTCACTGGATACGGTGAAGGGCATCTGCTCTACCCCGATGCTGATGAAGCAGATTCTTCACACCGGGCAGCCCGACTTCAACAGCGCGCTGACGCCTGTCACCTATGTGCCGGAGACACTCACCGGCATGGAGCTGCTGGATCACTTCAGAAAGACCGATACGCCGCTCTCTGTTGTTGTGAATGAGTACGGCGAAGTGCAGGGCATTGTGACGCCGCGCGACGTGCTGGAAGCGATCGCGGGGCAGTTCAAGCCCGAGAACACCGGGGATCAGTGGGCGATCCGCCGTTCGGATGGATCCTGGCTTCTTGACGGCATTCTCCAATTGCCAACGTGGCAATGA
>ENA-UEQK01001684-UEQK01001684.1-human-gut-metagenome-genome-assembly--contig:-NODE-1684-length-13132-cov-10.655458_pt1 | contig 13132 bp, 10 predicted proteins | sample MGYA00242939_ERZ507942 | MGnify/ENA primary metagenome ERZ507942 (study PRJEB26167, sample SAMN06115485) | human gut metagenome | host: Homo sapiens | place: China:Chongqing | collected 2015-03-30... | reverse complement strand
GAACCGCCGAACTCACGGGCGGAAACCAGATAAGCCTCGTCAGCGCCCATGGCCAGAGCCTCACGCAGCATACCGGCTGCGGGCGGGGGACCCATGGTGACAACGGTGACCTTGCAGCCGGTGGCGTCCTTAATGGCCAGAGCGGCTTCCAGAGCGTTCATGTCGTCGGGGTTGGTGATGGTCTGCATGGAAGCACGGTTCAGGGTACCATCGGGATTGACAGCAACCTTGCCGGAGGTATCGGGAACCTGCTTAATAGAAACAATGATCTTCATTTTAACCTTTACCTCCTTCAATTATTTCACGCCCAGGTGGCTGGCAATGACCATGCGCTGGACTTCAGAAGTACCCTCATAGATCTCGGTGATCTTGGCGTCGCGCATCATGCGCTCCACGGGATACTCACGGGTGTAGCCGTAGCCGCCGAACAGCTGGACAGCGCGGCGGGTCACGTCGGAAGCGGCCTCAGCGGCGAAGAGCTTGGCCATGGAAGCGTCCATGGAGTAATCCTCATGGTTCTGCTTCTTCATAGCGGCAGCATACACCAGATACTGAGCAGCCTGCATACGGCAGTGCATATCAGCCAGCTGGAACTGGGTATTCTGGAACTGGCTCAGACGCTTACCGAACTGAACACGCTCCTGCGTGTACTTCACAGCCTCGTTCACAGCGCCTTCGCCCAGGCCCAGAGCCTGAGAAGCGATGCCGATACGGCCGCCGTCCAGCGTCTGCATGGCGATCTTGAAGCCCTTGCCTTCCTTGCCCAGCAGGTTCTCCTTGGGAACGATGCAGTCCTCAAAGATCAGGTCGCAGGTGGAAGAACCGCGGATGCCCATCTTCTTCTCATGCTTGCCGGTGGAGAAGCCGGGGAAGCTCTTCTCGACAATGAAAGCGGAGATGCCGTGGTTGCCCTTGGACTTATCGGTCATGGCAAAGACCACGAAGGTATCGGCCACGTTGCCGTTGGTGATGAAGCACTTGGAGCCGTTGAGGACATAGTGGTCGCCCTCAAGGACGGCAGTGGTCTGCTGGCCGGAAGCATCCGTGCCGGCACCGGGCTCGGTCAGGCCGAACGCGCCGATCTTCTTGCCGCTGAGCAGGTCAGGCAGATACTTGCGCTTCTGCTCCTCGGTGCCGTTTTCAAAAATAGGAGCGCAGCACAGGGAGGTATGAGCGGACACGATAACAGCAGTGGTGCCGCAGACCTTGGCCAGCTCTTCCACGCACATTGCATAGGACAGGACGTCGCCGCCGGCGCCGCCGTACTCCTTGGGGAAGTAGATGCCCATCATGCCCAGCTTCGCCATCTTCTCGACGGTCTCCATGGGGAAGCGCTCTTCCTCATCGATCTCCTCAGCCAGAGGCTTGACCTCGTTCTCGGCGAATTCCCGGTACATCTTGCGGAGCATCTGCTGCTCGTTTGTCAGATGAAAATCCATGATTCGATCCTCCTACAATTTCTTGTTCGGTTATTACAATCCTCCGGCCCTGAACGGCTCTCTCCTTCCGTTCTCACCAGAGCAAGCAATACAACCTTTTGCGGGCGGCAAAACGTTTTCATTGCACGCTTTGTTACAATTTTAACATCTTCCGGCCAAATAAATCGCAACAGCGAAACTTCCCTGTTGCAGCATCAGGCCATACGCCACCCCGACTATGTGAAAATTATAACGCTACACAGGAAGAAAGGCAAGGAAAAGCGCCTTGTAATAGTTGCCAAATTTTTAACGTTAATTTTGTATCAGATGTCGAAGGTAACATATTTCCCATTTTCTCTTTCAAAATTTGTCGAAAATATACAAAACCGGGCTGCCGTGTGGCAGCCCGGTCGATGGATGTATTTACTTGCTGTAGTCGTAGAAGCCCTTGCCGGACTTCTTGCCCAGCAGACCGCCGCGCACCATCTTCTTCAGCAGCAGGGCGGGACGATACTTGGGATCGCCGGTCTCGGTGTACAGGGTGTCCATAATGGCCAGGCACACGTCCAGACCGATGAAATCGCCCAGAGCCAGGGGGCCCATGGGATGGTTGGCGCCCAGACGCATGGCCTTGTCGATGTCCTCCACAGAAGCGACGCCGGTCTCCACCAGACCGATGGCCTCGTTGATCATGGGGATCAGGATCTTGTTGACCACAAAGCCGGGAGCCTCGGCAACCTCAACGGGATCCTTACCGATGTCCTGAGACAGCTTGTAGATGGCATCGAAGGTCTCCTGCGTGGTGTTGGCGCCGCGGATGATCTCCACCAGCTTCATGCTGGGGACGGGATTGAAGAAGTGCATACCGATCACGGGATGCTTCAGGCCGTGGCCCATCTCGGTGATGGACAGAGAGGAGGTGTTGGAAGCGAAGATCGCCTCAGGCTTGCACAGAACATCCAGCTCGTTCAGCAGCTCCTTCTTGGTGGCCATGTCTTCCTTGACGCACTCGATAATCAGATCGGCGTCAGCGCAGGCGGACTTCTCTTCCACCAGAATGTTGGCCAGCAGAGCGTCCACAGCCTCCTGCGTCATCTTGCCCTTCTCCACGCGCTTTTGCAGGGATGCGGCTAGCTTGTCCTTATGCTTCTGAGCGGAAGCCACAGAGCTTGCATACATCAGGGCGGTGTGGCCCTTTGCCGCGAAGACCTGAGCAATGCCGCTGCCCATGGTGCCGGCGCCAAATACTGCTACTTTCATGTGAGATTCCTCCTGTTATTTTCAATAGTGAGGTACCCGCGCCTTCGGAGCTGTTCTCCGCAGGTACTGTTCAACCTGTCTCCTATTATAAGGTCATCGCCGCAATTAAGCAAGCATCTTTTCCCCGTTCCGGGCATTTTCTGCACATCACACAAACACTTCGTTAAGTTTTCTACATATCCGTTAAATAATTAACGTTAAAACAATCACAAATTTTACAGCCCCTCCTGTCCCCGCAGAGCGGGATACAGCCGGCTGTAGCGGCGGTAGGCTTCGTCATACACTGCCGCTGCTGCCGGGGACGGGCAGAAGATACGCCCGCAGCTTCCATCGGAAAGGCTCGCGGCGAACGGACGGTAATCGGCAGTTTCTCCCAGTCCCCTCCGGGCGATGGCAGCCACTGCCAGCGCGGGCAGATAAGTGCCGTCCCCCAGCGTCAGGATCTCCCGGCCCAGCACGTTCGCAAGGATCTGACACCATGCATCGGACTGGCTTCCGCCGCCGATGACGGAGACGCTTTCCACCGCGGCTTCCGCATCCAGTTCCGTCAATCCCTGCCGCAGAGAGAAGGCCACGCCTTCCAGCGCCGCCCGCATCAGCTGGGCAGGGGTAGTTTCCGGCGTGATGCCCACATAGGCCCCCCGAATGTCCGGGTCCAGAACCGGATACCGCTCCCCATTGAGATAGGGCAGGAACAGCAGCCCGCCGCTGCCGGGAGCGGCGCTGCGGGCCAGCGCCTCCGCCCGGTCATAGCCGCCGCCCGCATAGGTGCGGCAGGCCCAGTTGTGGACATTTCCGGCATTCAGAAAGGGTATGACGCTGATGTACTGTCCTGTCTCGGCGGCTGCCAGATGAAAGACCCCGGCATCTTTCAGGAGAATGTCCTCAGAAACGGATGCCACCCAGCCGGAAGTCCCCAGATTGATATTGTACTGTCCGGGGCGGACAATGCCGCTGGCCAGCGTGGCAGCGCCTGCGTCGCCGATCCCGGCAAACATCGGCGTTCCCGGCAGATAGCCGCAGTCGTTGTCCGGCAGGACGGTACCAGCAGGCTGATGGGGCATCAGCAGCGCCGGGAACAGTTTCCGCTCCACGCCGGCCTGCTCCAGCAGCTCCGGCGACCAGCATTTTTCGCGGATATCCATGGCTCCCGCCGTGGAACAGGCGGTGACGTCGCCGCAGCACGCCCCGGTGAGCCGGGCGATGAGATAGTCCTTGGAGCTGATGAGTACATGGGCCGTCCGGCGGTACAGCTCCGGCCGGAACTCCTTGAACCACATCAGCTTGGGCAGAGGCAGGGAGCCATCGCAGCGGTTGCCGGTGATGTGCAGAAAGCGGTCTGCGCCCACGGCTGCTTCCAGCCGGGCCGCCTGTGCCTCTGCCCGTCCGTCGGAATAGAGGATCGCATTGCACACCGGCTCCAGCCTGTCGTCCAGCGGGATCAGATCCTGCATCTGGCCGCTCATGGCAATGGCGGTAATTTCACCGGCTCCCGCCTGAGCGGTAAATTCCCGCGAGATCGCACGGAAGGCATCCCACCAGCAGGCGGGATCCTGCTCCTGCACGCCGCCGTCAAAGATGGTGGGGATATTGACGGCCCGCTCTGCCGCCACCGTTCCGTTTTCGTCTGCCAGAACGCCCTTGACTGCCGTTATTCCCGCGTCAAAGGACGCAATATACCGATTTTTCACGATGCGCCCTCCCCTCACCGCTGGTCGCCCCGGCCTGCCCGCTGGGCGATGACCGAGAGAATGATAATGATGCCGGTAGCTTCCCGCGCGATCATGGCGATGCGGTTTTCGGAGGTGGGGGCCGCCATAGAGATGAGATTCACGCCATAGCGCTTGCAGATGGGGTCGAACTCGTCCTTTTCCTCATAGGGGATGTCCGGCAGGATCAGTCCGTCGATCCCGATGTCGGCACAGGTGGAGATGAACTTTTCCGTCCCGTAGGAGAACACCACGTTGGCATAGGTCATGAACACCATCGGGATCGTGACGTCCCGCCGCAGATCCCGCACCAGATCAAAGATCTTGTCCGTGGTGGTCCCGGCGGCCAGCGCCCGCACATTGGCTTCCTGAATGACAGGGCCTTCGGCGGTGGGGTCGGAGAAGGGAATCCCCAGCTCGATGAGGTCGGTTCCCGCCTGCGCCATGGTGCGCACCACCTTTGCGGTGGTTTCCAGATCCGGGTCGCCGCAGGTGACAAACGGAATGAACGCCTTGCCGTTGGCAAAGGCCCTTGCAATATTACTCATGAAGATCCTCCCCTCTGTAGCGGGCAATGGCCGCGCAGTCCTTGTCGCCCCGGCCGGAAATGTTGACAACGATGACCTGATCCCTGCCCATGGTGGGGGCCAGCTTTCTGGCGTAGGCCACGGCATGGGCGGACTCGATGGCGGGAATGATGCCCTCCATGCGGCCGAGATACTCAAAGGCGTCCACGGCCTCCGCGTCGGTGACGGGGACGTATTCCGCCCGCCCGATGTCATGGAGATGGGCGTGTTCCGGCCCGATGCCGGGGTAGTCAAGACCGGCGGAAATGGAATACACCGGCGCGATCTGGCCGAACTGATCCTGACAGAAGTAGCTCTTCATGCCGTGAAAAATACCCGGCCGCCCGGTGGCGATGGTGGCCGCCGTTTCGGCGGTGTCCACCCCCCGCCCTGCCGCCTCACAGCCGATGAGCCGGACGGATGGATCGGTGATGAAGTGGTAGAACGCGCCGATGGCATTGGAGCCGCCGCCGACACAGGCAATGACGGCATCTGGCAGCTTCCCTTCCTTTTCCAGCAGCTGCTCTTTGATCTCTTTGGAGATCACCGCCTGAAAATCCCGCACCATGGTGGGGAAAGGATGCGGCCCCATTACGGAACCGATGCAGTAATGGGTGTCGGAAATACGGTTGATCCATTCCCGGAAGGCGGCGGAGCAGGCGTCCTTCAGCGTGCCGGTGCCGCTGGTGACCGGCACTACCTCCGCGCCCAGCAGCCGCATCCGATAAACGTTCAGCGCCTGCCGCCTGGTATCCTCCTCCCCCATGAAAACCACGCACTCCATGCCCATGAGGGCGGCGGCAGTGGCGGTGGCCACGCCATGCTGTCCTGCGCCGGTTTCGGCGATGAGGCGGGTCTTGCCCATCCGCCTGGCCAGCAGTGCCTGCCCCAGTACGTTGTTGATCTTGTGAGCGCCGGTGTGGTTGAGATCCTCCCGCTTGAGATAGACCTTTGCGCCGCCGAGATCCGCCGTGTCCTTGCCTGCATAGTACAGGCGGCTGGGGCGGCCTGCGTAATCGTTCAGCAGGGCGGTCAGCTCCGCCTGAAAGCCGGGGTCGTGCTTGTAGTGTTCATACGCCGCATCCAGTTCCTGCACGGCGTTCATCAGCGTTTCGGGAATATACTGCCCGCCGTGCATCCCGAAACGGCCCTTTTTCTCACTCATTTTAATTGCCCCCTTTTGCTGCATTGCTCCATGAGGACGCAAAAAACCGTCCCCGATGGAAATTCCATCAAGGACGGTGCATATACGACCGCGGTGCCACCTTGGTTCACGGCAGAACCGCCGTGCGCTTAGCGGGATACCAACATATCCCCGGCTGAATAACGCCCGCCTGCGGCGTCGCAGCATACTCGCGGAAAACCGCTTTCCCTGCGCCCTCTGTGACCCATTATGACCATCTGCAGTTCGGCCCGGCTCTCAGCACCCCGGACTCTCTGGACGCGCACGGTGATCTTTACTCTTACGTCATTGGTTTGTGTTGCACTGTTGAGTTGTTGGTTGAAATCATAGTCACGCGATAGGAAAATGTCAAGAGTTTTTCAAAAGACGGCGCATTTTTTGAAATGGGCGATCTGTCTTTGCAGTAAACACCATAGGGGTTCATTTTGACTCCGTTCTGCGTACAGAAAAAGCACGGCGCTTTGGGATGTCCGCCCTCATATTTTTCCTGCCCGTTTACAGGAAACGATTTCTATGCTATACTATAAAAAAATATGACCTTCGGAGGTTTTTCCTATGCGGATGAGAAAAAAGAAGAATTTGATCCCCCGGATGGAGCGCTGTGCCGCACAGCTGATCCGGGATCCTTATGCACATCAGGGCCGCTGGCGGGAGCTGATGCCGCAGGCGCGGGAGCTGCGGGTGGAGCTTGGCTGCGGCAAGGGACGGTTCACGCAGGGGACGGCAGCCGCGGAGCCGGACGTCCTGTTCATCGCCATTGAGATGGTGCCGGACGCCATGGTGGTCGCCATGGAACGGTGTGTAAACGCCGGACTGACCAACGTGTTCTTTGTGGACGCCAACGCCGACCAGCTGCCGCAGTTCTTTGCGCCCGGCGAGGTGGATCGGATCTACATCAACTTCTGCGACCCGTGGCCCAGCAAGCGTCACGCAAAGCGCCGCCTGACCCACGGCAACTTCCTGAAGCTGTACCGGCAGGTGCTGAAAATGGGTGGTCAGATCCATTTCAAGACCGATAATCAGCCGCTGTTTGAGTTCTCGGTGGAAGAGCTGCCGAAGTTCGGCTTTGAACTGTCCGAAGTCACCCGGAATCTCCACGAAAACGGCCCGGTGGGGGTCATGACAGACTACGAAGCCAAGTTCCATGATCTGGGGCAGCCCATCAACCGCTGCGTAGGCACTATGACGGCATGGGAAGAACCCGCAGAGCCGGAACAGGAAGAAGTCTCCGAAGAAGCATCTGAAGCGTAAGCGAAGCGGGAGCGCCCCAAGGCGCTCCCGCTTTATGAATTTATTCGGCCTGCGCCGCCTCCGTGATGAGCTTGACGCACAGATCATAGCCCAGCGCGCCGCTGTCCAGCACCAGCTGGTAGTTGTGGCAGTCTCCCCACTTCTTGCCGGTGTAGTGATTATAATAAGTATGGCGGCTGCCGTCCTTCTTGGCGATCATTTTCTGAAGCTCCGTGGCATCTGTGCAGCCGGTCAGCTCGCTGACCCGCACCGCCCGATGCACTGCGTCCGCGTGGATAAACACGTTCAGCGCTTCCATGCCCGCTTCCCGCAGGATCTCGTCGGCGCAGCGGCCCAGAATCACGCAGGGACCTTCCTTGGCGAAGTGGAGAATGACGGCCTTCTGCACGTCATGGATGGCGTCCTGCGTGTCGGAGAAGGATGCGTCTGAGAAGGAGCAGATGCTCTTGAGGAAGAAGTTCGTAGCGGACACATCCTCCTGATCGTGCTCTACCATATCCGGGTCAAAGCCGCTGGTTTTGACCGTCTCCTTCAGGATATCCCGGTCATAGAACGGAATGCCCAGCTCCTTTGCCACCTGCTGGCCGATGGAATGGCCGCCTGCGCCGTATTCCCGGCTGATGGTGATGATCTTGTTCATATGCAGTTCCCCCTCATATGCCCCGTGCCTGACGGGTGAATTTTTTCCACCTTATTTTACCATAGGACGGCACAGGGTGCAACGAAATTCTGCTGAAGTTCCGCATTTCTCGTTTTTGTGCATTTTGCGCTTGCAATTTCCCCCGTTTTATGATATATATGGGTACGTTATGAGCAACGAAGGGGAAAATAGCCCGAAACGCCGCCGCAGAGAGGGTCGGTCACCGGCTGCAAGCCGACCTGCGGACGCCTGACTTGGTTCGCCCCGGAGCTTCCATGGAGACATGGCGGCCCGCCCACCGTTACCGGGCTGCAAGTGTGCGCTCCGGCGCAAATTTGGGTGGTACCGCGGAAGCAAGCTTTCGTCCCAAGCATGGGACGGGGGCTTTTTATTTTGCCTTTTGCCGGATCCCGCGGCGTCCGCCACCAATCCATCATCCCATTCCATACAAAGGAGTTTTGCGTTTATGATGAAAGAACAACTGGAAGCCATCCGCAAAGGCGCGCTGGAATCCATCGTGGGAACCAGTGCCGCGGCGGATCTGGACGCCCTGCGGGTGAAGTATCTGGGCAAAAAGGGCGAGCTGACCGCCGTTCTCAAGCAGATGGGCAGTCTCTCCGCCGAGGAGCGCCCCATCATGGGCCAGATGGCCAACGAGGTCCGCGCCGCCGTGGAAAAGGCTATTGAATCCCAGTCCGCCATTTTGCAGAAGGCGGCGCTGGAGGCCAGGCTGAACGCCGAAACGCTGGACGTTACCATCCCCGGCAAGGCCGTGGAGCTGGGCCACAAGCATCCCATGTACACCGTGCTGGACGAGATCAAGCAGGTCTTTCTGGACATGGGCTTTGAGATCATGGACGGCCCGGAAATCGAGCTGGAAAGCTACAACTTCACCAAGCTGAACGCGCCGGAATCCCACCCCTCCCGCGACTGGACGGATACCTTCTATCTCACCGAGGATTCCAAGATCCTGCTGCGTACCCAGACCTCTCCCATGCAGATCCGGGCCATGGAGGAACACGGCGTCCCCATCCGCATGATCTCCCCCGGCCGTGTGTACCGCAAGGACGAGGTGGACGCCACCCACTCCCCCATGTTCCATCAGATTGAGGGGCTGGTAGTGGACAAGGGCGTTACCATGGCGGACCTGAAAGGCACGCTGAACGCCGTCATCAAGGCCATCTACGGCCCCGGCTCCGTCACCCGCTTCCGTCCCCACCACTTCCCCTTCACGGAGCCTTCCTGCGAGGTGGATATCCAGTGCCACAAGTGCGGCGGCAAGGGCTGCCCCACCTGCAAGGGCGAAGGCTGGATCGAGGTGCTGGGCGCCGGCATGGTGCATCCCAAGGTGCTGCGCAACTGCGGCATTGATCCCGACGAGTACTCCGGCTTCGCCTTCGGCATGGGTCTGGAGCGTTTTGCCATGGGCCACTTCAAGATCAGCGACCTGCGGTTGATCTTCGAAAACGACGAGCGGTTCCTTACTCAATTTTGACAGAGAGGCAAGGTATAGACAATGATTCTTTCCCGTAAATGGTTAAATGAATTTGTAGACGTTTCCGATATCAGCGACCGGGAGTTTGACGAGGCCATGACCCTCTCCGGCTCCAAGGTGGAAACGGTGACGGCTCTGGACGAATCCCTGAAAAACGTGGTCGTGGGCAAGATTCTCTCCATGGAGAAGCACCCGGACAGCGACCATATGTGGGTCTGCCAGATCGATGTGGGGCAGAGCGAGCCGGTGCAGATTGTCACCGGCGCATGGAATATCCATGTGGGGGATCTGGTACCCGCCGCCCTGCACAAATCCCTGCTGCCCGGCGGCGTGAAGATCGAAAAGGGCAAGCTCCGGGGTGTCCTCTCCAACGGAATGCTGTGCTCTCTCAAGGAGCTGGGTCTCACTGCCGAGCATGATTATCCCTATGCGGTCATCATCCCCGCCGCACTGCTGAACGACTATCACCCCATCGACAAGGACAAGCCCTCCATCCCCGCCGACATCCAGCCTGGCGACAAGGTGTTCGGCCCCGTGGTCTGCGGCAAGGTGCTGGAATGTGAGGCCCAGTCCTACAGCCGGTACCACACCACACTGGACATTGGCGGCGCCACCGCCTCTCCCGACACTGCCTGCTCCAATCTCCATGCAGGGGATCTGGTGGCCTACAACACCAAGACCGATTCCATCTGCACGCTGGACGATCTCCACGCGGAGCAGAAGGAGTTCCCCCACTGCATTTCCGACGGCATCTTCGTGCTGAACGAGGACGCAAAGCCCGGCGACGATATGGCTGTGGTCATCGGCGCCGACGACCATGTGGTGGAATTTGAGATCACCCCCAACCGGCCCGACTGCCTGTCCGTCATTGGTCTTGCCCGTGAGGCCAGCGCCACCTTCCACCGCCCCCTGAAGCTTCACACCCCTGAGGTCAAGGGCTGCGGCGGCTCTATTGCCGAGCTGGTGGACATCGACATTGAGGACGGCGACCTCTGCCCCCGGTACACCGCCCGGATGGTGAAGAACGTAAAGATCCAGCCTTCCCCCGCATGGCTGCGGGAACGGCTGCGGAACTCCGGCGTCCGGCCTATCAACAACATCGTGGACATCACCAACTATGTCATGCTGGAATACGGCCAGCCCATGCACGCCTTTGACTTCTCCTGCGTGGAGGGCGGCCACATCATCGTCCGTACCGCGCGGGAAGGTGAAACCATCCAGACGCTGGACGGCAACCAGCGGAAGCTGACGCCCTCCATGCTCTGCATCTGCGACGAGAACAAGCCCGTCTGCGTAGCCGGCGTCATGGGCGGCGCCAACTCCGAGATCGTGGGCGACACCGCTCAGGTTCTCTTCGAGTCCGCCAACTTCAACGGCACCTCCATCCACCGCACCGCCGCCGCGCTGAATATGCGTACCGACGCCTCCTCCCGCTATGAAAAGGGCCTTGACCCCATGAACACCCTGAACGCCGTGGAGCGGGCCTGCGAGCTGGTGGAGCTGCTGGGTGCCGGCGAGGTTGTAGACGGCGTGATGGACGTCATCGCCAAGGACTCCAACCCCGTTACTGTGAAGCTGGAGCCGGAAAAGGTCAACGGTCTGCTGGGTACTGACGTGTCCCGTGAGGAAATGGTTCGGATTCTGGAATCTCTGGACTTCACCGTGGAGGGCGACACCATCCATGTTCCCTCCTGGCGTTCCGACGTGGAGCATTACTCCGACATTGCCGAGGAAGTGGCCCGGTTCTACGGCTACAACAACATCCCCGACACCCTCTCCAACGGCCTCACCGCCCGCCGCGGCCTTACGGACGTGCAGCAGACGGAAAACCTGCTGGGCAGCGTGTGCCGCTCTGCCGGGTATGATGAGATCATCACCTACTCCTTCATCAGCCCCACCTATTATGATAAGATCGATCTGCCCAAGGACTCCGCGCTGCGGGATTCTTTGAAGATCCTGAACCCGCTGGGCGAGGATACCTCCATCATGCGTACCACCACCCTGCCCTCCATGCTGGAAATTCTGACCCGGAACTACAACTTCCGCAACAAGTCCGCCAAGCTCTATGAGCTGGGCCGGGTCTACTTCAAGCGGGCCGACGGCCTTGCCGACGAGCCGAAGGTGCTGACTCTGGGCGCTTATGGCGACGACATGGACTTCTTTGCCCTCAAGGGCGCTGTGGAGGCCGTCTTGAAGCAACTGCGGATTGAAAATGTCCGCTTCGCTGCCGACCGTGAGAACCCCTCCTATCATCCCGGCCGCTGTGCCAAGGTCTACTGCGGCGACCGCCTGCTGGGTACGCTGGGGCAGATCCATCCCCATGTGGCGGATAACTACGGCGTCGGCACCGAGCTGTATGCTGCCGAGCTGTGGTTTGACGCGCTGTATGAGAGCAAGGGCGCTCAGCCCATGTATCAGCCCCTGCCCAAGTTTCCTGCCGTCACCCGCGACATCGCCGTGGTGTGCGACAAATCCGTGACTGTGGGCGAGCTGGAGGAGGCCATCCGCAAGGGCGCCAAGGGACTTTTGAAGGACGTGGCTCTCTTCGACATTTACACCGGCGTGGGCATTGCTCCCGGCAAGAAGAGCGTGGCCTTCAACCTGACCCTCCGCTCCGACGACCGGAGCCTGACCGCCGAAGAGGCCGATGCGGATGTGAAGAGCATTCTGACCGCTCTGGAACAGGAGTGCGGCGCAGTCCTGCGGTAAAACAGAAATCTGATACCCATGATTCAAATTGGAGCAGTAAACCAAGTTTACTGCTCCAATTTTATTACCATTCTGTTACATTTCCTTTTTCCCCTTTACTTCATTTTCAAAACCGAGTATACTAAGATAATAAGAATACCGAATGATTTCTCCGGGCGCTTCTGCAAAACATTCCGGCAGCAAGCACAGCAGGAATAGAACGTGAAAGGCGGTGTCCATATGGATGATTTTACCCGTAAATTCAGCATTGTAGATGAAAAGGACGCAGAGATCCGGCACATTCTGACCACCGTCTATCGAGCGCTGGAGGAAAAGGGCTACAATCCCATCAACCAGATCGTAGGCTACATTCTCTCAGAGGATCCCACCTATATCACTAATCACATGGGCGCCCGCACCATGATCCGCAAGCTGGATCGGGACGAGCTTCTGCATGTGCTGGTAAAGAATTATCTGGGACAGTAACAACATAAAAACGCACGGAAACCGACTGTTTTCGTGCGTTTTTTATTGGAATATATGCAGCATCAGAAAACCAGCCTAAGCCGCCTTTCTCTTCGACATTCAGAATAAAAGGGTATGTGTCGGCAGGCACATACCCTTTTGTTGGCTCTTATGCGTTTTTCAGGGGGGGATCTTCCTCCGTGGGGCTGGGGATGGGATGCTCCTCCTGATCCACCATGCTGCGGATCAGCTCCACAGTGCCGCCAAGGCCCAGCGCGCTGCTGTTGAGGCAGAAATCGTAGCCGTCCACAGCGCCCCACTTCTTGGATGCGTAATATTCGCAGTAAGACGCGCGGCGCTTGTCCGTTTTCTGGATCAGACTCTTGGCCTCCTCAGGCGTTACCTTCTGCCGCTTTGCCACCCGCGCGATTCGATCCTCCAGCGGTGCGCTGATAAA
>ENA-UEQK01001664-UEQK01001664.1-human-gut-metagenome-genome-assembly--contig:-NODE-1664-length-13240-cov-20.472765_pt1 | contig 13240 bp, 9 predicted proteins | sample MGYA00242939_ERZ507942 | MGnify/ENA primary metagenome ERZ507942 (study PRJEB26167, sample SAMN06115485) | human gut metagenome | host: Homo sapiens | place: China:Chongqing | collected 2015-03-30... | reverse complement strand
CGAACGGAGAAGGGGAACGCCCGTTGGGAACACCACACGCCTACACCAAGCACGGAGCTTGGAGGCAGTTTGCCCGCGGTTCTGTTTCGCAAGCCTAATGTAACAGCCCCCGGCCAGGATGTAAATAGATTTGCCCGGTTCGTAATGCAGATGTAAAAAAGTGCGGAAATAACGTGATTTCCGCACTTTTTGTTGTTTGCAAACGTGGCAATATTCAATTCGTTTCAGGGGGCTTTTTCTGGGGCGGCAGGGCGTACCGCTTGCCGGTGAGGAGGAGCTCGCCCCGGTCTACCATGCGCCGCAGCAGCGCCGTACACTGAGCGGGGGGCAGGTTCAGAAGCTCCGCCAGCTCCTTCCGGACGGCGGTGCCGTGGGCGGCGAGGTAGGCCGTCACCGCGGCGGACTGGTCCTCCGGCAAAACCACGGCCCCCGCCGGGTAGTAGCACCCGCCTATACGGACCACGGCTCCGTCCTGACGGAGCTGGTTCAGCAGCTTCAGCGCGGCGCTTTTGGACACGCCCAGCAGGTCCATGACTTCCTCGCGGGTCAGGGAGCCAACCGCGGAGAGGCGGGCCAGCACGGTCTGCCGCTGGCTGCCCCGGCGGCTGAGGCGGCTCAGATCCCCTAAGCTGAGCTGTTCCAGTCCGCCACGGATCAGGGCGGTGCGGATCACGGTGGAGAGGCGGGCCAGGTCCATGGGCTTTCCGGTGCCGGGGGTCAGGAGGACACGGTCTTGAGCGGGGTCCTTGCGGTGGCCGCAGACATCTCCCAGCAGACGGCTGAGACGGCTGCCCATGGGGATTTCCCGGTCCGGCAGGCGCAGGAGACCCCGGTCCAGATCCACCTGCGACCAGGTGAGGTTCAGAATTTCTCCGGGCTGCATCTGAAGTTTCCAGCCCATCCAGAGGGCCAGTCCCACCACGGAACTGCCCTCCTGCTGGACGATCCGCCAAAGGAGGTATTCGCTGTCCGGCGGCAGCTCCGGCGCGGCGCTTGGGCGCTCCTGAAAGTATTGGGAGAAAGAACCCCGGAGGGTGGACACCGCCATGCCGCTGACCCGGGCGGCGTAGGTCCAGTCATGAGTCTGAAGCTGGCGGATGACGAAGTCCTGACGGAGGTCCTTGAGACTGACCTTCTGGCCCTCGGTGTCCAGCGCGGTCCGGGCCAGCCGGGAGACGGACTCCGGCGGCATGGGCCGCTGATATCGGTCGGAAATGATGACATGGGGGTCCCGCTGGGCGTACAGGCGATGGCGCTCCCGGAGGCAGTCCTCCGCGGAGGGGGCCAGCGGGACGGTCCGATCCGGAAGGGTCAGGGCATTGCCCTCAAACTGCACCTGATCCCAGGTGAGGGCGGCGATCTCCTCCCGGCTCAGGCCCTCCAGCCACGCCAGACGGAGAATGGCCCCTTCCGGGCTGTACGGGAACTGAGTCAGTATCCGCTCCATAGCAGCCGGGTCCGGCCGTTTGAATGTATACCCCATTCCGGGACCTCCCCTTCTCCGCCGGGGGTCCCGGCGGGAAAAATCAAGGCCGGTGAGGCGTATACAAAATAACCCTTTTGTTATCTTCGCAGCGCCAAAAGAAAAGCGCCGCCCCACATCGACAACCTAATTTTACTGAAAAGCAGCGGAAAAAGCAAGGGAAATCCCCCTTTGAACGCACTGAATGAGATCGGTCCTGAAAGTTTCAAAACCGATCTCATTCAGTGCGGCTTTTTTCGCTTCCATCCCGATTCGTTTAGTTCCGTGGGCGGCCTGCGGCCCTCGTCAGAGGGCGAATATTTACAAAAGGGTTATTTTGTCTAACAGAGCAGGCCCAGACGTTCCAGCCGCCGCAGATGCTCCGTGCCGGTGGTCAGCAGGTAGATCCGGGTGGTCTCAATGGAGCTGTGGCCCAGAATATCCGCCAGCTTCACCACGTCCTGACAGGCCCGGTAAAAGGTCCGGGCGAACAGGTGCCGCAGATTGTGGGGGAAGACCTTATCCGCCGCCACGCCGGCAGCGCGGCACAGCCGCTTCATCTCCGCCCAGATCTGCACCCGGGAAAGACGTTTTCCGCCTCCGGTGAGGAATACCTCACCGGAGGTGATTTTTTGCCGTTTTACATATTTTAAGAGCTTTTTGCACAGCTTCTCCGGCAGCAGGATCGTGCGGACCTTACCCTTCAGGGCCACCACCGCCTTTCCACGGCGGAGGGCCTCCACCGTGATATACGGAACTTCGCCCACCCGGATGCCCGTAGCGCAGATAGTCTCCATCACCAGTGCCAGCCGTTCCCTCCCCAGCGTTCTGGCGGTGCGGACCAGCGTGCGGTATTCTTCCCGGTCCAGTTCCCGTTCCGCCTCCCGGAAGCTGCGGCGCTGGAGCCGCAGCGCCTTCACCTTACATTCCGGCCAGCCCATAAAGGCGAAAAAGCGGTTGATACCTGCCAGCATGGCGTTGACGGTAGCGGGGGCGTACTGGGCCGTGAGCTGCGCCTTCCATGTCAGGACCAGCCTCCGGTCCACCATTCCGCCGCTCCACCGGGCAAAGGCCCGGACTGCCCGAAGGTAGTTCTCCACGGTTCCGACGCTGTATTCCTTCCGCAAAAGCTCCGCCTGAAAAGCTGCCAGCCGGGCGGGGTCGATCCGGCGCAAGCACTCCTGTGTCTCCATCTGTATCCTCCCATTTTATTGACGGCGGTCTCTGAGAACCGCGTTTTTTCTCTGATCTATGCAACAGCATACTCCCCGCAGCCGCCGCAGACAAGAAGGCCGCCCTGATCGGGCGGCCTTCAGCGTGTCGAAAAAGTCTTTTCGCCCCGCTGAGCAAGTTTTCAGAACTTCATAAAAGTTCTGAAAACTTAGGATTTTAATGGCGCGGGGAAACAGACGAAGTGCCGCCGGTGGCGGATCAAGCGAGTCTGTTTCGAGGAAGGCTCCCAATCAGCGGATATAAAGTATCCGCCGATTGGCTTGAGCCGACGGTGTATCCCTTCTTGGGTTTCCCGCGCACACCCTTCCTTACCGTCGCGGAAAATTTATCACTTTATCGACAGCCTCAAGGCCGCCCTGATCGGGCGGCCTTTTCCTAATAGAGATCCTAATGGCGATATACGGTGAAATAGAGGTTCACACCCGGCGATTCCTGTGTGAAAATAAGGAAAGATGTCGGAGATCACCGGCGGATATGCTGGGAGGGGGAAGAAACATGAAACAGAAAAAGGGAATGGAGCTTGTCACGGAGCGGACGGTGGATGGTTTTCGAAGAGAGCTCCTCCGCCGGGAATACAGCCACGGCACGGCGGAGAGTTATGTGCGGAGCATCCGGGCCTTCGCACGATGGAGCGGCGGCGCGGTGGATCGGGGCCTGGTCCTGACATGGAAGGCTCGGCTCACGGCCCAATACGCCCCTGCCACCGTCAACGCCATGCTGGCGGGACTTAACCGGTTCTTTGATTTTTCTGGGCGGCCGGAGTGCCGGGTAAAGGTCCTGCGGCTCCAGCGCTGCAGCTTCCGGGAGGCAGAGCGGGAACTGGATCGGGGAGAATACCGGGCGTTGGTCCGCACGGCCAGAACGCTGGGGCGGGAGCGGCTGGCGTTGGTGATGGAGACTATCTGCGCCACAGGCATCCGGGTGGGGGAGGTGCCCTTCATCACGGTGGAGGCCGCCTGCCGGGGGCGGACGGATGTTGCCTTAAAGGGCAAGGTCCGTACTATTTTTCTTCCTGACCGACTGTGCCGTCGGCTGCTGCAATACGCCCGGAAACAAAAAATCGCCTCCGGCGAGATCTTTCTCACCAGAGGCGGAAAACGGCTGTCCCGCACACAGATCTGGGCGGAGATGAAGCGGCTGTGCCGCGCCGCCGGTGTGGCGGCGGGAAAGGTCTTTCCCCACAATCTGCGGCACCTGTTCGCCCGGACCTTTTACCGGGCCTGTCAGGACGTGGTGAAGCTGGCGGATATTCTGGGTCACAGCTCCATCGAGACCACTCGGATCTACCTGCTGACCACCGGCACGGAGCATCTGCGGCAGCTGGAACGGCTGGGACTGCTCTGTTAGACAAAATGATGATTTTGTCACATATCGGCGGCAAAAAAGCCGCCGGTCCCCGCCGACAACTGAAAGTTTACTTGAAAAATTAAGAAAAAGCAAGACGTTCTTCGCTTTGCGGCGTGCTGAACAGACGGGACCTCCGGTCAGAACAGGCCCCGTCTGTTCAACATGCCTTTTTGTGTGCTTGGCCCGGTAAAACGGCGGGAGCTGCGCCCGGTATCCCACCGGAAACCGTACTTTTCCGGCATCCTATTACAAAATCATCATTTTGTCCTTCCATCCCCGCGGCAGACGATCGTTCCGCCGCGGCGCTGTTTCTGCGGCGAGAGATGGGAGGCTTTTCCATGGGACACACGTTCAATCGGCCGGACGAGGCCGCCATGCTGCGCATTTTGGAGCGGCACCCCCACAGCCCGGAGGGGGCCATTCTCCGTCTGGCCTGGCTGGAGGGTTTGAGCCGGAGCGAGATCACAGAACTCCGCTGGGATCAGGTGGACTTTGAGGGCAAGGCCATTCAACTCCCGGACCGCGCGGTCCCGCTGGAACCCTCCACGGAAGCCTGCCTCCGGGAGCGGCACGTTCGCTGTGCCCTCCGGGACCCCCATGTGGTGATCTCCGAGCGCAGCAAGAAGCCTATGCCGCCGGAGTCCATTTCCCGGCTGTCCCGGCTGGCGCTGGACAGCGAGGGCCAGAAGGTCAACCTCATGGACCTGCGCCACGATTTTGTGATCCGCCAGCTTCAGACCCATGACTGGCCCTATGTGGCCCGGGTCAGCGGCATGGCGGTGTCCACCCTGCGGGATGCCTTCTCGCCCTATCTCACCAAACCCGCCGCGCCGGAAAATCCTCTGGCCCAGCGGGACGAGGCGGAGTACCTTCTCTGGCGTGTGATCCAGCAGGAGGGCTCGTCTCCCGCCGGACTGGCTCTCTGGATGGGCTGGAAACTCCAGATGCAGCCGGGAGAGATCGCCTCCCTCACCTGGGGGCAGGTGGATTTCGACCAGAACCTCATCCGCCTGCCGGACCGGACGGTCTCCATGGGCAGCCGCCTGCGGCGGCTGCTGCTGGACGCATGGGACCGCCGCAAGGACCCCGCGGAGCCGCGGGTCTTTACCGCCCCCACCACCGGGCGGCCCATGGACCTCTCCCGGCTGACCACCGTCACCCGCACGGCGCTGATCCGGGGCGGCTTGGAGCATGTGAACCTGCGGAACCTCCACACCTGGGTCCGTCAGGGGGATCGGGCCCAGCTTTTGATGGCTCAGGCCGAGGAGCAGGGCTGGCTGACCCGTGAAGCGGTCATGGAGCGGCTGGGCGTGCCCAAAAGCACTGCCCGGCAGTACCTTCTGGAGCTGCGGGAGGCGGGCAGGCTGGTGCGGGTGGGCACCCGGTACTACCCCGCCGGGGCGGTGGCGGACCCCGATGACCATCTGGACATCATCCGGGCCTATCTGCAAGAGCACGGCACCGGCCGCCGTCAGGATTTCATCCGCCTGCTGGGCCTTGAACCGGAGCAGGGGACGCTGCTCCTCCGGCGGTTGACGGACCGGGGCGAGCTGGTCCTCACCGGGCGGCATTACACCCTGCCGGAGCAGGAGAAATGACCCTCGTTTTGCCCCGAAAACACCGAAACCGGTCAAGGTCCGCCTTGGCCGGTTTGTTACGTTCAAACGTTGCGTGAATGGCACAGTTCTGCATAAAAACGCTGCTTTTTTGCACTTGTATTACATCCAGGCCGGAACTATTTACATTCGGAAATGGGGCTGATAAAGTGGCCTTGCAAAGCAGGATACCCGGAACATGCCCCCGGTTCAGATATTGGGTAGGCTAGCCACGATATGTAAATCGGGGCGGTAAAGGGGAAGCCGGTTTTGCAAAAACCAACTCCCGAACGGGAGAATCTAAAAGGAGGAAACCCCATGAAGAAGTTCCTTTCTCTGGTACTGGCTCTGGTGATGACCATGTCTCTGGTCACCGTCTCTGCCGGTGCCAAGGACTTCACCGACAGCAGCAAGATCAACTATTCTGAAGCTGTCGACGTGATGTCCGCCGTGAAGGTCATCGACGGCTATGCCGAAGGTGACTTCCGTCCCACCGCCACCCTGACCCGTGGCGCTGCTGCCAAGATCATCTGCAACCTGATCCTTGGCCCCACCACCGCATCCGCCCTGGTGGCTGATGCCGCTCCTTACAAGGACGTCCCCACCAACCACACCTTCGCTGGCTACATTGCCTACTGCCAGAAGACCGGCATCATCTCCGGTTACGCTGACGGCACCTTCAAGCCCGCCAACACCCTGACCGGCTATGCTTTCATGAAGATGCTGCTGGGCGCTCTGGGCTACAAGGCTGAGGTCGAGGGCTATACCGGCCCCAACTGGTCCATCAACGTCGCTAAGCAGGCCATCAACGCCGGCCTGAAGAACGGCCTGAAGGGCGACTTCAACGGCGTCAAGGCTGTCAACCGTGAAGAGGCTTGCCTGTATGCCTTCAACACCATGAAGGCTACCATGGTCGAGTATGACACCACCATCACCATCGGCGGCGTTACCGTTGCCGGCGCTCGCAAGGACGTTGCGAACACCTCCGCAAAGGAGACCATCAAGACCGACGACAAGATGCAGTTCGCCGAGAAGTACTTCGAGAAGCTGGTCAAGTCTCCCGACAACGATGACTTCGGCCGTCCCGCTACCAAGTGGGTCAACGACAAGAAGGATGTCGGCACCTATGTCGATTACACCCTGCTGTTCACCGAGTACACCGAGGAAGTTCAGGGCAAGGACCTGTATGACGCTCTGGGCAAGACCATCGTCGACAAGTTCGAGATGACCACTTATGTTGACGGCGAGAACGAGTCCTCCGCCTACAACAAGATGGTTGCCAAGAACTATAAGGATACCTTTGCCACCACCGGCAACGGCGTTCTGACTCAGGTCTTTGTCGACAACGATAACGACGAGGTCACCATCGTTGAGATCAACACCTTCCTGGCCAAGGCTGATGCCGACTACAACGCCAAGAAGGACAGCGTGACCCTGAACATCTACGGCGCTAACAAGGTCGGCAAGGATGTCTACGTTAAGGATACCGATGAGAATACCACTGCTGAGGTCAAGGGCGAGGACTTCGCCATCGTTGAGACCATGAAGGAAGACGATTTCTATCTGGTCACTCTGGCTGACGGCAAGGTCCAGACCATTGCCAAGCCCGAGAGCATGAGCAACGTGGAGATCACCTCCTTCAAGAAGGAAAAGAACTACACCATCGACGGCACCACCTACAAGCGTTCTGACGCTGGCACCTATGACGGCCTGCTGACCGCTTGGACTGATGGCACCATCACCAACCTGAAGGACACCACCTACAACGTCTATCTGGACGCCTATGGCTTTGTCATCGGCATCGAGAAGGTCGACGAGGATGACAACTATGTCTTCATCGCTGGCTATGACGTCAACGGCAGCGCTCTGTCCAGCAAGAACGCCGACGCGTTCGCTATCTTCACCGACGGCACCTCCAAGAACATCGAGGTCAAGATGAAGAAGGCCGCTCTGAGCTGGGCCAAAAACGAGGCTACCGACAACCAGTGGTACACCTACACCACCGATAAGGATGGCGTCTACACCCTGACCGCCATTGATCGTGCTTACAGCGCCTCCGCTTCCATCGCTCAGTATTGGAACGATATCGACGGGGAGACCATCGATAAGAAGAACGTCTCCCTGCAGATTGGCACCTCTGGCGCCAAGTATGCTTACGGCAACTCCGAGACCGTGTACCTGGTTGCTGAGACCAAGGCTATCAAGGGCAATGCGGACAAGGTCGCTATCATCAACGGCGTTGACTCTGTCACCACCGGCATCAAGAACACCAGCATCAAGACCATTGGCGCTGCTGCTCTGGATACCAAGTTGGGCACCAATGCTTCCGAGTATGCTACTGACGGCATCCGTACCGGCGGCGTGTACACCCTGTATAAGCCCAAGACCGGCTACATCGTTGCTGCCGTGGTCGTTGGCGAGGACAGCACTGTTTCCGACAACCTGGTGTTCACCACCAGCAAGGTCACCCGCGAGGCTTATGACAAGACCGCTGACGAGTACACCTGGACTGTTGACGCTATTGTGAACGGCAAGGAAGTCACCCTCACCGAGAAGGGCGATTCTCTGGACGCTATGTCTGGTGTGGCCGAGCGTACCTGGTACAAGGTTTCCTATGATGCCAAGAACAACGTCAAGAGCATGAATCCGATTACCTTCGCTCCTACCGGCGATTACATTGAGGAAATCACTGTCTTCAATGCTCTGGCCAAGAAGGACCGCGACGATGTCTCCCTGGTCCACAACGATCTCGACAATTCCAATGTCCTGTCCATGACCGGCTACACCCTGCACGTGGATAAGACCCTGGCTTATAACACCGGTATCGATGTTGCCGAGAACTGCGTGGCTGTCGTGGTTGAGAAGTGGGCTTCCGGCTGGAAGACTGAGGTCTATGACGGTTCCTCCAACAACGTGAAGTCTGCTATCAACGCTCTGAACACCGACAAGAACGGTGCTCTGGCTGATGGCGAGGTCTACGCTGTGATGGATAACGGTCTGGCTACCACCGTGGTCTTTGTCGACAACACTCAGCAGAACGACAAGGAGACCGGCAACGGCGGCGTCAAGAACACCGACGTCAAGACTGTGACCTTGGATGCTGACGGCAATGTGAGCCTGTTCAACAACAAGGGCGTTGCTATCACCACCAAGAATGTCAAGCGTGACGCTGAGCTGTATCGCTATGCTGCCGGTCAGGACGGTTTCGTCTGCGCCTTCACCGGCACCTATGTCTGGGGCGATCAGAATCCCTGGACTCTGAATCATGGCGATAGCTACTATGTGGTGATCGACGGTGTTCGTTCCAACACTGTCATCGCTAAGTAATTGTTTCAGAAAACTGAACAATAACTAAGATCAGGCCCCCGGACGAAAGTCCGGGGGCCTGGTTTACTTTGCCGCAAGAAATGCCACTACATGATAGGTGACATTGTTTACATTGAACTGTACTGCGGCATTTTGCGATGCATACCATGACACTTGATTTCCGTTCCATGATACGGAAATGCCGACTTCTGATGAACTGAATGTGAGGTTTGCTGATGTGCAGCCCGAAAGTAAGTATAGGTTTCGGGTCTCATAGGTGCCAATAATAACCAAAAGCGGCTGACTGTCAAAAGTCAGCGTATTGGGATGGCCCTGACCGTTTTGCCCGGTTCCGACATAGGTTTTTGCAACGATCTTGCAGTTTCCGCAGCTGGCCAGCGCCGTTTGCAGCGCCGCCACGCCGTCAGCGCTGCTTTTCAGCGCCGCGTCGATGGCGGCGTTGTCGCGATTGAAGTCCTCCATCATGATGCGGTCCGTCTTTTCCCACTGGGTCAACTGAAAATTGGCTGTTTTGTTCATAGATAACATCCTCCTGTCACACGGATGTAACTTTAGGGGCGCCGCCGTGTGCCCACCCTGTATGAGGGGCGTTTGCTGCACGGTTTCGTGCAACGGAAGTGAAAAAACCGCCGCACCGTTCACGAATGGTTTACAAGTTTTTCATCTTCCCTTCAGATTTGGGGTGTATACTGCGTATATCAGCAGGCGAGAGAGCCGTTTCCCGGCCCCGCCGCTGATCCGAGAGAAAAAGCCATTCTTTCAAATACACCCCTACGGCCCACTGCCCGCCCGGGAGGAGTCCCAAACCGGCAGACCAACGATCCCGCCGCAGGCAAGCGGCGTGTTGATAGATCTTTTCATACATGACCTCTCCAAAGCAAGGCGGGGCGCCGGTTTTCCAAACCGACGCCCCGTTTTGCCGCGTTTTGCCCGCGAGACCTGTTGAAAAATGTCAGAACAGCCAAAGAGAAACGAGGGCGGCCAGCAGCGCGGACAGCAGGCCGTGGGTCAGCTTGCCCAGCAGACAGGGGGCGAGGGGGAGGTCCGTGCCGTCCAGAAGGGCGGCGGTCTGACAGAGAACGGACAGCCCGCCCCATCCGGCGCACCCGGCGGCCAGCAGGAAACCGGTGCGGTCACAGGGCAGGAGGGGCGTCAGGGAGAACAGCTCCCCACAGCCAACGGCCAGGGCCGCCCATGGGCCGGGGAGGGCCGTCAGGGGCGAGATCAGCACATAGAAGAACGTGACGAAGGCGCAGACGGAGAGCATGGTCCCGGCGCTGTCCCGGACGGATGACACAAAGGCCGCTGGCAGAGAGGGGGCCTGAAAGGAAATGGCGGGGGGAACGGTTTTCCGGCCCCGGCCCAGTCCCCGGAACAGCAGCCCGGTGAGGAGGGCGGCGCAGACGTGGATCAGCCAGAGCCACAGTCCCGCCCGGACGCTGCCGAATACCCCCACGCCCAGCACGCTGATGAGGAACACGGGGTTGGAGTTGTTGCAGAAGGTCAGAAGCCGCTCCGCCTCCTGCCGGGTCAGGTCCCCGGAGGCGTACAGCTCCGCCGCCGTGCGGGCGCCGATGGGATAGCCTCCCACCAGCCCCAGCAGCAGCGCGGACCCGGCGCAGCCGGGCAAGCGGAACAGGGACGCCATCAGGCCAGCCATATCGGGCGCCAGCCATTGTCCGAAGCCCAGCCGCACCAGCAGACCGGTGACGACCATGAAGGGGAACAGGGCGGGGATCACCGTCCCGGCGCAGAGGGTCAGGGCCTTGGCTGCCTCGAGCCGCAGCTGTCTGGCGTCCGCCAGAAACCAGACCAGAATCCCGCACAGGATCAGGCACACATCCGTCCGTATCCGCCGTTTCATACGCATCACCCGCTATACCCTATGCGGGGCGGGGGCGGTTCATACGGCGGGACAGGCAAGCCGGGGGGAATTTCCGCATAGAGTTCGGTGAGGTGAGAGCATGGAGAAAAAACGGGACCGGGAGCAGGGCGGTATTCTGGGCGGCGTGGCGGAGCTGTTTGACCTGCCGGTGGATGTGGTGGCGGGCCTGCCCCGATTGGAGCTGATCGGGAACCGGCAGCTATATCTGGAGCGCCACACGGGACTGCTGGCTTACAGCGATACCCAGATCGACGCCAACACTGGCTTCGGCGTTCTGCGGATCCGAGGAGAACGGCTGACGCTGGTGGCTATGACGGGAGAAGAACTGCGGATCGGCGGGAAAATCAACGGCGTGGAGTGGGTGCCATGCTGAAGGAGCTTATCAACAGGGCCAGAGGGCAGGTGTGGCTCCGGGTGACGTGTCCCTACCCGGAACGGGTGCTGAATCTGTGTTCCGCCCGGAAGCTGGCCTTCTGGGATCTGGAATGGGAAGGGGCGGAGACGTTTACCTGCCGCATGAGCCGGGGGGATCACCGCATCCTCAGCCGCGCGGCGGAAAAGCTGGACTGTACGATCGAAATCGTGCGGCGGGAGGGCGCACCCTACACGCTGGCAAAGCTGCGGCACCGTCAGGCCTTGGCGGCAGGCATCGCGGCGTGCGGAGCGGCGGTGCTGATCGGGTCCTTCTTCGTGTGGGATATTCAGATTGCCGGGAATGAAACGGTACCGCGGGAGGTGATCCTGCGATCCCTGGAGAAAAACGGCGTTCATCGGGGGTGCTTCGGCTTCGCCCTGAATGGGGAGGACATCCGCAACCATGTGCTGCTGGAGATCCCGGAGCTGAGCTGGGTGGCGGTGAACGTATCCGGCTGCCGGGCCAACGTAGAGGTACGGGAACGGCGGACGGCACCGAAGCCGCTGGACCGGAAAATACCGTGCAATTTAGTGGCCCGGCGGGACGGGCTGGTGCTGCGGGTGCAGGCACTGGGGGGCGTCCCTCAGGTGCTGAAGGGAATGTCGGTGACGGAGGGGCAGCTCTTGATCTCCGGCGTGGAGGACACAGGGACCTTCGGTACCCGGTTCACAGCGGGACTTGGGTCCGTGGAAGGGCGGACGTGGTACACCCTGACAGCCAACGTGCCCCTCACCGGGGCAGAAAAACGGTATACCGGACGGGAAAAGCGGCTCCATTCCGTGATTTTCGGCAGCCGCCGGATAAAATTCTTTGCAAACAGTAGCATTGACAGCGGCCAGTGTGATAAAATAACCGAGAGAACGCCGGTTCGGGTGTGCGGGATCCCGCTTCCGATCATTTGGGAGACGGAGATTGTCCGGTTTTACGAAACGGAGCCGGTGACGGTCACGCAGGCCCGGCGGCAGAAGGAGACGGGGGCGGCGCTGGAAGCGTATCTCCACAGCCTTGTGGACCCATACGGCGAGGTAACGGCCAGTCAGGTGGCCTCCCGGCTCCGGGGGGATGTCCTGACGGTGACGCTGACGGCGGAGTGCCGGGAGGAACTCGGGACGCAGGCCCCTATTTATACAGCAAATGAACCGGACGGCGCGTCCGGATAACTTTAGGAGTGATGGCATGGAACAGAGGATCAGCATTGAGCGGATGGAGCAGGCAGTCAATATTTTCGGCTCCTTTGACGAGAACATCCGCCTGCTGGAAAAGGAATTTAATGTGACGGTGACCAACCGGGACGGCGAGCTGCGGATCAGCGGCGAGGCGGAGGACGTGATGCACGCCGCCAAAGCGGTGCAGGCCATGCTGACCCTGTCCTCCCGGGGGGAGGCACTGGGGGAGCAGAACGTCCGCTATATCATCGACATGGTCCGCACCGGCAAAGAGGAGCAGATCAGCGAGTTGGCGGGGGATGTGCTGTGCATCTCCGCCAAGGGCCGCCCGGTGAAGCCGAAAACGCTGGGCCAGAAGGAATATATCGCGTCGGTGCTGAAAAATACCGTTACCATCGGCGTAGGCCCCGCCGGTACCGGCAAAACGTATCTGGCGGTGGCGGCGGCAGTGCAGGCCTTCCGGGAAAAGCAGGTGAACCGCATCATCCTCACCCGCCCCGCGGTGGAGGCCGGCGAGCGGCTGGGCTTCCTGCCCGGCGATCTGCAAAGCAAGGTGGACCCGTACCTGCGGCCACTGTATGACGCCCTGTTTGATATGCTGGGGGCGGAGACCTACCAGAAGTATCTGGAGCGGGGCAACATTGAGGTGGCGCCACTGGCCTATATGCGCGGCCGGACGCTGGATGACAGCTTCATCATTCTGGACGAGGCCCAGAACACCAGCCGGGAGCAAATGAAAATGTTCCTGACCCGTCTGGGCTTCGGTTCCAAGATCGTCATTACCGGCGACGTGACCCAGATCGACCTGCC
>ENA-UEQK01001660-UEQK01001660.1-human-gut-metagenome-genome-assembly--contig:-NODE-1660-length-13251-cov-2.625702_pt1 | contig 13251 bp, 9 predicted proteins | sample MGYA00242939_ERZ507942 | MGnify/ENA primary metagenome ERZ507942 (study PRJEB26167, sample SAMN06115485) | human gut metagenome | host: Homo sapiens | place: China:Chongqing | collected 2015-03-30... | reverse complement strand
GGGCGAGGTGCGGTTCCTGTTCCAGCATGCGGAGGAGCTGCCTCCCGGCGGCGCGGTGGAAATGCTGAAGGCCGGCGCATGCGGCACCTCGGTATCGATCTGCTCTTGCGTTAGGCGCGGAAAGCCCGCCGTGCGGCCCGCTGCCAGGTCGGATGCTGCCGCGTCCTTGGAGAGGATGCCCGGAGCGGGGCGTCCGCATTTGGGGCACGTACGATCATGCGGGGAAAGACGGGCACCGCAGCCCTCACAAAACACGAACTCGGTGTGCTCGGGACCGTCGCCCGGACCCACATAGGCGTTGCAGTAGGGGCAGAACGAGGCGCCGTCCTCGATAGTCTTAAGGCAATGCGGGCAGATCACGGCATCCTCTTTTCGAAGCAATTCAAACAATCGAGTTTAGAGCATAACATCGCCACGGCCCCACAGGAACAAGGCACCAATTCAACATCGCCAGGGCGCGTAGCTACTTCTTCTTTTTGCTTGGCATCGAGACTTTGATGCCTTGGGCGGACTTGGTCACGCGAGAGCGCTTGGCTCCGGTACTCTTCTTTTTCTTGGGCTGGGCCTGGGCCACGCCCTCGAGTGCGCGGGCCTCGGCCTCGCGAACGATGCGGTCTTCGCGGCGCTGCGCCATGTCGGCGGCGAAGCGCTTGGCAAAACGCTCGGCCGTCGAACCCGTCGAGCTCACCTTGCCGCCACCGCGACCCAAGCGGACGCGCACACCGCGGCCAAAACCAGTTGCGGCATGACGACGCGGCTTGAGCGAATCCATCATCGTGGCGAGCTTAAAGAACACCGAGCAGGTAAAGGCCACGATGACAGCCAAGATAACCATCTGGCCCATCGTCAGGTTGGCAATAGACAGCAACTTCGGGAATCCTATAACGCCCACCAGGATTCCGGCGACTACAAACGCAAAGAGCACCACACGTAGGGGGGTAAGAGGCTGCGAGATGCGCCAGATCAGGCTGACGCTCGCCGCGCACGACGTAAGCAGGCACATCGTAGACAGCGTGAGCTGGCTAAAGCCAAACACGCGCGCCACAAAAATATCGAGCGCCGCAGCCAAAATGACCGTAATCGACGCCGGCAGCGCACGCTTGAGTACGTTCGTCAAAAACGCACCCTTCACGCGAGCATTGTTGGGCTCCAGGCCCAACACAAAGCCCGGCGCGCCGATGCAGAAGAAGTTGATGAGTGTCATCTGGATGGGCTCGAAGGGGTACGGCGGCAGCGCAATGCACAGCGCCGCCAGGCCCATCGAGAACAGCGTCTTGGTCAGGAACAGCGACGCCGAACGCTGCAGGTTGTTGATGGAGCGACGGCCCTCGGCCACCACGGCGGGCATCGAGGCAAAGTCGTTGTCGACGAGTACGATCTCGGCCACGTTGCGCGCGGCATCGGAGCCGGCCGCCATGGCGACGGAGCAGTCGGCCTCCTTGAGCGCCAGCACGTCGTTGACGCCGTCGCCCGTCATGGCCACGGTGTGCTCGCGGCGCTTGAGCGCCTGCACGAGCTCGCGCTTCTGCTGCGGGGTCACACGACCAAAGACATGGTAGCGGTCCACTGCGGCATCGAGCTTGGCCGGCGTATCGAGCGTCGTGGCGTCCACATAAGCGTCCGCCCCCGGCACACCCACCACGCGCGCGATCGACGACACCGTACGCGGGTCGTCGCCACTGATCACGTTGAGGGTCACGCCCTGCTCGTTAAAGTAGCCGATGGTCTCGGCCGCCGAGGTACGAATCTCGTCGCGGATGGTCACAAAGCCCACGGGCTCGGCCTCGCCCACCATATCGCCATCGGGCGTAAAGCCGTCCACGCTCGCCACCACGAGCACGCGGCAGGTATCGGCAAGCTCGGCGACACGGTTCTCGACCTGCGAAAACACACGATCAGAGAGCACAAACTGCGCTGCACCCATCACATAGGAGCCCTGTGCAAACGACGCGCCGCTCCACTTTTTGGAGGACGAGAACGGAATGACCGACAGCGGCTCAGACACCTCGACCGGGCGATCGGCGTAATAGTTGAGCAGCGCCTGGCAGGTCTCGTTGGCATCGGCCGAAGTCGCACGTGCCACGTTAGCCAGCGCAAAATCGAGCACCGTGGTATCGACGGGAACAGCCGCCTCGTCCGAGTCCACGCCAAAGCCAACACCCTCAACAGGCAGCGGGTAGGTACCCTCGACCTCCATACGACCCGAGGTAATGGTGCCCGTCTTGTCCAGGCACAGCACGTCGACGCGCGCGAGCGTCTCGATGCAGTAGAGCTGCTGCGCGAGTACCTTGCGGCGCGCCAGACGCACCGTGGCGATGGCAAGCACCGACGAGGTCAGCAGCACCAGGCCCTGCGGAATCATGCCCAAAAGAGCGCCCACCGTGGACAGCAGCGCCGACGAGGGCACACGACCGGCAAGCAGCTCGGAAAAGCACCACGAAAGCGCGCTATCGCCCGGCGTACCGGCGGCATCCCACAGCTCGCTCACACTCGAGGCAAAGAGTGCCAGGCCGAGCGGAATCATAATGAGGCTTGCGAAGCGCACGATGGCGTTAAGCGCGTTCATGATCTCGGAATTGACCTTTTTGACGTACTTGGCCTCGTTATTAATTTTGGCCACGTAGTTGTCGGCGCCGACATGGATCACGCGGGCGCGCAGCAGACCAGAGTCGATAAAGCTGCCGCTCATGAGCTCGGAACCGGGCTGTTTCTTAATAAGGTCGCTCTCGCCCGTCAGCAGGCTCTCGTTCACGAGCGCCTCGCCCGAAACCACCACGGCGTCAGCGGGAATCTGGTCGCCGCGCCCCAAGCGGATGATGTCGTCGAGCACGATCTGGTCCAGGTCGAGCTCCACCTCGGCGCCGTCGCGCACCGCGATGGCCTTCTTGGAAGTCAGCAGCGTGAGCTTATCGACCATCTTCTTGGAACGCATGGACTGGATGACGCCAATAGCGGTATTGAGGAACACCACGAACAGGAACGTCAGATTCTTAAACGAACCGGTCAAAATGACCAGGAACGCCAAGATCACGTTGATCAAATTGAACAGCGTGCAGAGGTTCTCGATGATGAGCTCTTTGACCGACTTGGTCTTGAGCTCCATGTTGCGGTTGATCTTACCGGCGGCGATGCGCTCCTCGACCTCGGCGGTCGAGAGTCCGCGCTCGATATCCGTTGCTGCCATACCACGTCCCATCACGTCGCGTCAGTATAAGAAAAACCGCCCGGACCATGCGAGGTTCGGACGGTCTTACGTTCGATGGTGCCCCATGTTGGATTCGAACCAACGGCCTTCTGCTCCGGAGGCAGACGCTCTAATCCCCTGAGCTAATAGGGCCAACGTCTGACATTATACCCAAGTGCACCACGGGCTATCAAAATAAAAGAAAAAGCTTTGCAATTCCGAGGAAGACGCGGCGCAACGGCCCACTTTAGAAGGCAAAAGCGAGTCAGATAGTATAAACTCTCATGCACCATATATACACGGCTCGCGATGCGGGCCGTTTTTGCAAGGGTTATCCATCGAGGTGAGAGGCACACCATGATTGCTATTTTAAAGCAGAGCGCCAGCGACGAGGCCGTCAGCCATATCGTCAGCTGGATTGAGAAAAAGGGCCTGAAGACCGACGTCTCGCGCGGCGAGAATGAGACGATCATCGGCCTGGTGGGCGATACGACCAAGATCGACCCGTTCCTGCTCGAGTCCATGGATGTCGTCGAGCGCGTGCAGCGCGTCTCCGAGCCGTTCAAGCGCGCCAACCGCAAGTTCCACCCCGAGGACTCCGTCATCGACTGCGGCCACGGCGTCAAGATCGGCGGCGATCAGTTCCAGGCCATCGCCGGCCCGTGCTCCGTCGAAGGCGAGAACCTCATCCGCATCGCCCGCCGCGTGAAGGCCGCCGGTGCTACGATGCTGCGCGGCGGTGCCTACAAGCCCCGCACCTCCCCCTACTCCTTCCAGGGCATGGGCCCCGCCGGCCTCGACCTGCTGTGCGAGGCGTCCGCCGAGCTCGACATGCCGATCGTCACCGAGATCATGGACCCACGCGACGTGCAGGTCTTCTTGGACAAGAAGATTGACGTCATGCAGATCGGCGCCCGCAACGCCCAGAACTTCCCCCTGCTCAAGGAGGTCGGCAAGACCCAGACCCCGATTCTGCTCAAGCGCGGCATGTCCGGCACGATCGATGAGCTGCTTATGGCAGCCGAGTACATCATGAGCGAGGGCAACAATAACGTCATTCTGTGCGAGCGCGGTATCCGCACCTTCGAGACCCGCACCCGCAATACCTTCGACCTCAACGCCGTGCCGGTGCTGCACCACCTGTCGCACCTGCCCGTCGTCGCCGACCCCAGCCACGCCACCGGCTACACCCGCTACGTTGAGCCCATGGCGCTCGCCGCGACCGCCTGCGGTGCCAACGGCCTGGAGATCGAGGTCCACGACGAGCCGAGCCGCGCCTGGTCCGACGGCGCCCAGGCCCTCACCCCCGATCAGTTCGACGACACCATGCGCCGCATCCGAGCCATCCGCGAGGTCGTCTGCCAAGAGACCATGGAGTAGCCCATGGGTACGGTGAGAAACGCACGCGTTAACCAGGGCGGCCCCAAGTGTGCCGGCATCGTCGGCCTTGGCCTCATCGGCGGCAGCTTTGCCCGCGGCTATGCACAGGCGGGCGTCCGCGTGCTGGCCTGGGACCCCGATGACGATGTCATGACGGCCGCCAGCATGGGCACTATCGCCGGAGAGCTCAACGACAGGACACTCGGCGAATGCGACATCATCGTCCTGGCTTGCTACCCCGAGGCATGCATCGAGTGGCTCGAGGCGCACGCCCAGGCGCTCGCCGACGCCACCGACACCGAGGCCATCATGGGCCCCGTGGTGATCGACACGGTGGGCGTCAAGGGCATCGTGTGCGAGCGCGCCTTTGAGCTTGCCCGCGAGAACGGCTTTTACTTTGTGGGCGCGCACCCCATGGCGGGCACCCAGTTCTCGGGCTACGTGCACTCCCGCGCCGACCTGTTCCAGGGTGCCCCGCTCGTGCTCGTGCCACCCGCGGTGGACGATGCCCTTAAGCTGGAGCTTTTGGGCCAGGTGCGCGAGATGGTGCGCCCCTTGGGCTTTGGCAAGTTCAGCGTGACCAGCGCCGCCGAGCACGACCGCGTCATCGCCTTCACGAGCCAGCTTGCGCACGTGGTGTCCAACGCCTACGTAAAGAGCCCGACCGCCCAGGTCCACCACGGCTTTTCGGCCGGTAGCTACCGCGATCTCACCCGCGTGGCGCACCTCAACCCGCAGATGTGGTCCGAGCTCATGATCGACGACGCCGACGCGCTCGCCTTCGAGATCGACCATCTGATCGAATCGCTCGGCGCCTACAGCCGTGCGCTCAAGGACCGCGACCAGCGCTATCTGGAGAATCTTCTTGCCGAGGGCGACCGCATTAAGCGCGCGCTCGACGACGAGGCCTCCCACTAGACCACCTATCACGCCAGGTCGAAAGGACCGAAGCTTATGGCGATTACCATCGATATCGACACCGCACGCCCCTACCAGGTGCATGTTGGCACGTTTTTGCTGGAGCAGGCGGGACCGCTCGTGCGCGCCACCGCCGGCGGCACCAAGGCCGTCATCGTGACGGACACCAACGTGGGCCCGCTCTACCAGATGCCCGTTAAGCAGAGCCTAGAGGCGTCAGGCTACGAAGTGAGCATCTGCACCTTCGAGGCCGGCGAGGCCCATAAGCGCGCCGAAACCTATGTTGCCATTTTGGAGTTTGTGGCCGAGCACGAGCTTTCGCGCTCCGACGTGATCGTGGCACTCGGCGGCGGCGTCGTGGGCGACGTGGCGGGCTTTGTGGCCGCCACCTACATGCGCGGCTGCAAGTTTGTGCAGATCCCGACGAGCCTGCTCGCCATGGTGGATTCGTCGGTGGGCGGCAAGACCGCCATCGACCTGGCTGCCGGCAAAAATCTCGCCGGAGCCTTTTGGCAGCCGAGCGTGGTTATCGCCGACGTGGGGTGCCTGGCCACCCTCACGCTCGAGCAGTTCGCCGACGGCTGCGGCGAGGTTGTCAAGCACGCCGTGATCGCCGACCCCGAGCTCTTCGCCGAGCTGGAGAAGACCCCGCTCACGCTGGAGCTGCTCAACCGCGATGTGGCCCGCGTAGCGCTCATCATCGCCCGCAATATCGACATCAAGCGCGCCGTGGTCGTCGCCGACGAGCGCGAAACCAACCAACGCAAGCTCCTCAACTTTGGACACAGCGCCGGACACGCCGTCGAGGCCTGCGAGCACTTTGAGCTCGGACACGGCAACTGCGTGTCGATCGGCATGGGCATCATCACGCGCGCCGCAGCCCTGCACGGCGTCTGCGATGCTGCACTACCCGGTCGTATTGAGAAGCTCTGCGCTCGCCATGGCCTCAAGACCCGCTGCGAGCTTTCGGCCGACGCCATCTTTGCCGAGGCGCTCCACGACAAGAAGCGCGCGGGCGACACTATCGACCTAGTGATTCCGCACGGTATTGGCCGCTGCAGCATCGACCGCACGCCGCTTTCCACTTTCCACGAACTCATTGCCGAGGGCCTCGGCCAGAAGGGAGACGCATCCGCATGCTAGCCCGCATCACCCCGTCCCCACTCAAGGGCACCGTTCCCGCCATCGCGTCCAAGTCGATGGCGCATCGCCTCATCATCTGCGCCGCGCTCGCCAACGGCGAGACACGCGTCACCTGTAACACCACCTGCGCCGACATCGAGGCTACGGTGCGCTGCCTTACGGCACTGGGTGCTCGCATCGAGACCGTCGAGGACGGCTTCCAGGTCCATCCCACTATGAAGAGTATTGAGTTCGGCCTGCTCAAGGCCCTTGCCGGCGGCACGCTTGATTGCGGCGAAAGCGGCTCCACGCTCCGCTTTATGCTGCCTGTCGCCTGCGCGCTGGGTGCAGAAGCAACTTTTGTGGGCCAGGGGCGCTTGGGCGCCCGCCCGCTCTCCCCGCTCTCGGATGAGATCATCGCCGCCGGCTGCGACCTACAGGGTCTGGGCGGTTTTCCGCTCAAGACGGGCGGACGCATGCGCCCGGGCACCTTTGTGCTTCCGGGCAACGTGAGCTCGCAGTATATCTCCGGCCTGCTGTTGGCAGCCCCGCTGCTGGCCCAGCCCTCCTGCGTGCAGGTAACCGGCCTCATTGAGAGCCGTCCCTACATCAACCTGACGATCCAGGCCATGAAGGCCTTTGGCGTCGAGGTCAACGTCGAGCGTATTCCGGCCAAGGACGACCAGCCCGAGGTCACGAACTTCCGCGTGAGCAGCGGCTCGTACCGCACGCCCGGCAGCGTTGCTGTCGAGGGCGACTGGTCCAACGCCGCCTTTTGGCTGTGCGCCGGCGCTATCGGCGTCGACCCCATCACCGTGGAGGGCGTATCCCTGAGCTCCGCGCAGGGCGACCGCAACGTGCTCGCCGCGCTTTCGCGCTTTGGCGCCCGCATCGTGCGTTCCACCAACGCCGCCACCGTGCAGTCCGACAAGCTCGCCGGCTTTGAGATGAGCGCCCACGACATTCCCGACCTCGTGCCCGTTATCTCGGCCGTGGCCTCCCTGGCACAGGGCCGCACCTTTATCCGCGATTGCGCCCGTCTGCGTATCAAGGAATCCGACCGCCTGGTCACCACCACCCGCGAGCTCACCGCGCTGGGCGCACAGGTGCGCATTGCCGGCGATGACCTCATCATCAAGGGTGTCGATGCCTTCACCGGCGGCGAGGTCGATTCGCACAACGACCATCGCATCGCCATGATGGCCGCTATCGCCGCGAGCCGCGCCACCGGCGAGGTCGTGATCCACGGCGCCGAGGCCGTCAACAAGTCCTATCCCGATTTCTTCGACCACTACCGCCTGCTGGGCGGCAAGGTCACACTCGAGGAGGAATAGCATGTCCTCGACCTTTGGCAACGTCTTACGCTTAAGCATCTTCGGCCAGTCGCACTCCCCCGCTATCGGCTGCTCGCTCGACGGCATCCCGGCGGGCATCGCCGTGAACCAGGAGAAGCTGCAGGCCTTCCTCGACCGTCGCGCCCCCGGTCGCGACGAGACCGCGACCAAGCGCCGCGAGGCCGACGTTGCGCACATCATCGCCGGTGTGGTCGATGGACACACCACCGGCGCGCCCATCGCCGCGATTATCGAGAACACCAACACGCGCCCCAAGGATTACTCCGAGCTACGCCGCAAGCCCCGTCCGGGACATGCCGATTACCCGGCGCGTGTGAAGTATCACAACATGCACGATGTCGCTGGTAGCGGGCATTTCTCCGGCCGCCTAACGGCACCCTTATGCATCGCCGGCGGCATTGCGCTGCAGGCACTCGAGGCCCGCGGCATTCAGGTCATGGCGCACGTCGCGCAGATCGGCGGCATCTCCGATCTGCCGATGGACGATATGGTCTATCGAGAGGCCGACCGCAAGGCGATCCTTACGAACGATCTGCCGTGCATTGACGCCGCCGCAGCCGGCCGCATGCGCGAGGAGATCCTAGCCGCGCGCGACGAACTCGACAGCATCGGCGGCATCGTGGAGTGCGGCATCTACGGCCTGCCTGCGGGCATCGGCGACCCCATGTTCGACGGCATCGAGAACCGCATCGCGCAAATCGCCTTTGGCATTCCCGCTGTAAAGGGCGTGGAGTTTGGCATGGGCTTTGCCGTGGCCGCCATGCGCGGCAGCGAGAACAACGATCCGTATCGCATCGACGCCGAGACCGGCGAAATCGAGGTCGAGTCCAATAACGCCGGCGGCATCCTGGGCGGTATTTCGACCGGCGCGCCCGTCATGTGGCGCATGGCCGTAAAGCCGACGCCCTCAATTGGCCGCGAACAGCAGACCGTAGACATGGACGCCATGGAAAATGCCGAGCTCTCAGTCCACGGCCGTCACGATCCCTGCATCGTCCCCCGAGCCGTCCCCGTAGCCGAAGCAGCCGCCGCCCTTGCCATCTGGGACGCCCTCCTCGAAGACGCCGCTCAGCGCTAACTACCCACCCCTCATCATCCCCCGACACGTGAAAGGGGTCTCCATGGACCTTGCCGACATCCGCCAGGCCATCGATGGCATCGACACCACGCTCCTCAACAGCTTTGTCGAGCGTATGGACATTGCCACCGAGGTCGCCAAATCAAAGATCGAGATGGGCAAGGCCGTCTTTGACCCCGCCCGCGAGCGCTCCAAACTCAACAACCTCGCCAGCCGCGCGCCCGAGCGCTACGAGGCGCAGACCATCACCCTGTTCCGTCTCCTCATGAGTATGGGCAAGGCCGAGCAGCAGCGCTACATCAACGAGCTCAAGGGCATCACAGTGTCGCAAAAGGCCCATGCCACAGCCGCAGCCTTTAACACGCCCTTCCCTCAAACGGCCACCGTTGCCTGCCAAGGCGTCGAAGGCGCCTATAGCCAGATAGCCGCGTGCAAACTCTTCGACGTGCCCGATATTGCGTTCTTCGAGACCTTCGAGGGAGTTATGCGCGCCGTGCGCGACGGCTTCTGCGAATTTGGCGTGCTGCCCATCGAGAACTCCACCGCTGGCTCGGTCAACGCTGTCTACGACCTGCTCGCCCAGTTCGACTTCCATATCGTGCGCTCGCTGCGTCTTAAGATCGACCACAACTTGCTCGTCAAGCCCGGCACCAAGCTCGCAGACGTGCGCGAGGTCTATAGTCACGGCCAGGCCATCGCGCAGTGCGCTAGTTTTATCGAGGCCCACGGCCTGCACGCCACCAAGTACCCTAACACGGCCATGTCGGCCGAGATGGTCGCCAGCTCCGAGTGCACCGATGTCGCCGCTATCGCTTCGCGCAGCTGCGCGGCTCTGTATGGCCTGGAGGTGCTGGAGCCCAACATCCAAGACTCGGACAACAACTACACGCGCTTTGTCGTCATCAGCCGCGAGCCGCGCGTCTATCCCGGCGCCAACCGCACCTCGCTCATGATTACCACGGCCAACGAGCCGGGCGCCCTCTACCGCGTGCTCGAGCGCTTCTATGCGCTCAACATCAACCTCATCAAGCTCGAGAGCCGCCCCATCCCCGGGCACGACTTTGAGTTTATGTTCTACTTTGACCTGGACTGCCCCTTTGGCCGTAAGGCCCTCGACGACTTGCTCGAATCCATCGACGACGTATGCGAGAGCTTCACCTACTTTGGCCGCTACACGGAGGTGCTCTAGATGACCGATACCGCCGCAACCCGTCCCTACGGCGTTCTGGGCCGCGTGCTGGGCCACAGCTATACCCCGACCATCTACAAGGAGCTCGCGGGGCTGGAGTACGTGCGCTTTGAGCGCGAGCCCGAGGATCTTGAGGCCTTTATGGCGGGCGACGAATGGGAGGGCACCAACGTGACCATCCCCTACAAGCGCGCCGTCATGGAATACCTGGACGAGCTGAGTCCGCTGGCCGAGCGCATGGGCAACGTCAACACCATCACACGCCTGCCCGACGGCCGCCTACGCGGCAACAACACTGACTACTTTGGTTTTCAGTGTCTGGTCGAGGAGTTGGGCGTAGAGGTTGCCGGTAAGAAGGTCCTCGTGCTCGGCGCCACCGGCGGCGCAGGCACCACGGCCAGCATGGTGCTCGATGACCTAGGCGCCATCGTCGTACCCGTGGGTCGCACGAGCGAGGTCAACTACGATAACATCGCGCAGCAATCCGATGCCGCGCTGCTCGTCAACTGCACGCCTGCCGGCATGTTCCCCCACTGCCCCGACGCCCCTTGCACGCTCGAAGGACTTGACGCGCTCGAGGGCGTCATCGACATTGTCTACAACCCCGCCCGCACGGGACTCATGCTCGAGGCCGAGCGCCGCGGCATCCCCTGCATCGGCGGCCTGCTGATGCTCGTTGCCCAGGCCGCACAGGCCGTCGAGCGCTACACCGGCCAAGTTACCCCGCGCGAGCGCATCCTGGACGTAACGAAGCGCCTGTCTCACCGCGAGCAGAACATTGCCCTGATTGGCATGCCGGGTTCGGGCAAGACCCGCGTGGGCGAGCAGATCGCCCTGCTCACGGGTCGCGAGCACATCGACTTGGACCGCACGCTTGAGGAACGCCTCGGCATGCCCTGCGCCGACTATATCGTCGAGCGCGGCGAGGCGGCCTTCCGCGAGCAGGAGACGGCGGCGCTGGCCGACATCTCCAAGCGCAGCGGCCTGGTGCTTTCCACGGGTGGCGGCGTGGTCACGCGCGACGAGAACTACCCGCTGCTGCACCAGAACAGCCAGATCGTGATGCTCAACCGTAAGCTCGACGAGCTCGCCCACAAGGGACGCCCCATCACCGCCCGCGACGGCATCGATAAACTCGCCGAGCAGCGCATGCCGCGCTACCGCGCCTGGGCCGACTACATCATCGACTCACGCGACTGCGCCGCCAACACCGCCCGCGCCGTCCTCGACACCCTTCCACCCGCCCTCTAACAAAAACCACCGCAAAGGGGACAGGCACCTTTGTGGTGGTTTTCCAATCGCAAAGGAAGCAACCATGAAAGCACTCGTCATCAACGGCCCCAACCTCAACATGCTCGGCATTCGCGAGCCGGGCATCTATGGCAGTGACAACTACGACCGCTTAGTGCAGATCTGCCAGGATACGGGCGCCGCGCAGGGCTTCGACGAGGTCGAGGTCTTCCAGTCCAACCACGAGGGCAGCATCGTCGACAAGATCCAGGAGGCCTACGGCAAGGTCGACGGCATCGTCATCAACCCGGCGGCCTACACGCACACGAGCGTCGCGATCCTCGATGCCCTCAAGGCCGTCGCCATCCCTGCCGTCGAGGTCCACATCAGCGCTGTCGAAACACGCGAGGACTTCCGCCAGGTGAGCTACGCCCGCCTAGCCTGCTTCGCCACCATCACCGGCGAGGGCATCCAAGGCTACGCCCACGCGTTGGAGCTGCTGAAAGAGTATCTGCTACACTAATCCATGGGACTAAATAATCAGGTTTGTTTGTCCCAAAGCTTAAGTAGCTGTCCAATTGACATACAAAGGAGCATATCCATGTCCCAGTACGATTACCTAGTCGTCGGAGCCGGTCTTTCGGGCGCCGTCTTCGCCAACGCCGCCAAGCGCGCCGGCAAATCGGTCCTGGTCATCGATCGCCGCGACCACATCGCCGGCAACATCTACACCGAGGACGTCGAGGGCATCCAGGTCCACCGCTACGGCGCACATATCTTCCACACCTCCATGAAGGACGTCTGGGACTACGTCAACCGCTTCGCCGAGTTCAACAACTACGTCAACTCGCCGGTCGCCAACTTCCACGGCAACATGTACAACATGCCCTTCAACATGAACACCTTCGCCAAGATGTGGCCGGGCGTCGTCACGCCGGCGGACGCCAAGGCAAAGATCGCCGAGCAGGTTGCCGCCGAGAACATCGGAGAGCCACAGAACCTCGAGGAGCAGGCGCTGTCGCTCGTCGGCCGCGACATCTTCGAGACGCTCGTGAAGGGCTACACCGAGAAGCAGTGGGGCCGTGATTGCAAGGACCTGCCCGCAAGCATCATCAAACGCCTCCCCTGCCGCTTTACCTACGACAACAACTACTTCAATGACCGCTACCAGGGCATCCCCATGGGCGGCTACACCAAGATGGTCGCCAACATGCTCGAGGGCGTCGAGGTGCGCTGCGGCGTGGAGTACAAGGAGCTGATCGCCGCCGAGCCCGATATCGCCGCCAAGACGATCTACTGCGGCCCCATCGACGCGTTCTACGACTTCAAGCTGGGCACGCTCGAGTACCGCAGCCTGCGCTTCGAGACCGAGACGCTCGACGAGGCCGACCACCAGGGCGTGGCCGTGGTCAACTACACCGAGCGCGAGGTCCCCTACACCCGCATCATCGAGCACAAGCACTTCGAGTTCGGCACGCAGGACAAGACCGTCATCACGCGCGAGTACCCGGCGGACTGGAAGCCCGGCGACGAGCCCTACTACCCCATCAACGATCCCAGGAACGAGGCCCTCTACAAGCAGTACGAGGAGCTGGCGGCGCAGGAGGGCGACGTGGTCTTCGCCGGACGCCTGGGCGGCTACAAGTACTACGACATGGACAAGGCCATCGCCGCCGCCTTCGACCTCGTCCGCAACGGGCTGGGCGTGGAGCCGACGGAAGCGTAAAAACCCAACGGCCGAAACGGACAGCCATTCAGGGAAGTGGAAAGCCCGGTGCAGCATCATCGTTGCACC
>ENA-UEQK01001658-UEQK01001658.1-human-gut-metagenome-genome-assembly--contig:-NODE-1658-length-13271-cov-5.621419_pt1 | contig 13271 bp, 10 predicted proteins | sample MGYA00242939_ERZ507942 | MGnify/ENA primary metagenome ERZ507942 (study PRJEB26167, sample SAMN06115485) | human gut metagenome | host: Homo sapiens | place: China:Chongqing | collected 2015-03-30... | reverse complement strand
CCTCCCGTCCGCTCCGCTGGTCCCATCTGGCTCGTGCGGTCCGGGTGTCCACATGGGTGAAGGTCTGATAGACGCCGATCCCACCGTGTCCGCCCAGATAGTATTCCGCTATCTGCCCCACCAGCAGGGGCGAGGCACCGCTCACCTGAATATCCGCCGCCCTGCCCAGCAGGTGCTGGCTGCTCTTGCTGCCGCCCACGGCGGCATTGTGTTCGGCGGTGCGGTAGCCGCTGGTGATATGTACCGGTTTGCCGAAGTGCTCCCGGATGCACTGTAGCAGCACCACCAGCTCGTCGTCGATGAGGACGACATCGCTGCCCTTGCAGGTGAACTCGCGGACACGGAAGCTGGGCGAGAGCCGCCGGGTGGAGTCGCGGGTCATGGAATATTCACGAATCGACATCCTTATCCCTCCACTCAATACTTCTTCCCGCAGATCTCCTCGAAATCCGCCTTGGTGATGATGCCCTTGCGGGCATACACCCGCAGCATCGCCTCAGAGATACGGCCCTGCGTCCAGCGCTCGGCCAGTTTTTCCTTGTTGCTCATAACTTCGTTCTCCTTTCTCATTCTGCGTCCGGCAGGCTCAGCGCCACCATGTCTTCCAGAGCGTCCGCAATGCGGGTCTGGTCGGAGACGCCGGTGTCTGCTGTGGGAGGGTTATCCTCAAAGGCCTCGATGGCGGCCAGATAGTCCTCGTCGGTGACACAGGCGCTGAAATCGCAGCCCGCCTTGCGGTAACGCTCCACCTCATCGTCGAAGACCAGTGCGACACTGCCGTTGATGATGCCGCCGCCCACGATCATCTTGGTGTAGCGGCCCCACTGGTAACGGTCCAGCCACTGTTCTGCGGTAAGTTTCTCGCCCACCGGGGTGATGACATCGGATTTGTTGTCGTAAATTTTGTATCGTGCCATTTTGATTTCTCCTTTTCTTTTATGCGGTGTAGACGTCTACGGTGTCAGAATATCCGGAGTGTAAACTGCCGCCCGCGAACAAGGCGTAATCTCCTACCGTTGCAGCTACCAAGTGTGTTACTTTTACACTGAGCGCTGCCGCAGTCGTCCGCGTAAGAGATGAATCGCAGGCATCGACATCATCAGTCTCTTCGTAGTTGGTTTGAGTATCTGTACTGGAATATCCGCCTGCAAAAAGAGCATAATCGCCGACCGTCACTGCGGCCATAGAACTTCTGCCTCTGTTCAAGATTGATGCAGTCGTTTTTGTGAGCGAACCGTCATATACATCAGCCGTCAGACTGCTTCCTGAGAAAATGGCGTAATTGCCTACTGCTGTGGCGGCGATGTACGCTGGAGAAAATCTGCTCAGCGGCGAGACTGTGACACGAGTAAGAGACGGGCTGTATGCTTCGACTCTAGAATCGCGCACCTCCTCTGCGAAAAGAGCATATTTGTTTACGGTCGTTCCTTTCAGCGAGTACTTATTACCACTACTCATTGTGTCTACTGAAGTCCGGGTGAGCGAAGCGCTATATGCATCGACTGTCTTGTAGTAAGATGTTGTGTCACCGCTTCCGTTGACTCCACCTGCAAATAGCGCATGATCGCCGGCGATTGCCGCGCCGACCACTCTTCGCGGTCCTGTGAGAGCTGGAGCCGAACTACGAGTAAGAGAGGTGTCATATGCATCTACAGAAGATTGCACCTTATTACCGTGTTCATCACCGCCACCTGCAAACAGTGCATGATTGCCGATTGACGCGGCTCCGCAATTCTTTCGCTCCGCACTCCAATCAGTCGGAGAACTTTTTGTAAGGGACGTATCATAGGCATCTATTGGCAATGGGGAACCCATCATCATAAGGTATTGGTAGCGGCCTGCAAACAGCGCATAGTCGCCGACTGACGCAGCTGCTAAGACTTGGCATGGCATACCCAACGCCGTTGCTGTCCCAACCTTTTTCAGCTCTGCACTGTAGCACAGCCTCGCCTTGCCGCTGCTGTCGCCGATGTACATCTTCTTGACCTTGCGGGCCTTACCGCCGATGCCAACGTAGGCTTTTTTCATCTTGTGGGCTTTGCTGCCAACGCCCACATAAACTGCTTTTGCCATTTTATAGTTTCACCTCCTTACACGTACACGATGAGCACCTTGTTGGTAGTCAATGCGCTTCCCGCCCCCGGGTCGGTGGTTTGGGCGGCGACCTCAGTGGGGGTAAAGCCCAGCGCACCGGTCACATTTGCTTTGGTCAGGCTGAGCACGCCGCCGGAGTTGGTGATGTTGCTGCCAGTCTTCACACCGCCGAGGACGCTGGCCGTAGCTGTGGGCAGACTGTACTTATTTGCACCAGTCGCCACGCCATCCAGCTTTTTCTTGTCGGCGGCGCTCATCAGACCCGCCGCACTCTGGGTGGCGGCAGAGTAGGTCGTGTTGGTGTCCGGGGGAGTTGCCCAGGTGCCATCGCCCCGCAGATACTTTGCCTGTGCGCCCTTGGCGGGAGCAGGGACGAGGCCCGCTTTGCCAGCCGCGCTGGAACTCGCACCTGTCATGCTGCCATAAGTGGTGTTGGTGTCGGGAGGCGTCTGCCACGTACCGTCACCTCGCAGATATTTCGCCTGAGCGCCTTGGGTGGGGGCCGGGACGAAACCTGCCTTACCCGCCGCAGATGCGGTCGCACCCGTCATAGCAGCATGGGTGTGGCTGGCGGCAGCTTTACCTGCCAGCGCGTCGCCTGTGGCTTTGGCGTCGGCAGCTGCGCCGGAGACTTTGAGGGTGGTGTCCACCTTCGTTTCTTTGCCCGCCGGGCCTGTCTCGCCTTTCGGTCCCTGAGGGCCGGTCGCGCCTACAGGGCCCTGTGGACCGGTGTCGCCTTTGTCGCCCTTCGGACCCTGCGGGCCAGTCTCGCCCTTTGGACCTTGTGGACCTGTTGCACCAGTGGGGCCTGTCGGGCCGACGTCGCCTTTTTCGCCTTTAGGCCCCTGAGGTCCGGCATTTCCCTGCGGACCTCTCGCGCCTGTATCACCCTTTTCGCCCTTGAAATCTCCCGCAGCGATGCCATCCTGAAGCTCTTTCAGTTTTTTCGCCGCCGCTGCAGCACTACCGGCCGCTGCGCTTTTTTCGCTTTCGGCCTGTTTCATCGACTTCCGGGCCTGTTCGGCACTTTTTCGGGCGTCTACACCGACTTCTTCCACCCGGCCCACCAGCTGCTGCCACGCAGGCGTACCCAGCGGCGGCATAGTACCGTCTTCGGTGCCGGAATTTGCCGCCACGCGGTAACGCATATCGGCGCTGGTGATGGTCCGGGTGTCGTCGGAGCCTTCGAAGGTGATGCAGCCCTCGCCGGACACAGCCGTGACGAAGGCAGGCACCTCCACCACACTGTTCTCTACCAGTGATGCAGGCGGGTCACCCTCCGGCGTATGCCAGAACACCCGGAGCTTCATCCCCTTCCACTCGTCGGCGGCAGTCACCCTCAGCCGATAAACACCGCAGTTCTTGTTGTAGCCAAACCGCAGCATATCCTCATAACCCGGTGCTTTTACCGCGCCGGACGACGCAAGAGAAAGCTTGTATTCTATCATTGAGACCTCCTTTTTCGGCAGTCATTTCCTGTGCGGAGGCTTCTGCCGATACCATCCGCACGCAGACAAAAACTTCGAGCCGTTTCCAGCACAGATGCCGATCTCCGCGCCCATGAAACAACTTTATTTCGTCATCTTTGCCTTTTCTTGTGCCATATGGTAGCATTTTGCACATTCAAAGTCAACGATTCTCATGAAATAGTCGGAAACTTGTGCAAAAGCGCACAGAAAACTATGTTTTCCTCTTTTGGACGCAAAAAAGAACCGACCCGAGCCGTGTGAGGACACACGAACTCGGGTCGGTTTTACATCATTTTATTTCAGAACTATGTTTTCGGAGCAGCTATGCCGCCGGGATGTTTGCCTCATCTGTCCCACTTGTCACAGAGAGCGTTGATCTGGTCGGCAAACTTGGCGAGGTCCTTGTTGGCACCGCCCTCGTTGTGCTCGATGACTCGCAGCAAACGCTTGCCGGCATTGAGCAGGCGCTGGAAGACGGTAGCCGCGCGGGCTGCGCCCTCGCTGACGTGGTGCTCGATGCGGATACGGGTGCCTTCCTTCAGGCAGACTGCGCCCTCGGCACCGATGGCCCACTGCTCACCATTATAAGGTGCGCTGGCGTTGAAGCCCTGCTCAGTGAGGGTCTGGGCAAAGATGTTCTCCACCTCATCCTCGCCGTGGATGATGAACACCCGCTTGGGCTTCGGCTCAAAGGAGTTGACCCACTTCAGCAGGCCCTCCCTGTCGGCGTGGCCCGAAAGGCCGGTGAGCTGGCAGATCTCCGCCTGCACCTCGATGGATTCGCCGAAGAGCTTCACGTTGTCCGCACCCTCCAGCAGAGAGCGGCCCAGCGTGTTCACGGCCTGATAGCCCACAAAGAGGATGGTGCATTCCTTCCTCCAGAGGTTGTGCTTGAGGTGGTGGCGGATACGGCCCGCTTCGCACATGCCGCTGGCCGAGATGATGACCTTCGGCACGGGGTCAGTGTTGATGGCACGGGACTCATCGCTGGTGACGCTGACCTTCAGGCCCGGGAACTGGATGGGGTCGATGCCCTTTGCCAGCAGGGCGTTGGTCTCTTCATCAAAGCAGGAGGAGTCGGTGTCCTTGAAGATACGGGTGGCCTCGATGGCCAGCGGGCTGTCGATGTACACCGGGAAGCAGCCGTGGCCGGTAATCAGATCCTTTTCCTTTATCTCTCGGATGAAGTAGAGCAGTTCCTGAGTGCGGCCCACTGCAAAGCTCGGGATGACCACATTGCCGCCGCGGTCGAAGGTGCGCTGCAGGATCTTCGCCAGCTCTGCCACATAGTCGGGCCGCGGGCCGTGGCTGCGGTCACCGTAGGTGGACTCCATAAAGACGTAATCCGCGTCCTTCAGATACGAGGGATCTTTGATGATAGGCTGGTCGAGGTTGCCGATGTCGCCGGAGAAGACCAGCTTTGTGGTCGCGCCGTTCTCCGTCACCCATATCTCGATGCTGGACGAGCCCAGCAGATGGCCCACATCCACAAAGCGGATGACGATGCCGGGCGCAAGCTCGATCTCTTTATTGTAATCATAGCCCCGGAACAGAGCGATGGCTGCCTCGGCGTCCTGAATGGTGTACATGGGTTCCACAGGCTCTGCACCGGAGCGCTGGCCTTTGCGGTTTTTCCACTCGGCTTCGAATTCCTGGATGTGCGCCGAGTCGCGCAGCATAATGCTGCACAGTTCTGCCGTGGGCCTGGTGGCATAGATCCTGCCCCGGAAGCCGTTGCGCACCAGAAGAGGCAGAAGGCCCGTGTGGTCGATATGGGCATGGGTGGCCAGCACGCCGTCGATCTCGCCCGGCGCAACGGGGATGGGCTGGTTCTCATAGACATCCTTACCCTGTTCCATACCACAGTCGATGAGGTAGCGCTGTCCCGCCGCTTCCAAAAGGGTACAGCTGCCGGTCACTTCGTGGTTGGCACCCAAAAACGTCAGTTTCATAGACACACCTCCAACGAGACTATCCAACTTTGGTACATTAAGTATATCACGTTTCGCGCTGTAATGCCGCCCAAATCGATTGCCGATTCTCGGGCAAAACGCCGAATCCTTCAAAAAATTTTTATACAATCTTGACAAACCACCCCCGGATGATATAAACTTAAATCGTATGACGTAACTTCTACTGAGATTCAAAATAGAGAGGTTGTATTTTATGGTTCGTAACGATTTGCGCAATGTCGCTATCATCGCTCACGTTGACCACGGCAAGACCACGCTGGTGGACGCCCTGCTCCGCCAGAGCGGCGCTTTCCGCGACAATCAGGCTGTGGCAGAGCGTGTCATGGACAGCGGTGACATCGAGCGTGAGCGCGGCATCACCATTCTGGCCAAGAACTGCTCCTGCACCTACAAGGGCGTCAAGATCAATATCGTCGATACCCCGGGCCACGCCGACTTCGGCGGCGAGGTCGAGCGCGTGCTGAAGATGGTCAACGGCGTTCTGCTGCTGGTGGACGCTGCTGAGGGCTGCATGCCCCAGACCCGTTTCGTGCTGCAGAAGGCTCTGCAGCAGAATCTGAGCCTTGTTGTCGCCATCAACAAGATCGACCGTCCCGATGCCCGCATCAAGGAAGTCATCGACGAGGTCCTCTACCTGCTGATGGATCTGGGTGCTACCGACGAGCAGCTGGACTGCCCCATGCTGTTCTGCTGTGGCCGTGATGGCACTGCAAGCCTTGACCCCGATGTACCCGGCACCGACCTGGTCCCCCTGTTCGACACCCTGCTGAGCACCATCAAGCCGCCCGAGGGCGACCCCGAGGCTCCCTTCCAGATGCTGGTGTCCTCTGTGGACTACAACGAGTTCGTTGGCCGCATCGGCATCGGCCGCATCCAGAACGGCGTCGCCAAGGTGGGCGAGGAAGTGGTCGTGTGCGACTGGCACAACCCCGACCTCAAGATGCGCGGCCGTCTGACCAAGCTGTATGACTTCCAGGCCAATGGCCGTCAGCCCTGCGACAACATCACCGCAGGCGACATCGTGGCTTTCTCTGGTCTGCCCGACGTCACCATCGGCAACACCCTGTGCAGCCCCTCCAATATCGAGCCGCTGCCCTTCGTGAAGATCAACGACCCCACCGTCGAGATGACCTTCTCCGTCAACGACAGCCCGCTGGCCGGCCGTGAGGGCAAGTATGTCACCAGCCGCCAGATCCGTGACCGTCTGCAGAAAGAGCTGCTGAAGGACGTCGCTCTGAAGGTGGAGGATTCCGCCACCACCGATTCCTTCCGTGTCATGGGCCGTGGTGAGATGCATCTGTCCATCCTCATCGAGACCATGCGCCGCGAAGGCTATGAGCTGCAGGTCTCTCCCCCGCACGTTCTGACCAAGGTCATCGACGGCAAGACCTACGAGCCTATGGAGCACGTCGTCATCGACGTCCCCACTCAGTATCAGGGTGCTGTCATGACCGGTCTGGGCCAGCGCAAGGCCATCCTGCAGCAGATGGAGTCTCTGGGTTCCGACCGTGTGCGTCTGGAGTTCCGTATGCCCAGCCGCGGCCTGTTCGGCTACCGCAACCAGTTCCTGACCGATACCCACGGCGAGGGCATCATCAACCAGATCTTTGACGGCTACGACGTCTGGGCTGGCATGATCGCCAACCGCTCCACCGGTTCTCTGGTCAGCTTTGAGACCGGTGAGGCCGTCACCTACGGCCTGTTCAACGCTCAGCAGCGCGGCACTCTGCTGGTGGGCGCCGGCGAGAAGGTCTACGAGGGCATGGTCATCGGCTACACCGCTTCCGGCGAGGACGTGGATGTCAACGTCTGCAAGACCAAGCACCTGACCAATACCCGTGCTTCCGGCTCTGACGACGCTCTGCGCCTCATCCCCATCAGCAAGCTGAGCCTCGAGGGCTGCCTCGAGTTCCTTGCTCAGGACGAGCTGCTGGAGGTCACTCCCGAGAACCTGCGCATCCGCAAGCAGATCCTCAACCACGAGCAGCGCATGAAGGCCAAGAGCAAGATGAAGTAAGCCTTCCTCATAAAATGCAAAATGTCCCGTCCTCTGCACTCTATGTGCAAAGGGCGGGATTTTTGTTTGTCTTTATTCCTCTTCTCCGGTCATTTTCTGCCGGGCCAGCGCCTGCAGTTCTTCCAGTGAGCTCACCTTCACCTTGTTCGTCCTGTGCTTTTGGAAATGCTTTTCCCCCTTTGCGTCCCGGTGATGGCCGTGTCCCCGATGGGTCGGCTTCGGCGGTTTTGCGGCAGGGACACTCCCCGTCTCCGGGAGCGGACTGTTTTTCCGGTAAAGGTCGTGCTGGACGATGTATTCCAAATACTCCATGATGGTCTTCTTGTGAATGGCCTGACTGTGATAGCCGGGGATGTCCTCACTCTCAGTCAGATGGCTCCTATGGGTGTTCTTGTGATAGAGCCAGATCTTATCTTTTCCCTTCCAGACGAGCCGCCACCCGCCGATGGACGTCGTGACGTCGATCTCGCCATCCCGCAGCACACACTGCATCCCTCTCTGGCTGCAGAAGGACTCTATCTGCGTCCGAGCCTGCCCATACCGGATGCCCAGCGGTGAACACCGGTCGCAGGCCGTCAGGCCGAGGGCTGCCGCATCGGCTCTCCCGAAAAGCGGCTTCCACTGCAGATAGTCCGGCCCCTCCCGGAACGGTTTGCAGCAGGGGCAGGCACGGTCATGGTAAAGCTTTTGCGGGTCGCCCTCCCGGTAGAACAGCTTCGGTGCCGGCGGATAATCCTGCGGCGTCCCCAGAGCACCTGCGTGAGGCTGGAACTTCACTGCGTGCAGCCGCTCCATCTCCCAGAGATAAAGCGCCTTCTTCTTTTGGCAGTCTCTGCAGAGAGCAGCCCCTTCCAGAAGCACCTGCGGCGTACAGGGCTGTCCGCCCGTCAGGCCGAGATGACTGCATCCCGGCAGGTGGACGGTGTTTGTCCTGGGGTTAAGGCAGAGTTCTGTCTGCGTCCACTCCTCGCTCTGCGCCGCAAGCTGGCTCACCCTGTCCCACAGCTCAAGCAGAAAGCCCGCCCGGTATTTCGGCTGGTAAAACGTCTCCCAGGTCGTCTGGACATGAAACGCCCTCAGCACCTGCTGAAAAGGCACCCGGCCCCTCTTTCTGGGGCGGACGACTGCTCCCAGCAGTTCTTCCAGCAGAACGACTTTCGCCGTACAGAGGCGATGTCCGCAGTCATACATCGCCTGCCGGAACAGATCATAGTCTTTCCGGCTCCACAGGACCAGAACGTCATAGGCCGGGAAGGTCTCCGCTACCGTATTCAAAATCTCTTTTCGCGGCTTTGCTGTTTCCAGTACCGTGATGTTGTGGTAAACAGCATCTTTTGTCCACTGCGTCAGGGCGCTCATGTCGTCCAGATGGGTGTAGCGTCCGTACCGCGTCATTCCATTCGGGCTGTAAGACTGACAGCAGACCGCAAAAATATCGCCCGGAACGGGCATTTCGGCCCGGGCATTCCACATGAGCGTCACAAACAGGCACTTCATTTTTACAGTCCTTTCCTCTGGCCGTGCTCTCTTCTGCCTCCTATTTTACAAATCATCTGTCCGATAAAACTCTCTTTTGAGATTTTTGCAGCAAAAATGCCCTGGATCCTGCGATTCAGGGCATTTGCCGTTGTATTTTTGAAATTTCAGCCTGCGTAGGCACTGCCGGGTGTCCATGCATTATCGGCAGAATACTTGGCGTGGTTGCGCAGGTAAGTGACCCACGCGCCGTAGCCGTTGCCCGCCGAGAAGTGGACGCCGTCCGGCGCAGCCAGCACCTCTTTCAGGTTGCCCTCGCCGTCGGCCAGCGTCTCCCACAAATCGAGGTAGACACAGCCCTTATCTGCGGCCAGCAGGGCCAGCTGCTCATTCACCGAGCGGATGATGTCCGAGGCAAGGCCCGGCTTTTCCGCTGCGGCCTCGGGGCGGACGGGCGGGATGGACTCAACATAGATGACGCAGTCCTCCCCCAGCGTCTGGCGCAGCGCATCCAGCATCTGGCCGTAGTAAGCGAGGAAGCGGTCTGCCGCACCCACGGTGGTCAGGGTGTTGGTACCCAGCAGGATATACAGCTTCTTGGGCTGAGCAGCGGCCAGCACGTCCAGCGCGACTTCCTCGCCCCGCACACTGCTCTTGACGGCGCTGCGGTTGACGATGGCATCCGGACCAACGCCGGTGTAGCCGCAGATGAGTGCTCCGCCGAGGTTGATCTTATAGTCGGAGAAGCCCACCGTCAGGCTGTCACCGAGGAAGGCGGCATCGGAGAAGTAGCTCAAATCGACCTGGCCGCTGGCAGGCTGGCGGATGACGCTGCTGTCGTAGGCTTTGACGCTGTAGGCTCCCGCCGTCTGACGGGCCGGGCCGAACTGCTCGAGGGTCACGGCGGGCGTGCCGTCTGCCGCTGCGTTCTCCCCGCCGCTGACGGCGTTGTCGGTGGTGCTGTCCGCCGCGCCCTGCATGGGCAGCGGAGCCAGAATATTCTGCGCCGTGCCGTTGGCCGTCACGGTGGGCAGCTCTTCGGGCTGTGCCTGTCCATGCTCGAGGATGGCCGTAATGGCGAAGCTCACCAGCAGGATGCCGGCCACGGCCCCCGCAAACCGGATGGCTCCGCCGGGACCGCCTCTGCGGCTCCGGCCCGTGCTATGATAATCGTGTGAAATGCCCATAAAGGTGTTCCCGCTTTCGTTTGGTTCTGCTCTTAGTCTGCCCGGGTGTCGGCGGGTTATCCCCGCTTCCCGTCCCGGCAGAGCTGTGCAGCACCTATTTTATCATAATTTTTTTGCCTCTGCAACCAATTAGGGCTTGCATACAACAGGTAAAACGGTTACAATAGAAGAAGAGCAGATTTTTGCACACATTTCTTGAAGTGCTTGCACGACCTGCCAGAACTTTTGTGCGAGTTGCAGTCACCGATTGTTGGCTGTTCCCCCGTCTGTACACTGTGCAGGGTGTACGGACCGCGAAACGGGGACAGCGCGGAGCGGTGCTGCGGCGCACAGGAAGTCCAATTTATCGGTAAATGGTACAAGGAGGTTCTCATGGCCAAAAATGTCATCATCGGCCAGAGCGGCGGCCCTACCGCCGTCATCAATTCCAGCCTCGCAGGCGTCTATAAAGCCGCCTGCAGTCTGGGCGCAGACAAGGTCTACGGCATGAAGTACGGCATCGAGGGACTGCTGAAAGAGGAGCTCGTGGAGCTGAACGTCCTGCTGGACGACCGGCTCAGCATCGAGCTGCTCAAGCGCACGCCGTCCAGCTATCTGGGCAGCTGCCGCTACAAGCTCCCCGAGCCGGAGGCGGACTCCACGCCCTACATCAAGCTGTTCACCCTGTTTGACAAGTACGACATCTGCGCGGTGTTCTACATCGGCGGCAACGATTCGATGGACACCATCGCCAAGCTCAGCCGCTACGGCGCACAGGTAGGCAGTGCGGTGCATTTTATCGGTGTACCCAAGACCATCGATAATGACCTCTGCCTCACCGACCACACCCCCGGCTACGGCTCTGCGGCCAAGTACATCGCCACCATCCTCAAGGAAGTCATCCGTGACTCCTCCGTCTACGACATCCGCAGCGTGACCGTGGCCGAGATCATGGGCCGTCACGCCGGATGGCTGGCCGGTGCGGCCTGCCTCGCAGGCGGCGACGACAGCGACGGCCCCGACCTCATCCTTCTGCCGGAAGTTCCCTTTGAGCAGGACAAGTTCCTCGCCAGAGTGGATGAGCTGCAGCGGGTGAAGTCCAACGTCATCATCGCGGCCAGCGAGGGCGTCAAGACCGCCGACGGCACCTATCTGTGCGACCTCGTGTCCACGGCAGGCCAGCTGGACGCCTTCGGCCACAAAGCCATCCTCAGCGGCACCAGCCGCTATCTGTCCGATCTCATCCACGACAAGCTGAACTGCAAGAGCCGCGCCATCGAGTTCTCGACACTGCAGCGCTGCGCCAGCCATCTGGCCAGCCGCACCGATGTCAACGAGGCCTACGCCGTGGGCGGCGCAGCGGCAGCCGCAGCCTTCGCCGGTGAGACGGGCAAAATGATCGCGCTCAAGCGCGTTTCCGAGTATCCTTACCAGTGCATCGCCGAGGCGGTGGATGTCCAGCAGGTGGCAAACCTCGAAAAGAAGGTGCCGCTGGACTGGATCACCCCCGACGGGATGCAGGTGACGGCGGCGTTCGAGGAATACGCCCGCCCGCTCATCCTCGACGAGGTCACCCCTGTCTACGTCAACGGTACGCCCCGCCACATCTGCCTGTAAGGAAACTCGCTTCTCCCCTTCCCCGCGTCTGTTTTCGTGCTCCTGCACGATTTTATAAAGCCGAAACAGAAAAACAAAAAAGGAGAAATCATCATGGGTAAAAATGCAATCGTTGGCCAATCCGGCGGCCCCACCTCTGTCATCAACGCAAGTCTGGCTGGTGTGTTCGAGAGCTGCAAGAGCCGCGGCGCGGACATCGTCTACGGCATGTGCAACGGCGTCGCCGGTCTGCTGGAGGAGCGGGTCGTGGACCTGTCCACCCTGCTGACCGATGACCTCGACATCGAGCTGCTCAAGCGCACCCCCTCCAGCTTCCTCGGCAGCTGCCGCTACAAGCTGCCCGACTGGCACACCGACGAGGCCGTGTACAAGAAGCTCTTCGCCATCCTCGAAAAGCTGGAAATCGGCTACTTCTTCTACATCGGCGGCAACGACTCGATGGACACCATCGGCAAGCTGGCCGACTACGGCGCACACATCGGCAGCGACATCCGCTTTATGGGCGTGCCCAAGACCATCGACAACGACCTGATGGTCACCGACCACACCCCCGGCTACGGCAGTGCGGCCAAGTACATCGGCGTTGTGATGAAGGAGATCATCCGCGATGCGACGGTCTACGGCACGAAGTACGTGACCATCGTCGAGATCATGGGCCGCAATGCGGGCTGGCTGACCGCCGCCGCGGCGCTGGCGAAAGCCGAGGACTGCGAGGGCGTGGACATGATTTGCCTGCCCGAGGTTCCGTTCAATGTGGATCACTTCGTCGAGAAGGTCGAGCGGATGCAGAAGGAGAAGCCGTCCATCGTCATTGCCGTGTCCGAGGGCGTCAAGCTCGAGGATGGCCGCTATGTCTGCGAGCTGGCCGACGATGTCCACGCGGTGGATGCGTTCGGCCACAAGGCTCTGACCGGCACGGCGCGCTTTCTGGCAAACACCGTTGCACGCCGTCTGGACACCAAGACCCGCTGCATCGAGCTTTCGACGCTGCAGCGCTGCGCGGGCCATCTGACGAGCCGCACCGACATCACCGAGGCGTACCAGGTCGGCGGCGCCGCTGCCAAGGCCGCGTTTGAGGGCCACACCGGCGAGATGGTCGCACTGGACCGCATCTCCAATGCGCCGTACCAGTGCGGCACGAGCCTGCACCCGATCAGCGAGGTCGCAAACCTCGAGAAGAAGGTCCCGCTGGAGTGGGTCAACGCCGACCACACCGCCATGACCGACGAGTTCCTGGCCTACGCCCTCCCCCTCGTTCAGGCCGAGCTGACCCCCATCTACGTCGAGGGTCTGCCGCACCATATTTATCTGCCCGAGGCTTGATGGGGCGCGGTGTTCCTTTCTTATAAGAAAGGAACCGAAAGAATTTTAGAACAATAAAACAAAAGCGCTGCGGAAACGAGAATGGAAGTTTGGCTGAAGGATTAATATTTCCCAATAACATATCAGCTATTGCATC
>ENA-UEQK01001655-UEQK01001655.1-human-gut-metagenome-genome-assembly--contig:-NODE-1655-length-13278-cov-5.326187_pt1 | contig 13278 bp, 10 predicted proteins | sample MGYA00242939_ERZ507942 | MGnify/ENA primary metagenome ERZ507942 (study PRJEB26167, sample SAMN06115485) | human gut metagenome | host: Homo sapiens | place: China:Chongqing | collected 2015-03-30... | reverse complement strand
AAAAAAGCTAGCAATAATGAAATACAAGAAATTAAGACAGATAATCCAAATATAGAGATTAGAGAAACAGTATGAGGGAATGCTTGCACAGGCGCATGAGGAATCTGCAGAACTGCTTGAAAAGACACGTAAGAGTGCTCAGGCAGAGTATGAAAACCGTATCAATGCAGCAGATGCAGAAGCGGAAAAGATCATCGAGAATGCCCATAAGACAGTAGAGCTTGAACGCGACAAAACTGTGCAGGATCTTCAGTCACAGATTGCAGTCCTTGCGGTGGCAGCAGCAGGAAAAGTACTTGGTGAAGCAAGTACAAACGAAAATAACCGGTTACTGTATCAACAGTTTTTGGCAAAAGCAGGTGGTGTGAATGACGCAGACAGCAAATAATTATGCAACAGTTCTCTTAGAGCTTGGTGTGAAAAGAGAAGCTGTTGATGAGACAAAAAAGATTCTTTCTCTGACTCAGGATCTGCCGAAGAGTTTGAAAAGTCCGGTTGTGTCAAAACAGGAAAAACATAAACTGATCGACCGGATTTTTCCGGACACAATGAAAAATTTTCTGAAGGTGGTCTGCGACTATGGTGAGGCGGATCTCCTTGAGGAAATTTTTGCCGCATATGATGCAGTGGAAGCAGAAAAAAAAGGTATCCTTCAGGCAACGTTAGAGTATGTCTTAGAGCCGACAGAAGATGAAGTGGCACAGATGAAGGCATATCTTGCGAATAAATATCAGAAAGAAAAGGTTGCACTTGCATTGGAAAAGAAACCGGAACTGATCGGTGGATTTGTTCTGCGGGTAGGAGATATAGAAGAAGATTACAGCATGAAAGGGCGCTTAAATCGGTTAGAGAGAAGATTAGCGTGGAGGTGATAACGTGGGTTCTATCAGTTCAGAAGAGATTATATCTATCCTGAAAACAGAAATAGAAAACTATGACATGGTAAGCAAAGACCAGGAAGTCGGAACAGTCATCTGGGTTGGTGACGGTATTGCAACGATTTATGGTATTGAGCATGCGATGTATGGTGAGATCGTTATCTTTGAAAACGGTGTCCGCGGAATGGTACAGGATATCAGACGCGATCAGGTAGGCTGTATTATTTTTGGTAAAGACACAGAGATCAAAGAGGGAACGAAAGTAACCAGAACCAAGAAAAAAGCAGGTATTCCGGTAGGAGATGCTTATCTTGGAAGAATTATTAATGCCCTTGGAGCACCGATCGATGGAAAAGGTGAGATCAAAGCAGATGATTACCGTGCCATCGAGCAGGAAGCACCGGGTATCGTAGACAGACAGTCTGTAAAACAGCCAATGGAGACAGGTATTCTAGCAATCGATTCCATGTTCCCGATCGGACGCGGACAGCGTGAGCTGATCATTGGTGACCGCCAGACCGGTAAAACATCGATTGCGGTAGATACGATCTTAAACCAGAAAGGTAAAGATGTTGTCTGCATTTACGTTGCGATCGGTCAGAAAGCATCTACGGTCGCAAAATTAGTCAATACACTGACAAAGAACGGTGCCATGGATTATTCCATCGTGCTTTCTTCAACAGCGAGCGAATCTGCATCCTTACAGTATATTGCTCCGTATGCAGGAACAGCACTTGCAGAGTACTTCATGTACAAAGGAAAAGATGTCCTGATCGTATATGATGATCTCTCCAAACATGCAGTGGCATACCGTGCACTGTCATTACTTTTAGAGCGTTCACCGGGACGAGAGGCATATCCGGGAGACGTATTCTATTTACATTCAAGATTATTAGAGCGTTCCAGTAAGTTAAACGACGAGTTAGGCGGAGGTTCCATTACCGCACTGCCGATCATCGAGACACAGGCAGGCGATGTTTCCGCTTATATTCCTACGAACGTTATTTCCATTACAGATGGTCAGATTTTCTTAGAGAGTGATCTGTTCAACTCCGGTATGAGACCGGCGGTCAACGTAGGTCTTTCCGTATCCCGTGTAGGTGGTGCGGCACAGACAAAGGCAATGAAAAAAGCATCCGGTACGATCCGTATCGATCTGGCGCAGTACCGTGAGATGGAAGTGTTTACACAGTTCAGCTCCGATCTGGATGATATGACGAAAGAGCAGTTACAGTATGGTAAAGGATTGATGGAACTCTTAAAACAGCCGCTCTGCCATCCGATGAGCCTTGCAGACCAGGTAATCACACTGGTTGCGGCAAACAAACGTCTGCTTTTAGATGTAGATATCAAACAGATGAAAGAGTTCCAGGGTAGATTACTTGATTTCTTTAAGATTGAGCATAAGGATGTCGTTGATGCCATCAACGAAAAGAAAGTGCTCGATGATGAGATTACAGAGAAGATCGTAGAGGCAGTCAAAGAATTTAAGAGCAGGTGATAGAGCATGGCAAATACCAAGGAAATTCAGAAACGAATGAAAAGTATTCAGGATACGATGAAGATTACGAGTGCCATGTACATGATTTCCTCTGCGAAGTTAAGAAGTGCAAAGCAGAAGCTCGAAAATACAGAGCCGTATTTCTATGCGTTACAGTCTGCGATCTCACGACTGCTCCGTCATATTCCGGATGCAAAAAGCCGATATTTTGACCAGCGTGAAGAGATTCCGGATGACAGGAAACGCAGAGGCTACATTGTGATCACTGCAGATAAGGGACTGGCGGGTGCTTACAACCATAATGTCATCAAAATGGCACATGAGCTTTTTGAGCAGGGCGAAAACAACAAATTATTTGTCGTTGGAGAGCTTGGAAGACAGTATTTCACCAAAGAGGGGTTAGAGGTAGATACCGAGTTTAAGTACACGGTACAGAATCCATCTCTGCACAGGGCCAGAGTTATCACAGAACGTATTCTGGATTTATACAATAATAACGAATTGGATGAGGTATACATCATTTACACCAAAATGGAAAATTCATTTTCTATGGAAGCGGAAATGATGAAACTGCTTCCACTGGTAAAAGAGGATTTCATGGGGAAAGCTCCTGTTGATATTTATCAGGAGGAGATCAAGGCAGATACGACCATGCAGGATATTTTAGAGCATGTGGTGCCGAACTATGTCAACGGATTTATTTACGGTGCACTCGTGGAGTCATTTGCCAGTGAGCACAATTCACGAATGATGGCGATGCAGGCAGCAACAGACAGTGCAAAAGAGATGCTGCAGACTTTGTCCATTGAATACAACCGTGTGCGTCAGGCTGCGATTACCCAGCAGATCACAGAGGTAATCGGCGGTGCAAAGGCACAGAAGAAAAAGAAGAAAAAATAGGAAGGGGATGTAAAAGCGGAATGAAAACAGGAAAAATCGTGCAGGTCATGGGACCTGTTGTAGACGTTGAATTTGAAGATAATGACCTTCCGTTTATCAAAGATGCGCTTGAAGTAGATAACGGCGGAAAACGCTGTGTCATGGAAGTTGCACAGCATATCGGCAATAACACAGTACGCTGTATTATGTTAGCTGCCAGTGAGGGACTTCACAAGGACATGGAAGTTGTTGCTACGGGAAGCGGTATCAAAGTTCCGGTCGGACAGGGTACATTAGGACGTCTGTTCAATGTATTAGGAGATACCTTAGACGGCGGCAAGACTTTAGAGGGTGAGAAGCACTGGTGTATCCACAGAGATCCGCCATCCTTTGAGGATCAGAGCCCGGTCGTTGAAGTACTTGAAACAGGTATCAAAGTTATCGATCTTTTAGCACCATATGCAAAAGGTGGTAAGATCGGTCTGTTCGGTGGTGCCGGAGTTGGTAAAACGGTACTGATCCAGGAGCTGATCCGTAACATTGCAACCGAGCATGGCGGATATTCTATTTTTACCGGTGTTGGAGAGCGTTCAAGAGAGGGTAATGACCTCTGGTCAGAGATGAAAGAATCCGGCGTACTGGAAAAGACAGCCTTAGTGTTCGGTCAGATGAACGAGCCGCCAGGAGCACGTATGCGTGTTGCTGAGACAGGACTTACCATGGCAGAATATTTCCGTGATGAGGAGCATCAGAACGTGCTTTTATTCATTGATAACATTTTCCGTTTCACACAGGCAGGTTCTGAGGTGTCCGCCCTGTTAGGACGTATGCCATCTGCCGTTGGTTATCAGCCGACACTGGCAACGGAAATGGGTGAGTTACAGGAACGTATCGCATCTACAAAGAATGGTTCTGTTACTTCTGTACAGGCAGTTTATGTGCCGGCAGATGATTTAACTGACCCGGCTCCTGCAACGACATTCGCACATCTGGATGCAACGACCGTTCTTTCCAGAAAAATCGTTGAGCAGGGTATTTATCCGGCAGTTGATCCGTTGGAGTCAAACTCACGTATTCTTGAGGAGGATGTTGTCGGAAAAGAGCATTATGAGACAGCAAGACGTGTACAGGAGATTCTTCAGAAATACACAGAGTTACAGGATATCATTGCAATTCTCGGTATGGAGGAGCTCTCTGAGGAGGATAAATTAACTGTTTACCGTGCAAGAAAGATTCAGAAGTTCTTATCCCAGCCGTTCCATGTTGCAGAGAACTTTACCGGTGTACCGGGCAAATATGTGCCGTTAAAAGATACAGTACGTGGATTTAAGGCAATCGTTGACGGTGAGATGGATGAATATCCGGAAGCTGCATTCTTTAACGTAGGAACGATCGAAGATGTCATTGAGCGGGCAAAGACAATGGGTAATACCGGTTCCGCCAGCTAGGAGGGAGGAACATGAATACATTTAGCTTAAAAGTAATTGCCTGTAACAAGGTATTTTACGATGGAAGATGTGCACAGGTAGTTCTGCCGCTCCATGATGGTTTAAAAGCAATCCAGGCACACCATGAAAATATGGTGTTTGCTGTTGAGGTTGGTGAGATCCGTATCTTAGAGGAAAACGGAAACACGATCTATGGTGTTACAGGAACCGGTTTTGCGCAGATTATCAATAACCGTGCAACGGTCATCGTAGACACCTGCGAATCACCGGAAGAGATCGATGTGAGACGTGCGCAGGAAGCAAAAGAGCGTGCGGAAGAACAGCTTCGCCAGAAACAGAGTATAGAAGAATATCATCGTTCCAAAGCTTCTCTAGCGCGTGCTATGGCGCGTCTTAAAGCTGGAAGCAAGGATAAACCGATCGGCTATTAATGACGGAATTTTGAGGGCGGACAGTGCTTGTCTGTTGTCTGAATCTTTGCATGTAGACAGCTTGTCGGCTACTGATGGCGGACTTTCGAGGGCAGACAGCCGTATACTTCTTTGAACATACGGTTGAATACCTTATAGTTGATAAAACCGTGGCGTTCCATGATCTGTGTAATGCTGTCGCCGGTCTGCATGAGGTCAGAATAAATATGGGAAAGCCGTACCATGTTGACGTATTCTAAGAAGGTGAATCCCATGTTTTTCTTAAAGAAACGGCAGAAGTATTCGGGATTGAGTGCAAAACGGTCTGAGATATCCGAGAGGGAGAGCGGTTCCATATAATGCTTTTCCACATAAGTTATGATATCTTTTAGCCTTGTGAGCGTTTTGGTATCCTGCGAGACGGTACTCTGTGACTGCGGCAGGACGTAAGAAGTATAAAGTATATAAAGAAAATGATGAAGGTGGCTGCCAAATAAAAACTGGTAGCCATTTTTTTCATTTTTATATAAGTAACCCATGGTCAGTAAGTGATCCCGCATTTCGCAGAATACGGGGTCATTTTTATATTTTTCCGCAGAAAAGTATTCCTGAAAACGGATGGAGGCAAAACCGGGAAGCATCTGGTTAAAGAAGTCAAACGGGATCTGCAGCAGGTAGGTTTCCGTTCTGCCGATCGTGCGGGTGTAATGGATGTCACCGGAATTCACCAGAAAGATATCGCCTGTGTGCAGCAGGAAGGATTCCTCGCGGCAGATGACATGCATGGAACCGGAGGAGATGTATAAAATCTCAACGTGTGCGTGCCAGTGGCTGGGGACGAGCTGGTTGTCGGACTGGTAGATGTCGAAGTAGACGGGGAGCTTGGGTTTGGAGGTGATGATCTCGTGGGTGGTCATGGTGGTGGGGATTCCTTTCTTCTGGGGGAAATTGATTTGTGGCATGCGTGGGTTTTGGCGAGCCTTCCTGCGGTCTGTATGGCGCCGGAGTGTCCGGGTAAGGCTGAGCCGGTTACCGCTTTTTCGTGTTCCTAAGCGGGCACCTGAACAAAGTGGCGATTTCATGCTGCTCCCAGAACTCGCTTTTTCGTTTATGGAAAGCCAAAAGTGCATTGAGCTCGGACAACTGTCCGCAGCATGACTTTTTGTTCATGTGCCCGCTAAGGAACACACAAAAAGCGGTAAGACGGCTCCACCTTACCCGGACACCCCAGCGCCGTACAGACCGCAGGGCATGTTGGAAAGCCTTCCGGAAAATATGTGCGGCAGTCCTTGTAAAGTACGATAGGACTGATTCTGCCAACTTTGTTGTTAAACTCATAATAAGTCAATATCGACCGAAATACAAGTCATTATCTGCCTTGAAATAAAAGTGTAAGGTAAGTATGATAGGAATATAAAGAATATAAGAAACGTAAGAGAGTTGCCGACCAAAACGCATCAAAACCAAGAAGCCGTTGCCGACCAAAACGCGTCAAAACCAAGAAGCCGTTGCAGGCAAAAACGCATCGAAACTAAGAAGCCGTTGCCGACCAAAACGCATCAATACACTGAAAGCGCTGCATGCAAAACGCACCAACAACCTGCGCCTGTTGCGAGGAATACGCAGATTTATAAGAAGGTGCTGGGGAGCCGTCGGTACTTAGCGACCGTATTTTGGTCGCTTAGTACCGCTACGAGCGACACGCAGCGGGAGCGTGCCTTCGTTAAAACTGCGTATCCCTCGCAGCATACACATCCTACAAAGCGTTTTGTCAGCAACGTGACACATCCTACAAAGCGTTTTACATCCAACGTTCACAACCTACGAAAAAGTTTTACCTACAACGGCACACCCACCACAATATTTCAAAAAGGAGCCCACAATCATGGAAAAATGGCAAAGATCACTTTATCAACCCAACCTCCCTCTCGGGGCTGACGGCACCAAAGTCACCGCCTCAAAAGCACACATCACCCTGTCAAAAGAAGCCGCCAAAGAAGGCATGGTTCTTCTAAAGAACAATGAAAGCCTTCTCCCATTTCAGGCAGGCACCAAACTCGCCCTGTTTGGAAAAGGCAGTTTTGACTATGTCAAGGGTGGTGGCGGAAGCGGAGATGTAACCGTTGCTTATACGACAAATTTGTATGAGGGATTCAAGAAGCTGCCGGAAAAAGTAGAAGTGTATGAGGCACTCTCTGATTATTACCGTAAAGAGGTAGAAAAACAGTACGAGGCAGGAGCAGAACCAGGAATGACAGTAGAGCCTGCGTTTCCGGAAGAAACTGCAAAAAAAGCGAGAGCGTACACGGACACGGCAGTGATCTGCATCAGCCGTTTTTCCGGGGAAGGCTGGGACAGAAAGAGTTCTTATGATAAGGAGATGGATGAGTCGGTACAGACAGATCCGCTGCTGGAAAAGGCAGAGCGCATTTTTCCGGACGGAGACTTTTACCTGACGAAGGAAGAGCGCGCGATGGTAGAACAGGTGCAGCAGTTGTTCCCGAAGGTGGCAGTCGTTATGAATGCCGGCGGCATGGTCGATACGGACTGGTTTGCAGAAAATGAAAAAATTCAGGCGGTGCTGATGGCATGGCAGGGGGGTATGGAAGGCGGAAGCGCAGCAGCAGAGCTTCTGTGCGGCATCGGCAGCCCATCCGGAAAACTTTCCGACACGTTTGCAAAGAAACTGGAAGACTATCCGTCATCGGAGACATTCCATGAATCGGTAAAATATGTCGATTATAAAGAAGATATCTACGTCGGCTACCGCTATTTTGAGACAATACCGGGGGTTGATAAAGCCGTCAATTATCCGTTTGGCTACGGTCTTTCCTACACGACTTTCGAGCGTGCGTTAGTATCTGCGGAAGAAAAACAGGGTGTGATCCGCGTGAGTGTCAATGTGACCAACACCGGAAAATATCCGGGAAAAGAAGTCATGCAGTTATATGCGCAGGCACCGCAGGGCGTACTTGGAAAGGCAAAGAGAGTCCTTGCAGCATTTGAAAAAACACGACTGTTAGCACAGGGAGAAACGCAGCTTCTGACGTTAGAGGCACCGGTGGCACAGCTTGCATCCTATGATGATCTGGGAAAAATTCAGAAATCTGCCTATGTGCTGGAAAAAGGTAAGTATCAGTTTTATCTTGGCACGTCCGTGCGGGAAACAGAGCAGGTATTTTGTTTTACAATGCCAGAGGATACCGTAACAGAGCAGCTTAGTGCAAAACTGGTTCCGACTTCACTTGCGGAGCGTATGCTCTCCGATGGAAGTTTTGAAAAACTGCCGCAGTCCGAACCGAATGATCCGGATTACTCCGCAATCAAACGTGTTCCGAGGGAGGAAAGCGATGGATTTTCACCGGCTGTCCGCACACTGCCGGGACATCAGATCTGGTCACAGCCGTATAAGAAAGACGCACATATTTTTATGGAAGTTGCAGAAGGAAAGATCACGCTGGATGAATTTGTGACACAGATGACGGATGAGGAACTTGCGCATATTTTAGGCGGACAGCCGAATACCGGTGTGGCAAATACATTTGGATTTGGAAATATGCCGGAGTATGGAATCCCGAATATTATGACGGCGGACGGACCTGCCGGACTCCGCATTGAGAAAAAATGCGGCGTAGTTACGACGGCGTGGCCGTGTGCGACACTTTTAGCATGTACCTGGAACCCGGATGTGTTATATCAGCTTGGTGCAGCAGGTGCCGCTGAGGTGAAGGAAAATAACATTGCCGTCTGGCTGACGCCTGCGGTCAATATCCACAGAAGTCCGCTCTGCGGAAGAAACTTCGAGTATTATTCCGAAGACCCGTATCTGACCGGGAAAATGGCATCTGCAATGGTAAAGGGAATCCAGTCAAAACATATTGCCGCGACGGTCAAACATTTTGCATGCAACAATAAGGAGACAAACCGTAAGGAAAGCGATTCCAGAGTGTCCGAGCGGGCAGCAAGGGAGATTTATTTAAAGGCGTTTGAGATTATCGTAAAAGAGGCAGATCCGTGGTGCATTATGTCATCTTACAATATCGTAAACGGACACAGAACTTCTGAAAACCGTGAGCTTTTAGAGGACATCTTAAGAGGTGAGTGGAATTATCAGGGAATGGTCACGACCGACTGGTGGACAAGCGGTGAGCATTATAAAGAAGTAAAAGCGGGAAATGACATCAAGATGGCATGTGGATTCCCGGAGAGCCTGCTCCGCGCAAAAGAGGCAGGAGTGCTGACAAGAGAAGAGATGGAGATCTGCGCAAAGCGTATTTTAGGATTAATACTAAAAATTGATTAAAATGGAGGATTATCATGGGTAACAGTGGAATCGGTGTTCCGCTGCCGGAACTGGCAGCATACTGCAGAGAGGCAGCGGCAGAGGGAGCCGTGCTTTTAAAGAATGAGGGGCATATGCTTCCGATCAAAAAGGATGAGACAGTTTCTATTTTCGGAAGAAGCCAGATCGAATATTACCGGAGCGGAACCGGTTCAGGCGGGGCGGTCAATGTGCCGTATGTCAAAAATATTTTAGACGGAATCAAAGAAAACAATGCTTTCCCTGTAAATGAGGAACTGGTAGAAAACTTTAAAGAATGGTTAAAGGAGCATCCGTTTGACAACGGAGGCGGTGGCTGGGCGGCAGAGCCGTGGCATCAGGAAGAGATGGAAATCACCGACGAGATCGCACGCCGCGCAGCAGAAAAGTCTGAAAAAGCTATTTTTCTGATCGGAAGAACTGCCGGTGAGGATAAAGATTACGAGGACACGGAAGGCAGTTATCTTCTGACAAAACGGGAGAAAGAAAATCTTCGCATCGTAACAAAATATTTTAACGAAGTGGCAGTGCTTTTAAATGTGTCTAATATCATTGATATGAGCTGGACGAAAGATGCAGCATATCAGGATCACATCAAAGCGATTCTTTACATCTGGCAGGGTGGTATGGAAGGCGCGAACGCCGTTGCAGATCTGTTATCGGGCAGAGTGACACCATCCGGAAAACTGACGGATACGATCGCGGAGAAACTTTCTGATTACCCGGCAGCGGACCATTTTGGAAGTAAGACAGAAAATATTTATGCGGAAGATATCTATGTCGGCTACCGTTATTTTGAGACATTCGCACCGGAAAAAGTAATGTATGAGTTTGGTTTCGGTTTATCTTATACGGAATTTTCCATGGAGACGGTAAAGGCAGAAAGTACGGGAAGTGGAAAAGATGCAAAAATCGTACTTCATGTCCGTGTGAAAAATAACGGGGCAGCAGCCGGAAAAGAGGCTGCCCAGGTTTATGTGTCCGCCCCACAGGGACAGCTTGGAAAACCGGCAAAGGTATTGTGCGGATTTGCAAAGACAAAACTGCTTGCTCCGGGCGAGGAGGAAGTTCTTGAACTTACCATTCCGGTAAGCCGGTTTGCTTCCTATGACGACAGCGGTGTGACTGGTCATAAGTCCTGCTATGTCTTAGAGGAAGGTCTGTATGAGATCTACGTTGGAAACAGTGTCAGATGCACAGAAAAAGCCAATGTGGACGGAAAAGGTGGCTATGAGATTGCTTCCTGCGTTGTCACGGAGGAACTGGAGGAGGCGCTTGCGCCGACAAAAGAATTTTTGCGTCTTAAGACAGGCAGGCAAAAGGAGGACGGGGTGTTTGCCCGTGCATATGAAAAAGCACCACAGCAGATGGTTGATCTGGCAGAGCGGATCAAAAGCCGTCTGCCAAAAGAACTGCCACAGACCGGAAATAAAGGAATTACCTTACAGGCGGTTGCAGAGAATATCAAAAATGGCAGCAGTGTGGAAGAAGAATTGGACGCATTTGTAGCACAGTTTACCAACGAGGAGTTAGCCGTGATCGTCCGCGGCGAGGGAATGAGCAGCCCGAAGGTAACACCGGGTACAGCATCCGCATTTGGCGGTGTCAGCGACAGCCTGCACGGTTACGGTATCCCGATCGCCTGCGCATCCGATGGCCCGTCCGGCATCCGTATGGAGAGCGGATTAAAGGCAACACAACTCCCGATCGGAACACTCCTTGCATGTTCCTTTAATATTCCAATGATGGAAGAATTATATCAGATGGAAGGCAGGGAATTAGTTGGAAACGAGATCGACACCCTGCTTGGACCGGGAATCAATATCCACCGCTATCCATTAAATGGACGTAACTTTGAGTATTTCAGTGAAGATCCGCTTGTGACAGGACAGTTTGCGGCGGCAATGACAAGGGGAATCCGAAGTGCCGGTTCTTCTGCGACCGTGAAACATTTTGCAGCGAATAATCAGGAGACCGAAAGACATAATGTAAACTCCGTTGTATCTGAGCGGGCACTCCGTGAAATCTATCTGAAAGGCTTTGAGATTGCCGTGAAAGAGGGAAATGCAAATTCGATCATGACCTCTTACAACCCGGTCAACGGACACTGGACGGCATCCAATTATGACTTAAATACGACGATCCTGCGTGGTGAGTGGGGATATCAGGGAATTGTTATGACAGACTGGTGGGCGAAGATGAATGATGTTGTAAACGGCGGGGAGGCAGACCGCAGATACACCTCATTCATGGTTCGCGCACAGAATGACTTATACATGGTAGTCAACAATAATGGTGCTGCCATCAACGCAGCGGGCGATGATACCGTAGAAGCGCTGGAGGCGGGAAAACTCACTGTTGGAGAGTTACAGCGCTGTGCGAAAAACATCTGCCGTTTCCTGCTTGGAACACCTGTGATGAAACGTCCGTTAAAAGATTTTGATCCACTGCTTACAGTTACTGCAAAAGAAGCAGTAAATACAGACGGAAAGCAGGTCTGTGCACTGCAGAGCGGAAGCCGTATCGAGGCAGGAAAGTTTGAAAATACAGTCCTTTATGTGGAAAAAGAAAGCATTTTAAACGTTAATGCACATTTCTGTTTCCCGGTGGAAGGATTAGCACAGGGAGCTGCCAATCTGTATCTGAATGGAGAACTGATGGCAACCGTCCAGACAGGTGGAACCGGAGAGCGTTTCCTGACACAGCGGATGTGCCGTGTGAAATTTATGCCGGGGTATTATGAACTGAAAGCAGAGTATGTGACACCGGAATTGAAATTAGACTGGATTGAGTTAGAGTAAAATTTATTATCTGAATTTATAAAGTAAAAGTATACAATTTTAATATCATAAAACAACCTAAAAAAGCAAAAATTAAGTAAAAACTCTGAAAATTTACAAACTAATATATGCTTAATTGACAATGTTTTTTGAAGTAACATATAATTAAAAAACAAAGTGCATAAAGCTAATAAATGTATTGGAGGTAAGTTTATGAGAAAACGTTTTATGGGAAAACGACTTGCAGCCGCTCTTTTAGCGGCTGCAGTTGCGTTTTCAAGCGGCAATTTTGCAGGGGGATACGAGTATGTCTATGCGGCAGAAGCGAGTGTGTTTTATACCGAGACAAACACAGTAACAAAAGACAAACTGGATCTTGCAACAGAGGATTGGGATAATCCGCCAATGATCACTTATGATGAAAGTATTGCAGATTGTGTGACAACGAAAGATTTCACAATGAAGGCAGATATTACACTGGATGATGAGGCGTATGCATCATTGGGTACCGGGGAAAGTTACTTAAAGGTTCAGGGTATCGTGAAGCTGGGAAGTGAGTGGACATGGACAGACAGTCAGGATATCCCGTATTTACAGCAGAGCAGTTTTTCAGAAGATACACACAAAACAACGATTACGATCAAGTTTGAGGATAAGGATGCAGATGATTTAAAAGGTGTATATTTCCGACTGATTGGTCAGGGTTTTTCAGGAACATGTACATTTTCCAATGTTACATTAAGCGGTGTGGCAGAAGCGCAGCCGGAACTGCCTGCAAAAGATCCGAGTGTGATCGATGATTTTGAATCTGCAGAGACAGGAAGCAGTGCAGGCTGGGAGCAGGAAGGCGGCTGGCAGTACGACAATGCGGAAGATACACGTGGTCCCAGATCGCGGCCGATAACGGTAGCGCCCATCAGACAGATTTGCGGTTTTTCTTCTTTAAACAGATTCACCAAGATAGAAGTGTGGGGCAGTGAAGTATAAGGGAACAGACCCGGAGCATCGAATACATGAAGTTTGTCTACTCCGTAGGGCAATACTTGTTTTTCAATTCCTGC
>ENA-UEQK01001653-UEQK01001653.1-human-gut-metagenome-genome-assembly--contig:-NODE-1653-length-13283-cov-5.832728_pt1 | contig 13283 bp, 10 predicted proteins | sample MGYA00242939_ERZ507942 | MGnify/ENA primary metagenome ERZ507942 (study PRJEB26167, sample SAMN06115485) | human gut metagenome | host: Homo sapiens | place: China:Chongqing | collected 2015-03-30... | reverse complement strand
CTGCTATACCACAGAGAACAACACGGATGCAACTTGGTGGGGTAGCGGAAACAACACTTTCGCAAAATCGTTATGTAAACACGACGCTACTTACAAAGGTGCACATTTAAAAGCCGAAAGTGGAGGATTAGTCGCCTTTGTAGGCTTGGCCCCGGGCAACCTATTCTCCGGTAAATTCTACCGCCCCAGCACCGATGGCACCGTCTATTTCGGGCAACCCTATCAAAGGGCAAAACGTCCTTCGGGAGTAAAAGTACAATACGATGCGAAAACGGGCAATGTTAATAATGGAAAGCACGGATGGAAAATTGCAGAAGGGTCTCCGGATTACGCCCGTATTTTCGTAGCGATTGTTAATTGGGAAAAGACCCGAGATGTTACATCCGGTATGTCTACACCAAAAGGATGCTGGGACCCCGAAACCTCGAGCGATCCTTCTGGAGATAACTGTGGAGGAGGCCAAATCGTAGCCTATGCTTCGTTGTGGATCAGCCAAACAGCACTGAAAGGTTCGTTCAACGAAGTGACCTTGCCGTTCAACTGGTACGCAGAAGACGTGAATCCGGCAAATGCCAATTACAGCCTCGTTATTTCCTGCTCTACCAGCGCATACGGCGACTATCTGAACGGATACAAGAGTGCCGAAATGTACGTCGGCGACTTCGAGTGGGTATACTAATCCTCTGAAAACGACAACCCTGCAAATTTCCGGGCGGCCCGACGACCGCCCGGAGATTCGTTAGGGTCGGAAACGGCTGCGGGGAGGGCCGCCGAAAAACTCCCGCGATACGCAAAGAACCGATTAACGCACTTCGAAATGCGCAAACTCAAACTTCTGACACTGATTCTGCTGCTGGGGACGGCCGTCGCGGCCGCCGCCCCGCGGCCGGAATCGCCCGTCGACCGAACGGCCGCCGCACCCGATCCTATGGCAGCGGAAACGTCCGACATCGCCGACGCGGAGCCGCCGCTCACCGCCGAACCCCTTCCCGCGACCGACGTCGTTTCGGTATCGGAGGCACCCGACGGGCCGACTGCCACGACGCCGGCCGGCGACCGTGCAGCCGGACTCACGGCGATCGCGGACGGGGAACAGCCTCAGCCGGCGAAAACCGTCAACCAGCGGCGTGCCGAGCGCGGCATCAGCTCGCGGACCAGCCTCTTCGTCCCCAAGGGACAATGGGTCTTCGGCGGTACGGTCTCCTATTCGACCCACAACAACCGCGACTACGACGTGCTCGTAATCGACGACATCACCTCCGAAGGCTACACCTTCAAGGTCAGTCCGATGATCGGCTACGCGCTGGGCAACAACTCGACGCTCGGCGTGCGCTTCATCTACGGCCGCACGCTGCTCAAACTCGACGGGGCGAACGTCAGCTTCGGCAACGGCGACTCGTCGACAGACCTGAGCGTCGACTATTACTACGCGCTGCGCCACTCCTATTCGTTCGCTGCGGTCTACCGCCGCTACATCCCCTTCGGCGAGTCGAAGCGCTTCGGCATCTTCACCGACATCCAGCTGCTCTTCGGCGGCTCGCAGGGCAAGTTCGCGGCCGATTCGCCGATCAAGGGCACGTTCCAGCGGGGCTTCGACTTCGAACTGGGCCTCTCGCCCGGCCTGATCGCCTTCGCCACGAACAGCATGGCCGTCGAGGTCAATGTCGGCATGATGGGCATCGGGTACAGCCGCGTGCGGCAGGTACACAACCAGGTGACGACCGGCACGCGCCACCAGAGCGCCATGAATTTCAAAGTCAACCTGCTCTCCATCGGGCTGGGCATATCGTTCTACCTCTAAAACCGCACGGCAATGAAGAAATTCCTACTTTTGATGCTCCTCGCGCCGGCGGCACTGTCGGCCGCGGCCGACTCCGGCGCCGACGCCTCGGTCGTCGTGCGCAAAGACTCGGCCTTCGTCGAGAAACACCGTTTCCTGCCCACGGCCAAGCGCATCGACCGCCGCATCGACCGCAACAAATTCGCCTACAAAGGCGAGGTGGCGCTCGGCATCACGGCCTCCTACGGCACGATTTCGAGCGACGACACCGACATGATGCTCATCCTCGACCACATCAACCTCGACGGGACGATGGCGCAGGTCAACCCCTTCGTGGGCTATTTCTACCGCGACAACAACATGGTCGGACTGCGGCTCGGCTACCGCCATATCGGCATGGGACTGGGCAATCTGGAAGTCGATCTGGGTTCTCAGAACGATCTGGACATTTCGCTCGACAACATGGACTACTCGGGCAACGCCTACTCGTTCGGACTCTTCCACCGCTCCTATTACACCTAAACATAGAATAAACGCCATACTCATGTATGAGGTTGAAGACGAATGGCGCGTAGGACTTCTCCTACCTGTCGGGCGACACGCCGAAATCGACCCACAGCAAGTCGTTCAAGATGAACATTTCGTTCAATCCCGGCGTGGCGGTCTACATCTTTCCCAACGTCTGCGGAACCCTCTCGTTCGGACTGGGCGGCTTCCAGTATTCGAAGATCGACCAGACCGACCAGGACGGCAAAACCGGCAGCCGCACGGCGTCGAAAATGCGTTTTCGGCTCAACCTTGCCAATATCAACGTGGGTATGACCGTTCATTTGTGGAACAAAAAGAAAGAGTAACCATGAAACGACTCATCCTTTTCGGCGCACTGTGCCTTCCGGCGCTCCTCGCCGGCTGCATCCATAACGACCTGCCCTACCCCGTGGTGACGATCAACATCGAGGCGATCGAGGCCGAAGGGCTCGACGGCGCAGCCCAGATCAACGCCGCGCAGCAGACCGTCATCCTGCCGCTTTTGGAGACCACTGACATTCGCAACGTGCACATCACCTCGGTGACGCTCACCGAAGGCGGGCAGTCGTCGGTAGCCTTCCCCGGCACGTTCGACCTGCGCACGCCGCTCTACACGACGCTGTCGCTCTATCAGGAGTACGGGTGGAGCATCGCGGCCACGCAGACCATCGAACGCTATTTCCGCGTGAAGAAGCAGGTGGGCGCAGCCGAGATCGACCCTGCGAACCGTACGGCGACGGCCTACGTCTCGCGCAGCACCGACCTGCAAAACGTCCCGGTCAAGGAGCTCAAACTCGGCCCGGCCGGAATCACGACCTACTCGCCCGAAATCGAGGGAACGACCTCGTTCGAGACGGTACGGCTGGTCGACGTCACGGCGCACGGCCGCACGGAGCAGTGGCGGCTCCGCGTCGTGCCGACCGACGTCACGGTGAGCATCACGCAGTGCGACGCATGGGCGCGCATCGCATGGCTCGCGGCCGACGGTCTGAGCGACACCGAAATGGGCTTCGTCTACCGCCGCAAGGGCGACACGGAGTGGCTCGCGGTACCCGACGTCGAGATCGAGGGCGGAACCTTCCGCGCGAAACTCGCCGGCCTCGACCCCGAAACGACCTACGAACTGCGAGCCTTCTCCGACACGGACAGCTGCGACATGCGGGAATTCACCACCGAAGCGGCTCCGCAGCTGCCCAACGCCGGATTCGAGACGTGGAGCACCGACCGCAGCGACATCCTCTACCCCTACGCCGCCGACGCGCCGCTGGCCGAGCAGTTCTGGGGTTCGGGCAATCCCGGTTCGATGACGCTCAAAAAACTCGTCACCACCAACGAAAAAGACCCGCGTCCGGGTTCGGAGGGCCAATACTGCGCACAGCTCAAATCGCAGTACGTCGCCTTCCTCGGCGTCGGCAAGTTCGCCGCCGGAAACCTCTTCTCCGGCCACTACGCCGAAACGAAGGGCACCGACGGCATCGTGAATTTCAGCCAGCCCTTCACCTCGCGCCCCGTGGCGCTGCACGGCTGGGTGAAATACAACCGCGGCAAGATGGACTATATCAAAGGCAGCCCCATGGGCATGAGCTTCGCCAAAGGCGACCCCGACGAAGGCATCATCTACATGGCGCTGGGGCGCTGGACGGCCGCCGAATACGGCGGAACGGAGCAGTCGCCCGTGCAGGTCTACACCCGCGACACGAAGACCTTCTTCGACCCCGAAGGCAAGGACGTCATCGCCTACGGCGAGATGGTCTTCACCACCAGCGTCGACGAGTGGCGCGAATTCACCGTCAAACTCGACTACACGGCCACGGACGTCGTACCCACGCATCTGATGATCGTCTGCTCGGCGTCGCGCTACGGCGACTACTTCACCGGCAGTTCCGACAGCGTGATGTGGGTCGACGACTTCGAACTGGTCTACGAATAACGGCCCGGAACACGATACGCGAGGGGTCGGCGCTTTCGAAAGCGCCGACCCCTCGCGTATCATTCTTCCTGCGCTACCGCCGCTTCAACTCGGCGCCCAGCATCACGCCGGGATAACGTTCCAGAATCGCGGCGATCTGCTGCAACTTCGGATTCTGCGCATACTGCTGCGACGAAGCGCGCAGCGAACCGAGCGCGGCATTCGCTTCGAAAAGCAGCGTCAGCACGCCGTCGGCATATTTCGCCCGGCCGGTGAAAGAGACCGGATTGCCGGCGAAGAGGCACTCGACCGTCAGCTCCCCCGTATCTTCGTCGTAGCGGTACACCCCTTCTACCTTATGGGTGTCCAGCACTGCCTTGAAGACACCACGACGGGAGAAAGAGACCGTCGCCTTGCCCGGTTGCAGCCCCGCCTGCTGGAAATAGGAGGGCAGCTGCCCTTTGAGCGTCGAGGTCGCCAGCGAGGCGAGCATATCGTCGCCCGTGTACTCCATCGCCGGCGCCTGATAGCTCCACGAGCCGAACAGCTCCTTCTCCGGAAGCGGTTCGGGGGCAGCGGTCGCCGCGGCGGACTCCGACGAAGTACCGCCCGTCAACGACTGGATGGCGCTCTTGAACATGTCCTGCCACGACTGCGCCGAAACGGGCGTCGCGAAGGCGGCGGCGAAGGCCGCGATCAAAAACAGGCGTCTCATCGTCATTGCTTCGTAAATTCGAATCCCAGATAGAGATCGTCGAACTTGCCGACCAGCGTGCTGACCGTCGCGGCCGTCGTGCTGAACGAAGCGAGTTTCTGCCCCAGCACGTCGACCATTTTCAGCAGCCGCGTAGCGGGAAAGAGGATTTGCAGGTCGGTTCCCGACAAGTAGGTCTTGCCGTTGAGCGTCCCCAGATCGTATTTCGACGACATTTCGAAATGCAGCGCGATGTCGTGGCTCTCGCCCGTGAACTCGTAGGTTCCGGTGAACGTCCGGCTGCCGAACGTCGCCGTGAAGCGCTTGTCCGCCGCGAACGAGAACTTGCACGCACCGGCACGGATACCCGCCAGCGCGTAGAGCTTTTCGAGCTGCTCCTCCATTTTGCCCGTCACGGCCGACGCTCCGACGTCGGCCAGCGCGTTGTCGCTTTCCAACTTCACGCCCGGCGCCTCGTACTGCCAGTCGCCGATCATCAGCGTTTCGGTCGCCTTGCCGCCCGTCGCCTTGTCGACGACGTTCGAGGCCGCGCTCTTCAACGCCTCTTTCCAATCCTGCCCGACGGCCGGTACAACGCAGCACGCGGCCAGCAGGCACATCAAAAGTCTCTTCATAAATTCCGATAATTTGTTTCGTTCACTCCTTTTCGAGCCGGTCGATCTCGGCGAGCCATACCGCGGCGCTCGCATCCGACGGCATCCGCCAGTCGCCGCGCGGCGACAACGCCACCGAACCCACCTTCGGCCCGTCGGGCATCGCCGAACGTTTGAACTGCTGCGAGAAAAAGCGGGAGAAAAAAGTCTTCATCCACCGCAGGATCGTCGCCCGGTCGTAACGCCGGCCGAACGCACGTTCGGCCAGAAAAAGTATCTTCGCGGGCGGAAACCCCTGCCGGACGAAGCGGTAGAGGAAGAAGTCGTGCAGCTCGTAGGGGCCGACCAGCTCTTCGGTCTTCTGTGCGATGCCGCCCTCGGCATCGGCCGGCAGCAGTTCGGGCGAGACGGGCGTGGCGGCCACGTCGCACAACACCTCGCGCACACTCCCTTCGGCGCAGTGCGCAGCATACCACTCGACGATATGGCGAACGAGCGTCTTGGGTACCGAGGCGTTGACGCCGTACATCGACATCTGGTCGCCGTTGTAGGTCGCCCAGCCCAGAGCCAGTTCCGACAGGTCGCCCGTACCGACGACCAGCGCACCTTCGTGGTTGGCCACGTCCATCAAAATCTGCGTCCGTTCGCGCGCCTGCGCATTCTCGTACGTCGTCGAGCGGTCGTCTTCCGGCAGCCCGATGTCGCGGAAATGCTGTTCGCAGGCGGCGCGGATCGGTATTTCGCGCGCCGTGACGCCCAGTCCGCGCATCAACGTCAGGGCATTGCCGTAGGTGCGGCCGGTCGTCCCGAAACCGGGCATCGTGATCCCCACGATCCCCCGCCGGTCGAGTCCCAGCCGGTCGAACGCACGCACCGTCACGAGCAGTGCGAGCGTCGAATCCAGTCCGCCCGAAATGCCGACGACGGCCTTCGTGCTCCGCGTATGCGCCAGCCGGCACGCCAATCCCGTCGCCTGAATGTTGAGAATCTCCTCGCAACGGCTGTGCCGCCGGTCGTCCTCCGCCGGTACGAAGGGCATCGCCTCGACCGTGCGGTCGAACGGACGGTCGTCGGCCACGGGCATCGTCACGGCGACCGTGGTACGGCCGCCCGCGCCGCTGTGGCGGAACGTCGTCGTGCGGCAGCGGTCGTTGCGCAGCAGCTGGCAGTCGACGTCGGCCACGACGAGCTGCTCACCGAGCGAGAAACGCTCCGACGCGGCCAGCACCGCGCCGTTCTCGGCCACCAGCGCATGGCCGGCGAAGACCAGATCGGTCGACGACTCGCCGAAACCGGCCGAGCAGTAGAGGTAGGCCGCGCGCATGCGCGCCGACTGTTGTACGACCAACTGCCGCACGTAGTCGCTTTTGCCCACGGTTTCGGGCGACGCCGAAAGATTGAGAATCACCTCGGCGCCGGCCGTAGCCGCCTCCGCCGATGGAGGGGCCGGAACCCACAGATCCTCGCATATCTCCACCGCGCACCGCGCACCGCCGATGTCGAACAGCAGGTCGGGACCGAACGGCACGCTCTGCCCGCACAACTCGATCTCGACCGTCGGGCGCCCCTGACCCGAAGCGAACCAGCGCGACTCGTAGAACTCGGCGTAGTCGGGAATATGACACTTGGGCACGACACCCAGTACTTCGCCCGCGGCCGCCACGACAGCGCAGTTGTAGAGCATGTCGTCCACCGCGACGGGCAGGCCGACCACGAATGCCGTGTTCAGTTCCGCCGTACGCCGCAGCAGCTCCGCAAGGGTCTGTTCGGCAGCAGCCAGCAGCGCCGGTTGCAGGAAGAGATCGCCGCAGGTATAGCCCGTTACCGACAGTTCGGGAAAGAGAACGACCTCGACGCCGCGTCCGGCCGCTTCGGCCACGAGCGCGGCGATCCGCTCGCCGTTATAGGCGCAGTCGGCCACCCGCACCGAAGGGATGGCCGCCGCCGTTTTCAGATATCCGTACCGATCCATCGTCAGGCGCTATTTGGCCCACAGCTGCGCCAGGTTCAGGATCACCTGCACGGCCTTGCGCATCGTCGTGAGCGAGCAGTACTCGAACTTGCCGTGGAAATTCATGCCGCCCGTGAAGAGATTGGGGCACGGCAGTCCCATGAACGAGAGCCGCGCGCCGTCCGTGCCGCCGCGAATCGGACGCACGAGCGGTTCGACGCCCGCCATCCGCATCGCCTCCATCGCCTTGTCGATGAGCTGCGGATGCGGCTCGACCATTTTGCGCATGTTGAAATACTGGTCTTTCAGCGTGAGCGTCAACACCCCGTCGCCGTATTTTTTCTTCAACAGGTCGACCGCGCTCCACAGATAACTCTTCTTCTGTTCGAACTTCGCGGTGTCGTGGTCGCGGATGATATAACTGATCTCGGCGCGCTCGACCGTCCCGTCGAAGCCCACGCAGTGGTAGAACCCCTCGTACCCTTCGGTATGTTCGGGACGCTCTGCGGCGGGCAGCATGGCGTTCAGCTCGCAGGCCACCTCGATGGCGTTGATCATCTTGTTCTTGGCATAACCCGGGTGGACGTTGCGGCCCTGCACGGCGATCTTGGCGCTGGCGGCGTTGAAGTTCTCGTACTCCAATTCGCCCTCCATGCCGCCGTCGACCGTATAGGCGAAATCGGCGCCGAAAGCCGCGACGTCGAAGTAATCGACGCCCCGTCCCACCTCCTCGTCGGGGGTGAAGCCGATGCGGATCTTGCCGTGCGCGATCTCGGGGTGCGCCAGCAGATACTCGGCGGCGGTCATGATCTCGGCCACGCCCGCCTTGTCGTCGGCGCCCAGCAGCGTCGTACCGTCGGTGTGGATGAGCGTATGCCCCTTGAAGAACGCCAGTTCGGGGAAATCGGCCACGCGCATCGTCAACTGACCGTTAAGCACGATGTCGCCGCCGTCGTACTCCTCGATCGTGCGGGGACGGACGTCCTTGCCGCTCATGTCGGGCGAGGTGTCGACGTGCGCGATAAAACCGACGACGGGCGCCGACTCGCAGCCCGGCGTGGCGGGCACGGTACCCATCACGTAGCCGTGCGCATCCATCGTCACTTCCGTCATTCCCAACGCCTTCATTTCGTCGGCCAGCTCGCGCAGCAGCACCAGCTGCTTGTCGGTCGAGGGGAAGGTCCGGCTCTGCTCCGACGACTGCGTGTCGTAGGAGACGTATTTCAGAAATCGATCTTTGAGTTCCATATCTTATTCGTTACAAATGAATTACTCCTGTTCGGGCTTCGCACGCATCGTGTGCCAGGCCATATAGCCGATCAGGGCCGCATACATCGCAAGCCCCAACCATTCGGCGCCGTTCGACGACGCCCACTGCCCGAAGTACCAGTCGGCGCCCGCGAATTTCAGCACGGCTGAAACGACACCCATCAGCGCACCGCCGGCGATGAAGCCCGACGCAATGAGCGTACCGCGGTCGAGCCGCGCCTTGTTCACGGCGTCATCCTTCGAGCGGGTCGAGACGTACCAAGCCACCAGACCGCCCACCACCAGCGGGGCGTTCAACTCCATGGGGATGAACATCCCCAGCGAGAAGGCCAGCGCCGGCACACCGATCGAGGTGAGCACCAGCGCCAGCACGGCGCCGATGAAATAGAGCACCCACGGCGTCGTGCCGCCCTCCATCAAGGGCTGGATCACGGCCGCCATCGCATTGGCCTGCGGCGCCACGAGCGCACCCTCGCCCACGAAACCGTAGGTGCGGTTGAGCACGATCATCACGCCCGCCACCGTCGCCGCCGAAACGGCCGTGCCGAGGAATTTCCACGCCTCCTGCTTGGCCGGCGTCGTACCGATCCAGTAGCCGATCTTCAAATCGGTGATGAAGCCTCCGGCCATCGAGAGGGCCGTGCAGACCACGCCGCCGATGACCAGCGCGGCCGTCATACCGCTCTTGCCGCTCAGTCCGATCGAGACGAGCACCAGCGACGAAAGGATCAGCGTCATGAGCGTCATGCCCGACACGGGATTCGTCCCCACGATGGCGATGGCGTTGGCCGCCACGGTCGTAAAGAGGAAAGCGATCACGAAGACGATCGCGAGCGCCACGAGCGTCTGCGCCCAGTTGCCCAGCACGCCGAACTGGAAGAAGACCAGCAACGCCGCCAGCGTGGCGATCACGACCGTGAGGATCAGCCGCATCGTCAGGTCGCGCTGCGTACGCACGGTCGTCTGCTCGGCGGTCTTCCTACCGCCCAGCTCCTTCACGGCCAGCCCCAACGCCTGACGGATGATCCCCGCCTGCCGCACGATGCCGACGAGCCCGGCCATCGCGATGCCGCCGATGCCGATCGGCCGGCCGAAATCCTTGAACAGTTGTTCGGGCGATACGCTCGCCGCATCGGGGATCACCGATCCCACCAACGGCACGACGAGAAACCACACCAGGCACGAACCCGCGGTGATGATCGTGGCGTATTTCAGGCCGATGATGTAGCCCAAGCCCAACACCGCCGCGCCGGTATTGAGACCGAAGACCACCTTGAACTTGTCGGCGCACATCGCGCCGAAATCGCAGATGCGCGTCGAAACCGATTCCGTCCATGCCCCGAAAGTCGACACCACGAAATCGTACAGTCCGCCCACGGCACCGGCCACGGCGAGCAGCTTGGCCTGCGCGCCCCCCTTCTCGCCCGACACGAGCACCTCGGTGGTGGCCGTCGCTTCGGGGAAGGGATACTTGCCGTGCATCTCCTTGACGAAATAGCTGCGGAACGGGATCAACAGCACGATGCCCAGCAGACCGCCGAACAACGACGAAAGGAAGATCTGGTAAAACGCCGCGTCCAGCCCCAGGATGTAGAGCGCCGGCAGCGTGAAGATCGCCCCGGCGACGATCACGCCCGACGAAGCGCCGATCGACTGGATGATGACGTTCTGGCCCAGCATGTTGCGCTTGCCGAGCACGCTGCCCATGCCCACGGCGATAATGGCGATCGGGATCGCCGCCTCGAACACCTGTCCGATTTTGAGCCCCAGATAGGCCGCCGCAGCCGAAAAGACGATGGCCATGACGATGCCCATCCCGACCGAATAGGGCGTCACTTCGGCGGGAGCGGCCGACGCCGGCAGCATCGGCGTGTACTCCTCGCCCGGCGCCAGCTCGCGGTAGGCGTTCTCCGGCAACGAGGTCAATTGTTTTTCCTGTTCCATTCTCGTTTTTTAAGTTTGAATTCGCGTCTGATTGACAAAGTTAGGAATTTTTTCGAAAAATCGATCTTCCGCCCGCCGAATTCGGCCGATCCGAAAGGAACGGCATGATGAAACGCGGACACCCGACGACCGTCGGGCATCCGCATACTATCCGCGCTTTCTTCTGCCGGACACAGGACAAGCATCAGCCAAAGCACTGTCCGATCACAGCCACTCGATCAATCGTTCCAGTCCGATCCCGTGCGACCCTTTCAGCAGCACGAACTTGCCCGCAAACGGCGACGCCTGCAACGCGGCGGCCGCTTCGTCGCACGTGGCGAACAGACGCACCCGTTCGTCGCCGCACCCCATCGCACGCCACGCGGCGGAGAACTCCGTCCCCACCAGCCACAACTGCTCCACGTCGCCCGCAAGCGCCTGTTCGACCGCCGCACGATGTTCCGCCGCACTCCACGCCCCCAGTTCGAGCATATCGCCCAACACGGCGACCTTGCCGCCGGCCGACTCCTCGCCGAGGAAATTGGCCAGCGACGCCTGCATACTCGACGGATTGGCGTTGTAACAATCGACGACGAGCGTATTGCGGGCCGTCGACCGCCGCTGCGAGCGATTGTTGTCGGGCCGGTATGCGGCCACGGCGTCGCGGATACGCTCCTCGTCCACGCCGAAATAACGGCCTACGGCCATCGCCGCCGCTACGTTCAGGCGGTTGAACGCCCCTTCGAGCCGGTGCCCGACGCCGTCGGCGATCGCCGGATCGTAGAGTTCCACCGCCAGATTTCCCCGTTCGGCGGCCATTTTCACCAGCGTCCCGTCGTCGCGCCGCACGAAGGCACGGCCGCCGTTGGCAGCCAGATAGTCGTACAGCTCGCCCTTGCCGCGCCGCACCCCTTCGACACCCCCGAATCCTTCGAGGTGCGCCCGCCCGACGTTGGTAATCAGGCCGAAATTGGGCTCGGCGATCGCACAGAGCAGGGCGATTTCGCCGCAGGCGCTCGCCCCCATCTCCACCACCCCCAACTCCGTGTCGCGCGTCATCGCCAGCAGCGTAAGGGGTACGCCGATATGGTTGTTGAGATTGCCCTGCGTGGCGTAGACCGCGTATTTTTCGGCCAGCACGCGGCTCACCAGCTCCTTGGTCGTGGTCTTGCCGTTGCTGCCGACGATCGCCAGCAGCGGAATGCCGAGCCTGCGACGATGCTCGCGCGCCAGCGCCTGCAAGGCCGCCAGCGCGTCGTCTACCGTCACGATCCGCCCGGCATAGGCTTCTCCGGCCGACGCCGCGACCGCCGGATCGTCGACGACGGCGCAGGCCGCACCGGCATCGAGCGCCGCCAGGGCGAAGCGGTTGCCGTCGAAACGGTCGCCCCTGAGGGCGAAGAAGATCGTCCCTTCACCTGCCCGCCGCGAGTCGGTCGCGACGGCGGGATATCGCTCGAACAACGCATAGAGACGCTGCGTTCCGAGCCGTTCGTTTTCGTTCAATTGTCAATCGTTATTCATCGATTATCAGATATACTCCTCGCCCTTGTTGAACTTCACCTCGTCGATATACTTCTTGATGTTCTGCTCCTCGCCGCGCGGGCAGATCATCAGCACGTCCTCCGTATCGACGACGATGTACTCCTTCAACCCGCTCACGACGGCCACCTTGCCCGCGGGCAGCGAGATGATGCAGTTGCGCGTATCGTAGGCGTAACAACCCTCCGCAGGCTTGGCGTTGGCGTAACGGTCCTTGCGCGAGAGCTGGTAGAGCGAACCCCACGTCCCCACGTCGCTCCAACCCACGTCGGCGTTGGAGCGCACGTAGACGTTGCCGGCCTTCTCCATGACGCCGTAATCGATCGAAATGGGATGGCTGCACGAAAAGACCCGTTCGACGGCCTCGTCCTCCTGCGGCGTACCGAACGCCGCCTCGACCGACGAGAACAGCGCATGATGTTCGGGCAGGTATTGGGCGAAGGCCCGCACGATATCGCGGACCTTCCAGACGAAAATACCCGAATTCCAGAAGAATTCGCCGCACTGCACGAAGGTCTGGGCCAGTTCCAGATTGGGCTTTTCCGTAAAACTCTTCACCGGACAAATGGTCTCGTCGGCCGAGGCCTGTATATAACCGTAACCCGTTTCGGGGCGTGTGGGACGGATGCCGACGGTCATCAACGCATCGTGGCCCGTCACGAAATCGAGGCACTCGCCGATGATCGAGCGGAACCCCTCCTCGTCGACCACCCAGTGATCGGCCGGCGTGACGATCATCTGCGCTTCGGGATCGTGTTTCCGCAACCAGTAGGCGGCGTAGGCGATGGCCGGCGCGGTATTGCGGCCGATCGGCTCGCAGAGAATCTGTTCCTCGCGGATCTCGGGAAGGATATTGCGGATCAGTTCCTTGTAACGTCGGTTGGTCACCACGATGAAATTTTCGTCGGGCACCAGCGGCGCGAAGCGTTCGAACGTATGGCGCAGGAATGATTTGCCCGTCCCCATGATGTCGAGGAACTGCTTGGGCTTGTTCTGCCGGCTCAGCGGCCAGAAGCGGGTTCCCACGCCTCCCGCCATGATGATACAGTAGCGATTCATATCGTATCTCGTTT
>ENA-UEQK01001647-UEQK01001647.1-human-gut-metagenome-genome-assembly--contig:-NODE-1647-length-13326-cov-7.564646_pt1 | contig 13326 bp, 6 predicted proteins | sample MGYA00242939_ERZ507942 | MGnify/ENA primary metagenome ERZ507942 (study PRJEB26167, sample SAMN06115485) | human gut metagenome | host: Homo sapiens | place: China:Chongqing | collected 2015-03-30... | reverse complement strand
CTTGTTTTTATCGCCTATACGCTTATTTTTGGAGCTGGTGACAGGAGTTGAACCTGCAACCCACTGATTACAAATCAGTTGCGCTGCCATTGCGCCACACCAGCGAGTATCGTTTGCACAGGGTACTTTAGTAGAATACCAGAAACCTTCCCGCTTGTCAATATCTTTGTCTGCCCCCCGGCCCCGCTGTCGGCCCATGCAGCGCTGTCGTCAGAGCGTTTCGAGACATCTGCGAGGCGATTCACGCAGATCCGGCCACATTATGGCCGGAATGTGGTAGAATAAATCAGACTCAACATTTGTGCTTCTTTCACAAGCTCCTGCCGCTTCGTTGGGAACTTCTGTGTAAAACTCACACTTTTCAGAGGAGGTTTCTATGATCTCTTATCGCAAGCTTGCAATGCGCGTTCTGGGGCATCCGCTGCGGGTGCCGACAAACACCCCCCGGCCCGCGTCTCACCGGGTGACGGCGCTGGCGCTGACAGCCGCAATGGTGGCCGGCATGGCCGCACCGGCGTATGCGGATACCTATTACATAGGCGATGGTGACATCACCATCACCAAAGACGAAACCGGCACCCAGGTCAAGCAAGGCAACAACACAAAAACAGACACGGACGGCAATATCATCATCAAGGGCGGCAAGAACCCAGAGGGTACCACCGCCTCCGGCGGCAGCTCTTCTACCGGCATCACCTCCGCAGCCTCTCCCGCCCAACCCAAGTTGACCGCGCCCCCATCAGAAGACAGCGAAAACGAAGACAAAGACATGGTCTACCTCGGCGCCCCCAAGGGCAACGTGTCTTCTGACGACGGCAACGAGGAAAACGAAAACCAACCTGACGACACCACCGGCAGCGAGGAAAACAAGAACCAGCCTGACGACACCACCGGCAGCGAGAAAAACAAGAACCAGACCGACGACACCACCGGCGGCGAGGAAAACAAGAACCAGCCTGACGACACCACCGGCGGCGAGGAAAACAAGAACCAGACCGACGACACTACCGACGGCGAGGAAAACAAGGACCAGACCGACGATACCACCGGCGGCGAGGAAAACAAGAACCAGACCGACGACACTACCGGCGGCGAAGGAAACAAGAACCAGCCTGACGACACTACCGGCGGCGAGGAAAACAAGAACCAGCCTGACGACACCACCGGCTCTGACGGCGACGGCACCAAGGCGGGCGGCACTCCCACCACCGGCAGCGAGACCCCTGCCGAAGGCACGGAAGGCACGGAAAGCACGGAGAGCAGCCTCTCTGCGCCCAAAAGCCAGTTCACGTACACCGGCGCATCCCTCAAGGTCGCCGACGACAATGACGACGAAGAGACCCGGAACGAATCGACCACGGTCTTGAAGCGTGCTGCGGAAAACTTCAAGAACACAGCCGAAAACGTCACCAACTACGTCATCAAAATCATCAATAAGGCCACAGGCAATGACAACACCCTCAACGTGACGCTGGACAATGTCAAGATTGAGGCCAACAACGACGCCGCCCTCAGCGTCGAGGGCGCGGGCAACACGACGATCACGCTCAAGGGCGACAATACCCTCACCAGCGGCGGCAATTATGCCGGCCTTGAGCACAACCAAAAGAGTGATGGTGGCAGCGACACCGGCAAACTGACCATCACATCCGGAACAAATGACGATGGCAGCAACACCGGCAGCCTGACTGCCACAGGCGGCAGTGGCGCTGCTGGTATCGGCTCGAGCGACAGCAATGGTGCCGGCACCATTGAGATAACAGGCGGCAACATCACCGCCAAGGGCGGCGACAACGGTGCCGGCATCGGCAGTGGTTCAATGGCTGCTGGCAACACCAATATCACCATCAGCGGCGGCACCATCGAGGAGGCCGTGGGTGGCAGCACCGGCGACGGCATCGGCGGCGGCAGCGGTAGCAAGAATATTACCGTCACGATTCAGGGCGGCACCATCAAAAAAGCGCAGGGCGGCGACGGCAAAACTACCGCCGGCCACGGCATCCACAGCGACGGCGACCTCACCATTTCCGGCAACGCCACCATCACGAACGCTACCGGCGGCGCTTCTACCGATGGCTACGGCGGCGACGGCATCCACAGCGACGGCAAGCTCACCATCTCCGGCGGCACCATCGGAACCGCGCAGGGCGGCGGCGGCAAAACTACCGGCGGCGCAGGCATCTACAGCATCGACGACCTCACCATCTCCGGCGGCAACATCAACGCCAAGGGCGGCGATTCTACCGATAACACCGGCGGCGATGGCATCCACGGCGACGACAAGCTCACCATCTCCGGCGGCACCATCGAAACCGCACAGGGCGGCACAAGCAGCAACAAGAACGGCGGCAACGGTATCTTTGGCTGGCAGACCGTGGAGATCCTTGGCGGTATCATCAAGAAGGCCACCGGCGGCAACGGCAACGGCGGCACCGGCACCGGCGGCAGCGGCATCCGCGGCGATTACGTTGTGAATATTTCGGGCGGTATCATTAAAAATGCCGAGGGTACGGGCGGCGGCGCAGGCATCGGCGGCGGCGCGAACTCCTTCCAGGATACCACCATCAACATCTCCGGCGGCACCATTGAAAAGGCCACGGGCGGCGTCGGCGGTGGTGCAGGCATCGGCAGTGGCAAAGGCTCTACCGGCGAGACCAAAATCGACATCACCCAGGATGCGCTCGTGTACGCGTATGGCAGCGGCGGCGCAGCCATCGGTTCGGGCGAATCCTCCACCGGCAAGACGACCGTCAACATCCACGATACAACTGCCGGAAAGGGTGTCAAACATGCTTTTGCCTACGACGGTGCAGGCATCGGCAGCGGTCATTACGCCTCCGGCCAAACTTACATCACCATCCGCAACGCGTCTGTGAGCTCTCTGGAGTCCTCCGCTGATTCCACTAATAACCCGGGCGCTGGCATTGGCAGCGGCAAAGGCGCCAAGGGCAACACCGCCATCACGATAGAAGGCAGCACGGTAAAGGCCGTCGGCGGCTACGGCGCAGCCATCGGCAGCGGCAGTGAAGGAGACTTCTACAGTCCTCCTACGGGTACGCCGAACGCCCTCAAGACCATTATCCATATCACTGACAGCAACGTCACAGCCTCCAGCGACTCCAGTGCAGCCATCGGCAGCGGCAGCTATTCTACCAACGCCACGGACATCGAGATCACCGGCGGCACCATCAATGCTTCGAGTTATGATGGTTCCGGCATCGGCAGCGGCGATAGCGCCAAGGGCGACACCGACATCAAGATCAAAAACAGCAATGTCACAGCCAAGGGCTTTATCGACGTCAGGTATGTAAGCCACGGCACAGGCATCGGTTCCGGTCTCTCTTCTTCCGGAAAGACTACCATTGATATTTCTGGCGGCACTGTTAAGGCCACGGGCAGCGGCGACGGCTACAAGGGCAGCGCGGGCATCGGTTCGGGCAGCTACTCCACCGGCGACACCAGCATCACTCTCCGCGACGGCGTGACCGTTGAGTCCACCGGCGGCGGTGATTCCTCCCTTGGCGGCGGTGGCGGCGCAGGCATCGGCAGCGGCAGCGACGCCAATGGCAACACCACCATCCTCATCGAGGGTGCAACAAAAGTTACCGCTACCGGCGGCTCCACCGCTGCGGGCATCGGCTCCGGCCATTATGTCGGTGACATCAACGATCCCTCTGTGGGCAGCACCACCATCACCATCCGCAACAGCGACGACGGCACCGTCATCCCCATCATTGAGGCCAAGGGCGGCGGCAATGAGAACAGATGCTGCTGGGCTTCCGGTGCCGGCATCGGCTCCGGCGGCAACGCCCTTAATAAGACCACCATCAACATCGAGGGCGGCACTATCACGGCTGAGGGCGGCGTCAGCTCTGCCTCTGACCCTTCCTATCATGGCTCACGGCTCAGCGGCGCAGGCATCGGCTCCGGCTCCAACGTCTCCGGCGAGACCGAGATCAATATCTCCGGCGGCACCATCACCAAGGCCACGGGCGGCAAATACGGCGGCGCAGGCATCGGCAGCGGCAGCAATGGCGACAACAGGAAGGGCGCTGTCACCATCAACATCACCGGCGGCACCATCACCGAGGCCACGGGCGGCAGCGAGTATGTGTCCAGCTCTAAGCGCTGGTATAGCGGCGCGGGCATCGGCGCAGGCTCCAACATCTCCGGCGAGACCGAGATCAATATCTCCGGCGGCACCATCACCAAGGCCACGGGCGGCATATACGGCGGCGCAGGCATCGGCAGCGGCAGCAGTGACACCAAAGACGACAGCAAGAAGGGCGCTGTCACCATCAACATCACCGACGGCACCATTGAAAAGGCCGAGGGCAAGAACGGCGGCGCCGGCATCGGTTCGGGCTATATCGGTGGTTCTTCCACGGTCAACATCTCCGGTAACGCCGAACTCAAAGACGTCAGGGGCGGCAATCTCGCTGCCGGCATCGGCTCAGGCTATGACTCCGACAAGGTGGACGTCGTGATCGACGGCGGCACCATCAACGCAACGGGCGGCGATTCCGCTGCCGGCATCGGCTCGGGCCTTAATAGCCGCAGCAGCGTGACCATCAAGAGCGGCACGGTCAACGCCAAAGGCAACCAGCATAGCAACAACTTCGGTTCTTCGGGCATCGGCGGCAGCTACGCCGATGTCACCATCAGTGGCGGCACCATCACAGCCACCGGCTATGACACCGGCGCCGGCATCGGCGGCAGCGACAACAACAACTCCAGCAGTATCACGATAACCGGCGGCACCATCACCGCCACCGGCACCAGCGACGCCCCTGCCATCGGCGGCGGCAATGTCTCCATCAGCAATACCGACGCCGCGCTGGACATCACCGCAAACGCCCCCGACGCCGACAATGCCATCCAAAGCAGCGACGGCAAGACGCTGGACAAAGTCATCCAGCTCGAGGAAAACGGTAAGTCGGGCCTCGTGAAGCTCGTAAAGAGCGGCACCACCAGCATCTCGCGGCTCTTCCACAACGGTGTCTACGCGGCCAGCCAGCCATCCCACAGCGGCAGCGTAACGCCCGAGATGAGTGAGGCAGAAAAGGCCAAGTACGGCGACATCGCTTCTGTCCACAACTGGAAAGTCAGCGACCGTCAGGAGCCGAACTGCGGCAAGGACGGCTACATCGAATACACCTGCATGGTGGACCACTGCGGCACCACGTTCCGCCACACTCTCCCCGCCACCGGCCAGCACACCTGGAACGAGGGCGTCGTCACGAAGAAGCCCACCTGCACTGAGAAGGGCGTACGCACCTTCACCTGTACCGTCTGCCACAATACCCGGACTGAGGCCATTGAGGCCCCCGGCCACGAGTACGGCGAGTGGGTCATTGACCGGGACGCCACCTGTGTCAAGGAAGGCTCCAAACACCGTGATTGCATCCGCGGCGACGCTACCCAGACCGAGAGCATCCCCGCCACCGGCGAGCATCAGTGGAAACTCCTCTCCACGACAGCGGCTACCTGCGGCGAGGACGGCACCGTCACCTACAAGTGCGCGGTCTGCGGCGATACGAAGACCGAAACGCTCAAAGCCACCGGCCAGCACAGCTACGGCGCGGGCGTCGTGACCAAAGCCGCGACCTGCGCCGAGCCGGGCATCATGACCTATACCTGCGTCGTCTGCGGCGACAGCTACACCGAGAGCATCCCGGTGGATAAGAGCACCCACAAGTGGGATGCAGGCGTCGTCACGAAGGAGCCCACCTGCACTGCCGACGGCGTGCGGACCTTCACCTGTTCCGTCTGCGGCGATACCCGGACTGAGGCCATCAAGGCCCTCGGCCACGAGTACGGCGAGTGGGTCATCGACCGGGACGCTACCTGTGTCGAGCAAGGCTCCAAGCACCGTGACTGCATCCGCGGCGACGATACCCAGACTGAGGCCATCCCCGTCAGCAAGACCCACACCTTCGGCGAGTGGGTCATCATCAAAGAGCCCACCTGCACCGAGAAGGGCGAGCGCCAGCGCAGCTGCACCATCAGCGGCTGTGTCGTCACTGAGACGGAGGAGCTGCCCGCCCTCGGCCATCAGTGGAGCGACTGGACGCCTGTCGAAGGCGACAGCAGCCGCGAGTACCGCATCTGCGCGGTCTGCAATGCGGTGGAGTACCGCGGTGTCTCCCACAGCGGCGGCGACAGCGACAGTAACACCATCTCCACCGGCCTGCGTGTCCTCGACCCGGCTCAGGCCGACATCCTCCAGAACGCCCAGCTGGTCCAGCTGAACCAGATCAGCGATGTTCTCTACATTGATGTCGCCCATGAGACGGCGTCCCTGCAGGGCGTCCTTTCCGATTTGACCGGCCTTCGCTCTGAGCGCATCGAGACCGTTGTCTTCTCCACCGAACACTGCACTTCCACCCTCTCCCTCTCCGATGTTGCAGCCCTCGGTGCGGGCGATACGCCTTTCACCCTCCGCCACAGCGGCTCCACCGCCAGCTTCATCGTGGGCGGCGCAGACCACACCGCACTGCTGAGGTAAGCACATTGCCATTCTCTATTCCTTCCACATAACGACCAAGGCCCCCGCAGTTCTGTTCCAAACTGCGGGGGCCTTGGCGTTTTATTATGATAAAATTTTATTTCAGCTCCCGCTGTACGGCAGCGAAGTCCTCGAGGGTCAGGGCCTCGGGGCGGATGCGGGCGTCGAAGCCCGCCGCCTCGATGGCCGCGATGACCTTATCTTTCGGCAGGCCGAGGCCGCTGGCGATGGCGTTGGCGGCGGTCTTACGGCGCTGGCCGAAAGCGGCACGGATGAGGGCGAAGTAGCCGTCCTCATCCTCCACCTGTACGGCGGGAGTGGGGCGGATGTCCATCCGCACAACGGCGCTGGTGACCTTCGGGGCCGGGTAGAAGCTGCCCGGCGCGGCGGTGAACATCAGCTTTGAGGTGGCGTAGTAGCTCACGGCGCAGCTGATGGCGCTGGACGCCCGGGTGCCGGGGGCAGCGGCCAGACGGTCGGCGGCCTCCTTCTGCACCATGACGGTGAGGTTCTGGATGGGCAGGCGGTCGCCCAGCAGCTTCATGACGATGGGGCTGGTGATGTAGTAGGGCAGGTTGGCGCAGACAGCCACCGGCATCCCGGGGAACTCCTCCTCGATGAGGGCGCGGAGGTCTACTTTCAGAACATCCTGCAATACCAGCTTGAAGTTATCCACGCCCGCCATGGTCTCGGCCAGCAGGGGCGGCAGGCGCTCGTCCACCTCGATGGACACCACCTTGGCGGCGTGCTGGGCCAGCTCTTTGGTCAGCACGCCGATGCCGGGGCCGATCTCCAGCACGCCCCAGCTCTTATCGACGCCGCTGGCGTCCACGATCTTAGGCGGCAGGCCGGGATTGATGATGAAGTTCTGTCCAAAGCCCTTGGAGAGCGCGAAATCGTATTTTTCGCACAGGGTGCGGATAACGGAGAGGTCGGTCAGCTCCGGCATAGTGGTTTTCCTTTCTGTTTCTTGCTAAAACAGCAAAACCTCTCCGTCACGCCTGCAGCGTGCCACCTTCCCTATCGAGGGGAGGCCTTGGCATTCCGCAAAGCTTACTCTCTTCGCCAGAGGCTCCCCTCGGTAGGGGAGCTGTCTGCGAAGCAGACTGAGAGGTTGAGCTATTTACACGACTAAAGTTATTTTCAAGAAGTGTTTACTGCGCACTTGCAGCCTCCTGCTCCCCTTCTGCACCGGCCTCGGAGGAAGCCTCTGCCTCCCCTGCGGCCTCGCTGGAAGCGGTGCTCTCGGCTGCGGCCTCCGAAGAGGCTGCGGCGGAGTCGGCGGCGATGTCAGCGTCGTTCACGCCGCCCACGGTGGTGACGCCGGTGAGCTGCTGTGCGGTGCTGACGGCGCGCTGTATCTGCGGGTCCGTGTCGAGGGTGTAGTCATAGTAGCTGGCCTGCTCGTCAGCAGTCAGCGGGCGCTCCACGTCCACGGTCAGGCCGGTGCCGTCGAAGCAGGAGCCGTCGCCGCAGATGAGCTTTGCCACCGTGACCACGACGGCACTGCCGTCCGAGAGGCGCTGGGGGCTGCTCTGGATGGTGCCTTTGCCCATCGTGGTGCTGCCCACGAGGCGGGTGCCGCACAGGGTGCGCAGGCTGGACGCAAAGAGTTCTGCCGCACTGGCGGTGTTCTCGTTCACGAGGCAGACGGTGGGCTGGCTGATGACCGAGTCGCCGGTGCTGCTGCCCAGCAGGGTGCGGTTGCCTGCCTTATCCTCAGCGTAGGCCAGCACGCCTTCCGGCGCGACGAGTTCGATGCAGCTGATGGCGTCGTCAAGGATGCCGCCGCCGTTGTCGCGCAGGTCAAAGATGAAGCTCTGGGCGCCGCTGGCGGTCAGGCTGCGGAGCGCAAAGTCCAGCTCACTGGGAGTGGAGTTGTCGAACTGCCAGATCTTGATATAGCCCACATTGCCCTGCACCAGCGCGGAATCGACGCTGTTGGCCGTAAAGCCGGAGTGGGTCAGATCGGCGGTGTGCTGGGCGTTCTCGCTGTCCAGCCATCCTACATTGACGCTCGTGCCGCTCTCGCCCCGGAGTTTGTTCTGGATAGCCTCCACGCTGCCCAGACTTTTGATGTCTGCGCCGTCGATGGTGGTGATGTAATCGCCCCGCTGGAGGCCGGCCTCCTTGGCAGGAGACTCGTCATACACTTTGATGACCTTGGCGTAGCCGGACTGGTCGATGGCCAGCTCCACGCCGATGCCCATCAGCTTGCCGCTCTGGGCGTTGAGCAGGTCGGTGTAGGCCGAGGCGGTGTAGTAGCGGGCGTACTTATCGCCGGTACCCAGCAGATAACCGGCAGTCAGACGGTCGTACAGCACGGTCTCGTCGATGTCGTAGTAGTCGTTGGCGCGCACATAGCGGTCTACCTCGGCCACCTTGTTGTACATGCTCTCCTTTTCCTTCACGCTGGTGACGGTGTGGTCAAACAGCCGCATCGCCATCAGCATCGTGATGGAAAAAGTGACCGTCATTGCCAGAATGACGATGGTCACGGTCATCCCTACGGAAATTTTGCGGTTCATTCAGTGTCCTCCCCAGTTCAGACCAAAAACATCAGGATGACACTGCCCAGCACTGACAGCAGGAACACTCCTGCCAGAATCAGACAGCCCACCCGAAGGATACGCTTGCGTTTTTGCTCGTTCATTTCGCCTTGTGGCCTCCTTTGACCCCTCGACTTCAATTACAGTTGTGTTATCTTATCGGAATATAACCGCGGGGGTTGACCGCATTGGCCTTGGAGCCGCCCTTCCACACCTCGAGATGGAGGTGGTTGCCGGTAGAGTTGCCGGTGGAGCCCACATAGCCGATGAGGTCGCCCTGGTTGACATACTTGCCCGCCGACGTTGCCACCGAGCGCATATGGCCGTAGAGGGTGGAGTAGGCGTTGCCGTCTGTCATTTTGCCGTGATAGATGATGACATAGTTGCCGTAGCCGCCGCTGGACCAGCCGGCCACCTGCACATAGCCGCTGGCGGCTGCGTAGATGGGCGTGCCTGCGGGGGCGGCAAAGTCGATGCCGGCGTGGAGCTTGTTGACGCCGGAGACCGGGTTCTTGCGCCAGCCGTACTCGCTGGAGATGCGGGTATAGCTCCTGAGCGGGCAGATAAAGCCGCTGAAGCTCAGCTGGGGCTTGCTGGCCGCTGCCGCTGCGATGAGCTTCTGGATCTCCTTCTTGACGGCCTCGTAGTTCATCTCGTCCGACTCGATGGCTGCCTGGGCGTTCTTCTGGGCCTGCTGGGCCTCAGCGGCGCTCAGACGGGCCTCCTTGACGCTGTTGTTGAGCTCGTTCTGCTTAGACTGCATCTGCTTGTTCTGGGCGTCCAGCTCAGCCTTTTTGTTCTGCAGCTGGGTGCGCTCCTCCACGAGCTGGGTGCGGTCGGCCACGAGGGCTTCCTTCGCAGCCTTCATGTTGTCGAGTATCTCGGTATCCTTCACCGAAATGTCCTGCATGACCTCATTGAAGGTCAGAAGCTCGTACAGATCGCTCACAGCCCGGAGCATGGCGACGCTGCCGCCGTCCCGCAGCTCCTGCATCGCGGCCATATGGCTCTTGAAATCGTCCCACTGGTCGGCGATCTCCTGCTCTTTCCGGGCGATCTCATTCTGCTTGGCGGTGATCTCCTGCTCTTTGACGCCGATGCTGTTCTGCACCTCGGAGATCTGGCTCTTGAGGACGCTGATCTGGCTCTGGAGCACCGAGACTTTTTCCTTCAGCTCAGACTCGAGGGCCTTGGCAGCAGCTTCCTTCTTTTTGGCGTCGTTCAGCTCCGTCTTATGCTGCTTGATGGACGCAGAGATCTTGTCCAGCTTGTTTTGCAGCGAGCTCATGCTGGTGGCCGCACTGGCCGGGTAGACCGTCACGCTCAGCACGAGGCAGGCGGCGGCCACAAAAACGCAGGCGGCACGCATCATGGCCGAATGGCCCGACGGCTTTGCGTGGCGGGGCGGATGGTGCAGGACAAAGCCTGCAGAATGCTTGTCGTGGTACACAGTAGGCCCTCCTTACACGTTCAGGTGCTTGCGGATGGAGAACATACTGCCCAGACCGCCCACCAGAGCGCCGCCCGCGAGGCTGTAGGTCAGGATGGTGGGCCAGACATTTTCCAGCGGCACCAGAGCCGTACCCATGAGCATCTGCCACAGGCCGCCCAGCGTGGGCGACAGCTGAACAATGTAGGCATAGCCGCCGATGGTGGCAGCTGCCGTCAGGATGCCGGAGAGCAGGCCCATAGTCAGGCCCTCGATGACGAAAGGCAGGGTGACGAGGGCGTTGGTAGCGCCGACATACTTCATGATCTCGATTTCACGGCGGCGGGCAAAGACGCTCAGCCGGATGGTGGTACCCACCGTGATGATGCTGACAGCCATCAGCACCAGCACCAGACCGCGCCCGACCTTGGTGACAGCCTGCTGGACCTCCACAAAGGTCTTGGTCATCTCGATGGGAGCCGTGACGCTGTAGACGCCGCTGATGTTCTCGAACTGCTTGCTGATGGTCTCCATCTGGCTCAGATCAGACAGGGAGACGCGGTAATTGGCCTTGAAAGGGTTGTCGTTCTCGAACTCGTTCAGCAGGGCGGCATAGTCGGACATATACCCCTTGTACTGGTTGAGGACGTCTTCTTTGGACATATACTGCACCCGGCTCACACCTGCGGTGCCGCTGAGGGCATTGCCCACAGACTGGATGGTGGCGTCATCAGCCTCGGGGTCCACGTAGACCACCATCTCGTTCTGGCTGCCCAGATAACTCACCATGCTGTCCACATTGACTTCAATGAGGCTGGCGAAGATGTTCAGGGTCATACAGACGCTGAGGGAGGCGATGCAGGCGATGGTCATGGCCCAGTGCTTGCCGAGGTTGCGCACGCCGCGCCGGGTGAGGAACCCAAACGTAGAGATTTTCATACGTGTACCTCCTCGCCGAAACTGGCCGGAACATCGGAGATGATGCGGCCATGCTTCAGGGTGATGGTGCGGCGGTTGAAGCGGCGCACCAGTTCATGCTCGTGGGTGACGACAAGCACCGTGATGCCCATCTCGCTGACGCGTTCCAGCAGTTCCATCATCTCAAGGCTCATCTCGGGGTCGATGTTGCCGGTGGGCTCGTCCGCAATGACGAGGCGGGGGCTGTGGGCCAGAGCGCGGGCCACGGCCACGCGCTGCTGCTCACCGCCGGAGAGGAACTCGGGGTAGACCTTTGCCTTATCTTCCAGATGCACCAGCTCCAGCATGTAGTTGACGCGCTCTTTGATGTCTTTTTTGCCGATGTTGGTGACATGCATGGCAAACGCCACATTCTCGTAGACCGTCATGGTGGGGATGAGGCGGAAATCCTGGAAGATGATGCCCATCTGGCGGCGAAGGAAAGGCACTTTGCCCCGGCGCAGCCGGGCGACGTCCTTGCCGTCCACCATGACGCGGCCCTCGGTGGGCAGCTCTTCGCGGAGGATGAGCTTGAGCAGAGTGGACTTGCCGGCGCCGGAGTGGCCCACCAGAAAGACGAACTCACCGTCGTCTACGTGGAAGTCGATGTCCTCCAGAGCGGGAGTATCACTCCGTTTGTATATCTTGGTGACATGTTCAAAATCTATCATGAGTATCTTGCTCCTGAAAAGTTTATTTGGCACAGAAGTTCCAGACCAAACCTCTCCGTCACGGCTGACGCCGTGACGGAGAGGTTATTATTCCTACGAGCCATTACAAAAGAAACCGGCCAGCATCGGGGTCGAGCGGCCGGTTTCGGCGTCCGCAGCCGGAGCGGCTGAGACGAAATATCAATATTTGGCCGGGTTGTTGGACAGGTACTTCTTGACCATGAGCGCTACCTTGAACACGATAGCGTCGTCGAACTCACGCAGATCCAGACCGGTCAGCTTTTTGATCTTTTCCAGACGATACACCAGCGTGTTGCGGTGGACGAACAGGCCGCGGCTGGTCTCGGAGACGTTCAGGTTGTTCTCGAAGAAGCGCTGGATGGTGAACAGGGTCTCCTGGTCCAGGCTCTCGATGCTGCCCTGCTTGAACACTTCGCGCAGGAACATCTCGCAGACTGTGGTGGGCAGCTGGTAAATAAGACGTGCGATGCCCAGATTGTCGTAGCGGATGATCTGCTTTTCGGTGTCGAACACCTTGCTGACCTCCATGGCGATCTGTGCTTCCTTAAAGGAAGTAGCCAGGTCCTTCACGTTGGCGATGGGGGTGCCGATGCCCACGACAGCCTTGATGTAATGCTCGCCGGACAGGGTGTCCACGATGCTGGCGGCCAGCTTCTCCATATCGGTGCGGTCGATGCCCTTGCGGATCTCCTTGACCAGGACGGTGTCCGTCTCGCTGATGTTGAAGACGAAGTCCTTCTGCTTGTCGGGGAACAGGCTGCTCACCACGTCGTAAGCGGAAATGTCGCCGCCGCTGGTGACGCGGACGATGAACACCACGCGGGAGACGTCGGTGGCAAAGTGGAGCTCACGGGCCTTGGCGTAGATGTCGCCGGGCAGGATGTTGTCCAGCACCACGTTCTTGATAAAGTTGGCTTTGTCGAACTTCTCGTCGTGATACTGCTTGATGCTCTGCAGGCTGATGGACAGCACAGCGGCAAACTGGCCTGCAGTCTCGTCCGCACCTTCCACAAAAACGGCATAATCGTTATGCTTTGCGCTGGAGAACTGCTGGTAGGTGTAGCCATCCCGCACGAAGCGGTCACCAGCCGTCAGACGCTCTGCCATAAAGCCCTCGCGCACCTCGCGTCCGCCTGCCGTATAGAACACCTTGGTCAGACTGTCGGGTATGTGCTCGGTATATCCGCCGCG
>ENA-UEQK01001644-UEQK01001644.1-human-gut-metagenome-genome-assembly--contig:-NODE-1644-length-13335-cov-21.334515_pt1 | contig 13335 bp, 12 predicted proteins | sample MGYA00242939_ERZ507942 | MGnify/ENA primary metagenome ERZ507942 (study PRJEB26167, sample SAMN06115485) | human gut metagenome | host: Homo sapiens | place: China:Chongqing | collected 2015-03-30... | reverse complement strand
AAGACCTGCTATTTTAGTAGGCAAGTATCGTTTGTATCCAAGAATCCCCTGCATTTAGGCATGGGGAGTATGTCAATCTTTGATGATTTTTTTATTTCTTGTGTTATTGTAAAATTGGTAGATAAAAATTCATGGAAGAGCTCAGACATAATAAATTAACCTTTCTATAAAAAACATATATTTTTTATTAATAAAATTTAACTATATTGATAGTTAATATTATTTTAGCACATAAATAAAGCCTAGTAGTTAGTTTAATTTTAACTACTAGGCTTTATTTAGAGTGAGTTTTTTTCTTAAGCAATAGTTTTGCTTGAAATGAGTTTTTCTTTTTTAGTTGTTTTTATTTTTAATATTATAGCTATAATGAAGCTGATAATAAATAAAAATGCGAATACATAGAGGCAAAGTGCATAACTTTGAGTTGTTTCACGAATAAAGGATAATAAAAGTGGTCCTGCAATACCAGCCATGCCCCAAGCTGTGAGAATTCTGCCATGAATAGCGCTTAATTGTTTTGTGCCAAATAAATCGCTTAAATAAGCTGGCATACAAGAGAAGCCACCACCATAGCAAGAAACAATGATTAAAACTAATAATTGGAAGAAAAAGGCTTCAGTTGTATTAGCAAGTGCATAGAAAGCAAAAATTTCAATCAAGAAAAATAAAATATAAGTATTTCTACGACCAATATAATCGGAAACGCTAGACCAAGCGATACGACCAAAACCATTGATAAGTCCAATAACGCCAACCATGGAAGCAGCAGCAATTGGGCTCATATGAACTACTTCTTGAGCCATAGGAGAAGCTACAGCTAAAAGACCAATACCACAAGTAATATTAGTGAAGAATATCCACCAAAGCGCATAGAATTTCCAATCGCGAGTAGCTTCAGCTACGCTATATTGTTTTATTTCAACCATAGAATTAGAAGTTTTAACAGTTGTAGGTAAATATTTTTCTACGAATTCTTTTGGTGGAGGAGCGAGATATAAAGAAGAAGCTCCCATGATTAATATATAAGCACAGCCTAAAATGATAAAATTGGTTACTAAGCCAAAATTGCTAACGAGAATTTGCATGATAGGGCCAGCAATTAAACTTGCAAAACCAAATCCCATGATAGCAAGACCTGTAGCAAATCCACGTCTTTTAGGGAAATATTTTACAAGAGTGGAAACAGGAGTGATATATCCAATACCAAGACCAATACCACCGATTACACCATAGCAGATGTAAAGTAAAATAAGACTTTGTAAATGAAGAGCTAAAGCTGTACCAAACATGCCAATACCAAAGAAGGCAGTGGCAGTAAGTCCACTAATACGAGGGCCATTTTTTTCAACAAATGTTCCTAAAAAACCAGCGGATAAACCTAAAAATAAAATTGCAATAGAAAATGTCCATGTAGTTTCTTGAAGACTAAAGCCCATTTGAGCCATGATTGGCTTGGTGAGTACGCTCCAAGCATAAACACTACCAATACAAATATGAATACCAATTGCGGATAATGCGATAAGCCATCTGTTTTTCATTATATAATCTTCCTTTCGTAAAAATAAAAAATTATAAAATACAAGAAAACTTATGCCTAAAAACAAAAAGACCATCTAGGCAAAAATTTTCTTTGCCCAGACGGTCGACTTTTCTATAGCAATGCGGTTCATGTGGTTAATTCCACTAAAATCCGTCAGTTCCACAGTGCTTATTCAATTGATAGCTTTATTATAACAAATATTTAATCTATGTCAAGAATAAAATTAATTTCATTTATAAATAGTCAATATAGTCAAAATCGTGATTTTTGTAGTTTAAATGATGAATAATGGTTGTAAATACTAGATTTTTTCCTTTGAATAAGTATAATTTATGTTTAAATAAATTTGTATTTTAGAGAAGGTGAAGATTATCTTGATGGCACAAAAAACATATAATACTATGGCTGTTTTAAGTTTAATTTTATTGAGTTTCATTTTAGGAACGAGTGAATTTATAATTGTGGGTATTTTACCTGATATAGCAAATGATATAAATTGTTCGTTGACTATGGCGGGTAATTTAATTTCAGTTTTTGCTTTTGCTTATGCAATAGGCACTCCGTTTATCACAGCAGCAGTTAGTGCTTATAACAGATATTATGTATTATTGATATTGGCAATATGTTTTATCTTAGGAAATTTTTTATGTGCTTTAGCGAGTAATTATTATATTTTAGTATTAGCTAGAATTATAACAGCGATAATTTCAGGAACAATATTATCTATTTCGATGACATTTGCTTCTGAAATAGCGACTGTTCAATATCAACCAAAAGTCATCAGTTGGATTTTTGCAGGTTTTAGTATAGCCTCTGTTTTTGGTGTGCCTATAGGTACGATTATTTGTCAAATATTTAGTTGGCAAATGACTTTTATATTATTATCTGTAGTTAGTATATGTATTTTATTGATGTTGTGGCATTATTTACCAAATGTAGGTAGTGGACAAAAAACAAATTTATGTAATCAATTTATTTTATTGAAAAGTATGCGTATAAATTATGGTATGCTTATTGTAATTTGTGGTGCTGCTGGAAGTTATGTATTTTATACATATCTGACACCGATTTTACAGCAATATATACAAATTCCTATTTCCATGACAAGTTTAGTATTGAGTTTATTTGGTATTAGTACGATTATCAGTAATTTACTTTCAGGAAGAATAGCTAGTTTAGGTGGCATGAAGAAAATGCCAATAGTATATTTCTTACAAGCTCTATGTTTGCTTGCACTTATTTTTACTAGTTATCATTTAGTTTTAGGTTTGATAAATATTTTACTCATGGGTGTGATAATGTATTTACAAAATTCACCAGCGCAATTGCATTTTTTGAAGACAGCCACAAGAGAAAAACCAGAAGCTATAACTTTAGCTTCTGCATTAAATCCTGTATCGTTTAATACAGGTATAGCGCTAGGCTCGGCTTGTGGTGGAATAATCATAAATTTTGCACCTATGCCTTTTGTTGGTCTAGGTGGTGCGATTTTTGCCATTATCGCTATGATTATCAATCTTAGATTGTTAAAAAATATGACTAAATTTAATAAAAGAGGATAAAATAAACCCCAAAAGTTAATTTAAACAAACTTTTGGGGTTTTGATTTTTAATTAATAATTAACGTAGAAAATTAGAATAAACCAGTAATTTTTCCGTTAATATCGATATCCATATTTTCAGCAGCAGGTTTTTTAGGAAGACCAGGCATTGTTAAGATATTACCTGTTAAGGCTACGATAAAGCCTGCGCCTGCACTGATGCGAAGTTCGCGAACAGTGATTTTAAATCCTGTTGGTGCACCTAATTTGAATTGGTCATCACTTAAGGAATATTGAGTTTTTGCCATGCAGATTGGCATTTTATCAAGACCTTCAGCTTCAAATTCAGCGATAGTTTTTTCTACAGCAGGTGTGTAGTTTACGCCATCAGCACCATAGATTTTTGTAGCGATTGCATTGATTTTATCTTTGATAGAATCATATACGTCATACATGTATTGGAAGTTAGATGGTTTTTCAGTTGCTTCAATAACTTTTTGAGCAAGGTCGATAGCACCTTCGCCACCTTTTGCCCAAGCTTCGGAAATGCTTACAGAAGCGCCCATAGATTCGCAAAGAGCTTTTAATTCTTGAAGTTCATTTTCTGTATCAGTAGGGAATGCATTTATAGCTACAACAATTGGTAAACCGAATTTTTGAATGTTTTCAATATGTTTAGCAAGGTTAGTCATACCTTTTTTGAGTGCTTCGATATTTTCAGTAGCAAGCTCAGTTTTTGCAAGTCCGCCATGCATTTTTAAAGCGCGAATAGTAGCAACGATTACTACTGCATCAGGTTTAAATCCAGTGAAACGACATTTGATATCAAGGAATTTTTCAGCACCAAGGTCAGCACCAAAACCTGCTTCAGTAACAGTATAATCAGCCATTTTTAAAGCGTATTTAGTAGCCATTACACTATTGCAACCATGAGCGATATTGGCAAAAGGGCCACCATGGATAAGAGCAGGAGTACCTTCAAGAGTTTGTACAAGGTTTGGTTTAATTGCATCTTTGAATAATAATGTCAAAGCACCTGTTACATTTAATTCTTCAGCGCGAACAGGACGACCGCTTCTAGTGTAACCGATGATGATATTGCCAAGACGTTTTTTCATATCTTCAAGGTCAGAAGTCAAGCATAAAATAGCCATCATTTCAGATGCAACAGTGATATCAAAACCAGTTTCGCGTGGTACGCCATGAGCTTTACCACCTAAACCACAGATGATATTGCGAAGAGCACGGTCATTTAAATCGACAACGCGTTTCCAAGTGATGCGACGAACATCTAAATCAAGAGCATTGCCCTGTTGGATATGATTATCGATAACAGCAGCAAGTAAATTGTGAGCAGATGTTATAGCATGGAAATCGCCAGTGAAATGAAGATTGATATCTTCCATTGGCACTACTTGAGCATAACCACCACCAGCGGCACCGCCTTTCATACCAAAGCATGGACCTAAGGAAGGTTCACGAAGAGCGATTGCAGTTTTTTTGCCAAGTTTATGAAGAGCATCGCCAAGACCAATGCTAGTAGTTGTTTTACCTTCACCAGCAGGAGTTGGATTAATTGCTGTTACAAGAATAAGTTTACCATTTTCTTTTTGTTGGAGAGTTGTATTCCAATAGTTTAAAGAAATTTTAGCTTTATATTTTCCGTATAATTCAAGTTCATCTTCTGGAATTTCAAGATGTTGAGCAATTTTACCAATAGGTTCCATAATAGCTTCTTGAGCAATTTGCACGTCTGTTTTCATGTGGTTTAGTACCTCCAATAATTAAACTAATTTGATAGTATTATATATTTTGGAAAAAGGCAATATAAATTTTGCCAAACATATGCTTAGGCATAAAAAAACGCCTGAGCATATATTATTATGCCCAGACGGTCGACTTTTTGATAATAGTACGGTTCATGTGGTTAATTCCACTAAAATCCGTCAGTTCCATACTATTTATGAAATTATGCTTTTATTATAACAAAGGCAAATTTATTTAGCAAGTTGTAATTTTGCAGCATTGATAGTATTTTGCATGAGCATAGCTATAGTGAGAAGACCTACGCCACCAGGTACAGGTGTGATAGCACCAGCTACTTCTACAGCATTATCAAAGTCTACATCACCAACTAATTTTTTAGGTGCAATGCGGTTGATACCAACATCAATTACAGTAGCACCAGGTTTTATCATATCAGCAGTGATAAAATGAGGTCTGCCCACAGCTGCCACTAAAATATCAGCAGAACGACAAATTTCTTTGAGGTTGTGAGTATGTGAATGACAAATAGTAACTGTAGCATTTTGAGCGAGTAATAATTGTCCCATAGGTTTACCCACAATATTACTGCGACCAACGATAACAGCATGTGCACCATCTATATTGATTTTAGCGGATTGAAGCATTTTTAAACAACCATATGGAGTACAAGGTATCATACCATCGTCTTGTCCAATCATCAATTTACCAACATTAACAGGGTGGAAGCCATCAACATCTTTTAATGGGCAAATAGCATTTAAAATATCTGCTTCTTCTTTAGCAATAGCTTCTGGAAGTGGTAATTGAACTAAAATACCATGAATTTCTTGGCGATAATTTAATTCATCAATTTTGGCGATGAGTTGTTCTTTTGTTGTATCAGCAGGCATACTTATAACTTCAGAATAGATACCAACTTCTTCGCAAGTGCGATGTTTATTATTTACGTAAACTTTCGAAGCTGGATTTTCACCAACAATAATTACAGCAAGACCAGGAGTGATATTATATTGTTCTTTTAAAGCTAAAACTTGTTTTTTTGCTTCTTCTTTAAATTCACTAGCAAATATTTTTCCGGATAAAATTTGTGCACTCAAAAATAACACCTTCTTTATTAACTTAAAATATCAATTAATGTAAATACAAAAATGACAATAGAAACAATGCCATTGCGCATGAAATAAACTTGAGTTAAACGACTGAAATCATATGGAGTGATGAGGCTATGTTGATAGATTAATGTCAAGATAGCTATTAATACACCAATATAATAGATAAAGGATAAATCAAAATAGATTCCAGCACCGATAAAACATAAAATAGAAATAAAATGGAAAAAAGCTGCTATTTTATGAGCATTAGCTACACCAAATTGTGTTGCCATAGAATGAAGTTTATGGTCTAAATCAAATTGGCGGTCTTGGCTACCGTAAATTACATCAAAACTACCAATCCATAAACAAACGCCACCACTTAATAAAATAATACCAAATGGCAATTCACCTGTAACAGCGATATATCCACCAGCAGGTGCCATGGCTAAAGCTACACCTAAAAAATAATGACAAAGAAAAGTAAATCTTTTTGTATATGGATAAAATAATAAGAAAAATAAACAAATTGGTGTTAATTTTAGACAAATAGGAGCTAGTTGACTAGCAGAATATAAAAATATACAAAGACTGACGATGATGAGGATAATTACTTCAATAGGTTTAATTGCTCCAGTAACTAATGGACGTTTGGACATGCGATTTTGTTGTTTATCAAATTTCAAATCGACAAGATTGTCCATAGCTAAAGCAGAGCTTCTAGCTCCTATCATTGCAAGTGTTACCCATAAAAAATCGTGAAAAGTAGGGATACCCTTTGCTGCAAGGAATAATCCCATATAAGCAAAGGGTAGGGCAAATACAGAATGATGAAGAGCTATATTATTAATATGAGCAGATAATTTACTCAAGACCGAGTTCCTGCCATTTTGCATCTACAAGTTTTTTAATATCGTCAGACATGTTAATTTCATCAGGCCATTCACGAGTATGTCCTTCTTCTGGCCATGTTTTTGTAGCATCAATACCTATTTTTGTACCCCATTTTGCCATTGGTGAGGAGTGGTCTAAGGCGTCAAGTGGACCTTCAACCATTACAATATCGTGTTTAGCATCAATATTGTTGAAAACACGCCACCAAACTTCTTTTTCTTTTTGAACATCAACATGTTCATCAACTACAATAATCATTTTGGTGAACATCATTTGTCCCATACCCCAAATAGCATGCATTACTTTTTTTGCTTGTTGTGGATATGTTTTTTTGATAGATACCATTACGCAATCATGGAATACACCTTCAAGAGGGAAATTGATATCGCGAATTTCAGGTAAAGTCTGTTGTAATAATGGTAAGAAAATACGTTCTGTAGCTTTAGCTAAGAAGCAATCTTCCATTGGAGGTTTACCAACGATAGTAGCAGAATAAATAGGATTTTTGCGATGTGTTATACAAGTGATGTGGAATACTGGATAATCATCAGCTAATGAATAATAACCTGTATGGTCACCGAAAGGACCTTCACGGCGAGTTTCACCGATATTTACATATCCTTCAAGTACGATTTCACTGCAAGCTGGTACTTCAACATCAACAGTTTTACATTTTACCATTTCTACAGATTTTTTACGTAAAAAGCCTGCAAATACCATTTCATCAATATCACGAGGAAGTGGAGCAGTAGCAGCATATGTGATTACTGGGTCTGTACCGATAGCGACAGCAACTTCAATTTTATCTTTGCCCATTTCTTGATAAGCGCGATAATTGCTAGCTCCATCTTTATGAAGATGCCAGTGCATACCAGTTGTTTGACCATCATATTTTTGTAAACGATACATACCAACATTGCGTTTACCTGTTTTTGGATTGCGAGTGAATACAAGTGGTAAAGTGATGAATGGACCACCATCTTGAGGCCAACATTTCAAAATAGGGAATTTATCTAAAGTAGGATTATCTGTGATAACTACTTCTTGGCAAGGTGCTTTTTTTACATATTTAGGGAAATTAATAGCACGTTTTGCAGTTGGAATGATGTGGATTAAATCCATTTTATTTTGAAGGGAAATATAAGGTAATCTTAAGATTTCACGAAGTTCAGTAGGAATTTCTTCAATATCATTTACACCAAAAGCAAGTGCCAAGCGTTCCATGCTACCGAAAGCATTCATAAGTACAGGCATATCGTAGCCTTTTACATTTTCAAATAATAAAGCTACATTTTTTTTGCCTTCCATTTTGGAAACGCGGTCAGTGATTTCAGTGATTTCTAAATTACAATCAACAGGAGTTTTGATGCGTTTGAGCATACCACGAGACTCCAAAGCGTTGATGAATTCTCTTAAATCATAAAAAGCCAAAAAAATCGCTCCTTTATATTTATATTGCGTAAGTGATTAACATTATTTTTTCATAGCAAAACGAACTATGACATAACTTATTTCATAAAGTAAAATCATAGGTATAGCAATCATAGATTGGGAAAAAACATCTGGTGTTGGGGAAATAATAGCACCAACGACAAAAGTTAAAAAGATTACAATGCGTTGTTGTTTTGCTAAGAATTTTGAAGAAATAATACCTACTTTGGCTAATAATATAATGGCTAAAGGCATTTCAAAGATAAAGCCGAATGGCAATAAAAAGGCAATGACAAAGTCAAAATATTGTTTTAGCGAAAACATAGGTTGAAGTTCTTCAGTGCTAAAGCCCATTAAGAATTTTATCCCAGCTGGCATGACAAAGAAAAAGGAAAAGGCTAAACCAGCTAAAAATAAAATTAGCGAAATAGGCACGATAACGGAGATTAAATATCTTTCCATACCGATTAAGGCAGGTAAAACAAATCGCCATATTTGATATAAAACTATAGGTAGAGCAAGTAAAAATCCGACAAATACAGCAACTTTAATATAAGTAAAAAATGCCTCTGCTGGTTGCATATAATAAAGCTTTCCAGCAGGGCCTGTTAAGATGTGCATTATGTCTTCAATAAAATAATAAGCAACACAGCTACCAATACCTATAGCGATTAGTGAACGAATAAGGCGTTTTCTAAGCTCAGTAAGGTGAGCAATAATGGACATACTGCCATTATTTGTAGTTGTCTGCTCGTTAACTTCAGTTGTTGGTAGATTTTCTGAAGTTGAAGCAGTAACAGTATTAGCAGAAGTATGTTCGTTCATATCTTGAGACATAAATTGCTACCTCACTTTTTATCTTTTTTTTCGTCTTCATTTTTAGCATCAATAGTTTTTGTATTATCTTCTGTAGAAGCAGAACGGAATTCGCGAAGACTTTTGCCTACAGCTTTACCGATTTCTGGCAATTTACCAGGACCAAATACAACTAAAGCGATAACCAAGATTAATACAAGTTCAGGAATACCAATACTATACATTTAAATCACCTTTACTTTTATTTTTATTTTTAGTACTAAATAAAGAATATAATCTAAAAAGTAGTTATCAATTATTATAGATTATTTAGTAGTTTTTTCAGGTTCAACTGGAGTTTTAGGTGTTGTTGTTTCTGTTTTTGCAGTAGTAGTATTTTTTTCTGTAGCAGTTTCTTGCATGAAGACAGGAGCTACAGCTGGTTGTTCTGGGTTAGCTGGATTAGGTGGTGTAGGAGTTATAGAAGCGTTATTAGTAGTATTATTAACGGAATTTGATAATTCAGAAGTGGCTTTTTTAAATTCTTGTAAGCCTTTACCTACAGCACGACCAATTTCAGGCAATTTGCCAGGACCAAATACTACAAGACCAATGATTAAAATAAGGATAAGTTCAGGAAAACCAATACCAAACATTTAAGTCACCTCAGTAAAAATTTATTTTAATAATCACGGCTACCAATAAAATCAGCTATTTCAATGAAAGATGTTCTAACTGACTGTGGTAAGCTATCAGGTAGAATATTTTTGGCGCGATTTAAAAATTCTGTAACAGTTTGTCTTGCAAAATCAATACTGTTGGAATTTTTTACGATATTAATAGCACGATTTAATTCTTCTAAGCTCATTTGACGATTTTCGATGATATTTTTTAACTCTTCGCTATTTTCGCCATGCTTATAGGCATGAATTACAGGAAGAGTAATTACACCTTGCAAAATATCGTTTCCAGCAGGTTTGCCGATTTTTTTAGAGTCAGAGGTTAAATCTAAAATATCATCAACTATTTGGAATGCCATGCCGATACAATAACCGTATTCACGGAGAGCATCAACTTCTTTTGCTGATAATTTAGCAACAATTGCACCGATTTCACAGCTAGTAGCAATAAAATTAGCTGTTTTTTTGGCAATGCGTTCATAATAAATATCAATAGAGTCTGGAATTGTATAACCAAAATGGTTTTGTAAGATTTCGCCTTCACTTAAATCACAGACAATAGTTGCTAAGCGTTCAGAAATTCGCGTGCCATAATCATTTTTAGCAATGGCTGCAAATGCTTTAGCAAATAAATAGTCGCCAGTAAGTACGGCTATATTATTTCCCCATTTTGCATTGGCAGTAGCAGAACCACGGCGAGTAGTTGCATTATCTAAAACATCATCATGAACAAGAGAAGCTGTATGAATCATTTCTAGTGCCATAGCAAGAGGCATTACATAATCTTTATCTAAATTAGGATTGCTCTTTGTCGCCAGAAGATATAAGGCGGGTCGAATACGTTTTCCGCCAGAGCTTATAAGATGATTTCCGATATCAGTTATAAGGTCAACAGGAGATGTAACCGTCTCATGTAATAAATTTTCTAGCGATGATAAATCTTTCTTAATAATGAAGAACATTTTGTTTTTTGTTAACAAATTATATCACCTGCATATTTCGAATTACTAACTTAATTAAGTTTACTACAAAATAGACATGTTAGTAAATAATAAATTATTATTATATGGCTTTCTTTAATGATAAATAAAAAGTAACAGACTAGGTTATGTATTATTATAGGTAAGTATTTGTATACATAGATGAAATGTAGGAAATAAACCCAGAGTTTATTCTTTTGTGCTATAATAAATACTAACAACTATTATGTTAATAGAGGTGCTAGCTATGAGAAAATTAATCTTATTAGGAACAGGCAATGCTATGGTTACAAAATGTTTTAATACATGTTTTGCCTTAAATATAGATGATGAATATTTTTTAGTTGATGCTGGTGGCGGAAATGGAATTTTAGCTCAATTAGAAAAAGCGCAAATAGATATGACAAAAATCCATCACTTATTTATTACACATGCGCATACAGACCATGTTCTCGGTGTAATTTGGGTAGTGCGTAAGATAGCTACTTTGATGAACCAAGGAAAATATGAAGGCAAATTACATATCTATTGTCATGATAAAGTAAAAATGGTAGTAGAAACTATTGCAAATTTGACTTTGAAAAAGAAAGATTTAGCACAAATTGGTAAAAATATTATTTTTGATGTAGTTGAAGATGGCGACCAAAGAGAAATTTTAGATATGCAAGTCATTTTCTTTGATATTTTATCTACAAAAGAAAAACAATTTGGTTTTAGTGCTGAATTTGCAGATGGCATGAATTTATGTTGTTTAGGAGATGAACCATATAATGAAGTCTGTGAAATTTATGCTCAAAATGCCGATTATTTATTATCTGAAGCATTTTGCTTATATGGAGATAGAGATATTTTCAAACCATATGAAAAACACCATAGCACAGTAAAAGAAGCTTGCGAATTAGCGGAACAATTACAAGTTAAAAATTTGATTTTATATCATACAGAAGATAAACATATAGATAAACGCAAAGAATTATACACTGATGAAGGTAAACAATATTATTATGGAAATTTATATGTACCTGATGATTTAGATGTAATAAATTTGAAATAATAAAGAATAAATATTGATTTATTCATAGTAAAGTGCTATGATGTTCTTGTAACTAAATAAAGCAGTCTTTGGGGCAGGGTGCAATTCCCTACCGGCGGTAAAGCCCGCGAGCATTTATTTGCATGATTTGGTGAAATTCCAAAGCCGACAGTATAGTCTGGATGAGAAAAGATGGAAAGTTATAAATTAGTTTATAAACATGAATTAGTATAGATAATTAATTTATAATATAAAGCTGATTAGGCTGTTATTTGCAATGCATTTAACAGCCTTTTTTGTTTAATTCTTTAAAAATTATAACCAAAGAATGAACAGAAAGAATGGTGATTTTTTGAGTTACGATGAAAAATATATGCGACTTGCCATGCAGTTAGCAGGAAATGCAATCGGTAGAACTTCTCCTAATCCTTTAGTCGGTGCTGTGATTGTCAAAGATAATCGAGTTGTGGGTTGTGGCTGGCATAGAAAAGCAGGTACACCACATGCTGAAGTTCATGCATTAAATCAAGCAGGAGAATTAGCGCAAGGTGCTGATGTATATGTAACATTAGAACCATGTGCTCATTATGGCAAAACACCACCATGTGCTAAAGCTTTAGTAGAAGCAAAGGTAAAAAATGTATATGGCGGTTTATTGGACGTAAATCCTAAAGTTGCAGGTAAAGGCTTTAAAATTTTAGAAGATGCAGGTATTCATGTGGAATATGGATTTTTGCAAGATGAATTGCGTAAACAAAATGAAGTATTCTTTAAATGGATTGAGCATAAAAAACCATTTGTAGTCTTAAAAGCTGCTATGACTTTAGATGGAAAAATTGCTACAGCAACAGGTCAATCAAAATGGATAACAAATGAAACATCAAGAGCATATGGTTATAAATTACGTGATATTTATGATGGTATCATGGTAGGAATTAATACTGTGATAGAAGATAATCCTATGCTCACTGCTAGAGTAGATGGCGGAAAAAATCCAATTAGAATTGTTGTAGATAGCAGTTTAAAAATTGATATAAATGCTAATGTAGTACAAGATAAATCAGCAAAAACCATTATTGCTACTACAGATAAAGCGGATAAAGATAAAATTTTAAAACTACAAGCTCAAGATGTTGATGTCATTGTAGTGGATAAAGATGAAAATGATAAAGTAGATATAGAAAAATTACTAGATATTTTAGGACAGAAAAATATTTGTAGCATTTTAGTTGAAGGCGGTGCTACTTTAAACGGAAGTTTTGTTGCAAAAAAATTAGTAGATAAAGTATATTTCTTTATTGCTCCAAAAATTATTGGCGGTAAAGAAGCGAAAACTCCTGTAGCAGGAACAGGTATTTTAAATTTACAAGAAGCTCTAACGCTAAAAGATATCCAATTTGAAAAATTAGAAGAAGATATTTTAATTATAGGTAGAGTAGATAAAGATAAGGTGTGATACAGTGTTTACAGGTATCGTAGAAGAAATCGGTGTTGTAAAGGCTATAGCAAAAGGCACTCATTCTATAAAATTATCTATTAAAGCTAAGAAAGTATTAGAAAATACACAATTAGGTGATAGTATT
>ENA-UEQK01001642-UEQK01001642.1-human-gut-metagenome-genome-assembly--contig:-NODE-1642-length-13340-cov-5.893840_pt1 | contig 13340 bp, 10 predicted proteins | sample MGYA00242939_ERZ507942 | MGnify/ENA primary metagenome ERZ507942 (study PRJEB26167, sample SAMN06115485) | human gut metagenome | host: Homo sapiens | place: China:Chongqing | collected 2015-03-30... | reverse complement strand
TTTAGTTCGTGCAAGTTCGAGTCTTGTCCTGGGCACACCGAAGACCGCAAGCAACAGAATTGCTTGCGGTCTTCGCGTTGTGAGATTTTCGACCGCGTTTCTTGCGGCGGCGTTCAGAGTTTGTTCGTCAGGTCCTTGACCAGCGTACCGTCGAAGAGGTGCAGTACCCGGTGGGCGTAGGTCGAATCGTGCTGTGAGTGGGTGACCATGATGATCGTCGTCCCTTCGCGGTTCAGTTCCGAAAGAAGTTCCATTACCTCCTGTCCGTTTTTCGAATCGAGGTTTCCGGTCGGCTCGTCGGCCAGTATGAGCTGCGGGTTGGCGATGACGGCGCGTGCGATGGCTACGCGCTGCTGCTGACCGCCGGAGAGTTGCTGCGGGAAGTGTTTGGCGCGGTGCGAGATGTTCATGCGGTTCAGAATTTCGGTCACGCGGCGTCTGCGCTCCGAAGCCTTCACGCGCAGATAGATGAGCGGCAGCTCGACATTCTCGAAGACATTGAGTTCGTCGATGAGGTTGAACGACTGGAAGACGAAGCCGATATTGCCCTTGCGGAACAGCGTGCGATCCTTTTCACGGAAAGCGGAGACCTCCTGCCCGAGCAGGGTGTAGCTGCCGGAGGTGGGATTGTCGAGCAGGCCGAGGATGTTCAGGAGCGTCGATTTGCCGCATCCCGAAGGCCCCATGACGGCGACGAACTCGCCTTTTTCGATTGCGAACGATACGTTGTCGAGCGCGATGGTTTCGATTTCGTCCGTCCGGAAGACTTTCCGAAGATTTTCGATTTTCAACATGACGGAATGATTTGATTGGTTGTGATTCGTTTTTGGGTGAACGGTATCGCCGAGCGGGTCAGTTTTTGAGTGCGTCGACGGGGTTCGCGGCAGCGGCTCTGCTGCTCTGCCAGAAGACGGTGGCCAGTGCGACGATCGCGGCGAATGCGCCGGCTGCGAGGAAGATCCACGCGCCGAGCCGGATGCGGACGCTGTAATCCTGCAACCAGCGGTCGAGGGCGTACCATGCGACCGGTACGGCGATGAGGAACGCGACGGCGACCTGTGCCATGAAGTTGCCCACCAGCCGTCGGAGCATCTCGCGCCGCGTCGCTCCGAAGACCTTGCGTACGGCCGTCTCCTGCTGTTTCTGCTGCATGTAGTAGGTGGACATGGCCAGCAGCCCCAGCGCCGAGATGAGGATCGCAGCCAGCGTGAAGATCCCCACGATGCGCAGCGTGCGCTGTTCGTCGGCGAAGAAGTCGGCGATCTGCTGCTCGAAATAACGCCCCTCGAAAAATCCGTCGTCGTTGATTCGTTCGAAAATGCTGCGGATGGTGGCGTAAGCCTCGTCGTGGTCTCCGCGCGTCTTGACGAGCATGTACCCCGGGAAGCGGGGTGCGGAGAGTTTTTTCCCGTTCCAGAAGCGATCGAAGTCGCCGATGTTCCACAGGATCATCGCCGTCGGTTTTTCGAGCACCGATCCGAACCGGAAATCGCGGTAGATGCCGGCGACCGAAACGGGGTCCTCTATGTTCGCCAAGCGGACGCCGGGCGTATCCTCGGGGATATCCATCTGTTTGAATGCGTATTGGTTGAATCCCCATCCTTCGGTATGGTTGTCGCGCAGCAGTTCGAGGCCGAGAATGCGGAAGAAGACCGAGTCGGCGACGAAATATTCGAACGAGATCATGCGCCCGCCGTCATATTGCATCGTCCAGTTCGAACCTTTCGTAAGCGGTGTCGCAGTGCTGAATGCGACCGCTTCGACCGACGGTTCGCTGCGCAGTTCGTCGCGCAGCCGGCGCATCTGGTCGTAGCCGTCGAATATATCGTGGCGAAGCATGAGAATGTCTTTCGCGTCGTATCCCAGCGGCGCGTCGATCAGGTGGCGTGTCTGCGCATAGACGGTCAGCGAGGTGGCGAGCATCGCGACGGTGATTGCGTTCTGAATGACGATCAGCACTTTGCTGTATACCTGCTTCGTGCGGTGTCGCAACGATCCGCGCATGACGTCCACGGGTTTGTAGCGGGCTACCAGCGTCGCCGGCACGATGCCCGAAACGAAGCCCAGCGCGAGCAGGAACAGTGCGTACCATGCGATCCGCTCCGGTGTCGCTGCCGCCGAGATGTCGATCTTCGCGCCGAGCAACCTTGCGGCGTAGGGTTCGGCCGCTTCGGCCAGCAGAAAGGCGACGGCGAATGCCGTGCAGCACATCAGAGTCGATTCGAGGATCAGTTTGAGCACGACTTCCCCTTTCGTCGCGCCCAGCAGGCGGCGCGTGGCCATCTCCTTGGCGCGGAATCCGGTCTGTGCGGCCGTCAGGTTGATGTAGTTGATGACGGCGAAGAGCAGGATGACAATGCCGATTGCCATGAGGATCGTCACGAACGAGCGGTTGCCCGACGAGAGGTTCCCGTAGCTGTTGAGGGACGAAAAATAGACCTCCCGCAGGGGCAGGAGCGTTACCTGCCGGTAAATGCCGCGGGTGTAAGGCCAATAGATCGTTTTGAGATAGTCGAGCATATCGGGGATTTTGGCCCGCAGGTCGGCCCCTTCGCGTGCCAGCAGAAAGGTGCAGCACGACCCGGCATTGCTCATGCTTTCGTTGTTATTGTTCTTCTTCGTCAGTAGATCGCCGCGGTAGAGCAGGTCGACCGGCGGGATGACCGAACGCTCGATGTCGCGCATCACGGCGCTGACGGTGTAGCTCTTCCCCTCGGCGACGAGCGAACGCCCCACGGGATCGGTGTCGCCGAATATCCGGCGCGCGAACGATTCGGAGAGGACGACGTTGTCGCGTGCGGCGAGCGCCTGCCGCCTGTCGCCGGCGGCCAGTTCGAAGTCGAAGATGCGGAAGAAGGTCGTGTCGGCGTAGAGTATGTCGGCCAGTGCCAGCTTGCCGTCCGCCTCTACGGTATGGTGATCTTCGAACGATACGGCGCAGGTGGCTTCGATCTCGGGGTAGCGGTCCAGAAGATGCTTTTGCAGGAAATAGGCGCTGGCGACGGTGTTTTCGTTGCTTACGACGTAGATCCTGCCGGCCTTCGAGTGGAAGCTGTCGACGGTGAGCTGCCGGACGGTGTAGTCCGCGATCAGGATGACGAACATGAGCGACAGCGAGAGGCCGAAGATGTTGATGGCCGTGTAGAGCTTGTTGCGCCCCAGGAAGTTGAAAAACGAACGGAAGTCGAGTTGCCGGAACATAATGGTTGAATTTCATTTTTCGTTTTCCCGCCTCGGCATAGTCCGAACAAGTTCGGATCTGCGTTCGGCTTGACGAAAGCGTTGTTTTGGATGGTCGGAGTTATTTTATTCGACGGTTCAGCAGCAGTACGTCGTTGGCGCCGTAGGACTCGTAGCCCGAGACGATGACCCGCTCGCCCGGTTGCAGTCCTTCGAGCACCTCGTAGTACTGCGGATTCTGGCGGCCGATGCGGATCGGCCGCTTGTAGGCGCGGTCGCCTTCGGGCGAGAGGACGTAGATCCATGCGCCGCCCGTGGTTTGGTAGAAGGTGCCGCGCGGGACGAGAACCGCTTCGGTGGGTTGTCCCAGTTGCAGATGCAGGTAGTAGGTCTGCCCGCTGCGGATATTGGCCGGATAGGCTCCCGTGAAGTTGAAATCGGCGCGGAATACGTTGTTGCGCACCTCGGGATAGACTTTGCGCAGCCGCATGCGATAGTTGGAGTCCTGCCGTTCGAAGGAGGCTTCGAGGCCTGTGCGGACGCGGTCGATATAGATTTCGTCGATCTGCGCCTCGACCTTGAAGTCCGAGAGGTCGTTGACCTGTCCGATCTTCTGGCCCGATGCGACCGACTGTCCCAGCACGACGTCCAGCAAGCCGATCTCGCCGTCGATCGGCGATTTGACGGCGAGGTTGCCGATGCGCTGGCGGATGAGCTGCATGTTGCGCCGCATGTTGGCCAGATTATCTTCCATCTGTTCGACCTGCACGGTGCGGTAGAGCGAATCCTGTATCTGCCGCTCGATGTTCAGCTCGCGTTGTTTCTCGGCCAGCTCCCAGTCCTCCTTGGCCTGCAACCACTCTTCGCGGGCGATGAGCCGGTGTGCGTAGAGTTCGTCGTTCTGTTCGAAGGCGCGCCGCTTGCGTGCCACGTCGAGATCGAGCTGCGCCTTGTTCTGCCGCAGGGTGAGCTTTTCCTGCTCCATCGAGATGAGCGTGTTGCGCAGCAGGTTCTGCTTCTCGGCCAGTTCGGCTTCGCTGTTGAGGATTTCGAGCGTCAGCGAAGGGTTGCTCAGCTCCACCAGCACGTCGCCCCTGCGGACCGAAGTTCCCTCCTCGACCACGAGCCGTTCGACGACACCCGCTTCGAGCGGACTCAGTTGAACCGTCGTAATGGGTTCGACCTGTCCCGTCACGCGGATGTAGTCGTTGAAATCGCCCTGCGTCACTTCAGCGACCGAGAGCGTGCCGGCATCGACACGCAGCGTCGAGGCGTTGTCGCGCAGCAACAGCCATGCGGCGAAGAGCAGGAAGAGCATACCGCCCCAATAGGGGAGACTCCGTTTGGCGAACAGGATGCGAAGTCCTTTTTTTCGTTCGATCTGAATATCCATTGTAGTCGTTTATGTGTCAGCGGATCAACGGCTCGCCGTTGTAGTACTCCACCAATCGGGTTTTGATGATGTATTGCAGGCGGGTGCGAATCCGTTCGGCGCGGGCTTGCAGCAGCTTGTCGGAGGCCGTTTGCAGGTCGAGCGCCGAGACCATGCCCCGTTCGTACTTGCCGGCGACGGCTTCGTAGGCCAGCCGTGCGGCTTCCGCTTTCTTGGAGGCTTGTACGAACTCCTTGCCCGCACCCAGCATCTGCTGGTAGGCTTGCGCCACCTCGCTTTGCAGCGTGCGCAGCGTCGCGTCGCGCTGCAATTCGGCGATCCGCCAGTTGTTGCGTGCCCGATTGACCGAGGTACGCTTGGTCAGTCCCCCGAAGATCGGGATCGAGAGCCGCGCCGAGAAGTAATAACCCCGGTTGTCGCGGAGCTGGCTGCCGAACGGGGCGTAGAGCGAACGGTCGTCGAGGCTCATGAAGAAGTTGGTCGAGTAGCCGCCGCCTACCGAAACAGACGGGTAGTATTTTCCCTTTGCGACGGAGTATTTGAGTCGCATCTGCTGCACGTTGTAGGCTGCCTGCTGCGCTTTGGGGTGCTTTTCGAGGGCGTAGGCCAGTACCTCTCCGTAGGCGGCCGCGCCGGTAGGGGTGCCGACGGCGATCTCGGCGACGATCTCCGGACAGCAGCCCGAAGGATAGTTCATCGCTTCGCAGAGCGAGATTTTGGCCAGCGCGAGATTGTTCTCCTGCTGCGTGAGCAGAAAATCGTCCGAGGCGCATTGCGATTCGATCTCCGCCACGTCGGCGGCGCTTTTCAACCCCAGTTCGTAGAGTTTGCGGCTCTTGCGCAGATTGGCGGCGCTCGTCTGCCGCTGTTCGCGTGCCAGCCGGACGCTTTCGGTGTAGTACACCACGTCGAAGTAGGCCTGCATGGCGTTCAGCGCCGCTTCGTCGCGGGCCTGTTGCAGCTCCTCGATGCCCATGAGCCGCATGACACGTGCCGCCCGCACGGTGTTGATTCCCGACAATCCTGCGAAAACGGGAATCTGCCCCGACAGGCTGTACGAGTTGTCGAGATTGGCGACGGTGGTGTAGGTATTGGTTTCGGGGTCGACCGAACGGCCGAAACTGGTCGTGGCGCTGGCGGATGCGCTGATCGAGGGAACCAGTGCGGCGATCGATGCGATATGCTCCTGGCGGTAGTTGCGGTTCGCATAAACCTGCTGCCGGACGTTGGGATTGTGTTCGACGGCGTAGGCCATGCAGGCGTCGAGCGTCATTGCGGATACGGTGTCCGCGGCAGGACGGGGGAGTGTCGTCGTTCCGTCCGACGCGGGCGGTTCCATTCGTGCGACCGTATCGGCAGCCGGCGGCGTTTCGGATGCGGCAATCCGCTGTCGGGCGACGGAGGGTGTCAATAAAATAGACAGTATGACGATCGAAAACGATAGTTTCAGCATCTTTTTCTCGTATTCTTGGTTTGCTCACCGAAGCTGCCAATTCGATGCCAATCGTTTAAACTGCTTTGTAATCAAATGTTTGTCGTGATAAAGCGGTTGCGAAGGTGTAAAAATAATGGACAGGGATGTAAAAAAAGTAGACAGTCTTTGCCGGTTTTTCACCGAAAAAGAGTTACTTTTACCGGAAAGACGGGCGGTTTCGTCGAGCCGGGTGCAATTCCGGAGCTATTCGGGCTTGTGCCGGGGCGGGAAAACGACTGCCGCAAACCAACGCTGTACGATGGCAAAAGAGGGTAATTTATTGATCGTGGATGACAACAGCAGCATTCTGGGTGCTTTGCGGCTGTTGCTGGAGCGTCATTTTGCGAAAGTGACGACGTTGACTTCGCCCAAACTGCTCGATACCGTGCTGCGCGGCGAGGCGGTGGACGCCGTGCTGCTCGACATGAATTTCACGGCCGGCGTCAACAACGGCAACGAGGGCATCTACTGGTTGCGGCGGATCCGCGACATACGTCCCGACGTGAAGGTCGTTCTCTTTACGGCCTATGCCGATGTCGATCTGGCAGTGCGGTCCATGCGCGACGGTGCGGTCGATTTCGTGGTCAAGCCCTGGGATAATGAGCGGCTGGTCGCCTCGCTGCGCAACGCCTGCGAGCTGGCCCGTTCGCAGCGCGAGGTGAAACTGCTGCGGGAGATCCGGCGCGAACTGACGGTCGACGAGCCGATGTTCTGGGGAACGAGTCCTGCGATGGAACGTATCCGCGAGATCGTCGAAAAGGTCGCGGCGACCGATGCCAATATCCTCATTACGGGGGAAAACGGTACGGGCAAGGAGATGCTGGCGCGCGAGATTCACCGCCGCTCGCATCGCAGTGGCGGTCCGATGGTGGCCGTGGATATGGGTGCCGTGCCCGAGACGCTGTTCGAAAGCGAACTGTTCGGCCACGTGAAGGGAGCCTTCACCGATGCGCGCACCGACCGTGCCGGAAAGTTCGAGGTCGCCGACGGCGGTACGTTCTTCCTCGATGAGATCGGCAACCTGCCGCTGCATCTGCAACCGAAACTGCTGACGGCGCTGCAAAGCGGCGCGATCGTCCGCGTGGGCAGCAATCTGCCCGTGAAGGTCGACTGCCGGCTCATCTCGGCGACCAACCGCGATCTGTTCGGGATGACGGCCGGAGGCTCGTTCCGCGAAGACCTGCTCTACCGTATCAATACCATTCACATCGATCTGCCTCCTCTGCGCCAACGTCGCGAGGATATTCTGTTGCTGGCGCGGACGTTTCTCGTGCGTTATGCCGGCAAGTACCGGAAACCGATCCGCGATTTCGATGCGGCGGCGCAGCACGAGTTGGTCGCTCATGCGTGGGCGGGCAATATCCGCGAGTTGCAGCATACCGTCGAGAAGGCGGTTATCCTGTGCGACGGAACGGAAATATCGCCGGCGACGCTGTTGTTGCGCCCCGTCGCGACGGGGCCGTCGCCCGCGGCGTTCACCACCTTCGAAGAGATGGAGCGTGCGATGATCGAACAGGCGATGGAACGCCACGGCGGCAATCTCTCGGCCGTAGCGCAGCAGTTGGGGGTCACGCGGCAGACGCTCTATAACAAAATCAAACGCTACGGCTTATGAAATACGGTGGCGATCTCTTCCGTCTGGTATCCCACGTCGTCGTGCTGATCGCCGTGACGGCCGCTGCCGCTGCGTTGTCGGCGACGGGGCGTTATGCCTTCGCCCTGCTGCTTCTGCCGTTCGGCGGCATCGCGGTCTACCGGCTCGTGCGGTTGTACGACGCGTCGATGCGCCGTGTGACCTTTCTGCTCGATGCCGTCGAAAACAACGATCTGAATTTCCGTTTCTGCGAGGGTGCGGCCTCCGGCGGCGAACGGGCGCTCAACGTGGCGTTGAACCGTATCCGCGAGATCATCGTGCGGGCCAAACTGCGCGCCGAGGAACGCGAACGCTATTACAGGCTCATCATGGAGTGCGCCCGCACGGGGCTGCTGACCGTCGACGACAGGGGCAGCGTCTACCAGGTCAACGACGAGGCGCTGCGTATCTTCGGTCTGCCGCGGATGACGCATGTGCGGCAGGTGGAGCCGCTGTTGCCCGAAGCCTGTCGCGCGCTGACGGCGATCCGTTCCGGCGAGCGTCTGCGCGTGCGGTGCCGGACCGAAAGCGGCGAGGTCAATCTGTCGTTGACCTGTTCGGAGATCACGCTCGACCGGCGGCATCTTCGCGTCGTGGCCGTGAGCGACATCGACGACTATCTGAGTGCGGTGCAGGTCGAGTCGTGGAGCAAGCTCACCCGGATTCTGACGCACGAGATCATGAACTCGCTGGCGCCCATCACCTCGCTGAGCGATACGCTGCTGCATCTCGGCCGGCGGCTGGATGCCGATGTGGAGCGCGGGTTGGATACGATCTCTTCGACGAGCCGCCGTCTGACGGCTTTCGTCGAGACGTTCCGGCGTTTCACACGTATTCCCGAACCTCGGAAATCGGCATTCGAGGTGCGCGGGATGCTCGAACGGGCCGTCATGCTGGCAGGGGTTTCCGATGTGGTGCGGCTCGACGTCGAACCGTCGCAGATGCTGATCTACGCGGACGAGGGGCTGGTCGAACAGGTGGCGGTGAACCTGTTGAAGAATGCCCGCGAAGCAGCGGAGGGGCTCTCCGATGGCCGCATCGAGGTCGTGGCGCGCATTTCGGCCGACGAAACCGTGCGGATCGACTTCGGCGACAACGGCGCCGCCATTCCCGCCGAAGTCTCCGACAATATCTTCACGCCCTTCTTCACGACCAAGCCCGACGGGTCGGGGATCGGATTGAGCGTATCGCGGCGCATCATGCAGCTGCACGGCGGATCGCTGCGCCTGACCTCCAATGTCGACGGCAAGGTGACGTTTACGCTCTTTTTCGCATGATCGTTCGGAGGCGGGCGGGATGGAGTCTCCCCAAAAAGAAGGGCGGCCGGAGATTTCCGGCCGCTCGTCCTGGCGGATGGGGGGGGGCGCGCCGCGCCTCTCTTCGAATGTCGCGTTCGGCGAAACGTGCTTTTCGTCGTTCCGTCTTCTGAGGCTCCGTTTGTCCGAGTCCTGCGCGGATATTTCCGTCCGACTCCCCGCACCGTCCCGCAAAAAATGAAAGACGACCGCCGTAGCGATCGTCCTGCGTAGTGGATAGGGGATTCGAACCCCTATGTCATGCGTGAGAGGCATGTATCCTAACCCTTAGATGAATCCACCGATTGTGGGTGCAAAAGTAATACATTAATCCGAATCTCCAAAATTTTTCGGAAAAAATCGTCGTTCGCACCTTTTTCCCTATTATTTGTGCTACCTTTACGGGTGTTAATTTTTGAAGACCACGCCTTATGAAATTACCTGCTCTCGTTCTTCTGGCGGCCTTTGCCGCGGGGATGGCCGGCTGCTGCCGGCGTGCGGCCGCGCCGCAATTCGCCGAGCGGTCGCTCGATACGGTCGTCCGGTGCGGGGCGGTGCCGTGCGATCTGTCGTACCGCTTCCTCACGATCGCCAACGCCGACCGCAGCGAGGCGCTCGCAGCCATCGAGAACGCCAACGTCAACTACTTCTTCGCACTCGAAGACTTCACGGGGACGGCCGAGGAGGCCGCACGCCGTTTTATCGAACGGTTCGCCGCCGACAATGCCTGCGATACGCTCTACATGCCCGACATGCGCTATTCGCTCAGCGTCGCGGCCGCTCAGGCGCCGGTCGATACGCTCACGGTCTACACGATCCGCCGCGAGAGCTATACGGGCGGTGCGCACGGTATGCGCACGACCGAGTACCACAACTATTGGACGAAGGGCGGTTACGAACTCTCGCTCGGCGACCTCTTTCCGGAGGAGCAGCTTCCCCGGCTCACCGAGCGGATCAAGGCGAAGCTCCGCGAGCAGTACGGTGCCGCCGATGACGAGGAGCTCGCCCAGCGGGGTTTCTTTCCCGAAACGATCGCCCCGACCGAGAATTTCGAGGTCACGCCCGAAGGGATCGTCTTCCACTACAACCCCTACGACATCGCCTGCTATGCCATCGGCGAGGTCGACGTACCCTTTACGAAGGAGGAGTTGAAGTAACCGATGATCGCTGCGCAGTACATCACGCTGTCCGAGTTGCAGCGCCGCGTGCGGCAGGCGCTCGAAGAGCGTTTCGCACTGCCGTTGTGGGTGAGTGCCGAGATCGCGGAGGTCAAGGTCAACTATTCGGGGCACTGCTACCTCGAACTGGTCGAGAAGGGGGAGGGCGACGGCGTTCCCAAAGCGCAGGCGCGCGCCGTGATCTGGCGGTCGCAGTACGCCCGCATCGCCGCCTATTTCGAGGCCGAGACGGGGCAGCGGCTCGCCGCCGGCATGCGCATACTGGCCAAAGCGACGGTGAACTACCACGAACTCTACGGCTTCTCGCTGCAACTGCTCGACGTCGATCCGGCCTACACGCTGGGCGACATGGAGCGGCAGCGGCAGCAGACCATCGCCCGCTTGCAGGCCGAAGGGGTGTGGGAGATGAACCGGCAGCAGGCGATGCCTGCCGTCGTGCAGCGCATCGCCGTGGTGTCGAGCAGCCGTGCGGCCGGGTATCAGGATTTCTGCAACGAACTGGCTAAAAGCCCCTACCGCTTCTGTCTCACGCTCTTCGACGCCGTCGTGCAGGGCGCGGCGGCCGAAGATTCGATCGTCGACGCGCTCAGCCGCATCGCCGCTGCCGGGGAGGCGTTCGACGCCGTGGTGATGATCCGCGGCGGCGGGTCGTCGAGCGACCTGAACTGTTTCAACGCCTATCGCCTGTGCAACCACGTGGCGCAGTTTCCGCTGCCGGTGGTGACGGGCATCGGGCACGACAAGGATACGAGCGTCGCCGATCTGGTGGCGCATACGGCGCTCAAAACGCCGACGGCCGTGGCGGCGTGGCTCGTCGAACGGATGGCGCAGGCCGACGGCTATCTGGCGTGGGCCGGATTGCAGTTGGGAAATGCGGCGCTGGCGATCACGCATTCGGCGGCGGTCGGACTGGAACGGCTCGGCGCGGCTCTCGCACAGCAGAGCCAGCGGTTGTTGCAGGAGGGGCGGAGCCGCCTCGACCGGGCGGAAGAGACGCTGCTCGCGGCTCCGGCCGATCTGCTGCGCGGGCACGACCGCCGGCTCGCGGCCGCTTCGGAGCTGCTGCTGAGCTACTCGGTCGAACGGGTGCTGCGGCGCGGGTTCGCCGTCGTCCGCCGCGGCGGCGAAGCGTTGCGCAGCGCCGAGGGGCTCTCGCCGGGCGACCGGCTCGACATTACGCTGGCCGACGGCGAAGTGCAGGCCGCGGTGGTCGCATGTACGAAGAAAAAACGATAGAACGATGGATAAAAAGGAACTCACCTATGACGAAGCGATGGCCGAGATCGAGGCCATCCTCGCCAAATTCCGCAACGAGGAGATGTCGGTCGACGCGCTGGCCGCCGAGGTCAGGCGCGCCACGACGCTCATCGCCTTCTGCCGCAAACGGCTCTTGAAGGCCGAGTCCGACGTGAAAAAGATCACCGGAGAATGAAGCGGCTGATCCGTTGGGCGCTCAACCATGTGCCGCGGCCCCTCCTGCAACGCCTTGCAGGGTGGGCGGTGCCGGTCGCGGGCCTTTTCTACGTGGGGCGCGGCCGCGAATGCCCCGTGTGCGGTGCGCGCCGCCGTCGGTTCCTGCCCTACGGCTACGTCGCGCCGCGTGCCGATGCGCTCTGTCCGTCGTGCCTGTCGTTGGAGCGGCACCGGCTGCTGTGGCTCTACCTCACGCGCGAAACCGACCTGCTGCGCCGGCCGCAGCGGATCCTGCATATCGCCCCCGAAGTCTGCCTGATGAAGCGGCTGCGGCACAGGGCGGCCGACTATACGACGGCCGATTTGGAGAGCCCGCTGGCCGAACTGCATTTCGACGTGTTGCGAATCCCTCTTCCCGATGCCTCCTACGACGTGCTGATCTGCAACCATCTACTCGAACACGTCGCCGACGACCGCCGTGCGCTCGGCGAGTTCTACCGCATCTTGCGTCCGGGCGGCTGGGGCATCCTGCTCTCGCCTGTCGACCGGTCGCGCGCTGCGACCTTCGAGGACGATTCGATCACCGATCCCGAGGAGCGCACCCGTATTTTCGGGCAGTACGACCATCGGCGCATCTATGGCCGCGACTACGGCGGGCGGTTGCGCGAAGCGGGGTTCGAAGTTCGCGAGATCGACTATGCGGCCCGTTTCAGCGCGGAGGAGCGGCGGCGCTACGCACTGCCCGACGACTGGATCTACGTCGTGCGCAGGCCCCTTTGACGGAGCGGTTCGTTCTGGTTCGCCGCGGCCGTCGGGCGCATATCCCGACGGCTGCGGCCGCTCTCTTGCCGGACGACACCGAATGAACGTATGGCTCGATAAGTCCGAATATCTTATTTCCGCGCCCGAATGGAATAATTTACCCCCCCCCGATTTTTTTGCGGAAAAAGTTGCAGAATCGGGAAATTGTTTCGTATATTTGTGATAACCAACCCAAAACCACCCTCTCTGATGGAACGATCACGCCGACGTGTATTGTCTCCGATGCCGATGGGGCCGATCCGGCGATCGGGTCGGCCCCGGCACCTTCCCCCGCTTTCGGAGGGGCGGAACCCTTTCGCTGCCGTGTTTCCCGCGGCGGATCGTGCTGCGAACTCCCTGAATCCATAGCCTATGAAACCTTATTTCTCTTGGAAAACCCTCTGCTTGCTGTTGTGTCTGGCGCTGCTTGCCGGCTGTTCCGACGACGAGCAGCCCGATCCTCAGTTGCCGCCGCTCGTCTGGCCCGACGACGTGGCTACGGCGATTCCCGACGAGGGGTTCCGTGCGCACTGTCTGCGATTCTTCGATGAGGACAAGGACGGCCGCTTGTCGAAGGACGAAGTGCTTGCCGTCACTGTTATAAGTTATCTTTATAGGTGGCCGCAGATTCATACCTTGGAGGGGATTGCCTATTTCAGCAATCTCGAACGTCTGAACCTAGGAGGCTGTACCGTCTCTGCGCTCGATCTGCGTTACAATTCCCGGCTCGAAGTCATCTATTTGGAAAACTTGGAGTCGCTGACCGTGTTGCGCGGACCGGTCGGTTATGCACTGCTCAGGATCGAGTTTCTCGATATCTGCAATTTGAAGGAACTGGATCTTTCGGGCTGCGGGAACCTGCGGAAATTGCATCTCGGCGTGAAGGGAACGCTCGGTACCACGCTGTCCGAATCCCGGGCAGATGATGACACCGTCCATGTCTTTCAGGTGCTCTTCAATGTTGTCGTCGGTT
>ENA-UEQK01001638-UEQK01001638.1-human-gut-metagenome-genome-assembly--contig:-NODE-1638-length-13400-cov-5.489154_pt1 | contig 13400 bp, 9 predicted proteins | sample MGYA00242939_ERZ507942 | MGnify/ENA primary metagenome ERZ507942 (study PRJEB26167, sample SAMN06115485) | human gut metagenome | host: Homo sapiens | place: China:Chongqing | collected 2015-03-30... | reverse complement strand
TTAGGACCTTTGGTGATCGGGCACATATTCTGTACTTGCTGCGAATAGGTCATAATCATACTCTCCTTTTGACAAATGTCGCTTGGCGGGAACACGGCTGCGCCCTGCCGGCACGGCTCGCCCTCCCGTTTTGCATCGGCTGCGCGGGCCGCTCTCTCTTTCGGCCGCACAGCACTACCACGCATGATTTTATTATAGAGAATGCGCGCGCATTTTGCAAGACATTTCCGCCAAAAATCCGCAATTCTCTTTCTGGTCATTTGCATCTAACCGTCAATTCGTCCGCTTTCTGCCGGGCATTTGTCATTTTTCTGTCAATTCTGTCAGCAGGTCCGGTCCACGCCCCGCTGTCCGCGCCCGGCAGACGGTTCCACCGGCCGCAAGGCCCGGATGCAGGCAAAGCCGGCCCCGGCTGCTGCCACAGCCATCCAGTGCCGACCGACTTCCAGCCCGAAGAAATTGGCTGCAAACGGAAAGGCAAGGCTGCCCACGCTCTGCCCCAGAGCCAGAAAGCCATAGTTGACCCCCGCATGGGGGAAGCCGAACAGGTCGGTGGAAAGGGCCGGCAGAACCGCCGCCAGCGCCGAGTAGCAGAAGGTGAGGCCCGCATAGCAGGCCACCACGCCCCAGCCCTGTGCAAAGGCAAACCCCGCCGACAGCCCGGCAGACACCGCAAACAGCAGCATGTCCGTGGGGCGGCGGCCGATTCGGTCACTGAGCAGGGGCATCAGCAGGCGGCCTGCCGCACTGCCCACGCTGCCCAGTACCACGCTCCACAGCGCCGCCTGCTCCTCCAACCCGCGCTCCATGCCCAGCTTTAAAATAATGGGGCTGAACAGCAGCACTGCGGGGGTAGAAAAGCACACCGCTCCGGCGCACAGCCAGTACTGCTTTGTGCGCAGCATCTGCTGCGGGGCAAGGTCAATGGTGTTTTTGCCGTTCTCCTGCGGTTTTTGGGTCTGCCCGGTCTGCGGCGGGTCCTGCAAAAGCAGACTGCCCACAAGGCATACCGGCAGGGTGACCACCCCCAGTGCCCAGAAGGCCCCCCGGATGCCCTGCACGACCCAAAATCCCCGCACTGCCGTGCGCACGAATACGGTGAGGAAGGCACCGCTCAGGCCCACCGCCCCGCCGATGACGCCGGTGGCCAGCCCCTTGCGGTCGGCGTACCACTTCTGGGCGCAGGACTGGATGGACGGATACAAAAACGCCGTGCCCAGCCCCGCCGGGATGCTGAACGCCAGAAAGAACGCCTCTGCGCTGCCCGGCGGCAGCAGGCCTGCCGCAAAAAAGCCGCCGCAGAGCAGGGCGGTGCCCCACAGGCCCGCGCAGCGGGGGCCGTGCCTGTCCTGCAGGAAGCCGCCCAGCACGCACCCCACACCGAAGGCCGCGATGAGGATGCCAAACGCATACCCCGCCCCCTGCTCCGACAGGCCGTATTCCTCCATGACCGGCTGCTGGAACACGCCCCACGCCGCCGGAAGCCCCGTGAGCACCTGAATGGCGGCCCCGGCGGCAAGGATCGTCCACGGGTGTTTTGCTGCAAACTGCTGTTTCATCGTTTCACCTCAAAATCCGTGCAATTTGCGATAGTGTGCCCATTCGGATTGACAATCCGGCAGTTTCCTTTATAATATGATGTACTGGAAACAATTCAATTGACATATAGAGAGGTATTGCAACCATGAAAACACAGGCATTGAAGGGCATGCGCGACCTGCTGCCCGCCGAGCAGACCCTGCGCGACTACATCCAGGGCAAGATCCTGGAGACCTACCGTGCGTCCGGCTTTGAGCGCATCTCCACCCCTATGCTGGAGGACATGGAAAATCTGGACAAGTCCGACGGCGGCGACAACCTGAACCTGATCTTCAAGGTGCTCAAGCGCGGCGACAAGCTCACCGCCGCCCTGAACACCGGCGACCCCAAGCAGCTCTCCGACATGGGCCTGCGCTACGACCTCACCCTGCCCCTGAGCCGCTACTATGCCGCCAACAAGGACAAGCTGCCCAGCCCCTTCAAGGTGATCCAGACCGACCGCGTGTTCCGTGCCGAGCGCCCCCAGAAGGGCCGTCTGCGCGAGTTCGTGCAGTGCGACATCGACATTCTGGGCGACAGCTCCCCCAATGCCGAGGTGGAGCTGATCGACGTGACCACCCGCGCTTTGCTGAACATCGGCTTCACCGGCTTCACGGTGAACATCAACGACCGCCGCATCCTGCGCGGCATGCTGGAGAGCATGGGCTTTGCCGCCGATACGCTGGATTCCGTCTGCATCACCTTTGACAAGATGGACAAGATTGGTGCTGACGGCGTGAAGGCCGAGCTGACCGAAAAGCAGCTGCCGGAAGCCGCCATCAACGCACTGGCCGATTTCATCGCCGCCGGTGAGGTGACGCTGGACGCCGTGGCTGCCCGCTGCGCCGACCCCGCCATCGCCGATGATCTGAAGTACGTTCTGGCCACCGCCAATGCGCTGGCTGCCGGCCGCTATCAGGTGGCCTACTGCCCCAGCCTGGTGCGCGGTCAGGGCTACTACACCGGCATGGTGTTTGAGATCACCTGCCCGCAGTTCAGCGGTGCCGTGGCCGGCGGCGGCCGCTACGACAACATGGTGGGCAAGTTCCTGGGCACCCAGGTGCCTGCCGTGGGCTTCTCCATCGGTTTCGAGCGCGTGTGCGGCATCCTGCTGGAACAGGGGTATCAGATCCCCGGTGCCAAGCAGAAGATCGCCCTGCTGTACGGCAAGGACGCCGACTTCCCCGCCGTGCTGAGCAAGGCCGCCGCCCTGCGTGACACCTACAACGTCACCGTGCTGCAGCAGGCCAAGAAGCTGGGCAAGCAGCTGGGCCAGCTGGAGGCCGCCGGGTTTGCCGGTGCCGCCTTCATGGACAAGGACGAAGTCAAAATTTTTGCACAGCAGTAACCACAAAACGCAGACAGGCCCCCGCACAAAACCGTGCGGGGGCCTGTTTTTTACTCCGTCATCAAATGGTGAACTGCACCACGCAGAAAGCAGCGTAGATGCACAGCAGCGCAATGCCCTGCGGGCGGCTGAGCTTGCCCTTGAGCAGGGCGGGCACCGTCAGCAGCAGCATGACCGCAAACATCACCGGGATCTCCAGCACCAGCGAAGCATTGTGCCCGAAGAGCATGGAGTTCTGCGGGATGGTAAAGGGAGCCAGCGCGACCGACACGCCGCTCACCAGCACCAGATTGAACACGTTGGCACCGATGACGTTGCCCAGCGACAGCGCCCCGTGGCCCTTGGCCAGCGAGGTGATGGCCGTGACCAGCTCCGGCAGCGAGGTGCCCAGTGCCACAAAGGTCAGAGCAATGACCGACTCCGGCACGCCCAGTGCCTGTGCAATGAGGGTGCCGTTGTCCACCAGCAGGTCCGCGCCCACCGCGATGAGCACCGCGCCCACCGCCAGCAGGCCCAGTTCCTTGGCAAAGGAAGCGTTTTCTTCCGGCTCTTCCTCTTCTTCCGGGTCGGTGGCATTCTTCATGGCCATCACATTGCAGACGATGTAGGCCACGAACATAGCCAGCAGGATGATGCCCACCGGCCGGGTGAAGGAGCCGGTGGTGTAGGCTACACCGGCGTAGAAGGCTGCCGCCACAAAGAAGAACAGCACCGGGGTGCGCAGGCTCTTGGGGTCCACCTTGCCCGGCTTGGCCACAATGGGAATGGCCGCAATGAGGGCGGAATTGCAGATGACCGAACCAATGGCGTTGCCGTAGGCGATCTCGCCGTGACCGGTGAGAGCCGAGGTGGTAGACACCATCACCTCCGGCAGGGTGGTGCCGATGGACACCACCGTGGCACCGATGAGCAGCTCCGGCACATGGAAGCGGCGGGCAATGCCGGTGGCACCGTCCACAAACCAGTCACCGCCCTTGATCAGGCACAACAGGCCCACGATGAACAGCAAAACAGGTATAAGCATGTTTTTCTCCTTTTTGATCGTTCCTTGGCCCGGCTCCGGGGACGGGAGTCTCTCAGCCGGGCAAAAAAGAAAAGACTCCTATTACAGGGTACGCACACTACGTCCTTGTAATAAAAGTCTCAAGCATCCGGTACTGCATCGGGCATTTCTGCCGGGTTGTCGCTGCAGCACAGCGTATCATCTCTTGCGGGATATACGCCCTTTACTCCCTTTTATCTTTGCATATTATACCTGTTTCAACGGCAAAGCGCAAGGGGAAACCTGCAAATTTCATCCTGCCTTTTCCACTTTTTTCGCATTGGGATAGATGCGTTCCATGCGGGCATTGTCGAAATGGGCGTCCAGATAGGTCTCCACGGCATTGGCAGCTGGCACCCCGCTGGTGCGGGCGTCGTAACGGGCCAGCGCCAGCGAGCTGGTGACCATGTTCACCGCCATGAACACCGCCAGCAGCACGGTCATCCACGGCCGCACCCGGCTGTGCAGACGGGTCATGCACTTCATGACCACCGGGTAGCCGTAGCGCATCCACACCACGGCCGCCATGCCCCAGAAGAAGCAGTACAGCAGGTTGATGCGCCCGCCCAGATTGAATTTGAACTTGCTGTAATCCCAGAACACCGTGCCGAACAGCAGCTCGGTCACGGCGCTGCACACATACTCGTACACGCCGCCCATCACCGTGCCGAACACAAACAGGTAGCGGTCGCTCTTGTCCTGATTCTGGCGCAGCAGCACGGTAGTCAGGGCCAGAGCCAGGCCCCACACCACGCTGAACGGCCCCCATACCAAACTGGAACGGCTCATCCAGACGCCTGCCGTCAGGCGGCAGAACACTGTTTCCACCAGGTCACCCAGAAACGCGCCCACCACGAACAGCCACAGCAGGTCGGCGGCGCTCAGGGGCGTTTCGCCGTTCTGAGCAATGGTCGGTTCCTGCCGGGCCGCCTCCGGGTAGGCCCGCTGGATGCGCTTTTCCACATACAGGGCAATGCGGCGGCGCAGGCCGTCGGAGCTTTCACCCAGCCGCTGGTTCAGCTGTTCCAGCACCGGGTGTTTGGCCGCATAGTGCCCCACCAGCACGGCCGAACCGATCTGGTCCAGCGCTGCCACGATGACCGCCGCCCACACCAGCGGGTGCAGCAGCCAGCTCGGGATGGCCTGGCACAGCCGCAGCAGCAGGCCATTGAGCCACAGCACGCTGGCAGTGCCCAGCACGCCCCACAGCAGCGAATACTGCAGGCAGACATAGCCGTTCAGGTTGAAGCGCTTACCGGAGTAGTCCCACCATTTGCGGCGGTGCAGCCGTTCCAGCAGCTTAGCCGTCAGCCACTCCATGACCGTGGAGGCCAGCGTACAGGCAAAGAAGAGGTACACCGGGTCGCTGCGCAGGTCCGTGAAGCCCACGGCCAGCAGTACCGCCGTGGAGCCGTACACAAAGCAGAAGGGCCCGGCTGCTGCGCCGCGGTTGGCAAAATGCTTGCCCCGCACCGTAGCTACTACCGTCTCCCCTACCCAGCCCGCAAACGAGTAGACCAGGTAAAGGACGCCCAGCGTATAAAAATCGTATTCCATAGCAGTCCTTTCTTCCAAAAGCGTTGGTTTTCCAGCAGTTGTATTGTACCCTTTTTGCCTGCAGAACGCAAGCATGGCAAAGGGGCCGCCCGCAGCGGGTGGCCCCTTTTAGATTTCGTTGTACGATCAGAATTTGCGCCAGGTGTCGGGCAGGAACAGCACCAGCATGGGGAAAATCTCCAGGCGGCCTGCCAGCATATCAAAGATCAGCACCAGCTTGGCCGGGTCTGCAAAACCGCCAAAGTTCTGCATGGGGCCCACCAGCTCCAGGCCCGGGCCGATGTTGTTCAGAGTGGCGGCCACGGCAGTGAAATTGGTCACCATGTCAAAGCCGTTCAGACTGATGAGCAGGAAGGACCCCACAAAGATGAAGCTGTAGGCCGCCATGAACACGTTGGTGGTACGGATGGTCTCATGGTTCAGCAGCTTGCCGTCCATACGCGCCGGAGCCACCACCTGCGGGTGCAGAGCCTGCTTGAGCTCCTTGCCCAGCGTCTTGCCCAAAATGAGGATGCGGCTCACCTTGATGCCGCCGCCGGTGCTTCCGGCACAGGCACCAATGAACATAAGCACCACCAGCACTTCCTTGGACAGGGTGGGCCACAGGTCAAAATCGCAGCTGGAAAAGCCCGTGGTGGTGATGATGGAACCCACCTGGAACGCCGCTTGCCGCAGCGCCTCGCCAAAGCTGTTGTAGAGGCTGTAGATGTTGGCCGTGATGATGGCAATGGCGGCTGCAATGACCACAAAGTAGCCGCGCACCTCTTCGCTGGCTGCAGCACGGCGGAACCGGCGCATCAGCAGCAGGAAGTAGGCGTTGAAGTTGACACCGAACAGGATCATGAACACGGTCACGACCCACTGGATGTAGGGGGAAAAGCTGCCAAAGCTGTCATTGCGGAAGCCGAAGCCGCCGGTGCCTGCGGTGCCAAAGGAGGTAAGCAGGGCCTCAAACAGCGGCATGTGCCCCGCCAGCAGGAACAGCAGTTCCAGCAGGGTCAAGGCCAGATAGATGCCATACAGGATCTTGGCGGTAGACTGCACCTTGGGCACCAGCTTATCCACCTGGGGGCCGGGGCTCTCTGCCTTCATCAGGTTCACATGGGAGCCGCCGGTCAGCGGCAGCAGCGAAAGCAGGAACACCAGCACGCCCATGCCGCCGATCCAGTGGGTGAAGCTGCGCCAGAACAAAATGCCCTTGGGCAGGCTCTCCACCTCCGGCAGGATGCTGGCACCGGTGGTGGTAAAACCGGATACCGTCTCAAACAGCGCATCCACGGGGTTGGGGATGCAGCCGGTGAGCACGAAAGGCGCGGCGCCCACCACCGAGATGACGATCCAGCTCAGTGCGGTGGCAGTAAAGCCCTCCCGCATATAGAATACCTTGCTGCGGGGCTTGATGGCCCGCAGCGCAAAGCCGATGCCTGCGCTCACGGCAGCCGTGAGCAGGAACACTGCCAGTACCATCCACTCGCCGTAGATCAGGCTGGCAGCGGCGGGCAGAAGCAGCAGGGCGCCCTCGATCATCAGGATATAGCCCAGCAGACGGAAAACGATCGCATAATTCATAGCCCGCCTCCGTCAGCTCTCCACGATGTCCCGCAGGTCATGCAGGCCATGCTCCAGCGTGACCACGATCACGTTGTCGCCCACCTGGATCTGGTCGCCGCCGCGGGGGATCAGGATCTGATTGCCCCGGGTGATGCAGCACAGCAGCAGGTTCTTTTTCAGATGCAGCTGGCTCAGGGGCACACCGGTGGCCCGGCTCTCCTCATGGACCGTAAACTCCAGGGCCTCCACACGGTCGTCCAGGATGCGGTACAGGGTCTTGATGTTGCTGCCTGCCTCATTCTGCAGGGCACGCACATACTGCACAATGTAATCGCAGGTCATGTACTTGGGGTACACCACGCTGCCCAGGTCCAGCCCGGCCAGAATGTCATCGAACTCCAGACGGTTCACCTTGGTCACCAGCTTGCCGTGGGAGTGCTTTTTGGCAAACAGGGTCAGCAGCACGTTTTCTTCGTCGATGTTGGTCAGAGCCACAAAGGACTCTGCGGACTCCAGGCCCTCCGACAGCAGGAACTCCCGGTTGGAGCCGTCCTCGTTCAGGACCTGGGCACCGGGCAGCTGCTCGGCCAGCTCCTGGGCGCGGGCGGCATCCCGCTCCACGATGCGCACCCGCACATGGTTGTCCAGCAGCTCCTGGCTCAGGTAGAACGCGATGGCACCGCCGCCCACGATCAGGGCGTTGCGCACCGGCCGCACCGGCATGTGGATCTGCCGGAAGAAGGCATGCGCGTTTTCCTGGGTGGCCAGGAAGGTGACCTGATCGCCGTTCTGCAGCACAAAGTTGCCGTTGGGGATGATCACCCCGCCGTCACGCTCCACGGCACACACCAGAATGTCGCTCTTGAGCCGACTGGGGATCTCGCGGATGGCTACGCCGTCCAGCCCCTGTGCCTCGGTGAGCGCAAACTTGATCAGCCGCACGCGGCCGCCCGCAAAGGTGTCGATCTTGCTGGCCCCCGGGAACCGCAGCAGATGGGAGATCTCCTTGGCTGCCGCCATTTCCGGGTTGATGATGGCCGAAATGCCGATCTGTTTTTTGATAAAGTCCAGCTCATGGCTGTAGGACGGGTTGCGCACGCGGGCAATGGCGTGGCAGTGGCCCGCCTTTTTGGCAAACATACAGCACAGCAGGTTCAGCTCGTCCGAACCGGTCACGGCAATGAACACGTCCGCATCCTCAATGCCGGCTTCGGACAGGGTGGTGATGGAGGAGCCGTTGCCCACGATGCCCAGCACGTCGTACGTCTCGATCAGGTGTTCCACCCGCGCCTTGTTCGTGTCCACAACGGTCACGTTGTGGCCCTCCTCGCTGAGCTGCCGCGCAAGGGCGGTACCGACCTTGCCGCTGCCCACCAGAATGATCTTCATAACAAGTCCTTTCTCCTTTGGCAGCCCCTTTCCCGGAGCATACAAACACAGTTTAGTATATCATATCCAGCCGCAAAGTTCCACTGTTTGCCCCACAAATACATCGAATTGCTTAAAAAGCGACGGTTCTTTTGTGCAGGATTACCTGTTTTCAGCGTGAAAGCGCAGAAAAGGGGCTGCCGCACAGCTTTTGTGCAGCAGCCTCCTTGGGTCAAAATGATTCAGAATGCCCTCCGCGTGCGCTTTGGGCGTCATCAGCGGAAAAGTATCGTTATAAGAGCAAGGTCTCCCCTGCTGTCAGGTCTCAGTACCGCTCTACGCCGTCCTTGGTGACAAGGGCGTATACCAGCGGGGCTTCCTCCGGCTTTTCCGCGCCGTACACAAGGCCGCTGCGGTACTCGGCGGCAGCGGCTTCAAACTTGTCCGCTGCACCGTAGAAGGTCGCCAGGCTCTCGCCCTTGTGGACGTAGTCGCCGCGCTTTTTGTGCAGGGTGATGCCGGCGGCAAAGTCCAGCGGGTCGCCCTTTTTCTGGCGGCCGGCACCCAGCAGCACACTGGCCGAGCCGATCTTTTCGGCATCGTTGGCCACGATGTACCCATCCTGCTCGGCCAGCAGCTCATAGCGGGCAGCAGGCTGCTCAAACAGGCTGTAATCTTCCAGCACCCGGGTATCACCGCCCTGGGCGGCAAACATCTCCTTGCACTTGGCAAAGGCAGAGCCGTCCGCGATCACCGCCTGTGCCATGGCACGGCATTCGGCGGGGGTGCCCTTCCCTGCCAGCACCAGCATATTGGCGGCCAGCTGCAGGCACACCTCGGTCAGGTCGGCGGGGCCGTGGCCCTTGAGCACATCCATGCTCTCCATGACCTCCAGGCTGTTGCCGATGTTGTGGCCCAGCGGGGTGTCCATGTCGGTGATCATGGCGGCCACCCGGCGGCCATGGTGGGTGCCGATGGACACCATGAGCTTTGCCAGCTCGATGCTCTGGTCCACGGTCTTCATAAAGGCACCGGTGCCGGTGGTCACATCCAGCAGGATGGCGTCCGAGCCGGAAGCCAGCTTCTTGGACATGATGCTGGACGCGATGAGCGGGATGCAGCTCACGGTGGCGGTCACATCCCGCAGGGCGTACATTTTTTTGTCTGCCACGGCGATGCCCTCGCTCTGGCCGATGACCGACAGACCGATGCGGTTGACCTGTGCAAAGAACTCTTCCTGCGTCAGGGCCGTCCTGGTGCCAGGCACGCTCTCCATCTTGTCGATGGTGCCGCCGGTGTGGCCCAGACCGCGGCCGCTCATCTTGGCGATCTTGACCCCGCAGGCTGCCACGATGGGGGCGATCACCAGCGTGGTCTTGTCGCCCACGCCGCCGGTGGAGTGCTTGTCCACCTTGATGCCCGGAATGGGCGAAAGGTCCACCATGACGCCGCTGTGAGCCATCACGTCGGTAAGCTCTGCCGTCTCTTCGTCGGTCATGCCGCGCAGGTACACAGCCATCATCCAGGCAGCCATCTGATAATCGGCCACCTCACCGGACACATAACCGTTGACGATGCTCTCCAGCTCTTCACGGCTGTGGGTGCCGCCGTCGCGTTTTTTGGCGATCAGATCATAAATGCGCATAACTTCACGCTCCTGTCGAAATAGTATGACATTGTAGTCTCAGTATAGCAAAATTCCAGTCAAAAGCAAGGTTTTTCTGTAACTTTTGCCCATTTTTTAAACAAAAGGGCGCAGCTGCCCGAAAAAGCAGCTGCGCCTGTGAGGTTTGCGGAGAAACGCCCCGGATCAGCGGGAACCCTTGTCGTAGGGGATGCCCTCTGCCTTGGGGGCCATGCTGTTCTTGGACGTGAAGGCCAGGATGACCATGGAGGCCACGAACGGCATCATGTTGTAGATGTTGCTGGACCAGTGCAGCTGTGCCAGGAAGGTGGAATCTGCAATGTTGGCCAGGCTCTTGAACACGGCAAAGAACATGGCCGCGCCAAAGATGTTGAAGGGTTTCCACTGGCCGAAGATCATAACGGCCAGGGCCAGGAAGCCTGCACCGGCCACGCCCACCTCAAAGTTCCAGGTCTGCACCGGGGGCACGATGTAAGCCATGCCGCCAATGGCACCCAGGGCACCGGAGAGCAGCACACCAGCGTAGCGCATCTTGTAGACATTGATGCCCACCGAGTCGGCTGCCTGGGGATGCTCGCCGCAGGCCCGCAGACGCAGGCCGAAGCGGGTCTTGTACAGCACCACATAGCTGATGATCAGCAGGATGATGCCCAGCGGAACAAAGACGCTGAGCTCCAGCCCGCCGATGCTGAACAGGAAGGGCTTATTGGAATAGTTCAGCTTGGCGCTTCCGCTGTCGCTGAAGTATTTGGCGATGACCACGGCAATGGCGGTGGCCAGCAGGTTCAGGGCTGTGCCGCCGATGGTCTGGTCCGCCTTCAGGTTGATGGAGGCAAAGGCCAGCAGCAGGCTGTACACCATGCCAGCCAGGGCCGCCGCCAGAATGGTGAGCAGCACCACCAGGAAGGGAGACATGTCGGCGGGCAGCATGGTCAGGGTAAGCACACCTGCCACACCGCCGATGACCATGATGCCTTCCAGCGCAATGTTGATGATGCCGGAGTGCTCACTGAACATACCGCCCAGAGCCACCAGCATCAGCACGATGCCATACAGCAGCGTATATTTGATCAGAAGCAGCATATCACTTGCCCTCCTTCTTGGTTTCGGTCTTGGCCGGAGCAGGCTCTGCGTTCACATTGGTCTTGTCGGCATTCTTGAACAGCAGGCCGTGGATCTTGCCGCGGAACAGCATGGAGAATGCGCACAGATAGATGATGATGCCGCTGATCAGGTCCGAGATCTCCGTGGGGTAATACTTGGTGGACAGGAACGAGCCGCCCACCGAGATGTGCGAGATGAACAGTGCCGAGAAGATGGTGCCGATGGGGTTGGAGCTTGCCAGCAGGGCAACGGAAATGCCGTTGAAGCCCATGGCCGGCAGGCTGGTGGAGTTCAGCGGGTTCCACTGGGACACGTTGGACAGGTAGTACAGGCCCGCACCAAAACCGGCCAGCGCACCGGCAATGGCCATGGAGAGGATGATGTTCTTCTTCTCGTTGATGCCGGCATAGCGGGCAGCGCTCTTGTTCAGGCCGACGGCCTTGAGCTCATAGCCGAAGGTGGTCTTGTTCAGCACCACCCAGATCAGGATGGCCACCGCCGCTGCCAGGAAGATGGCAATGGTGGTGCTGTTGGTCTGGAACATCTTGTTCAGGCCGAAATCCGGGATGATGGACTGGGCAAAGGCCGGGTTCTTGCTCAGGTTCAGGGTACGGGTGTTCCGCACGTCGTACATGGGGCCGGTGCCGTTCTGGTAGACCAGTTCGTTTACCAGATACAGGCCGATCCAGTTGAACATAATGGAGGTAATGACCTCGTTAATGTTGAAGTAGGCCTTGAAGAAGCCGGGGATCGCGCCCCAGATGCCGCCCAGCAGGGTGGCTGCCAGCAGGCAGACGAACCAGGGCATCTTGAGCATAATGGCGCAGTACAGGGCACCGTAGGCACCCAGCGTGTACTGACCGGCGGCACCGATGTTGAACAGGCCGGTCTTGAAGGCAAATGCCACCGACAGGCCGGTCATGACCAGGGGTGCTGCGTTGGCCAGCTCCTTGCCGACGCCGTAGGGAGCGTCGTGGAAGCCGCCTTTCAGGATGCGCACAAAGCCGTCACCCCAGGCGTGTGCCGGGTTGATGGCCAGCAGCACCAGAAAGCCCACGATCAGACCGATGAGGATGCACAGCAGAGCCGCCAGCACACTGGTGACCGAGCTTTGCAGACTGCTGTGGGAAAGTTTTTTCTTGTCCATTTGTTACTTAGTCTCCTTTCCCTGCTTGCGTGCACCGGCCATATACAGGCCCAGTTCCTGCACGGTGGTGGTCTTGGGGTCAAACTCGCCCACGACCTCGCCCTCGTACATCACCAGGATGCGGTCGGCCAGGTTCATGACCTCGTCCAGCTCCAGGCTGACCAGCAGCACGGCAGTGCCCTTGTCACGCTCTGCCACGATCTGCTTGTGGATATACTCAATGGCACCCACGTCCAGGCCGCGGGTGGGCTGCACGGCAATGAGCAGCTTGGGATCCCTGTCGATCTCACGGGCAATGATTGCCTTCTGCTGGTTGCCGCCGGACATGCTGCGCACGATGGTGGAGCTGCCCTGGCCGCTGCGCACGTCGTACTGTGCGATCAGCCGGTCGGAGTACTCACGCACCTTATCCGAACGGATGAAGCCGCCCTTCTGGAACTCCGGCTGCCAGTAGCGCTGCAGCACCATGTTGTTTTCCAGGCTGTAATCCAGCACCAGACCGTGCTTGTGGCGGTCCTCCGGGATATGGCTCATGCCGTCCTTGGAGCGCTGGCGGATGGTGGCATGGGTGATGTCCTTGCCATCCAGCGTGATCTTGCCGTTGGTCAGCTTTTCCAGACCGGTCAGGCCGTAGACAAACTCGGTCTGGCCGTTGCCCTCAATGCCTGCCAGGCAGACGATCTCACCGGCGTGCACCTGGAAGGTGACATCCTTCACCGAGTCTTTCTTGCGCTGGTCGTTGTGCATGGTCACGTTCTGCACGTCCAGCACCACGGCACCGGGATTTGCAGGTTTCTTTTCCACCTGCAGCTGCACATCACGGCCCACCATCATGCGGGAAAGTTCTTCCTTGGTGGTGTCCTTGATGTCTACGGTGCCCATGTACTTGCCCTTGCGCAGCACCGTGCAGCGGTCGGCCACGGCCATGATCTCGTTCAGCTTGTGGGTAATGAACAGGATGGACTTGCCTTCCTTCTTGAACCCGCGCATGATCTCCATCAGCTCGTCGATCTCCTGCGGGGTCAGCACTGCGGTAGGCTCGTCGAAGATCAGGATCTCG
>ENA-UEQK01001634-UEQK01001634.1-human-gut-metagenome-genome-assembly--contig:-NODE-1634-length-13410-cov-2.966849_pt1 | contig 13410 bp, 9 predicted proteins | sample MGYA00242939_ERZ507942 | MGnify/ENA primary metagenome ERZ507942 (study PRJEB26167, sample SAMN06115485) | human gut metagenome | host: Homo sapiens | place: China:Chongqing | collected 2015-03-30... | reverse complement strand
CCCAAAGACAAAGGAGCTGACAGGTATTTTGTAATATGTGAGTTCGTGAGGTCTATACAAATGACTCCTCCCCGTGATAATCCCAGCCATAAGCGGTTGTTCCATGTGCCGTTCAGGTATTCGGGGATGTTCGCGCCCTCCAGCCACATCTCACCACGGCGGTCGATGGAGATGAACGCCTCGGACAGCGATGCGCGGCCTTCGCGCAACGACTTGACCTCGGTGCCGGTCAGGGCCAGCCCTGCCTCGTACTTGTCTTCGATGGCATAGTCATGCCGGGCCTTCTTGTTCTGGACGATGAGTTTCTCACCGGTTTCCTTGGGCATGTCTCCTCCTTTCGTGGGCAATAACTCGTGGGTAGCAACTCGTGGGTAGCAACGCAACATCCGACGATATCACGGACCGGCCTCGAATACGAAAAAGGGTTCCTCTTCAAGAGGAACCCTTCAACCGTATATATCGGCCGAACCAACCGGTCAGTGGACGAACCAGTACTGACCCAAATTGGTCAAGGTGCGGTAGTGCATGTTCCACGGACCACCCCAGTTCATTTCGGAGATCTGGAATGTGCCGTCGCCATACACGGCTTCGACTACGGCAACATGGCCATAGGTACCGTCGGCACCATCCTGACCAGGCAGGAAGGAGAGCGCCGCACCGACCTGAGGGTTGTGGTCCACGCGCAAGCCGTACGAGGGGGCGTTGCGCCACCAGTCGCCGCCATTGCCGAGATAGGACGGCGTGCCAATGCCCATCTGCCTACGGCGTTCATACGCCCAGTACGTGCACTGGCCGGCGGCATAGGCGTTGCCGTAATCACCGTTCGACGTGCCTTGGCCGCCGCTGCTACTGCCGCCACCGCCGGGAACCGTCGGAGTGGGGGTCGGCGTCGGTGTGGGAGCGGGAGTAGGAGTCACCGGAGTAGACGGCGTACCGCCCTGGTTACCGGTATCCACCCTGTTGGCGGCGTCCTGCTGCTCCTTCTGGAACTGACGATTGTAGGAATCGACCTGGGAAGCGATCAGTACGGTCTGGGCCGCCTGCTTGGCGGATTGGGAATCCAGACTGTCGATCATGGAAGACAGTTCGTTACGCCTTGCTTCGCCTTCCTGACGTAGCTTGTCCAAAGCGTCACGTTCGCTTTGCGCGGTTTCGGCGGCGGTCTGCGCGGAAGCGGCCTTCTCATCGGCCTGGGTCTTGAGCACAGCGATCTGCTTTTCGATGGCCGACAGACGTTCGCCACGGTTCTTCGACGTGCTCAGCGAGTTCGCGGCGGAGGAAGCCGCATTCGCCTCGTTGCGGGACAACGCGTCCCGGGACTGCATGGAGTTGACGAAGTCCTGTGTGCTGGTGGCACCCGTGACCACGCTCATCACGTCGGAAGCATTCGAGCCGTGCATCTCGTCACGGGCCAGCTGGGCCACGGCGGCGTGCGCGTCATCGTAGTCCTTGCCGGTCTGCTTGATCTGCTCCTCGAGCGTCTCCTTGTCTTTCTGTGCGGCGGAAAGACGTTCGGATGCGGCGTCGGCCTCGTCCTGAGCGGTGGCGGCATCCTCGTTGGCCTGCGTGACCTTGTTCTGGGCGGCGACAATCTTGTTGTTCGTCAAATCATCCAGCTCAAGTACCTTATCCGCCAGTTCCTGGTTGACACCGGCCAACTGCTGCTTGAGTTCGGCCTCGCGCTGTACCGACGCGGCGTGCTGGTTCTGCGCATTGATCAGGTCGGAATAGGTGTCTGCCTGGGCAGGTTGGGACGAGCCGAACGCCAGACCTCCCACACAGGCTGCGGCGGCCACCAATTCCGCCAGTGCGGGCTTGATCACACGTACATTCGTCATATGTGAATGGTCCTTTCGCTCACTTAAGCCAATACCATAACATGCGAACCTGAGAGGCTTGCACACGATGTCATCACATTTCTCGCGGGTAAGCCGGTCGCGTTACGCCCTCAAATAACGCCGCAACGAAATGGTTGAAGCGATGATGGACAGCAGTATCGCGCCCACAACCAGGAACGGCGATATCACCAGTACCGTGAGCTGATTCACATAAGGAATCCATGTAATGGATTTCGCCAGCCAGCCGGTGATGAACACGTTCACAATGGCCGAAAGCATCAGGCACGAGAGCACCGAGCCGATCAGTGAGGCGATGGCGCCCTCCAGAATGAACGGCAGACGAATCGTCCAGTTCGAGGCACCCACGTATCTCATGATTTCGGTTTCGGTTCGTCTGGACGCGGCGGACATGCGAATGGTGGTTCCGGTCAGCAGGATGGCGACCACCACCATCACGCCGGCGAGCACGGCCGTAACCGCCGTGGCTCGGTTGAGCACGGCGAACACCGGGTCGAAGATCTGGCGCTGGTCGGTGACGTCTTCCACGCCCTCCTTGCCGGAGAGCACTTCGGAGACCACCTGATATTTGGTCGGATCCTTCAGCTTGAGCCAGAGAGAGTCCTGCATATCGTCCGCGGTCAGCGTACGGCCTTGGAATTCGCCATTCGGGTACTGCTTGGTGAATGTGCTGTCGTAGAAGTCCTGCTTGCTGACGTAGTCAATGTTGGAGACCACGTCGTTGAGTTCGTCGCGAATGGTTTTCTGCAGTGCCGTGATCTCATTGGCTGAGGGCGATTTGCCGGAAGCGCAGTTCGCGGATTGGCTGGTGCCGTCGGGGCATAGCCACACCACGACCTCGACCTTGTCGTACCAGTCGCCCTTGGCTTTGGTGATCTGCGCCTGAGTAAGCACCGAAGCGCCGATGAACAGGAATGAGATGAAGGTGACCAGCGTCAGCGACAGCAGCATCGACAGGTTACGGGTGAGGTTGGCCCACGTTTCGGACAGAATGAATCGTGCTCGCATATGATCCCCCTTACTCCTTCGCGCCCTCAGCGGGTTGATCGTCGGATGTTTGGTCTGCGGCGGACTGCTCGCCGACAGGCGGTACGGGCGGTTCCGGCGGGGCCGGCGGCTCGGGCGGTTCCGGCGGGGCCGGCGGCTCGGCGGCGGATGACACGGACGTATCGGCAACCGCGGCGGTCTCGCCGGACTCGTCATTGAACGGGTCGAACGCCTGGGTGCTTTCCAGGGCGGCGGCCTGCTCGTCCAACGGGATGCCCTTGCCCCAGGTCAGCGTGTCTTCCAGCGGCGCGAACGTCTCGCCATAGCGGCCGGTGCGGCCGGAATGCACGGAGTTGGCCAGACGGGCGATGCCTTCGGACGGCTCGTCACTGCCCTCGATGGCCTTGGTCGCCGCCGCCAGCACATGATGGGCGGTGTCGGACTTGGCTTCGACTTCGGCATCCGGGAAGAACAGGGCGGAATCATAGGAGCCATGAGCCTCGTCACGCACGATCTTGCCGTTGTGCAGTTCGACCACGCGCTTGCGCATCGAGTTGACGATCTCTTCGTTATGCGTGGCCATGACGATGGTGGTGCCGGTGCGGTTGATGGCGTCCAGCACTTCCATGATGCCCAGCGAAGTGGTCGGGTCGAGGTTGCCGGTGGGCTCGTCGGCCAGCAGAATCTGCGGGTGGTTCACGTAGGCGCGGGCGATGGCCACACGCTGCTGCTCGCCACCGGAGAGCTCATGCGGGTAGTTCTTTTCCTTGCCGGTGAGCCCCACGGTATCCAGCACCTTGGGCACCAACGATTTGATGGTGGACCGCCGTGTGCCGATCACCTCAAGGGCGAACGCCACGTTCTCCCACACGGTTTTGTTATTGAGCAGCTTGTAATCCTGGAACACGAAGCCCAGCGAACGGCGGTACTGCGGCACTTGACGGTTGGTGATGCGCCGCAGATCGTTGCCGGCCACGCGAATCTCGCCGTTGGTGGCCTCTTCCTCGCGCAACAGCAGGCTCAAGAGCGTGGTCTTGCCGGAGCCGGACGCACCCACAAGGAACACGAAATCACCGCGTTCGATATCGAGGTTGATGTCGTCAAGCGCCGGTCGAGTGCCTTTGGGATAGATCTTGGACACATTGTCCAGTGAGATCAGTGCCATAATGCTGTTTACTCCTCGGTTTCGGCGGCGCGGCGCTGTTCATGGCGCCAGCGGATGCCGGCCTCGATGAACGCGTTGATGTCGCCGTCGAACACGGCCTGAGTCTGGCTGGTTTCGTAGCCGGTGCGCAGGTCCTTGACCATCTGGTAGGGGTGCAGCACGTAGGAGCGCATCTGATCGCCCCAGCTGGCCTTGATGTCGCCGGCGAGCTCCTTCTTCTTCTTGGCCTCCTCCTCGTGGCGCAGCACGAGCAGTCGGGACTGGAGCACGGCCATGGCGGAGGCACGGTTCTGAATCTGCGAACGCTCATCCTGCATGGTCACCACGATGCCGGTGGGAAGGTGGGTGATGCGCACGGCCGAGTACGTGGTGTTCACGCCCTGGCCGCCGGGGCCGGAGGAACAGTAGGTGTCCACGCGGATGTCCGTATCCGGAATGTCGATATGGTCGGTGGCCTCGACCAGCGGCACCACTTCCACGGCGGCGAAGCTGGTCTGGCGGCGGCCCTGGTTGTCGAACGGGGAGATACGTACCAGACGGTGGGTGCCGCCTTCCACGGACAGTCGGCCGTAAGCGTAGGGGGCGTCCACCTGGAAGGTGGCGGACTTGATGCCCGCCTCTTCGGCGTAGGAGGTGTCCATGACCTTGGCCTTGAAGCCGTTACGCTCGCAGTAGCGCAGGTACATGCGCAGCAGCATCTGCGCGAAGTCGGCCGCGTCGACGCCGCCGGCACCGGAGCGGATGGTCACCACGGCGGAACGTTCGTCATATTCGCCGTCAAGCAGGGTCTGAATCTCCATCTGGTCGAGATCCTTCTGGATCTCGCCGATTTCGCTTTGCGCCTCGTCCAGAGAGTCCTGATCGCCCTCCTCGTGGCCGAGTTCGACGAGCGTTTCCACATCGTCGATGCGCTGGGAGGCGGAGTTCAGACGCTTCAGCTGCGATTCCGCGGCGGACAGCCGGCTGGTGATCTTCTGGGCGTTTTCCGGGTCATCCCACAGGCCCGGGGCCGCGGCCTGCGTTTCGAGATCCTTGATATCGGCCTTGAGTCGGTCGACGTCCAGCGCCTTGGCGATGGATTCGTATTTGGCGCGGGCTTCGCCGATCGCCTGGGTAAAGTCAAATTCTGCCATCGTGGTTTACCTTACTGTTGATTCTTTGAGATTCCTTGGGAAGTCACGTCCTTGTTGACAGCCTTCGCACATTCCTCTGGCGTTGGCGGGCATTGCCGCGCCACACGCGCATCCGCCTGCAATCCATGCTGTCAGAAGGTTCCGGGCCTGCCTTGCCGATAACCGGCCGGGCGACCTCACGAATCCCTCGCATCAGACGTGTTCAACTGCGGGCACGAATATGCGAAGGCAACGTCAAAGCCCCGCGTAAATCGCCGGGATGACCAGGGAGCCGAGCATGGCCACAGCTATGACCACGCACACCACACGCACGATGGTGCGGCGGCGGTTCTCACGCTGCTGTCGGCTGTCCTGATAGTTACTCACGAGACCAATAGTGTACTCACCGCTTACGACCGCAGGACTTGCCGCCGACGCCCGCCCTGCCGGTGGACCCCCACGGCCCTTTCCCTTGCGCTTTCAGCGCCGCCAGATGGTGTTTCATGGCCACCAGCATGATGTGCGAATCCTCAAGGCCCAGGTGGCGTTCGTTGTGGGCGGAATCAAGCGCGCCCTGACGTTTGGCGTAGGTGTCGAGCGTGTTGTCTCCGTAAGGATGCTCGTTGGTGGGTACCGCGCCGGGGTCCCACTGCCGGCTCATCGGCAGGGTATCGATGATGGTGATGCGCCCGGCGCGGTAGCTTTCCGCGTATCCGGCGACGTTCAGCATGAACCAGCTATGTTCGAAGGTGGCGTTATGCGCCACGTACGGCTGCTGGGTAAGCCGCGCGAGCAGGCCGGCCTGGGCTTGGGGCCATTCGTCGAAGAGTCGGTACCCGGCCTCGCTGCTGCGGCCGCGTACATCGATGCCGGTGAGTTTGGCGATGAGGGCGTTGCCGAGCGCCGCGTTTTCCGGCGGCACGCCAAAAGCGAGGCGGGACTGGCCGTAGGCGTCGCCGGCGGCGTAATAGCCCTGCTCATAGGCGTATGTCTCGGGTTCGCCGGCCGGGCGCGGACTGGCCATGTTCATGAACTCGAAGCCGACGTCGATGATGTAGTCACGTGCCGGATCGATGCCGGTGGTTTCGATGTCGATGCCCATCACCGCATCCACGTCGCGGCCGGGCAGGTAGGCGTCGCGCCAGTCGGGCTTGGGATGGTGTCCGGTAGCGTTGCCAGACGCGGCGGCACCACCCGGCAGAGCGGCACCACCCGGCGAAGTCGCGCCGGAGAGATTGGCGCGGGCCATCGCCGCATCGCCCGCCCGCTTCTGGAAGCGCTGGGCCTTACGCCGTTCGGCGCGTGCGTCAAGAATCGCTGCCGTACGATCTTGGACATCGTCCAAGGCGACTGTTGTGGGGAACTTGACATCGCTGTTTTCGGCGGCAGTGTTTCCGGCAGATGTGCCACCGGCTTCGCCGCTCAGATCCAGCATGCCTTGGTCATCGTTCGACGGGCCGCTGCCGGAGTACGGCTTGAGCACGGCAATGGTGGCCCTCCCCCGCCGTTCGCGACTGACCGCCCATAGGTGTTGCTGTTCGCCCAGATGCAACAGCGTGTTGATGTTGTCGTTGAGCCGACGATTGGCGTAGGCGAGCGCGCGAGGCAGACGATAGGAGCCGATGAACCGGTCGAAATCGGTCATGAATGCGCTGTTGCATTGGGCGATGATCGATTCCAGACGCTCGCGTGTGGCGTAGTCGGCCTTCAATGCGTCGTGGATGGACTGTGGGGTGGATTCCGGTATTGTGCCGACGCCATGCGCCAGGTCCAGAGAACGCACCCAGTCCCAGTCGATGGTGGTGCCATCGGCGTCCTTGGGCATGGACGCCGCCCATTGGGGAATGTCTCCCTTGGCGGCGTCGAACCATGCACGGTCGGTCATAGTGCGAAACCGAGCTCTTCAGCGGCCTCGGTGGGCACCGGGTCTTCGCACCAGTAGTCCTCGAGGTTCTCGTTGGTGGTCAGCGAACGGATTTCGGCGCGATCGATATACAACTCGCCGCTCAAATGATCGGTTTCGTGCTGGAAGATGCGTGCGGGCCAGCCGTGCAGCGGCTCGCTGTGGTGTTTGCCGTCTTCATCATCCCATTCGGCGGTGATGTCGAGCCAACGCTTGCGCACAGCTTGGTATCCGTCGAAGCTCAGGCAGCCCTCGTAGAACGAGGCGGTTTTGTCGCTGGTGGGTTTGTAGCTCGGGTTGATGATCACGTGGAAGGGGAATTCCGCGATTTCGCGCGGATCATCCTCGTCGTCGCGCACGTGGTCTTCGACCACGGCGAGCGCGAGCCCCAAGCCGATCTGGGTGGCGGCGAGCCCCACGCCGGGTGCCTCCAGCATGGTGGTGTGCATCGTATCGATGAGTTTGGCGAGCGTACGCTTGGAAAGCTGGCCATGGTAGGCCACTGTCCGTTGGCGCAACACCGGTTCGCCGGCCTGCACGATGGGCAGGAGCTTCTCCTTGCCGCCGGTTTTGATGAGTTGTTCGACATCACGGTTGAGTTCGAGGTCGACTTTGGCGTTCTTTCCAAACATTGTTTTTTCCTTAGGGAAGGGTGCTACAGCGCGAGTTCTTCGGCGACGATCTTGGCGAGGCGGGTGCAGACTTCGTCGGCGTAGGCTTGGGTGGCGGCCTCGGCCATCACGCGCACGAGCGGTTCGGTGCCGGAGGGGCGCAGCAGCACACGGCCGGTGTCTCCCAGCAGTTCCTCCTCACGGGCCACGGCATCCTGGATGCGCTTGTTGGTGGAGGCGGCCTTCTTGTCCACGTTCGGCACGTTGATGAGGGTCTGCGGCAGCTGCGGGAAGTCGGCGGCGAGCTCCTTCAGGCTCTTGCCGGACTTGACGACCTCGTTGCACAGGGTCAGTGCGGTCAGGGTGCCGTCGCCGGTGGTGGCGAATTCGCGGTTGATCACGTGGCCGGACTGCTCGCCGCCGAGCGAGTAATCGCCCTTGAGCATTTCCTCAAGCACGTAACGATCGCCCACGGCGGTTTCCACGGTCTTGATGCCCATATCTTTCAGGGCGAGCTTCAGACCGAGGTTGCTCATCACGGTGACCACGAGGGTGTCGTGGTTGAGCTTGCCTTCGCGCTGCTTGGCGCGGGCCAGAATGCCCATGATCTGGTCGCCGTTGATCATGTTGCCGTCTTCGTCCACGGCGAGACAACGGTCGGCGTCGCCGTCGAAGGCCACGCCCATCACGGCATCGGTGGCCTTGACCATGGCCTGCAGCTGCTCGGGGTGGGTGGAACCGGCGTTCTTGTTGATGTTGTAGCCGTCCGGCGAGGCGTTGATCACGATTACATCCGCACCGGCACGGCGCAGGGCTTCGGGAGCCACCACGGAAGTGGCGCCGTTGGCGCAGTCGGCCACGATCTTCAGTCCCTTGAGCGGCTTGGGCTGGGTTTTGTCATCGTTCAGCGGAGCGATGGTGGCCACCAGATGATCGATGTACAGGTTGGTGGCAGTGGTCTGGTCGTGGCTCACGCGGCCCACGCCGGCACCGGTCGGGCGGTCCCAGTCCTGGCCGAGCACGGCCTCGATGTCGTCTTCCTTCTGGTCGGGCAGCTTGAAGCCGCCGCGTGCGAAGAACTTGATGCCGTTGTCGGGCATCGGGTTGTGGGAGGCGGAGATCACGGCACCCATCTCAACGTTGAGCACGCTGGTCAGGAACGCGATGCCCGGGGTCGGGATGATGCCTGCGTCGATCACGTCCAATCCGCCGGCGGCCATGCCCGCAGACAGGGCGGAAGCCAGAAAAGCGCCGGACACACGGGTGTCACGACCCACGAGCGCGCGGCGGCGCCCCTCAGGCTGATCGTCTTGGGTGCCGGCGTCGCCGAGCACACGCACGGCGGCATCGCCCAAATCCAACGCCAGACGTGCGGTCAAATCCCTATTGGCCAGTCCTCGAACACCATCGGTTCCAAACATCTTCGGCATATGAAGTTCCACTCCTTGTATCGCGTTACCCGCACCATCGTAGTCGTTGTGCTCCACCCTAGGACCCGACTCGGCAAAAAACCGCCACGGAATCTGCTCCAGAACCGGAAATCAGCATTCAACAGCCGCAATGGCATCACCCACAAACCCGCATATTCATCTTGTTCGGCGGATGAATGATGAGATACATTCGTTAGCGGGCATGCCGGGCGGACCGATGCACTCCGGCACGGGAACGAAGCCATCGCACTAGTAAGAACGGGCCGGCAAACGCGCCTGTAAACAATACAGCGGCAAATACGACGAACGGAACTACCCAGCGTACATCGATAACCGGCAAAGCAACACCAAACAGAACGACGGCGAGGAACACGCTGAGCCATGCGATGAACATGCCCAACGGCATCTCCTCTACCGGGGTGGTCTCGGCCATGAATGCAACGATCTATTACTCCGATGTTGTGGTCAGTATGTGCGGCAGTTGCTCGTCGCGGTTGAGGAAAGAACGCGTTTGGCAGCGAAGTAGCGTATGCCGACCTTCCTCAGTGCGGGCGTATACCATGGTGCAATGCGTCAGGCAGCGGTCCAACTGCCGGCTCAGTATCTCGGCGTCCTGCTGGCGGCGGGCAAATACGGACGGGCAGGGGAAGCTCACGCAGTAAGCGCGCACGCCCCATTCCTTACCGATGATGACATATCGCGGATTGTTGATGGGCGCGAGTAGCTCCTTCATAACGCCGGCGAACAGCACCTGCTCGCGCCGCGAACCGCCAATCAGCATGACACGCAATGCCGTGAATCTGCGACGTGTCTGGCGGATCGAGGAAGTCGTTCACCGCTTCGCCTGCCGCGCTGGTTTCTAGGCGCTCAGGTTCCGCAGTCGCCAAATGCCAGACATTGGCCACCTTATCGGGGTCTGCGACCACGCTGCGGTTGACGGCCATGCTGTCTGCTTCACTGCATCAGTGTCAGGCACGCATCAATCGGTTTTGAGCCCCAGATCGATGGTAAGAATGATGCCGGCGATTACGGCGGCGGCGCGCATGATGTTTGCGGGAATCTTGCGGGTGATGGACGGGGCGATGTACCCGCCGATGAAGCATCCGATGCACAGCATGATGGCGGCCGGCCAATCGACCGCGCCTTGGATGATGAATACCACTGAGGCGCTGATGTTCGCGCCTGTGCCGATCAGGGTTTTCAATGCATTGATCTTGTGGAATGGGCCGATTTTGGCGGCATCAAGCACGGCGAGAGCCAAGGTACCGGCGCCCGCGCCGAAGTAGCCGGAGTAGATGGCGACCGCCGCTACGCCCAGCCATACCCACCAGGAATCCTGACTCATGGGCTGCACGAGTTGTTCCGGCGGGCGGTGAGGTGCGGTAGGGGTGGTTGCGCGCTTGGCGGCTTCAGTGGCTTCAGTGGCTTCAGTGGCTTCGATGTGCTTGAGTTGCGCGGTGGCATCCGCGGCGGCTTGCTTGGCCTGCATGCGGCCGCGCGGATTGATGGCGATGATCAGCGAGCTCAGCAAAATCAGCACTGGTGCGGCGAATTCAAAGACACTCGGGTCGAGTTTGAGCAACAGAAACGCACCGGCCACCCCGCCGAACGCGCCAATGACCACATACGTAATGGAGCGTACCGCTTGGCCTTTGAGTTCTTTGCGCGCACCCATCACGCCACCGATGCCCGTGCCGACCACGCCAACGGTGTTAGAAGCGTTTGCCAATACAGGCGGAATGCCGAACGCGAGCAGGGCCGGGTATGAGACCAGTGACGATGCGCCTACCGCATAGCCCACGAATCCTGCGCCGATTCCGGCCAACAGAATCAGTAGTAATGAAGTTATGGAAAAGCCCGCAATCATTCCCCGTATCCTTCCGCTCGTCGACGGGACTGTCTCTCGAAGTGTGTAACTGGCCTTAACTGGCCGGTCGTGTGGCCGGTCGGAAAGGCTGGTGGACGATGTCTGCTGGGACAAGGGGAAACATGGCACCGACGAAGAAGCCGGACGCGGAAAAACGCAACGCCGAGCGGGAGGCGGCGCTCACATTCGTGCGCATGGCCAAGGAAAAAGGACTGGACCTGACAGGGCCCGACGGACTGCTCAAACAGTTCACCAAAAGCGTGCTGGAGACGGCCCTGGACGAGGAGATGACCGAGCACCTGGGCCGCGCCAAGCACAAGAAATCCAAGGACGGCAGGGCCGCGAACACGCGCAACGGCACCACCGCCAAGACCGTGGTCACCGATTCGGTAGGTCCGGTCGGGATCGAGGTGCCGCGAGACCGCGATGGCTCGTTCGAGCCGGTCGTCGTCAGGAAACGGCAGCGGCGGCTGCCCGGGGTGGACGAGGTGGTGCTGTCCCTGTATGCCAGGGGCCTGACCACCGGCGAGATCAGCGCCCACTTCCAGGAGATCTACGGGGCGGACGTGTCCAGGGAGACCGTCAGTCGCATCACCGAGCGGGTCATGGCCGAGAAGGACGAATGGTGCTCGCGTCCCCTGGATCGTGTGTACGCGGCCGTGTTCATCGACGCGACCGTCGTCAAGGTGCGCGACGGGCAGGTCGCCAACCGCGCGTTCTACGTGGCCGTTGGCGTGGATCTGGAGGGCGGCCGCGACGTGCTGGGCATCTGGGCGTCGCCCGCCGCGGAGGGCGCACGCTATTGGCTGTCGGTGCTCACCGAGCTGAAGAACCGGGGCGTGGACGATGTGTTCTTCCTGATCTGCGACGGGCTCAAAGGCCTGCCCGACGCGGTGGGCGCGGTATGGCCTCTGGCCATCGTGCAGACCTGCGTGGTGCATCTGCTGCGCAACACGTTCCGCCACGCGTCGAAGAAGGACTGGGACGCCATCAAACGCGATGTCAAACCCATCTACACCGCGCCGAGCGCCGCCGCCGCGGCGGCGGCCCGCGACGCGATGCTGGACAAGTGGGAGGCGGGATATCCCGCGATCCGCAGGCTGTGGATGGACGCGTGGGAACGGTTCATACCGTTCCTGGACTATGACGTGGAGATCCGGCGCGTGATCTGCACGACCAACGCCATCGAATCGCTCAACGCGAGATTCAAGCGCTCCATCCGCGCCCGCGGCCACTTCCCCGACGAGCAGGCCGCGCTCAAGTGCATGTACCTGACCGTCCGCTCGCTGGACCCCACCGGCAAGGGACGGATACGATGGAGCGCGCGCTGGAAGCCCGCGCTCAACGCCTTTGCCATCACCTTCGCCGACCGCTGGCCAAGCGAGGGAACACAACAATGAAAACGCCAGTTACACACTTAACGAGACAGGCCCGTTCGCGCCCGCAAGCGCAACATCGTGTCAAGTAATCGCATGATAGCAGGTTTTGTCCGGCTGCGACCGTGGCCACGATGAGCGGCATGGGACATGATGACATGACCGGGGCTGCGGCGCGGTCGATCCGTATCGCCCGTATTGGACAATGATCCGTTCGCCCTGGATGCGATGTGCGCGATGATCTCGGCCGTATCCAAGGACTTCCATGTCATGTGGGGCACGGGTTCGCCCGCGGTGGCGATCGAGCATTGCCATAACCCGCATACCAGGCCGGACGTGCCGGTGTCGGATCCTAAGGAATCTGTTGGTGTCGCTGCAGCTCATTGCCATTCCCACTGAAGAGATGATTGGCGAAAACGATACTCACTACCTATTCATTAGGCTTCAGCTCGTGTTCGAGCACAAGTTTCATCTTGCTGTTATCCATCAACCATGCGTGTAGGTCTCGGTCCAGGATCATCGCCAGAGCGAAGCACGCCTGCGTCGCATTCTCCAATGCAATCCGTCGATTCTCACCCGGCAGAGGTATGCCGTTGACAAGCGGCTCATGGTGAGCGACCCGATTACGCAGGGCATGCACTGTTTTTACGATATCCAGCGCGTACTTTCTCGTCCAGCGTTCTTCCACTGCACGGGCATACTGGCGCCCATTGGAGAATGTCTTATCGAGTCCTTTGCGCCATAAATCGTTCTCATAATCTGCACGGCGCTGGTCTGGCCACTTCGTGTGGATTGTTCCGCCGTCTTCCAAGAGATTGCGCCAAAATCCGAATGTCAATGACGCTATGAGATGGCCATGCGTATGATTTTTTCGCTGGTGCGGGGTGAGATGGTTCCACGCTTCACGAATCTGGTACTGGGTTCGGTCATCGAATTGTAGCCCTGCCATATACCAGTCTTCAGTGCCATTCTGCTCCAGAGCGAGGAGGGAGAGTTGCCGGTCCATGCGGTTGCGCAGAGCGACCTCGAGGATGGCGATGTCGCCCATACAGGCGCTGGCCATGTCGTGATCCCACAGGTACAGCTCTAGCGCTGGGCATGAA
>ENA-UEQK01001631-UEQK01001631.1-human-gut-metagenome-genome-assembly--contig:-NODE-1631-length-13420-cov-5.749457_pt1 | contig 13420 bp, 13 predicted proteins | sample MGYA00242939_ERZ507942 | MGnify/ENA primary metagenome ERZ507942 (study PRJEB26167, sample SAMN06115485) | human gut metagenome | host: Homo sapiens | place: China:Chongqing | collected 2015-03-30... | reverse complement strand
ATTAAAATTGTTGGCAATCTGCATCACGACCTCAGCAGCCGTTTTGTTCTCATATACCATTGTGTCTTTGTTTTTCAGATACCGGATCTGGTCATAGGCAGTTACTTTTACAATATTGCTCCTGTCGCGCTTGATTTTGAAAATAAAACCATAAAACACACCTGTTTCTCCATCCTTAAAGCGCACCGGGTTTCCTTCCGCAATCGAAATCCCGGTATCCACAAAACTAAATTCTATGGAACCGGGACTGATCTGCCGCTCTGTGGTCACTTTTACTTCTTCCTGTACCGGAGGCAGGTAAACTGTGCTGCCGTTTTGAATTAATAACTCGTACATTTTTCCTCCTGTGTCTTATGCCGCCGGGATCGTAAGCACCTGCCCCGGATATATCAGATTCGGATTCCCACCGATCACTGATTTATTGGCATTGTAGATCACACTCCACTTTCCACCATCGCCGTAAAACTGCTTCGCAATCTTCCAGAGACAGTCCCCGGAAACTACAGTATAGCTTCCCCCGGTTGGTGCGTTGCCAGCTGCTCTGGTCTGCTGCATTGCCGCCTGTGGTTTTGGAAGTGATATATCCACGGTACAGGTCTTTGTGGTAAATTCACGGTACTGTTTCAGTTTAATCTTGACAGTCGTATCAAATCCCTCTCCGGCATCATCCACAATGGAATAATCCTCAAGTGAAACTGTCATGTTGGTATGAAATAACTTCTTGTTGTTTGGAAATGCTCTTGTCATGATATACTGAAAACTTTTCTTCTGTAACTTTAATTCTTCCAGCTTATCCAGATAAAACCTTGCATTCCGGAAAGTCTCTGGATATAGGGCAAACGGATATTCTGTATTTGGAAGCAGAAGATCAAATTCCACATCTGACAACCCTGCGGCTTTCAAAATATTTGCTTCGCCCTCATTAATCAGAGTTACCGTTTCGTTCTGATTATTAATTTTTACTGTTACTTTGGACGGAGCTACCGGAAACAGCACTCCATCCAGATATAATTTATATGCCATTTCCTACGCTCCCTCCCGGACGATTTCTAATGCCTCTAACACTTTCGTTGTCATTCCATCCACGATACCATCCAGATCTGCATTACTGCTCACGTTGTTATTGTTCGTCATATCCAGCTTAATCTCCGCAGTCGTAAAACGGTTGATTGCCTCCTGCTCTGCAATGTCTCTAAGATATTTCAGATCCTCGTCCGTGATATCCACAGAATCTTTGATTGCACTGGTATCATCTGCAATACTGTCAAGGTTGCCACCTGCACCGGAATTTGCGATTGCATCACTGAAACCAGATATATAATCATCAGGATTCGGAATATCTGTTTTACCGAAGATATCCGACAGGCTGAAATTTGATATTTTATCATCAATTCCCTGTCCGAAATTATATCCTGAGTTCCATGCGTCCCCATAATTGAACCGGTTGAACTGATAATCTGACATGTCTACCGTCTTTAAAATTTCTGATCCACCATTTTCACTTATCACGGCATCCACCTTTGCCTGTACTTTGCCTTGAAATCCCGCAACTGCATCTGCGAGATTGCTTCCAAATACCGTATCAAGCATTCTGGCAGCCGATTCAACCACTTCCACTATAAAATTAAACAGGCTTAAGATTAGAGCTTCGATTGTGGCAACAGGATTATTAAAAACAGTGGTAAGCGCATTTACAAAATTTGCTATAAAATTCCACAAAGTCACGCCAATTCCGATGATTGTATTTGCAACTCCGATAAACAGATTTCCTATAAAAGCAGCTGCCGTTAACAGTGCTCCTGTTATGACACCTATGCCACTATTCGCAATCCCTGTTGTTTTCGCAATCCAATTACACAGTGCAATTAATGCTGCAACTAATGCTATAACAATAAGTACAATTCTCATCACAGGGCTTGCCCCCATAACTGCATTTTGAATTTTCTGTGCTGTCGTCATAATGTTTGTTGCGGTTGCACACAATATCTGCCATCCATACCATACAGCTAATGCCGCCGCAATCCCATACACGATTGGACTAATAACTGACCAGTTATCAGAAATGAAGGTGCCAACCTGACTGGCAAAATCAAAAATATTCAGCACAATATTCGCCAATACCGCCATTGCATCTATTGCATTATCGGAAAATGTTTCAAAAACATCACTGCCAGTAGCACTGTTTATTCTCTGTAAAACAGTTTGAAAAGCCATCATGGCAGCGTTCTGCATTTTTGTCCATGCCTGTCCCCAGGTCATTGGCATTTCATCAAACTTACCATTGATATCATCCGCGGCTGCAAAAATCGCCGCTTTTACAACATCGGCAGAAAGCTCTCCATCTGCCGCCATTTCTCTGATCTGTCCTATCGGAACATCGAGATAATCCGCAATGTTCTGAATCAGGTTCGGCGCCTGTTCGAAGATACTATTCAATTCATCACCACGAAGTACACCGGAACCAAGTGCCTGTGATAACTGCAATTCTGCATTTGCAGCTTCCTGTGTGCTTGCTCCTGCAATCGTCATCTGCTTTTGAACCAGATCTGCAAAAGCCACTACTTCCTCTGAACTGCCAAACGCATCCCTCGCATTATTGCCGAATCTTGCAACAACCGATGCCATGCTATCTAGCGATCCACGCGCATCCTGTGCCGCAGCATATACCATATTGACAAGTTCTGACGTCTCATTTGCAGTTCCGTTTATCTCATTAAAGGAATTATTCATCAGATCCAGTCTTGAGGTTTCCTGCGTCAATTCATCGGACATGTTGAGAATTTTTCCCACGCTTTGGATACCCACATATGCACCAACCGCGCGTTTAATTGTTCCCATCAACCCCTCTGCGCCGGATGCCCCCTCCTGGATCTCCTGATTGAATCTTCCCTGCTCATCCGTATTATCCCGGATATACCGCTCTGTATTGCCTACTGTCTGCGATAACTGGAGATATGCCGCATTTGCACCGGACACATTCATGTTCTGCATGGCGGTATTAAGATTATTCTGTTCCTGAATCGCCCGGTCTAATTGCGATCTCAACTGCTCTAACTGGGAGTTTGCCGTATCTGTTCCCATATTGACCGGATTGCTTTCGATCTGCTGTATCCGTTCCCGGATCGAATCGATTCTGACAGCCATGGAATTAAGATCCTGGAATGACTCCGGCGGAAAGATCGTTGTACTGTATGCCTGCCTTGCAATATCGTTCTGCGTGCTGCTCAACTGTTCTAACATGCTATTGGTACTCTGTACTTCCTGCTCGAACCGATCTATCCCGGTTCCTGTAAACACATCCAGATTGTTCGTTTCCCACTGCACTGGCATCTCGGCCGGTTGAGAACTTCCCGCAAGCGGATCTATGACAGGAGCCGGCTGCTGTGCCACACCGTTCAACGCAATTAAGGATGCTGTTGCTTCATCGATCGCCTCTCGCGCTCCCTCTAAGCTGCTCGTATCAATATCCATCGACATTGCCTGCTGCATATCATACATCTGTGCTGTTGCAAGGTTGACTGCATCCATAATGCTATATAAAACGCTGGTAAACTGGTCATTAAGCTCTATCGCTGTCTGAATAGCTGCCATACATCACGCCTCCTTCCTAATGAATCTTGCTCTTTAATTCCCGCTCTTTTTTCTTATCATTCTCGATCTTGATTTTTATTGCGGCGATCACAAATGCTTTTTCCTGTTCATCCATATTTAAAAATACAGATGGCAGGATATGTAATTTTAGAAGGGCATAGTAAGCAAAGTTTGCTTCACCATCCCCTCCTTCAATCAGTTTTTTGCTTCATCCACCTTGACATCAAAACTGTCTGTAAATCCCTGGAACTTCTGCATCCACACTTCAAACATCTGAAATTCACCAGCGCCATCCACCATTGCATATAATAAATCTTCCGGTGTTTTCACACCGTAGGAATCCTGTAATTCTTCATCGTACAGATCAGGATACACGGTTGCTGCTGCCATCATCTTTGACAGGTATTTTTCTGTATTCAGCCTTGGGCGGTACATGTTTGGCTTGCCGGTCACCGGGACCTCTACAGTACATGCATTGCGCAGTTCCTCATTCTCGCGTGATGTGATCTGGCGAAATTCCCAAAGAAGCGGCTTCCCGTCTGTATCTGTAAGGCTCGCTGTTGGAGCATACTTCTGATTTGCTTTTACCTTTTTGTTTGCTTTCATAAATCTGCTGAACTCTGACATATCTTTCTCTCCTTTTTATTTAAAAATCCCCTCCCGCTGATGCAGGAAGGGAACATCATTAATTTGTTTTAAAACCATCTAACTCTTTGAACTTCTCCGGCAGATCCCAGCTCTCAAATGTTCCTGAGATATCTTCATCCAGAATCTCCTCACCTGCCTGGAACTTCGCAAGAATAAATGAATCGCAGAGGCATCCTCTGTGGATCACCGTCTGCCTGCCTGCATTGCTTGACGGATCCTCGTTGCTTACCTGGATCTCGAAATAAGGCAGGTTTCCTGTTTTCTGATACTGGTTTGCCATTGTGCGGAGCACTGACTGATTGTAATGTGCCGTGCCTTTCCAGGTACCCTTGCCGCCGGCAGGTTTATGCCCCATGCCGACTTTACCTAAAATCTTGACATCGCTGATCGTAACATCCCATTTACTTTCAAACTCTGTCAGATTCATAAAATTGTACCGTCTCTTATCGATCGTAATAAAACACTCCGCAAGGCTTCCATAGACGGCATCTCCTGCATCCATAATAGCTGTATTTCCCATCTTTCTTCTCTCCTTCCTACGCTACCGTAACAGTCATATAGAGCTTACTCATCGCATTAACAACTGTCACCTGATCTGTGATCACTACCGACTTTTTCGATTCTCCCTGTGCGATCGTAATATCATCTTCGCTGAAGTTCTCGATCGCCCTGATTTTTTCAAGTTCCCTATGATGTGCCACGATGTCAGACCAGAGAGACGTTCTTCCTGCCGCATCATTCGATATGGTACCGAGATATTTCGTACTGAATAATACGGCGATATCATTACCGATCTGATCGATCACGCGGACTGTCTGATTGTCTTTGAAAAGTTCTCCCTGCGTATCTGTCACGCTTACCATGGAGTTGATGTCATCCAGAACGCGGATATCTGAATTTACCCTGTGCAAGACAAATTCTCCATTTTTGATAGACTCTCTTAACTGATTCTGTGTATACGATGCATCTACCGTAAAAGAACCGTCGTAAACTTTATTCTGGCAGGATTTATTTACAGCACATCCGCATTCTGCACCAGTAACCCAGTATACAAGACTTGCTTCACTCCATCCCGCATCTGTGGTCTTATTTTTTACATTGATAACACCCATGTGATCTGCGGAAATATTGTAGAGTACCACCTGAAATTTAATTCCAAGTTCATCGCGCAGCCGTTTGTTAAATGCAACGTATAACTTTTTCGTTGTCTCATCCGTTACCGCAACACCCATGGTGTTATAAGAATAAGATTCAATCAGATCCAAATATGTCTGATGTGCTGTTCCGTCTACAGTTCCATTTGTTCCACCTGTCAGTGGTGCGGCTGCCGTATCTTCCAACTCGATTTCCTCTTTAAATGAAACATAATCATTCGCCACAAGCTCTTTTGCAGTTTTTACCGTCTGCGTATCTACTTTGGCTGTGCCAAGGTAAGTGATAACGTCAAACTTATCTGCGTCGTCTGCATTTTTCTGTACAGCGATCCGGATATCATTGCCACGGGTTCCGCTGTACAATGCGGTTGCTATGGTATTTGCAGCCTTTACACCGCCACCATTTAAACGGTATGCATAGAGTGTCTGTGCCCCAAGGAACAGATCATTCAGTCCTTTCATTTTCGGATCGTCAAATGCATAACCAAAAATCTTCATGCTGTTTTTCTGGAAATCCTCGTTTGTCACCTCAAAGACTTTCCCTTCCACGCCCCAGTCAAGTTCTAAAGGCATTGTCGCAACGCCTCTGTCTGACAGGTTCGTGTTTGCAGATGCCGCCGATACAAAATTGATATAAGTTCCCGGCAGCACCTTGTTCTGTGCGGTAAATGTTCCTCCACCTAAAGCCATTTATTTCACCTTTCCTTTCATGTATTTTTCTAATAACGTGTCCGCTTCTGCTTTTGTGTACTTTTTGTTTTCATCAAGCAATGCGTCCATTATATCTTTCCTGGCACTGTACTTTGCACAGGCAAGAAGCTGTTCTTTTGTAAATTTCTGTGCCGCTTTTCCTTGCGGCTTTTCTAATACCTTCCCGCTCGCATTTGCCATTTTATTATTCTCCCTTCATTTCTGACTGAATTTTAATCTGTCCCATCACCTCAGAACGTACCGGTTTTTTCAAGATTACCCGGTTATAATTCACAAAAAAATTCAATACACCGTCCACCAGATCATGGTTCTTATTCGTTCCACGTATTGCTCTGTCCGCATCTAACGGGGTAACATACTCTAAAGCAAACATCATACGCTCTGCCACATCGTTGCACTCTGCGTATGGATTCAGTTTAGATTCAGGAAAGTACTGGATACAGAATGCATTATTTTGCAGATACCGCTGCCCGCATAGCGGGCTTATGCTCTGGTCAATCAACTGTATAAAAAAACAGGGCTCTTTCAAGTCCTGCTTTATCTCATCCTTATGGATCTTATAACCATCCTCAAACTCGCTGTCTAAGGCAATGCTGATCGCATCTATAATTTCATTTATCATTTCATGATATCTCCAAGATATTTTCTGATTTTTCGTTCAAGGATCTGCGGTGCCATGTTCTGTAACTCCTGTTCGGATATCTTCATCATAAAATGTCCTTTGACCCAGCCTTTGTGGTTTACGGTCCTGTGGCCATATTCAACATAACTGGCATATTCGACCGGATTTACGATCTCAATCACATAGGTGCCCCCGAAATGATTTACCGTAAGACCGTCTGCGTATCCCTGTGCTGATGCCCGTTGTCCCGCTGTCCATCCCCGGCGAAGAGTTCCGCCTTGTTTACCTTTCACTTTTTTCCCTTTATGTGAAAAACCTGTCTCACAGGTATAAGACTGCCCGGAATAATCCCCGACGGGTGTTCTTTTTACGACTAACCGCAAGAGTCTTGCTGCCAGTTCCTTCGCACATGCCTCCACAAACGCATTCGGATCCTGCAGCTTTTCCATTTCTCTCTGCAGCTCCGTAAGTCCCCGGATATTAAAACTTCCCATTCCTGCCATCATGCATACCTCTCTGACAGTGTAAGCACAATCTCCTGATGCGTCGGATAAACCGCAGGTACACCACTGCATTCATATGCACGTGTGATGCCTGCCTGCGTGACTGTGATCTTGCTTCCAGACTTGATCTGTGTATCCGGGGACAGAAACAGTTTTGTGACCTGTGCCGTCTTTGCGGCAGCTTCCGTCTGGTCTACTGCACTGACATTCGAATATGACAGGCGGCATGGCTCATCCTCTAACACAACCACTTCCTTTTCTGATGTGATCTTTGTTCTCGGATCCTTGATCGGCTGAAATTCTGTTACAGTGCATGTTCCATCGTATGTCTCTTTCTGTGCTTTCCTTGCCATTGCCTGCATCTGTTTGATTACATCTGAGATCATCTCCACGCCACCTTTCTGTATCGTTTCAACGAGGATTCATAATTTTTCAGCACTGTGCTCTTAAAATTGTCATCCACATACTGGCGGAATGAGGTAGAAGTGTCCCCCTCAGAGATAGAGGAAACCGCGCCGACTGCTGCCAACTCACTTCCAATATTCTCATTCCGGTACAGATCCATTGCCATGCGGTAGCCGGTGTTTATCAATCCATCCGGCATTTCTTCCACATGGCAGTAGTTTTTTATGGTCTCCTCCACATCTGCAATGACAAATTCAAGCACCGCATCCTTAGAATCATCCTCAATCCCAAGAAGTGCCTTTAATTTTGCCAGATCCATAGGCTACCCGATCTTATGCTTAATTGCAACGATACGAAGCTGTTTCGGTTCGTATACCGGATTCCAGTTCTCTGCCATTGCAAGTTCTGCTCTCGTCGGAGTCTCCACATGCTCACGTTTTGCTCCGGTGTACGCGATTCCTCTCGGATGCAGGATAAACGCTTTACGGTTGATCAGATAATCTACACCGCCGCCAGTCTGTTTGTCGCGGTCCACCTCAGTAGCAACATGACCGACTGGAGAACCATTGCCGTAAGCAACTGCTCCATTACCAAAAAGGTATGTTGTGTATACATCATCAGCAACCGGGCATCCATCATCTACGGTCACACGTCTGCCCTGATAGGTGTCAAACTCAACATCTGTAGAATCACGCTCTGTCTCGATCAGGTTCAGCTTTTTCAGATAAGATTTTGTAGCAGAGTGCATTGCCACACCGGTAAGCTGCGACTGTGCATCTCCAAGCATCTGACATGCATCGATAAATGCAGATGCACTGATCTGCTTTGCAGCCTCTGCTTTTCCTGTAGTCAGATCAAGAATATGATCTGCCATCCTGGTCTCCGCTTTCGGTGTTCCGCTTGGATCTGCCGTGGTGGTTCCAAATACGCCCGCAAGAATCGCAATCAATTCCTTCTGCATATCGCGCGCCCAGTACTGTGCCACCAGATCACCGATTGCTTTCATCGGGTCTGCACCTGCTAATGCTGCAGAAAGATTTGTAGCAGCCCACATTTTCTGACGGAGAATTGTGGTGGATACATCTTTGTTAGAACCGATCTTTGCCGGTGTCATCTTTACATCCTCCAGTGTCGGTTCGGATTCTCCCTGTAAATCCTCAAAGAACGGCATATTGTGTGTCCTTGCCGCCTCGGATGCCAGTGCATCAAATTCCGGGCTGTTTACCACGATCCCGCTCTGGAAAAACGCGGACAGCTCCATTGTTCTGTTGATTACATACCGGTTAAAAAGTTCCGGTACGATCACGTCTGCAATTTTTGTAATTGCCATAAATAGTTACCTCTCTTTCTAAAGTGTTACCCCTGCGGCTGCTGCCATTGCTTTCGCCTGCTCCGGGTTGGATTTTAAAAGTTCGCCCTGTTTGGTCAGATTAAACGTCTCTTTTGCAAATGGGTTTGCAGTTCCTGCGCCACCAGTGCCGCCCTGTGGATGATACGGCGGTTTGGGCTGCTCCTGTTTGAACAGATGCGCCATTGTCTTATCTTCCTTGTACGGCTTTACGGCATCCTCTACGCCGACCGGTTTACCTTCTTTGTCGAATGTGAATTTGTCCAGCCCACCAGCTTTGTAGATCAGATAATCCGGATCAAGTACTCCCTGTTTTGTGAGGGAATCTTTTAACGCATAAGTCTTTGAAATCTGCTCATTGGCTGCCTGCTGCTCTTTTAACTTCGTCTGAAGGTCTGTGATCGTAGTCTGCAATGTTTCATTATCTGCATTGTTCTTTTTCAGATCTCCGATCGTAACATTGAGTGTCTTGATCTGACCAGAAAGATTCTCCTTTTCTGCAACAGTGGCATCATACTTGCCTTTGTCGACGTACTGACCAGATCCAAGGTCTGCAAGTTTTACCTGTTTGTCCTTATTCTCCGGTTTTCCGTTATGAGCATTGACAGCATCTGCCACCTGCTTATAGAGATCTTCGCCTAAAATGTCTTTTAAAAATTCCATATAGTTCCTTTCCTGCACCGTTTTTAAACGTGGTGTCCTCCACAGGCAGTATGCAGTTTTGATGCCATGCATAAGGGCAATTTGCCGCAGTTTAAACGTCTTAAGGCTTTCGGACAATATAAAAACAGGACTGCTGGAGGAACTTACTTAGCGTCACCTCTGCGCTGTTCGGTTCATAGATTTCCGGTTGCCCTGTTATTACTGGTTTTTATTGCTTTTTTACGGATATTGTTGTAATATATACATAAGATATCTTAATAAGAGTCATTTTGTTCCCCCTTTGCCTCTGTGTTATACAGAGTTGCCGGGAGCGAAAATGGCTCTTATTTATTTCTTTTATAGATTTTCACAATCTCCTGATTCTTTACCAAAATAATTATATCAACAAATGCCGTATTTCTTGAGCTATAAATTCCTTGTATCTGTTGCTCTATCTCATCCATGCTTAGTGCTGTTTTGTCAGCACATATAACAAAATTATTTGCTTGTTTCTTTTTCGATTTTACCATCCCATACAACGTATTTTTTCCATTTCCAAGGGGAGTTTTCAAATCAAATTTTATTCCATCTATCAGGTAATCCGGTGTCTGTATATTTTGAGGGAACATTATCCTTGGAACCATCTTTATATCTTTCCCAGTTCCTTTTGCAATAATATTTGCAATTTCTTTTTCATGTTCCGAATAATCCAACAGCACTCTCTTTCCATCAACTTTGAAAGCTTCACCATTTACAAAATATTCCTGTAAATCCTCTACTTTACCAATTTTATTATCTTTCCCTATCCAAGATGCAGTTTTATCAACTGGAATCCCAAAGAAATTCTGCTCACGTTTTTTGTCAGTATATTCTTGTATGTTTTCTGTTTTGGTCTTAAATTTTACATGTTTCCACTCCTTTTCCGCTCCATTTCGTGGTTGGAAACTGTTTGACACAAAGTCCGCATCACCATTAACAAACGATTTTTTCCACTTCTCAAACGTCGTATCTGCCGGCACATAGTAGGTCTTTCCATCCTCGCCACGGGCAGCACGTTCGCCCACACTGTCAAATTCATCATCAAAATAAGGGCATGTACAGCCACGGCAATTCGGATGAAATGGCGGTGCTGTCACACCAATCCGGAACTCTGTCATAGGAAAATGCTTACCATCCATCCCACCGCACATCTCACATGTGTGGCTGTCAAACGTCTCCACAACCTCAAACTGCTCTACATCCAGTTCTTTCATGCAGTCCTGTCGTGCCTTATTTGCAACTGCTGCCGATTCCGTCATGACTACTCTACCCGCCTGTGCCCTGGATACTTTCATCTGCTTTGCTATCTCTGCGATAGCCCGGTCCGGTGCTTCTCCGGTAATGCACATACGTGACAGGCTGTTGTGTAAATTATTGATCAGCTTTGTCTTGTTCTCCCACAGGCGGTCGGAAAAGTTTTTCCCATCCACCGCCCATGGTTTACATACGATCATCTCCACGGTTCTTGAATCCAGCCGGTTTATAGTCGTGCCAATGCCGACACCTTTTTGTATTTCATAGGCAGTATGGTAAAAATCAGAGGTATATGTATTCCTGATGTGCTGATCTATTGCATCGATGCAGTTTCCATACAACTTTTCTGCTTCCTGCTGTATTTCAAGTTTTAAGGCTTCCAGTCTGCTGATATGCACTTTCGCAGATGCATTTTCTAACTGCTGCTCCCATTCCCCGTTTTTTTTATTTTCCTGTCCATATCTGATATATTGCTCAACATTCCAATGAAATTCTTTCAGTTCTCCTGCATTAAGCAGCTTCCGCGCTTCCTGCATAGATACACCATTGTTATCTGCAAGTCTCTGATACCAGGAATTGATCTTTGCATTAATTGCCGCAAGGGATCTGTCAAACTGCTCCTGGATTTCCTGCACTTTCTGAAATGAAGTATCGTGCTGTGCCTGCTCCATCTGTTTAAAACATTCCTGCCAGTATTTACCTGTCCGTTCACCCATGCGATTACCTGCCCCGTTCCTTTATTCCATGTTTTTTGGATCATCGTTCTTTTCCTGATTATCCTTCTGCGCCGGATCATCCTTTTGTGACTGTCCAAATGCACCGGTGTAAGCATCCGCTTTCTCCTGTGCCTCTTTCTCTTCTTTTTCGATCTGCTTCAATTCCTCGTCAGCATCTTCTACCAACGGATGATTTTTCAGAATCGTCTTTTTGCTGACAATGCCAACCGAATCCCTGCATATCTGTGCCTGTTCCGTATCATTCTTGATACAGGTACGTGTCCATGTCTGGATGATCGAGCCACACTGAATACCAAGCACTTTGCAGATTGCCCGCACCAACCGCGAAAACCCAAGTCGGAACTCTGTCTCCATCAATCCTACTTTCATTTCAAGAAGTGAGTACATGAACTTCAACGCCTCGCCCGACTGATTGCCGAAGTTCTCTGGCTGCGGATCAAATCCCTGTCCCTGTTCGAAAATTGCCTTTCTTGTGGCTTCCAGCACACTGTTTCTTGCTTCAATCGGAATCTCAATGTTCAGCGTAGACACCGCACCGCCCTCATCTCCATCTACCTTAATGGTCTTGTACTTTTTTAAATCAGATAGGAATCCATTCAGATCTTCACCACCATATCCAGACAGCACAAAGATCAATTCTTGTATATCATCCAAATCATTGATAAAGCCGCTGTAGACCTTGTCATATACGTCTATCAGCGGCTTAATGTTTCGCAGATCGTCTGTATGTATATTGTTGTTGTAAAATGGGATAAATGGCACTTCCCCAAAATCATGCCGGTAACTGGCAGCCATATCCCCACTGTCCGGATACGCAAACATGTCATAGTATGTCAGCAGATCCAGTGCATCACCGGTTCTTCGCCGGAATGCCTGGCACTCTGTATCCGTCCAGTATTCATACACGGTATAATTATCGCCGGTATTCTCGTCAATGTCCGGATACACACGCATTGTCCCGATTAGTCGTCTTTTCAGGCTCCGGTTGAATACCGGGATAATCTGCGCAGATGGAACCGCCGCCCACTCAAAACCATTTTTTCCCTGCCAGTAATGTACCCAGCCGATAGAGGTATTTGCGGCGTTTATACACAATTCCATACAGTTCTTGGCGTATTCATCCCCCAGGGCTTCTGTGATCCGCTTATTGCTCGCGGTATTACCTACATCAAACAACGGCGGTGCAGTAAATGCGTATGATGCTTTCTGATTCACAATCAGCCCGTGGAAGTTCCGTGGAATTCGGTTGTCTGCATTACGCAGTGGGTTGTCCGCTTCCTCTTTCTCTTCTTTTGGCTTATCCCGGAATAAAATATCTGTCTCATTCCGGTAATACCGTTCCGCCACTGCTGCCCGCGTCACAAAAGCCGCATGACCGGGTTCGTATTTTTTTATCAGTTGTTTCATTGTTTCGATGTCCATTTAATTTCTCCTATTAACAACGACAGGCTTTTATTAGCCTGTCGTTGTTTCCTTGTCACAGTCATATGCCTGATTCTCGGCATCGTAGGTGACGTAATAGAACTCCTGTTTATTCTTTCTCAATGTACGCATATTTTTGTTGAATTTTTGTAACATTTGTAGTATTCTATGGTCGAAAGCGTGAATACTTTTAGAAAGAGGTGCATGCATTGAAACCGTTTATAGATGAGATATTAAGCAGTCAATTCATTCTACAAACTTATTCACGGGTTTCAATTTCTTTGGCTTGTCGTTTTACTTCCCCTACATTAAAGACGCTTGTAACGGCATTAAATACGGTTTTT
>ENA-UEQK01001626-UEQK01001626.1-human-gut-metagenome-genome-assembly--contig:-NODE-1626-length-13479-cov-5.266975_pt1 | contig 13479 bp, 30 predicted proteins | sample MGYA00242939_ERZ507942 | MGnify/ENA primary metagenome ERZ507942 (study PRJEB26167, sample SAMN06115485) | human gut metagenome | host: Homo sapiens | place: China:Chongqing | collected 2015-03-30... | reverse complement strand
TTTCATGATCTTACGGGCCTCGGTCTTGATACCCATCTTCGCAATCACGTCGGCGCTCGGGCCGATAAAGATCACGCCCTCCTCCTCGCAACGGCGGGCGAAGTCGGCGTTCTCCGACAAAAAGCCGTAACCCGGATGAATAGCGGCTCCTGTCTTCTTGGCGATCTCAAGGATCAAGTCCGGCTTCAAGTAAGAGGTATCCGCTTCATCTTCCGAGATGCAGTAAGCTTCCTCCGCATAACGTACATGTAATGCTCCGCGATCCACATGCGTATAGATCGCTACGGTCGGGATGTTCATCACCCGGCAGGTGCGGAATATCCGCATCGCTATCTCGCCACGATTGGCAACTAATACTTTCTTTATCATAAGGATTCGTTTTTAAAGAGGAATATTGGAATGCTTCTTCGGAGGATTGGATTGCCGTTTGTTGGCCAGCAACTCAAAACTACGGATCAAGCGGCTGCGTGTGATAGACGGCTCGATGATCTCGTCTACATAGCCTAACTCAGCGGCCCGGTACGGGTTAGCGAACTTCTCCCGGTAATCGGCTTGCAATTCCTTCCGTTTGCCTTCGGGATCTTCCGCGGTCTTCAAATCCTTACGGAACAAGATATTCACGGCACCATCCGGTCCCATGACAGCGATCTCGGCGGTTGGATAAGCGAAGTTGATATCGCCCCGGATATGCTTGGAGCTCATCACGTCGTAAGCGCCACCGTAAGCCTTTCGGGTAATGACGGTCACTTTCGGCACGGTAGCCTCGCAATACGCATACAATAACTTAGCGCCATGACGGATAATTCCCTCGTACTCTTGGTTCACGCCCGGCAAGAAACCCGGTACATCCACCAGCGTCAACAACGGTATATTAAACGCATCGCAGAAACGGACGAAACGGGCGGCCTTTACGGACGCGTTGATATCCAGCGTACCGGCCAACGCAGCAGGTTGATTCGCCACGACACCGATCGTCTTTCCATTCAAACGGATATAACCGATAATGATATTCTTGGCATATTCCTCTTGTATCTCGAAGAAGTTTTGATCATCAGCCACGGAAAGGATCAACTCTTTCATGTCGTACGGCTGGTTGGGATTGGTAGGAACCAGCAGATCCAATTGCGGATCGATGCGGTTCGGGCTATCGGTGGTAGGGACGAATGGCGGCTCTTCCATATTATTATTCGGCAAGAACGACATCAACTCACGTATCTTCAAGATACAATCCATATCGTTATCCGCCGTGCAATGAGCCACTCCGGAACGGGTGCTATGCACTTCCGAGCCTCCCAGATTCTCCATCGTAACCTCTTCTTGCGTCACGCTTTTTCAATTCTGCGATAAATGACGCTGCGGACGGATCAATGATAATCTTTACCGGCTTTATTCCATCAAGCCACTGCTCTAAATCATCTGTATACTCTGTATCTGTTTTCTGCCTTTCTTCATCACGGCCGGAATAATAATACTCACGGCAGCACACCCACCGCCCGAAACGTTCTTTACACCACAGCAGGAATACTGTGGCATTTTGTGTACCATAATCACAGGACACATAGTAATTTGTATTGACCAGATCTGACAGATTGGAAAGCACATGCCTGGCAGTGTCGAACATGTCGTAGATAATGCCCTCCGCCATCGCCCACAACCCGAGAATATACCGGCGGTAGAACACACCTGTGTACATGCTGCGGTAACGTGCCTTGATTTTCTCTGACAGGCTTAAGTTATCATCCATCGTGAAATGCAGATACAGCAGATGCTTTTCTTCCCGCTTATCAATCCATCCTGTCTTAAACCAATGATATGGGCCATCCGGGTTGCAGTTAAACCAGTACTTAGAACCCTCGACAGAACATCGTCCAGTCGCCTGATTCACAAACGATTCCGGCATCAATGCAACTTCATCAAAAAAGACCCCAGCCAGGGTAATACCCTGAATGAGATCCTGTGATCTTTCGTCCTTGCCGCCGAATATATAAAAATAATTGGTTACATCTCCTTTTGTGATGATAACCAGATTATCCGCTCTGTGATCTGCCACGGTATAACCACGGCTGCAAAGCATCATTTTCAATCCAGACAGTACATTTCTCCGGAAAGAGCCTATCGTCTTGCCGCACATGGCAAAATTTTCACCATTAAACGAGCTCATCGCCCACATGATAAACGATAACGACATACTGACTGTCTTGCCGGATCGGATTGCTCCATCAGCAATAATGCCGTCGCTGTCCTTTACCGGAGAATCCTTGCACCACCAGTTCAGCACCATGCGCTGTTTCTGTGAAAATGGCTTGAATTTGAAAATTCGTTTAATCTTCTTCATTGTCCCAATCTTCTGCCGCAGTTTCGTTCAGTGCATCCAAGAATCCATCATCTACAGTTTCCTCTCCATCATCAGTCTGGACTTTGGCTTTCAATAGTGCAATCTCAGCTTTCTGTTTCTCAGTGGCAAGATCCATGTGGTCTGAAATCCACTGCAAGGCTTTCATGCGGTCGGCAAGTTTAATCTTTGCACCGTCTTTCCCTTTGGAAACCTCTGAAATTAATGTTCCGTCTACAGCTTTACTGTCTTTTAAATTCACATAGCTGTATTGAACTTCTTCATCCGTCTCCGGATCTGTAAACGTTCCGTTTCCAAATTCTACAAAATCAGTCATATCCGCAAAGGCAATATCCATGTACTTCTGAAATATATCCGACTCACTCACAAATTCCCTGTTGAGCCGATTCTGTTTTAGCCGGAGAATTTCTTCTTTCACTCCATCATTTTCCAACAAACGATATCCTATTGATGCCGCAGTCGCATAATCAACGCCATACGCTTTCTGATATGCCTTAGTAGCGTTGAAACACCGGATGTAATGTATGCAAAAAAGCTGTTGTTTATCGGTCAATTCGGTGTTCTGTATTACCTGCTTGACTTCATCAGCTACAGCTTTTTTCGTAACGTTCTTTTTGCTTTCCGAACGTTCGCTTTTCTTTTCCGAACGCTCGCTTTGATGCTCGCCATCCCAATGGTATGTACTTTTCCATCTTCGGACTGTACCGGCTGGGACTTTTAACCGATCTGCAATCTCGACCAGCTTCATCCCATCCTTATACAGCTTCCGGGCCTTCTCTGCCTTTTCGTTCGGACTCCTTGCCACTGCTGCCACCTTCCTGCTTTTTCTTTTCTCTGTATTCCCTCATCACATGTGCAATCGCTTGTTCAGCTGTCGGATCACTATATCTTTCTTTATTCATTCTAATCTCCCCATCCATACGGAGGTCGCGGCTCCCCTGGGTTTCATGGAGCCGCTTAAGTAGTGAGTACGAAAAAAGAGAGACTACTGCCGCAATCTCCCTTTGAACCTTTCGGTTAGTATAACAATATCATATTTTTTGTGTGTCATTCTATGTCCTTTTGCAATTTACACTATAAAATTATTCAGTGCTCTCGCATGGATTCGATGTGTCTGTTTCCAGCTTTTATTTATCTTCACGCAGATATCCTCCCACTTCATCAGTCTTATGTAACGATACATCAGCACATCCTTTTCGTCCTCATTATCCATGCGCTCTATCTTATCCGTGATCTCCCTGCACAGTTTGATTCTGTGGTACCTGGCTTTCATGTACCGTCTTTCCTCTTCATCCAGCAGTGCGGCATAACCGGATAGATCGGTGTTGTTGTGTGCGTGCGGCATACCATCATTGCCTGCGGATGGCATGATCTTGCTTAAACGCATTTCTGTTATCTTTTCCTCGCTGCGCTTCATCTGGCGCACTGCTTTTTCGTATTCTTTTAAATATTCCTTTTTCTGTTCTGTTTCCATCAACTTATCCTCCATTATTTGCAACATTAATTTATATTTCATTCGTATATATTGTTATAATTGCAACATTTTTACATATTATAGCATAGGTTCATATAGCATGTAAACGCATATTCTAGTAAAATAAAAAGAGCCAAATACCAATCATTTTAATGATCAATATCTGGCCTTTCTATGTTATTCTTACCAAAAAAATTTAAAACATTTTTTCAATTTCATTCAGCAGCGTTTCTTTATAAGCTGTCATTTCTATGATTGGTGTGTAATAAGTATATCTGCCAATCTTTTCCGCTGACAAAAATCCTCTTTTTCTTAATCTGGCTAAAAAAGTCGATACGGTCTGCGGTTTCCAGTCATGGTCAAATTTTTCATTGGCTGCATTCATAATGGATTTCAAATCGACTGACTCGTTGCTTTTCCAGATTACTGACATAACCTGTTCTTCTGCACTTGGTAATCTTTTCATTGATTTATCCCCTTTGTTTTTGTACATTATACTACATTATACGTCATTATTCAATTGTCAATGTACTACATTTTTAGCAATTATTTCCTTTTGACATTCAGAACGTGTGTTTGTATAATAAAACAAACATGAAAGGAATTTGCTTATGCCTGCGTCTTCAATCTTTGATTTAAGAAAATCAGTCCCCGTAATCGCTTCATTCTCAAAAGACGGTAAATTATACCCTCTTTATGTTAGAATTGACGACATGGAATATAAGATTTTGTCATATGTAAAATTAAATAAGAACACCAGTGGCGTACATTTTGAATGTAAAATCGAGGATTACGGCATATGTAAAACCATTTATCTATTCTATTCACTACATGAAACCGCTTGGTTCTTAATTCCTAAATATGTACCATTTACTTGATTTCTCCCTGCCAGATCTTCGGTGTACCGTCAGCGTTAAGCATGACTGTAAAAGTTCCTCCGTCTCCGGGTCCTTTTATGTACATAACATTGGTGTCTTTGTCTACATAAATGGTATATCCCCATTCATCTTCTACCTTTTTCCATCATCCTATCCTGTTCCTCGCTAACATTTGCCATGTCACTGCATCCGGCGATCAGGAGTGCTACAGTTATGATGGCTGTTATAAGTTTCTTTCTCATGATTTGCATTTTCCCCTCTTTCTCGGTTAAAAGTCAGTTTATCTGTGTTTCAGTGTATCTTTCATCAAACGGAACTGGCTCTGATTCGCATAAGCAATCACATCCTGCTTTTTCGTTTGTGCATCTTTTTTCGCATTTCTCATTATCACAATCATGGCAACATAATTTTGTATCGCATTCCGTCATCTCGTATTCTGAGCAAAACATATCTTCTTTCTCCAATCCTTTCTTTCCGCATCATTTCCCACCCGCCGCATATACTACTGTGAAAGGTGGTATGATGATCGCTTGGTTTTGTTATCTGGTTTTAAAATTTAAAGGTTAGGTAAACCGGACAATTCCGGCTCGCTATCTTGTTGGTCTATGTCTAAATTGCTGAACATTTTGCACATTACATCTACAACAATACTGTTACCGAACTGCTTATATAATTGGGTATTGCTATTAACTTCCGCCATTTTTGAAATATCTTCATCGGATACTCCCATCAACCGTCCACACTCTCTTGGTGTTAGCTTTCTAATACGGTACTGCGTAAATACTTTTGAATTTGCATCTCCATGCGTTCCGGCAGTCAGTGTGGGAGAGATACCACTATCGGAATAAACCGTTCCGCACTGAGAACCATCATTTGAAATCTGACCTACTTTTTCAATCCGTACAATCTCTTGATTTTGTGCGGTTAATGTAGGGCACGTATTGCCATTATCTTGCACTCTCCCTCTTCTTGTCTGGCTTTCTGGATAGCTTGCGTCAAAGCATCCACCAACTTCACATTCAATAGAACCACTTTTTGTAGCCTGCTTAATCAGAACCATATTGTCCTTCTGCACACTTGTTAAACAGTTACTTGTGCCTTGCATATTTATTTCCAACCTCTGTTCCGTTGGGCTTCCAGTAGTTCTATCCGATGGATTGTCCGGATTTCTGCCACGCATGGCAACTATCTGATTTTCAAGTATTTTCGGCTCTTGATTGCCACCTTGCATTGTACTCAATGTTGGACTACACCCCCCTACATCATAAATTCTACTGGTACTCTCAAATTTCGCTTCGAGAGTACCTAAAACATTTACATCTGCCATAATCACTCCTAAATCATGCTGTTCAGCTTTCACACACCTTGCAATCGGATATACACCTCTTTGAAAATCTGCTGTTACTCCAGTGTATATACTGCCTATTACTTCCATTCAATCACTCCAGTATCATTCTTGGCTCTTTATATTCCCTTGCGGTTATAGCCGGTGCAGTATCTCTATAAGTTCTTATTGCGCCATCCTCTAAACCGCTCATACTTGTATCAATACAGATTTTCTGCAACCATGTTTCCGGCTTGCTGTTGACTTGAGATTCCACAGTCATATTTTGCCGTGATGCAGTTTGCAATGTCTCTTTGCCATGGATTGCAGATTGTTCCGTCAATACAAGTCTGCTCTGCTCTGCTCTGCTCTGCTCTGCTCTGCTCTGCTCTGCTCTGCTCTGCTCTGCTCTGCTCTGCTCTCAGGATTGTGCTGTGGAAGCGTTCCGTTGTCAATAAGCTGTTTTATCAGCTTATCAGCCTTTTCATTGTTAATGTAATATTTCTCGTCCACATCATATTCAAGGTAATCTTTCAACTTCTTTTTCAACGGTATCGGCTGCGGAAAGTGGTAGTTGTATTCACCAAGGAATGAAAACATGAAGCATCTGTTCCGGTTCTGTGCAACACCGTAATCTTTCGCGTTCAAATCTTGCCAGTAGTTTGTATATCCAAGTCCAGACAAGAAATCAATCCACTTCTGGAAGTCAGCCATATTTGCATCTGCATGAACCTGTGGTACATTTTCCATAAAAAGAATCTGTGGCAGTTCTCCTCCGCTCTCCTTTATCTCACGCAGGATTCTTTCAACCTCCCACAGTAGACCTGACCTTGTGCCGCTCCCCTTTTTCATTCCCGCCTGTTTCCCAGCAACTGACAAATCGGTGCATGGAAAGGAATATGTCATAAAATAGCAATATTTTCCCGCATCGCAGATATTCAAATCTTCTGCGTGTACTTTGGTAATATCCATTGGTTGAAAATCCGTGCCGTGAACCGCGTTGTAGCTTGCGATAGCATACTTGTCAAACTCCACAACCTTGTAATGTTCAAATTTCGTACCAATGTCCCGCAGTGCCATCGCCTGTGAGCCGTATCCAGCAAAAAGTTCGATCAGCCGAATTGGTTTTGTTATATGTATTGGCTCTCTTGTAATGTCAAATATACTTATCTGATTTTGATACTCATAATTAAATTTGTCCAAATCACTCATTTTCTTCCCGGAGTAAAGAGCTCTTTCACGCTGGCCAGCAAACCTCTCACTCCTTTCGATTTAGTTTAAAATTTCATCTAAACAGGCATTCCAACCAACTTTATATGACGGTGCAATCCTGTCCGGCTGTGGATATTTTCCGCACACTTTCATTTTCTCCGGCAGTTCCCGGAGCGGACACCAATCATGCCGTTTCTCTGTGAATGTGCTTTGTGATAATTTCGAAGTACCATTATTTAGCACATTCATGAGCTGGCACTTTTTAATTCCTTGAAATTCGTACATGAATTTGCACTTGCTGCACGATTCTGGCATATCCATAACCAAAATTGCTTTAGGCATATCTCAACTCCTATCTACGGCTCTAATCCGTCTTATTGAGACGATAAAACTTGTCTACAGTATCAAAAATTGCGTTTCTTGCATCTTCAAAGCCTTTCACATACGCTTTCATTTCTGCGAGGTTCATTGGTTCCTCCGGCTGTATTATCGTTTCATCTAAGCTGTTAAAAAGTCCATCTTTTTCTTCTTTTGTCACTCTACTCCACCGCCTTTCACAATCTCGATTGCTCTTCTGTATGCATCTACATACGCATCCTTTTCATTACTTGTCAGCAATTCATCAAATTCTGCGTTGTCAATTTTCATTTCCAACTGTTCCACAACCGCATCCACATCATAGGCGGTTGGTGCATTATCTATTGTCTGATAAACCCAGATAGGCACGCTTTTAGGAGCATTGTTTCTAATCGCCCAATGTAATTTATCTGCATCAATCAATCTTCCCATCGTTCGCCCTCCTCTCAATACACTTTCTGCCCGCACCCACAATATCCCGGATAAGGCATTAGGTTATGACACTTTTGGCAGAAGTATTTTCCTTCAATGATTTCTCTTGGAATCGCGGCCTGTTTCTCCACCGCCACCCTGCATTCTTCTACTGTACCGATTGCACGGTACTTCTGGATTTCTTCCAGTGCTTTGATTGCCATGTCAATAGATTCTTGTAACATCAGGTATCCACTTGTCGGCTTATTACTTTTCAGACATTCAATAGCTTCCGTCTCGTCTCTTACAAGCTTTTCGTTCTCTGTCATGGCTACTCCTTTCTTACTGGCAGTCTGCCTGTATGAAAATATTCGTCATAAGCGTCAACCGTACAGCGTATTTCAGCCATAGCTATATCAACTGTTACATCTTTTCTATCCAATGCTCTTTCTGCATAATTTTTAATTCTCATCATTAAAGCCTGTGATATTATTATATTTGTGTTGTTACTCATTTCTGCACCTCCGTCAACCCATCCAAGGCATAGCATCCGGCAAATCCTTCTAATTTAACAACCATCGTTCCACACATGTTGTACGGCTCGCTGACAACCTTAAATACCTTGCCTTTATTCTTCTCCGATACATAATACTTATCATTCATGGTTACTTTTTTACCTTTAATCATTTCTGCACCTCCAACAGTTCCGGATTGTCAAATCTGTTACCATTAACTTCAATTGTGCTTCCATAGCATTCTTCAAACTCAGATTTGTGACCGTCTGCATCTTCAACATTCCAACACATATCCTCTTGCTTCCAGATAATCTCGTAAAAAGCTCTTTCGTCAGAATCCCATACTATATCATGTTCAAACACCAGCTTTTTGTTCTTATCAGGCATTGCGGTGCACTGGCAGATGGTAGATGGATCAACGGCATAAAATTCAACATCCGCATCTTCATACGCTTCAATTTCTCTGATCTCTCCGTCTGTGTCATAACTTGGCAATCCGTATACCCATATTCCATTATCAATCCGCTTTGCGCGGTATAAAAATCTATTCTCCATCGCGTTCCACCTTTCTTCCTTTGATCTGCTCTAACATGATCCTCGATACCTCTGGAAGTCTTAAGCTCTCCATGCATCCATTATGCAGACCGCTTTCCTCATTCCACTTTGCCACCGGGCATTTCTTGCAGAGAGTGTTCGTGCAGAACTCTCCGATCTGCCGGATAGTCAGTTCTTTATCTGTCATGTGCACTGTTCTCATCTCCTTTGCAAAATCCTCTATGTTCATGCACGGAAAATGAAATACTTCCGGTCTGCTTCATGTAAGTCAATTTTTCTCCGGTCAACTCACATTTGTGTTTACGTTCGTTCAAATACTGACATCTTCCATCACAATACATCACTTTCCCCCTCCATTTCTTTCAACTTGGCTTCGGCTTCCTCTCTGGTAAGGAATACTGTTATTCCAAGTTCTGTTTTCGAGAAGCCTGCAACATTTTTACAAATCCCTTCAAGCAGTGTCCAATTAAATTGAATAACGTTGCACGGGTAGATGGTGATTGATTCAATCACAAATTTTGATATTCTTTTTCTTTCTGCATTAATTTCCCAAACGATATCTCCAACCTTGCACGGCAACCGCAGAAGTAATCCCAGCTCTTCGGCTTGCTCTCTATTTGCAAGTCTTTCTGCAATCTCTTCCAGGGCTTTGTATCTTCCATCTTTCGCAAGCTGGGTAATGGTAATTCCCTCATCATCCGGTAAATCTGCTGGATGAAATAAAACTTCTCCATTCTCTGCCACATATGTTAATCTCTCCATGCTATTCCTCTCTTTCTCGGTACGGCTCCGGCAGTGGCATCCAGGCAATGACTTCAAATGGAATCTTTTCTCCATCTGAATCGTTCCAGCTTTCGCCGTCGTATCCAACAAAATACGGAAGTATATTTTCAAAATCAGTTTGTGTTGACGGCTCATAGTCCATAACAGTTACCAAACATCCATATGCTTCTTCCGGCAGTCGCTCACTCACCGGAATCCACCCACCAGTCTTTTCTTCCTCTGCCAGAATCCTGTTTACCTCTTCCTCTGAAATCGCTTTCGTTAACGGCGAATATCCGCAGGCTTCTGTTAATGATTTAACTATCCGGCTTCTAATTCTGCTTATTTTCATTCTGACCCTCACTTTCTGCAAGTTTGGCATAATCCCACTTGGACACTGCTACCGTTCCATTACTCCACGATGTTGCACCAGAAGGCCACGCACATACTTTTCCATCTATGTACCGTGCAAAATACCTCTTTTTCCATTCTTTTTTCCCCTCATTTCTGGTTAAAATCGGAGTATCAACTGGAACTTTGCTCCAATCAACAGGTGGTTTAACATACTCGCTGTTCGCCCATTCCTTAAGTCCTCTTGTGCAGTCATATTTGATATCGCATGTATCACAAGATGCTTCACAACAAAGCATCGGTTTTCCTGCAACAATGGCTATATGTTTTCCATTGCACGCAATTTCTGCGATCTCTTTTGCATATTTCTCTTTATTCAGCATCCTTTTTCTCCTTCCCGTACCGCAACTGATACGGTACTTCTCTGAATCTTTTCAACGCATCCTGGTCCGGGTGCTTTGTCGGCATTGACAAGTTATTATTCATTTTTCCGATAATTGCGCGGCGTTTCTTACCTTCTTTCCACATTTATATCTCCCCGCTCCTTTCATCACGGCCACGATCTCCCGATATTCTCTTTCCCTCTTGGAAATTTCTCGATCAAGTACATCCAACCGTCTAAACAGTGCCGCCGTGTACTCTTCGTCCGTCAGCTCCGTTGTTCTTTTCTTACCTTTTGCCGCAAGTGGCAACCGCACCTGTTCGCCGTTGTGCATCAGAATCTTAATGATCTCCAATCGCGGCGCACAATTTAAATCTGCTAAAATCTGCAGCTGGCTTGCTCTGTCCTTTGCGCTGCGGTACTGCCTGCAAATTTCTCCCTCCGTCATATTCACTTCAACCACCTCCCGGTTGTGAATTTAACACCTGTTTTTCTAATTCGTCATAGTCATATTGACGATGATTAATATTACTAAAAGCATTGCTTTTGCCCTTATGCTCTGTTGCTTTACCAGGCACATAGTTCTCATCCAGATAATCTACATAGCCACTGTTAAAAAATGTGCTCCCGTACTGTGCTTTCCGCCAGTCGGCGTCCTTCTGCAATTCAAGACTGTAGCGGTCAATCGCTTTAACAAGCCTATCTTCCCCGATTGCAAGTAGCCGTTTCTTTTGGGCATCCGATACCTGTCCTTTGCCTTTTTTGTTCGGATATGCTTTCCACAGACGTTCGAACAACGCTTTGGCATCCGCCAAAGTATTTTTATTATTATCATTAACATTTACAGTAACATTAACATTATCAGTAACAGGGTTATTTTGCTTTTCAGAAAAACCATTTGCTTTTTTTGCTTTCTCTTGTTTTTGCGAAATATCTTTTGTTTTTGGTCTGCCGCCAAGTTTTCCGGCTTCCCGACGTTTCTCAATCTTCTCTAAATATGCGGCAGTGTCACGATCTATCCTTGATTTGATAAAGCTGAATGCCATATTGGTCATGCCGTCCATTTCCGGCAGTTTATCCCCTGACGCGTAACACAATACTGCCGTCAGGAGTGCTCCGCGCTGTTCCATCGTAAGCAGTTTTATATGTTCCAGATACTCCGTGTACAGGACAAAGCTGCTCTTTTCATCCGTCAAGACATCACCCCGTTTCCAAGTCCTTAAAAAGCTCTCTCAATGGCATCTTCGCCTGTGCCGGTGTAAGTTCCGTAATAGTTACTTCAATCCTCGGATTGTCCTTATCCACGTTCGTATCAAAGTAAAAATGCGGTATAAATTTCTGACCATCATCTTTGATTACCCATGCTTTTTTCAAGCTGTCCTGCACGAACTTGGCGGCGCAGGACAAAATGTTATCATTATCCCTGCGACGGTCTTTTTCATAAAACTGATAGTAGATCAGAACCGGATCCGTAATATGTACACCTGGAAGTTGCTGCCTTATATACCAGATGATAGAATCCTCGCTTTTCTTTTTCATCCGTCCGCCCTTGCGGGGATTCGCCCGGTTGGCGGCTGTGTAATCATTCAGACCATCCAACCGTCCGGGAATCGTAAATTTATACTCCATCAGCACCACCCATTCCAGCGTTACAGCTTCTTATCTCAAGAATTGTATTATTACTTGGATTCCATCCCTCGACATATTCGATAGCTTTTTCATATCTCTTAGTTGCAATATTGTTTCTGGAATTGACTCTGAAATAATCCTGAATATCATGATTACACTCAGAAAACACCTTTTTGCTCATTTCCTTATATGCCGGTACTTTTTTACCACCAAGAACCTCAATCACTCTTTTATTTACAGTTTTCTTTAATTCCTGCTGCTGTTCATAATCAATGGTCATGGTATTTTCAAGATGCGTGATTCTCTCTTCGTGACCATCAATCATACCAAGCTGTACACGCATCATCTCCTGTGGTGTCATTGGCTTCTGATAGGTGCCGGTTCTTCTGATCTGTGGCAGCACTTCTGATGTTACCCAATGTTTAAATCTTTTTACTGAATCAAGTTTGCTGCCGAAAATCAATGCATATAAACCAGACTCGTTTATAATGACCTGATTTGGGTTTCCTCTCCTTTTTCCGTCGGAAATCACGACGGTATTCTTATCCTCATCCATAACATGTGTCGCAAGCGCATCTCTCGTATTTGAATAACCAAGTGCTTCTGCAACGTCTTTCCCAACAAACCACGGCTCTCCATCTATGGCAACTGTCCGGATTTCTCCAAACTCTCTATTCTTAAAAATCTCTAACTGGTTCAATAACTTCTCCTTTCCCTTCGGCACCCATCGGCACCGAAGATCATGGCTCTTAATAATACTGTGATATATTATTTTTCACACGAATTGTTTCTTAAGGTGTTTCAACCCTACAAATAACTTTTTCCATATCTCTTCCGAAATGCGTCCCTGGCATCATCCTCGTTCACATCTTCATGTTCTACGATATAGTGTTTTTCCCACGCAAGCTGACCGATGATGTGCATCAATACACTCATTTCCTTATTGCGGTGCACACTCATGTTTCCCTCATGATGCTCATAGGATAACGGCACCCACAGACCATCTTCGTCCGATAACCGGCGGTTCGCTGTCCCCTCAAAGATATGATGCCTGTGCACGTTCGGTGTGCCGTCGATCATGTCATACCCGGCATAACTCATATCAACAACAATAGAATCTTTCATCTACACCTCCCCGATCAATTCACTTGACCAGATAGGTCTATTCAATACTTTCGTATGCTTGCAGTAATCACAATGTTCACAACGCATCGGCTCTACTGCTCCACTTTTCAGCATAAGGATGGTTGATACGTTGTGCTCAACCTCTGTAAGT
>ENA-UEQK01001622-UEQK01001622.1-human-gut-metagenome-genome-assembly--contig:-NODE-1622-length-13507-cov-5.280715_pt1 | contig 13507 bp, 9 predicted proteins | sample MGYA00242939_ERZ507942 | MGnify/ENA primary metagenome ERZ507942 (study PRJEB26167, sample SAMN06115485) | human gut metagenome | host: Homo sapiens | place: China:Chongqing | collected 2015-03-30... | reverse complement strand
CCTTCATCAGTAACATTCTGGACATTAAAGCTTACAATTTCAAGACCCATTCTTGCCATATCCGGAGCAGCATTTTCCTGTACCTTCTCAGCAAACATCTTTCTGTCCTGAACAATATCTTCCAGCCTCATCTGTCCTATAATCTCACGAACATTACCCTCTAATACATCTCCTACTGAGTTTCTGATATAATCTTCGTTCTTGTTAAGGAAGTTGCTTGCTGCTTTCTCAAGCATTTCCTTAGAAGAACCAACCTTAATCTTTACAGCAGAATCAATGTTGACATTGATATATTCGTTAGTCGGAACTGATTCCTTAGTCTTAACATCAACAGAAATCATCTTAAGTTCAAGTTTATCAACTCTCTGTAAGAATGGAATTCTTAACGCTGACTTACCAATAACAAACTTAGGATTCTTTCTTAAACCAGAAACAATCAATGCCCTGTCTGTTGGTGCTTTAATATAACTTGCAAGAATAAACACAACAAATAAAATCACAACTACCCCAATAATAATTGCCAATTCCATATTATATACCCTCATCTTTCTAATTACTCATTAGTTAATAACTGCCATTAAAACCCAAGTCTTGCACTACCAGAAGAACTCTTTCCATTAAACAATTCATTATATAACTTATCACTGAAAACATTAGATAAAACATTTAAATTCTTCATAAGCTCATATGCCAGTGTTGTGCTCTGGGTCTCTGTAAGATTAGCAAGATTGTAAGCACCTGAATAATTTGATGCAGAATATTTTAACTTGCTGAATTCTTTCTGTGTTGCTTCACCTGAAAGTTTCATATCTATATTGCTGTCATCAATATTGCTGTTCACATAAAGATTATCAATCTTAACTGTTGTTCCTGATGAACTAAGTTCTGCTCCTGCTTTGATATACTCTTTATTCTGAGTCATCTCTAATGCCAGTGCAGCCTTATCATCCTGTGTCTTTACTGTATACTTCATATTAATATCATCAACATCAGCTTCGATAACAACATATTCAAATGGATTGTCATTACCAAGAAATGAGATCGCAACAAATCCTTTTTCGCTTGTATTATAATCTGCTGCATCAATTGCAAGTCTTACAATCTCATCATTCTTATTAATATACATTGACAATGTAACTGGCTGCATATCACTTAATGAACTCTCAATACTGCTCTTGATAGTTGTCTGTGAAACGCCTGCCATTGTAAGAATTGTCATATAAGAAGAAAGATCTTTACTTGCATATAATTCATCAATAACTGTTTCGCATGCCTTAATAACAGTCTCCTTAGTTATTGTAATGCTATACTCAGAAACCTTGATATCTCCGTTATCCGAATTATATGTAAATTTATCACCCTTCTTGTATTCACATTCTTCTGCAAATGTGTTAATCCCCTTAACTACACATTTAACTGCTGCATTAACAGGTTCTCTGTATAATTCAATATTGCTTGTATCTATTGCTGAGAAATACTTTGAAATACTACCCAAACTTCCATAAGAAAATCCCGAATCAATTTCATCCTCAAACTGTGCCAGTGAGATTACGAATGACTCTGAGAATAACTCAGGCACTTTGAAATACATATTATTGCCATCTGAATAAAATGTAACTGTAAGTGCTGTAGCTGATCCATTCTGTAGCTTAATCTCTCCTGCCATCTTCTCTGTTGAAGCATCCATCTGAATATCATATGTAACTGTATCAGCCTTGATATAATCTGAATACTTCTCGCCATCAATTGTTGCAGTATCAATCTTTAATGTACCTGTTATCTGATTCTTGTCTGATACAGATGTAAGTGACATATTATCAAATGCACTGCTTGCTGTATCCTCAAGACCTGTTCCAAGCTTCTTGATAGCTGCTATTGCATGCTTATCTGGTGACAATACATTAGGAAGTACTACAAATCCGAGTACTGCTGCCGCTGCAGCAATAACTGCTATTATAGCAACTACTATTGGCCACTTCTTCTTTTTCTTCTTAGGCTGTGGCTGCATAGGAGGTGCTTCCTGATATCTTGGTACATCTGCATTCACTGGTGGAACTGCCCCTGACTGTGGCTGTGTTCCGAACTGCTGCTGTACTGTCTCATTAAACTGTGGCTGTGTTCCAAACTGCTGCTGTTCAACCGGCTCACTCTGTACCGTCTGTGCAACTGGTTCGTTCTGTACAGGTGTTTCCTGTACTGGCTGTGGATTTAAAGGATTTCCACACTTTGGACAAAACTTAGCTGTCCCTGCATTATATCCGCATTTTGTGCAAAACATAACATTTCTCCCCTCTCTTGTTTTTTTATTATAGTATCAAATAAAATGTATATTTTCAATGAAGAAAATATGCCAGAAACTTTTCTATCATATCCGTTTCTGCACGATTCAAAGCATAATTTACATTTTACAGTACTTTTTAAATTCGTAGCACAAATCAAAGTATGTGTGTTCCTCACTCATCTGTGTAACTTTCCATTCTGGCATCTTATCCAGATTAGGAAAATGTGCATCTGCATCATACTTATAATCAACACTCGTTATGTGTGCCACATCGCAATATGGAAGAAACTGTTCAAATACAGATTCTCCACCGATTACATATATATCCTCTGACTTATATGATGCAACCTTTTCAAGTGCCTCTTCTACTGAATGTACTACAACAACTCCATCCTTCTTATATGACAAATCACTGGTAAGCACTACATTATATCTGTCTATAAGAGCTGTTCTGTCCGTAATCTGCTCATATGTCTTTCTTCCCATTATTGCAGCTTTTCCAGCTGTTTCCATTCGGAAAAGCTTAATATCTTCCGGAATATTAACAAGAAGATGTCCCTGTTTTCCTATTGCCCAGTTCTTATCTACTGTTGCTATCAGATTCATAATTACAACTTCCCTTCTATCTCCTTAGGAACATAGGCAAGCACCTTGATTCCATCTTCTGTGTACTCTTCACTTTCAAGCTGTCCAAACTGTCTTATAAGCTGTATCTTGCCTGCTTCACTGTAAGGAAATACTCTTTCAATTCTTATTCTGCTCTTAAGAATAATTTCCTGTATGCACTCTTTAAATGCTTCAAGGCCATTGCCTCTTATGGCAGATATATTGTATGTGTAGTCTGCGTGTAAATCTTTAGCTGCCGGTTTCTCCGGTAAAACATCACATTTATTAAATAATGTAACAACAGGCTTTCCTTCAACACCTAACTGCTTAAGTGTTGCATATACTGTTGACATCTGCTGTTCATAGTCCGGGTTGGATACATCAACAACATGCACTATAATATCTGCATACTTTGCCTCTTCAAGAGTACTCTTGAATGCTTCAATAAGATTATGTGGAAGCTTTCTTATAAATCCGACTGTATCAGTAAGCAACACTTTCTCTCCATTAGGAAGTTCCATACTTCTTGTTGTAGGGTCAAGTGTTGCAAAAAGCTTGTCCTCCGACAACACACCTGCATCAGTAAGCTTGTTAAGAAGCGTTGATTTGCCGGCATTGGTATATCCAACTATAGCCGCGACAGGTGTTGAAGTCTTAGCTCTTTTGCTTCTCTGGACATCTCTGTGCTCCTTCATATCCTTAAGGTCTGCTGATAGCTTTGATATTCTGTCCCTTATAAGTCGTCTGTCTGTCTCAATCTTTTTCTCACCGGGACCTCTTGTTCCTATTCCGCCACCAAGTCTTGACATTGATGTTCCAAAACCCGCAAGTCTTATTGAACGGTACTTTAACTGTGCCATCTCAACCTGAATCTTACCTTCACTTGATGTAGCTCTTGCCGCAAATATGTCAAGAATAACCATTGTTCTGTCCATAACTTTAACACCAAGTTCATCCTCAAGATTCTTAAACTGGGCAGGGCTTAATTCGTCATCACATATAATTCCCGTAGCATCAAGCTCATCAATCATAAGTCTTAATTCTTCAATCTTACCCTTGCCAATATATGTTGCAGGGTGAAAGTTATCTCTTGTCTGAATCATCCTTCCCACGGTCTGTGCACCTGCTGTCTTGGCAAGCTCTCCAAGCTCATCAAGAGAGCGTTCTGTATCATCATCTGTATCAAATGCTACTCCAACCAGAATAACTTTCTCGATAATTTCATCTGTCTCATAAACTGCCATATATATATTTCCTTTTACTTTTTATTTCTTTCTGATATATAGTCACTAAGATAGTCTGTTACTTCTTTCTCTGTTGCCATTGACATAACCTTATCTGTTACAAGTCCGGCTTCTTTAAGTGTCCAGTCAGCAATTGTCTTTCTTGTCTCTAACACCTTTCCTGTTGATACTGAAAATTCATCCAGACCAAACGATAAAAGTATCGGAGCCATTAAAGCATTTGCAGCTGCCTCACCACACATTCCGGCTTCAATACCTGCATTATGAGCACATTCTATTATCCTTCTTATAAGTCTTAACACTGCCGGATTGAATGCAGAATACAGATATGCTACATTTTCATTGCATCTGTCTACTGCAATTGTATACTGTGTAAGATCATTAGTACCAATTGAAAAGAAATCAACCTCCTGTGCTATAGCATCTGCCATAATAGCTGCTGCCGGAGTCTCAATCATAACGCCTGTCTGGATATTCTTGTCATAACTAATTCCATTATGGTCAAGGTCGCTGCATATTTTCTTAATCATATCTTTAACCTGTCTCACTTCATTAACTGACGTAATCATAGGTATCATAATTCTTATAGAGCCATATGCACTGGCTCTTAATATCGCACGGAGTTGTGTTGTGAATATATCAACTCTGTCAAGGCAGAATCTTATTGCACGGTATCCTAAAAAAGGATTGGTTTCTTTCGTAAGTCCCATGTACGGAATATCCTTATCTCCACCAATATCAAGTGTTCTTATTGTAAGCGGCATACCTTTTGTCAGCACTGCCGCCTTCTTATATTCCTCAAACTGTTCTTCCTCTGTCGGCAGCGCATTCTTATTAAGAAAAAGAAACTCAGTCCTGAAAAGTCCCACACCTTCAGCTCCAGCCTTAACAGCCTTAGCTGCTTCATCAGCTCCACCAATATTGGCAGCAAGCATAACCTTTTTTCCATCAGCTGTCTCTGTGCTTTTATTAATAAATGTCTTCAATTCCTCAATGTGTTCTTCATATTTCTTCTTTTTCTTTTCATATATAGAAAATGTACGCTGTGTTGGATTAATAAAAACTTCTCCATAAGCTCCGTCTATTATTATAGAATCTCCATTTTTTACTTTCTGAAGTATTCCCTTCACACTAAGTACTGCCGGAATCTCAAGTGCTCTTGCAAGAATTGAAGCATGTGCCGTATCGCCGCCTTTTTCTGCAACAATACCTGCAACATGTGCTATGTCCATGGAAGCTGTCATAGATGGCTTAATCTCATCTGCAACAATAACAGTATTATCTGGAAGATTAGTAAGGTCAAACGCTTTCGTTCCCTGCAATATCTGTATCATTCTTTCTCTCATATCCTGAATATCAGTAACACGTTGCTGCATATCAGGATTATCCATTGAAGAAAACAATTGAATCAGCTTATTACACACATCATCAAAAGCTGCTTCTGCACATATGTGACTATTATCAATTGCAGCAACGACTTCATTCTCTGTTGTTATATCTCTTGCAAGATATATCTGATTCTTAAGCACCAGTGCATCCTTGTCAGACTCACCAAGTTTTTTCTCCAGTTCAGATAATAATTCTTCCGTCTGCTCTATAAATGTTTTTCTTGCCTCAAAGAATCTTTTCTTCTCTTCTTCTGCGTTATAATGCGTTCCCCTGTTTACAACAGCACTGGCATTATAAACAATAAGAACATGTCCTATTCCAATTCCTCTTGAAGTTCCTATTCCTCTTTCCATACATATGCCCCCATTCTACTGATTAAACACATACCTTATCATGTTAACAATAGTTTCTGATGTATCTCTTGAATATATTGTCTCCCTTGCAAGAACCGGATTATCTGTGATAACGCCGTCAACGCCTTTATTAGTCAGGTTCTTGATAGAATCTTTATTATTAACCGTCCACGCATACACTTGTTTACCTGAATTATGAATTGCATCAATAGTTCTCTTTGATAAAAATGCTGCATTAACACTAAAGAAATCTATATTCTTCATATCATAATAATCGCCATACGCCGCTGATAATATATATCCAACTCTAATATTTTCATTGTATGATTTAACAGCCAGTAAAGCTGATTTGCTGAATGAGGTTACTACACAATCCGCTGTCATATTATATTTTTCAATGAGAGCTGCTGTTTTCTTCGCAAGTTCATCCCCATTACCAGCCGGTTTTAATTCAATATTAAGTTTAATCTTTCCCTGCGTAAGTTCAAGTACTTCCCTTAAACCTGGAACTTTTTCCCCTTTATATTGTTCTGAATACCATGAACCGGCATCCAGTCTTCGAACCTCTTTATATGTCATATTTGCAATATTTTCATCCACACCTGTTGTACGATATGCATTAGAATCATGCATCACTATGACTTCTCCATCACTTGTAAGCTGCACATCAAGTTCAATATAATCTGCCATATCATCTATAGCTTTCTGGAATGCTGCCATCGTATTCTCAGGTGTATCTTTTGAAGCCCCCCTGTGAGCCATAACCTTAGTCTCATGAAAGATAGCTACGTTTTCAAATGGATTATTATTAAATGTCATTATGAGATAAAATGCATCTGCAACAACAGCAGCAGTTATAACAATACTATATATTATCCTTCTTCTTTTTGCAGGACCTTCCTGTATATCTGTGAACTCAAACGTAATATCATCTAGATCAGTATATTTGTAATACATATGTGAAATGGCCGAAAAAGACAGTGGTATTGCTACACATACAAGAATACATTTTATAATTAGTCTTTCTGTCCTTAATGCAGACAGAAATATAGCATTACCAAGATATGCCATATTAAGAATCTTAACACCTGCAACAAGAAATACTGATATAAGCACATAAGTTATTCCAATAATTGTAAGCACAACCAGATTATACACAATAAGTGCTGATATTGTTCCCAGCGGATGCTTCTTAACCATACGGGCACTTTTCTTATATGCTTCCCTAAACCCCAGTCCTTCCATCATGCATATATTCATTGCATATATTCCAGGAATTACAATTGCATATATAATGACAAACACAAAGATAACTTCAACCTTAATATACCAGTGATTCCTAATGAGATACATTTTAATTAAGTTAGTATTAGTCTCACTGTATAAGACATTAAACCATACAGTTACATTAGAAGCCAGAATTGATATGAAGTAAAATATACTCAGGCCAACATGCCTTGGCTTAAAAACATTTTTAAATACTTTATAAGAATTATATAATATATCAACGACAGATGCATTACATGATGTTCTCTTTGTCTCAAAACAGACTGAAAGATAGGTCATCTCATAAGTGCAATAGAATACAAATATACCCATAGCAAGAAAAATAGCAAGTATGACTAAAGGATGTGTCATTGCTCTCTGGATATATTCATTAGTAAGATAGTTCACTCCTGCTATCTTCATAAGAAAATTAATTGCAAATAAAACGATAGGGAATATAACAGCAAAAGCAACAAGCTTGTATGCCAGTTCAAATGTCCATACATGCCTGCTGCTGTCAATTAAAAGACTAAAATTGTTTCGTATCTTTTTAAAAATCATATAATTATCCCCGAATCAATTGTCAATAAGATGCTGATTATCTGTGAAACATCTTAATAAACTTTCTCATCTCCGCTCTGATATCCATATTCTGCATATTAAGGCTTTCCGAAAAACTCTGCATAAAATCCGCAGTATATGAAAAGACAAGAATCATTGCCATAACACTGGCAATCCTGTAATCGATTGAGAATACAAAACGCTCCACAAATTTATTCAAAAATCCGAATATAAATACGGCAACAAAACCCCAGGCAAGTGTTGACTGTAAGCATATGATGCCTTTGTAATTAAACTTAAGATGATCATAATTCCACCACACTTCACCAAACAGCTTTAGCATAACCTGTGCTGTAAGGTACTCAAATGCTGTAGCACATATACATCCAAAAATATATAGTGCAATATAATTATGCTCTATTGGCTTAAAAATATTAAAAGCAATCAGTGTTCCGAAACCATATATTACACAGAATGGCAGCTTGGCAAATCCTCTGTTTTCCCAGTAACCAAGCTGCTTTCTGATAACCACACATTCCATACACCATCCAAGAAAGCTGTATATAAAAAACCATATAACAAGCTGGCTTATATTCATGCTTCTAAATGTTATACCCATTATATGTGACATAATATCCCCTCCATCATTAAATGGAAAATCCAGAACTCCTTAATTAAAGGAGTTCTTCAAGAGTCTTTCTTATTGCACTGATGAAATCCTGTGTATTAAGTGTTACAGGATTCTCCATTGTTGTAATAAGTGCAAGATCCTTTGTCATCTTTCCATCTTCAATAGTCTTAATGCATGCACGCTCAAGAGTATCAGCAAATTTTCCAAGCTCAGGAATATTATCCAGCTCTCCTCTTTTTCTTAAAGCGCCTGTCCATGCGAATATAGTAGCAATAGGGTTAGTAGATGTTTCTTCACCCTTAAGATGCTTATAATAATGTCTCTGTACTGTTCCGTGTGCAGCTTCATACTCATAGTATCCATTAGGTGATACAAGAACAGAAGTCATCATTGAAAGTGAACCAAATGCTGTGGCTACCATATCACTCATAACATCTCCATCATAGTTCTTGCAAGCCCAGATATATCCACCCTCTGAACGGATAACTCTTGCTACTGCATCATCTATAAGAGTATAGAAGTATGTTATGCCAGCTTCTTCAAACTTATCCTTATACTCAGCATCAAATATCTCCTGGAATATATCCTTAAATGTATGGTCATACTTTTTAGAGATTGTATCCTTAGTTGCAAACCAGAGATCCTGCTTTGTCTCAAGTGCAAAATTAAAGCAGCTTCTTGCAAAGCTCTCAATAGAATCATTGAGGTTGTGCATTCCCTGAAGAACGCCTGCACCCTTAAAGTTATGAATAAGCTCTCTTGTCTCTTCACCAGCCTCATTAGTAAATACAAGCTCTGCCTTACCAGCCTCAGAAACCTTCATCTCAGATGCCTTATACACATCACCATACGCATGTCTTGCAATTGTGATAGGCTTCTTCCATGTCTTAACATATGGTTCAATACCCTTAACGATAATAGGAGCTCTGAATACTGTACCATCAAGCATGGCTCTTATTGTTCCGTTAGGACTCTTATACATCTCTTTAAGGTCATATTCTGTCATTCTTGCTGCATTAGGTGTAATTGTTGCACACTTTACTGCAACGCCATACTTCTTAGTAGCTTCTGCTGAATCTATAGTCACCTGATCATTAGTCTCATTTCTATGTACAAGACCTAAATCATAATATTCTGTGTTAAGATCAATAAAAGGAGTGAGCAGCTCGTCCTTGATAAGCTTCCACAATACTCTTGTCATCTCATCTCCGTCCATCTCTACAAGTGGAGTTGTCATCTTAATTTTGTCCATAATATAAAGAACCTCGCTTTCTTTTTCTTACCTGATTAATTATTATAATTTATTTCAAATGTTTTGTAAACAGAAACTGACTTGTATTAGCCTCATTACTTTGTTATAATTCATAAGTAAATTTTACATACTACATTTAACAATGCACTGATTGTGCATACACAATATGGAGGTACAGATACATGTGTGGATTCGCTGGTTTTACTGGCTACTTAGCTGATGGTGATGCTGTTCTTGAACGCATGATGAATAAGATTATTCACAGAGGCCCTGACAGTGCTGGTAAATACATTGATGATAAAGCGTATATGGGCTTTAGAAGACTTTCTATCATTGACCTTGACAACGGAAGCCAGCCTATGTTTAACGAGAATAAGAAGATAGTAATAACATTTAACGGTGAAATATATAACTATCAGGATTTAAGAAAAGACCTTATTGAGAAAGGTCATGTGTTTGCTAACAATTCAGATACTGAAGTTCTCATTCACTCATACGAGGAGTATGGCAAGGACATGCTTAACAAGCTTCGTGGAATGTTTGCATTCGTAATCTGGGACAGCGAGAAAGAAACTCTTTTCGGAGCAAGAGACTTCTTCGGAATTAAGCCTTTCTACTACACAGTTACAGATGGTAACATGATATATGGTTCAGAGATTAAAAGTATCTTAGAACATCCTGCTTATAAGAAAGAGGTTAATCCTGTTGCACTTGAGAATTATCTCACATTCCAGTACTCAGTACTTGATGAAACATTTTTTAAAGGTATTTTCAAGTTAATGCCTGGTCACTGCTTTACATTCCACAAAGGTGAGCTTAACATCGAAAGATACTGGGAGCCAACATTTGATGCTGATGAGAGCAAGTCTTTAGATGAATTTGTTGATGAAATCGACGATGTTATGCATGATTCAGTTGAACACCATAAGATCAGTGATGTTGAGGTTGGTTCATTCCTCTCAAGTGGTGTTGATTCAAGCTATGTTGCTGCTACATTTAACGGTGATAAAACATTTACTGTTGGATTTGATTATGAAAAATACAACGAGATTGACTATGCCAAAGCTTTATCAGACAAGATTAAGATTGACAATTATTCAAAGCTTGTTTCAAGTGAAGAATACTGGGCTGCAATTCCTAAAATCCAGTATCATATGGACGAGCCTTTAGCTGACCCTGCTGCCATTGCACTTTACTTTGTAAGCCAGACAGCAGCCAAGCATGTAAAGGTTGCCATGTCAGGTGAAGGTGCTGACGAGTTCTTCGGTGGATATAACATTTACAGAGAACCACTTGACCTTGCAGAATTTCAGAAGCTCCCTAAGGGCTTAAGAAAAGGACTTGCCAATATTGCCAACGCTATCCCATTCAAATTCAAGGGAAAAAGCTTCTTGAACAGAGCAAGCAAGACAGTTGAAGAAAGATTCATAGGTAATGCTTTCATGTTCAATGAAAAAGAGCGTGCCAGGATATTAAAGAATCCTACCGGCAAGTATGACCATAAGGAACTTACAAAGCCTTTCTATGATAAGGTTGCTGATAAGGATGATGTTACTAAGATGCAATATATTGATATCAATTTCTGGCTGATAGGCGATATCTTACTTAAGGCTGACAAGATGAGTATGGCTCATTCTCTTGAGGTAAGAGTTCCTTTCCTTGATAAGGAAGTATTCAATGTTGCCCGTACTATTCCAACTAAGTACAAGGTTAACAAGAGTAATACCAAGTATGCCATGAGACAGGCTGCCCATAGACATCTTCCAGACATGGTTGCTGAGAAGAAGAAACTTGGATTCCCTGTTCCTATCAGAATCTGGCTCAAGGATGAGAAGTACTACAATATGATTAAAAAGGCTTTCACAAGTGAAGCTGCTGAAAAGTATTTTAACACTGATGAGATTGTTAAATATCTTGATGACCACAAAGAAGGTAAGGCCGATAATTCACGTAAGATATGGACAATTTACATGTTCCTTGTATGGTATGAAGATTTCTTTGGCAACGGAGTTAAAGAAGCTGCTTAATATTTAAATTTGTATTTGCAAATAAGGCACGGACATTCATGTCCGTGCCTTATTTGATATTATGAGTAAAATATTACGCTGTAATTGTTGTTCCTGTCTTTCCAGCAAGACCTTCCTTAGCCTTCTCAAGATTAGCAATAACAGCCTTTCTTTCCTTATCTGCTGTTACGAATCTGATAGATGCGTCAACCTTAGGGAAAGTTGTAACTGCTGGGAAGTGACCATCCTTAATATATTGGTGAAGATCTGTTGCAGAAACTGTATCAAATACCTTCTCCTCTGGTGTTCCCTTTCCTATAGTAAGCTTATCATATGCTGTAAGGAAAAGTAATGTTCCCGCTCCAACAAGCTCTGCTAACTTGGCAGCTGTATAATCCTTTTCAATAATAGCACTTGCACCCTTAAGATGTGAACCTTGCTGTAATACAGGAATTCCACCACCGCCCGCTGCAATAACAACCTGATCTGCATCAAGTAATGCCTTGACAGCATCAATCTCATATATATCAATAGGCATAGGTGAAGCAATTATTCTTCTGAACTTACCTGGCTCTTCTTCAACTACATAATTTCCCTTCTCTTCTTCAGCATCAGCTTCTTCTTTAGACATATATCTACCAATAACCTTAGATGGTTCACTGAAAGCAATATCAAAAGGATCAACTCTTACCTGAGTAATAATAGTTGAAACTGTCTTATATATTCCTCTGTTAATAAGCTCTTCTCTTATGGCATTCTGAAGATCATATCCAATATAACCTTCACTCATGGCTCCGCATACAGACATAGGAGCAACTGTTCTGTCATCAGGCTCAAGTCTTGCAAACTCAGTCATTGCTGTCTGAATCATACCAACCTGTGGTCCATTACTGTGTGTAATAACAACCTGATACTTAGCTTCTACAAGATCAGCTATTGCCACTGCTGCTTTCTTAACATTCTGCTGTTGCTCTGGAAATGTTTCTCCAAATGCATTTCTTCCTAAGGCAACTACAATTCTCTTATTATCCATAACATAAACCTCTCATACACGATTATTATTGATGTAAATATTATATTCCATGAACCGCCAAAAAGCAAATTATTTCAATATATATATAGTCATTATGGCATTATAGAATTAGCACCATCAACAATCACACTCTGTCCTGAAAAATAGCATGAATCCGGACCTGCTAAAAATGCAATGACTGGAGCAATATCTGTCTCTGGATCACCAAAACGCTTCATAGGATTAAGGTTAACCTGCTTCGCATATTCCTCTGGAAATTTCTCAGCCCATGCCTTAGCTGCTGGTGATTCCGCTCCTGGAAGAACGATATTGACACATATACCATACTGTCCCCATTCCTTAGCTGCAATCTTAGTCATACCTCTTAATGCTTCCTTGTTAGAACCATAAGCTAACTGTCCTGCAATACCAAACATACCTGTTGCAGAAGCGAAGTTAATAATTCTTCCTTCATGCTGTTCCTTCATATAAGGGAATGCAGCCTGCATATAGTTAAGCGAACCAATTACACCACTCTGCCATGCCTTAAGCATATTATCATAAGAAGTTTCTTCAACTGGAGCAGAAGGAACAATAGCCTGTGCGTTATTTACTACAACATCAACTGTTCCATACTTTTCTGCAGCAGCCTTAACAACCTCTTCAACTCTTGCTCTGTCTGCTGAATCACATGTCATGGCGAAGCCTTCTCCTCCTAATTCCTTAATTTCTGCAATTGTCTGCTCAATTGGCTCTACTCTACGTCCCGTTGCAATAACCTTAACCCCTCTTTTTGCAAGACAAAGAGCAATTCCTTTACCTATTCCCTGACCTGTAGTATTCGGAGCAACTTTTACTTTCAAGTGGTTCTTGTCAATCTTCGTAAAAGTAAACCCATCTTCCTGT
>ENA-UEQK01001618-UEQK01001618.1-human-gut-metagenome-genome-assembly--contig:-NODE-1618-length-13517-cov-8.627083_pt1 | contig 13517 bp, 22 predicted proteins | sample MGYA00242939_ERZ507942 | MGnify/ENA primary metagenome ERZ507942 (study PRJEB26167, sample SAMN06115485) | human gut metagenome | host: Homo sapiens | place: China:Chongqing | collected 2015-03-30... | reverse complement strand
AAGCTGTTCTTTTGTTAATCGCTCAATATACACTTAGTACACTTCCTCATTTAAATCAACTAAAGGTTCATTTTTATTTAATAGTTTTAATATTTTTTCTTTATGCTGTTCCGCTTCTTGTTTTGTTTTAAAACAGTTTCCCATTAAAAAAAATGCAATGTCTGATGTATCTTGTGAATCATATAGAACAGAATAAATATTCCCATTTGGAGTAATATACCAATATTCTTCTTCATCTTTAGGTTTTTGTTCGGGCGGTCTAATCTTATAATTTTCGTTGAACACAATATCTATTAACCATTTATCTGAATCTATATTCTCCCATTCTTTATTGTAATAGCATTTTACTTTAGGCATATTTACGCCCCTTGATATATCATGTTCTTTTATTATTTTTACTTTAACTCTCCAATTACCTACTTCAATCCAAAATGGAACGTTATATCGTAAACCATTTTCTTCCATAAATTGTTTGATTAAATGTTCATTTTTCATTTGTTTACACCTCGTTTAAATTAACAATTCTTTAAACACATTAATTGCATTATTATAGTATCTAAACGTTTCCACTTCTTTACTTGAGTACTTAGATTTATCATAAAAATATTTACCATATTGTTCGGTTTTCAAATTAAACTCATTCGCTAATTTACCTATTTTATTTGCTGATACACCTAAGATTTTACCAATTTCACTTGCTGAATAAGTTTTCTTTTCTACCACTGGCAAAGGTAAGAGTTTTTTCCCTGTTAAAACTTCAGTAGCATAACTATCTATAATTTGCTTATATTCAGAGATATTAGTTCTATTTGCTATTTGTAAAAGCAATTCAGCTCTTTTTACATCAACCTCTTTTTCTCTTAATATAAATTCTTCTTTGCTTATTGTATTAATTTGTGTTGACTGGTAGCTTCCTGTTTTACGAATAGAAGGTAATACTTCACTGGTTACCCAACGCTTAAACTCTTTTGCGGTTGGTAATTTAGAAGAAAGAACTAATGAATATAAACCAGATTCATTAATAATTGTTGCACCTCTTTGTCCAAAACTCGACGACGTTTTGTCGTTGAGTTGTTTATCTTCATCATCTACATGCATCGCTACAGCTTTATTAGTATCACTATAACCTAAAGCTTCAGCGACATCTTTACCAACAAACCAAATTTCATTATCTTTTATAATTGTTCTAACCTTAAAATTATCTTTTTCAAACACTTTTACTAAATCTCTCATATATATCACCTTTTATTTGTTCCTAGAGAGTATAAAATATACCCTCTAGGTTTTTATTTTACTATGCAATGTGAGATAATTGTCTTGCTTTTTCTTGTGCAATAAATTTATCTCTCTTATTCAAACGATTTATGCTTTTATCAACATTTGCAACATAACCTAAATTTGTCAATATCTCATGGATTTTCAAACGACCTTTTTGCGTCCATCTAGTAGAAACATAAGAGCCTACAATAGAACCATGCTCAACATCAAAAGTTTTACTTTCTGTTAAACCCTGATTTTGATATTTTGCATATAAAATCCACTGATTATTAACTTTTTTAATCAACTTTTGCTCATTTAAAATTCTATTTAATTTTATAGCACTCATTCCATAATCAGCACCAATTTGACTGCTAGTCATAGTCCCAACGGAATTAAGAATAGTATCATAATACGTAAGTTTAGGCTGTGCTTCTTCAAGTTCTTTATTAACTTGCTCTAAAGCTACTAAAGCTTTTTGTTTAGCTTCTCGTTCCTGTTTTAATTCTGTTGCTAATCTTATAATTGTATCTGGATTAGTTAAAACTTCTTCAATTTTATCTGGTGTTAAATAAGCACCATGTTTTCTAATTGAAGGTATAACATCATCAAATACCCAACCTTCAAACTTTATAGCTGTTGGTAATTTACTTCTAACAACCAAACGGAATATATCGCCTTCAGGAATAAAATTCATTTGAACATTTTGTATTGCTGGTGTTCCATCTGCTTTTCTTCCTGTTTCTACCCCTATATAACGTTTCGTTACATGGGGGCAATGGTCATTAATTGCCTTACTAATATTGCTGTATCCTAAAGCACTTGCAACATCACTTGCACAAAATAAAATTTTGTCATCTTCTACTATCGTTCTAACATCACCAAATTCTTGATTGCTAAAAATTTTTAATTCATTCATTATATATTTCTCCTATCCTATCATCATTGTTGCACCTAATATTAAACATAGAGTGCATATAAGGTTTTTTCTCTTTTCTTGAGATATCTCTTTTTGTGGCATTATTGCTCCATCTGTACGGCTAACATTTTTGTTATCCGTTACGTAATCAATATTTTCAATAAAGCCATAGCTTATCATTCTATTAATCCACATTGTATATGGAGTTTTTATTTGTAAAAACTCATAAAGCATACATAACTCTTTTGCCATATTTAGTTTTAATATATGGTTCACTAAATGTCGTTTAACAGTTCTATTACCCTCTTTGCGAACTTCGTCAAATTTGACGGAGTTGAAATCAACATTTTCAGTAAAACCATATTCACACATACGTTCAAACCATTTCGTATATTCTGTACCTATTTCTAAAAACTGATGAAGTAATCTACCACTAATTACCTGTTCATTGTTTGCATTAATCTCCACTTTTAATAATTCATTCATTTTTATTCACCTATCCTATCATCATTGCTGCACCTACAATTAAACATAAGGTACATATAAGATTTTTTCGTTTTTCTTGAGATATTTCTTTTTCTAATTCCTCACTTATATATTTAAAATGAGGAATATAATTTATAACTTTTTTATCCATTAAAAACCCTCGTTTTCATCTATGTTAAGTATGCAATAATAGACGCAATCTTTTGAAGATTTGGTTTATTCTGTATTTACCATATTGTTTGTTTAGTAAAATCTCTACAATTATATGATTTTACTGTATCTTCAATTCCAAAACATTTCCGTCTATATTCTAATTGTTTTTCTAAATCTCCTGCATATAAATGAGCAGTGATAAATCCTTCACTTACACGATACTTTCGTGCTAAATTAATTTTTTCTGTAAAAGAGAGCTTAGTATTTTTACTTGTGTTACCTTCTTTATTGGCTATAATTTGTTTTGCCCCTTTTTCAGTTACACAAATAAATTTTCTGTTTACAGACTTTTTATAATAATCAGGGCGATATGCTTCCCTTATTTCACTTTTAGGAATACCTTTCAATAATTTTTTAGGTACATAACTTTTATATTGAATAGCTTTTGATACATCTGCTAGGAAATAACAAATATCACCCTGGATAACAACCATTTTCAAATTACTTAGCACGAGATACAATCCTTCTTTCATATCTTTTTAACTACATTCTCTATATTAACAGAGAAATACCTACCTGCAAGTCTTTTTTTTAAAAAAATCCACCGCACCTTATACCGCTTAAGATAAATATAAAACGTTATATTAGTATTAGCAGATTTATTTATTCTGTACATTACTTAATCTCCTTTCCTTGAACTACAGATTGAATTAAGGATTGTATTACATTACTTTGTTTTCCATTACTTGCTAGTCTACTTAAAAAACTATTTGCTTGCTCAGGTGAAAATTCAGGAACTTCTAAAGGCACAGATTGTGGAACATTATGAGAATCAACAGCATAACTATGACGTTCATTTATTTTGCGTTGTCGCTCTCTTTCCTCTTCTATTCTGATTTTGTTCCGATTATTCCAATTTACTAACAGAGCTTGCCAATTTGTAATTGGTTCATCAGCATTTGTTTTCCAACCACGTTGCAAATAATAATTATAAAATTCTCTAGCATTAACAAATTTCAAATTATTTTTATCTATATAATCATTAATTATATTTATATCTAATACTATATTATTATTTATATTATTTTCTTTTTTATATATAGTATTATTTTGTGGCTGATTTTCCGAAATTGGTTTATCCGTATTCGGTTTTACCATATTCGGTTTTCCTGCATATGGTTGATTTACTTGAGTTTTTACCATATTCAGGTTTTCCGTATGCGGTTTATCCAAATTTGGGTAATCAGTAATAACATATTCTATGCCTGCAAACTTGCCATTTTCATCATGGATTCTATTTCTTTTAACATAGCCATGACGTTCTAATTCTTTAATAGTGTTCATTACTGCTGTTTTACCTTCTTTTACCACTGCAACTAATCCATTAATAGAATAATTCCAATTATCAGGAAAGCTTAAGCATTGTGCAATAAGACCTTTTGCTTGCAAACTCAAGTCTTTAGATTGCAGAATTTCATTTGGAACAATAGTAAAATTAGTTTGCTTTTTTTCAACTTTAATCCTAGCCACCATTTATTTCACCTACTATATTTTATTTACGACACTAGCCATGTCTGATACGCTTGTAGCAATGTACTTCATGGTCGTGTTTATGCTCTTATGACCACAAGCTTTAGCTGTTAAAGCTATATTACTACCACTGCTTTGATAAAAATTAGTAGCAAAATAATGTCTAAACGCATGACAATGTAAATGCTCATGACCTAATTTTTTACACCATTTTTTTACAGCATCTTTAAAATATGATGTTGAATATTTATCACCATGAGGTGAATTAAATAAGAATACACCTCTTTTTTGTCTTTGAGGACTATTTAACCAATATAAGAACAATTTTCTTAATTTAGGACTTATACAGCAAACCCTATCTGTATGATTTTTGGTTTGTCGAATTACAAATCTATTGTTTTTTAAATCAACATCTTCCATAATAATTCCTGTTACTTCATTTATTCGTAAACCAGCATAAGACATTAATCCAACAGCCAATTTTATTTTAGGGTCTTTAATAAATGTAATAACGTGTTCCACATCATCTTTTTCAGGACTAATGTTAGCTTTTTCTTGTGTACGTAAATTTTTTACAAATTTAGCTACGCTGCTACAGTCAATACCATCAAATTTTAACGCTCTTATCCATGTAGATAGATATTGTTTTTTAGTGTTCATTGAAATATCCATTGCCATAATCTCTTTTACTGTTTCAATAGATATTTCTTTTCCATCAAAAATTTGTAAAATTCTTCTGTATTGCAAAAAAGTTTTTCTTTCTCTACTGATTTCTATTTCTTCTAAAAATTTCTCAAACATAATTTTGCTCCTTATTTATAAACTTTTAAAACACATAAATTTTAGTTTATGTACTCATAGAAATTCACAAATAAGAAAGGCACTCTATATTGCTATAAAGTGCCTTTAATTACCTTATTTTATTTCATTAAATTTTAATATTATTTTCTTACTTTCAAAAGTGTCAAGTTCACGATTTTCGCCATGAATAAATGACTGATTAAAAGAATTTAACGCATCAAAAAAAGGGACGATTGAATTTCTAGCGTGTAATAAAGAAGTTTGTTTCTGAATGTTATCTTCTTCCATAAGAACAATGTATTTTTGTTTTATTTCCACACGTTCATTATCAGATATTTTAATGCAATCCAATTTATTAAATTGAGAAGAATTTGATTTAACAATATTTGATAATTGTTTAATAAATATAGGTTCTTTTAACATTTTAGCCATCTGATAGAAAGTAAGCTCTTGTTGTAAATTACCCATAATATGCACAATAGATAATGAATTATTAAGTTCAATAAGCTTATCTAATGCTGATTTTATGCTATTTATATCATTGTTATAATTTCTTGAATATGGGTGTATATTAGGTCTTTTATCTGCCCATTTTTTGAAAAACGTTTCTTTTAACAAGCTGTTACTTTTGCTTGCTTCATCTGCTGTTTCAATAAAATAATCATATATAAGATTATCATTTAAAAAATCATAAACTGTATATAACATATATTTTCCTTGAATACAATCTTTTCTAAGTTCTAACATAGTAATAAATCTCCTTTATATTAACTTTTTTAAAAATTAAAGCCCCTAGATTAATTTCTAAGGGCTTGATATACTATATTAATTTAAATTAAATACGTGCAAAACCATAACAACCTATAGTCTGACCATCTTTATTGCGTTCTGGTTTAGTAACAATTAATAAATCGTTTCATTTCCCCTTTAGTACATTAGCGACAACGAAAGATACAATGTAATAAATGCCTTCTTCTTCTTCTGGTAAGCCTTCTACTTCACCATATTCCTTTTTGTAAAGAGGTATTCTGTCAAAATACTCGTCAAGGCTTTCCTTTTGTTGCACTCGTGCAACACCTTTAGATTTGAAAGTTATTATATCATCTTCTAACAGTAAATTAATGTCATGTGGAGTTAAATTAATAATTTCATACATAGGTATATCACCTTTCTTTGTATAATTTATCCAATCTTTAACATCTGCATCATGAGTAATTTTAAGTGTATTTAAAAACTCAATTTCTTTTTTATAAGCTTTAATAACATCTTGATTATTTGAATCGTTAATTACCCATTCAAGATAGCTTATTCTGTCATTAATTTTCTTGATTGTTGCATCTTTAACCATTTAAATTCCACCTTATTTATAAATTTTTAAAATACACAAAAGTAATTTCGTGTACTTACAGAAACTTATAAATAAGAAGGCTCTATATATCTATACAGAGCCTTCTTTACATATTTAATCTTCATCTACTATTTTTACATCTAAAACCATAACATTATTGCTATCTAAATTAATTTTTTGGACTTGAATCCATGTATCTAATTGTGGAAAATACCATGATGGGATTTCATCATAAAAGATTGTTTCAGAGTCTGAGTTGACAACAAAATAACTAACAGCCCCTAATTTTTCCATCAAATAATCTAAATCCGAAACACTTATTTTATTTTTAGACAAAAATTCTTTTTTTAAAGTTGTTAAAATTTCATCTTTTGTCATAATTAATTCCACCTTATTTATAAATTTAGAGCCATTAAGGACTCAATAAAAGGCATAAATTAGAATTGTTAACTCTAACTTATGCCTTCAAATTCAACCCTTAATTATAATTTTTTAGGACTATACAACATAACCCATAAAATCAAAGCCACACAAAATGTAATAAACATTATTTCACCTCTTAAAATCCTAAAATATCAATAACTGTTAATGTTCCATTTCTAAATTCTTGTTCCCAATCAATATCATCATCATTATTATTAGTGATATCTATAAGATGTTTTAAGCTTGTTTTATCAATTTTATATTCAACTAAAACATTAAAGTATAATTTCTTTTCTTCCCATTGTTTAGAATAAGAGTCAAAGTCAAACCATACATAAGGTACACAATGTACCATGCTTCCACAACCATTAGATTCGTTAACGTCAATTAAATCAGAATAGCTAATATCATCAAATATGTCATATCCTCCTAAGCTCATGATGTCATAATTAACATCATAATCCATAATGGAATATACATGATTAAGACACATAGTCATTATTTCATGTACTATTTCATCTTTGACATCTTTTTCTGTTTTAATACTTTCAATACCTAATAATTCATAAACATTTGCTTGATATTCTCTTGCATAGATAGTAATACAAGTTGTATCGTCAAAATATTTAATTCTTGTGTAGTTATCACTTTCATTACCATAATAAGGTATCCGCTGAAAATTATATTTTTTCATAAAAACATCTAATCTTTTGCCATTAATGATTTGATATTGTAATTTAGACAATGCTTTTATAATTCTTTTAATAGTATTATTACCTTTCATTTTAAATTCCACCTTATTTATAAATTTAGAGCCATTAAGAACTCAATAAAAGGCATAAATTAAAGTTGTTAACCTTAACTTATGCCCTTAAGTTCAATTCTTAGCTTTTAATAATTAAAGGCGACATTACAGCAATATTAGCTCCATTATAACACCATTCTTGGCTAGTCGAAAAACCAATAGTTGAATTTTCAGATTTATTAGTAAACACATATAAAATATTAGTATTTAGTATTTTGAAAACTAATTTTAAATAATTAGCGTTTACGTGTTTTTTGCCATCTGCTGTTTGAAGCTCAAAAGGTTCATACTTATCAGGCTTACCATGTATCATAAAGTATTTCTTTAAATCTCTAATGTCTAATGACATTTTAGAATTAAATTCTTTAGGTAAAACCCTTGCAAAATCAGGATAACCACCTAATACTACATAACCTTGTTTACGACTATTATCTTGTACTTCTTTTTGACGTTCTTCAGTCCAAATGAATTGTTTATTAATGTCTTTTACAACATCTTTAGATAATCTGATAGCATAGTGCATATCAGTTAAATCTGCAACGTCATCATGAATATATACATAGCCAAAAGGTTCTCTACTAGGAATTTGGTAATTATCTTTTCTGATTTTAATTAACTCTTTTTCTATTGTTTTGATTATATTCACTGTAGGTTTACTTTTTGTGCTTAATTCAGAAAAACGAATGTGATTTTCAGCTAATAACCTTATAGCTTCTAATTTTAAATCAGCTATATCAGTTTTATCTGAATAATTCCCATTTAATTCATAAATTAAACTATCAAGATGAGATTTCTTCTCTTCTCTAATTACCTTTAAAATATTTTCAGCACTAAATTTCATTTTAAATTCCACCTTATTTAAAAAATTAGAGTTCTAAGAACTCAATAAAAGGCACAAATTAGAATTGTTAACTCTAACTTATGCCCTTTGGTTCAATCCTTAGAAATCTTTTACATTTGTAATAAAGAATTTAGCATCTTTAAATTCCTTTTTCCAATCATATAGCCAAAATATAATCTCATCTTCTTCATAAAGCTTACATAGTCTTTTAAAAGACTCTATATCTAAAAAGAACTCTATCATAATGTCAACTTCATCTCGAACTATTACACTACCATCTGCACGACGATATTCGTATTTTTCGCAAGGTACATTATATATAATATTGCCATGAGAGTTGCTTTCCCATGCACCACGAAGAATTTCTCCATATGATATATCATTGAAGATATCATGATTATATGTTGTTTTCATGTAATCATTTAAATCAAATAAATTATCTGTGTATCTAAATTTATTTGAAACATCTTGTAAAATTTTATCTTTTGTCATAATTAATTCCACCTTATTTAATATTTTGAGTCATTGAGAACTCAATAAAAGGCACAAATTAAGATGCTAGTCCTAACTTATGCCCTCTAGTTCAATCCTCAACTAATCTAAAATACTTTATTAAAGTACTTTTGTCTAAGTCGCCACACATTTCATCTATAACCCAATCTCCATAGTAATTTTGGGCAATCCAAATATACTCATCTCTAGGATTATAAGTGTTTTTTCTTTTTTTGTATTGAGCTATACGCAAGGTAAGTATTTTACTTAGTTCTTTATTAGTCATTTTATTGACTAATTTAACATTCATTCTAAAGACAAAAATACTAATATTTTTGTTGTATCTTTTTCTAATATACTTACATACATCATTAATATGTTTAAAACAGTTGGTATAAGTTCGGTTAGAACTATACATTTCTGTTATATAAACGACTTTTGTTCTCATAATTAATTCCACCTTATTTAATGTTTTGAGCTTCTAAGAACTCAATAAAAGGCACAAACTAAAGTTGTTAACTCTAGCTTATGCCCTCAAATTCAACTCTTAGATATCCACTGTAATAATTTTAAAATGACATCAACCCCAATAATGGAGCTTAATAAGAAAAGAGTAGACTTTATTTCTTCTAGTGTTGCAAAAAAGCACATTACTAATGCAATCACTGTGATGGCTTCTGCTATTAATAATTCTGTATCATTAAACATTTTTTTGTTCACCTCTTATAAATTTTGCTAAGTCGTACATCACGCTTAAAGTTACAGGTAAACAATTACTACCATCAAAATAATTTTCTTCTATAAAATCAAGAAGTTCAGCTATTATATAAGAAAAATGCTTAAAAGCATAATCCTCAAAATCATAATCGTATTCATCATTAATATGATTTTTTATTAGCAATGCTAATTTATAAATCTTTTTAATGAATTTCTGATTTAACTTGTTTATATATGTCTGTCTTTGGTATTCTATTTTTGCACAATAAAAGCATACTTCATCTTCATAAAGCCTTCTATTTTGGTTTGGTATTAAATATACTGAACCATCTTGTACATAAAACGATTCATAAAGACCTCGTTTGACATAAACTCTAGCTTCTAAAATCTGATTTTCTAGTCTACTAAGTTTACTTTTTTTGTTTGTCATAATAATTCCACCTTATTTAATGTTTTGAGTTAAAAAGCTCAATAAAAGGCACAAATTAAGATGCTAGTCCTAACTTATGCCCTCTAGTTCAACTTTTTAATTATTATGATATACAGTCTAATTCGTCTAAAATCTTTTCTATTATTTCTTCAGATAATTCTTGTTCTCTATCCCAAAAACTATCTACAGTTTCACATTGGCTTAATAAATGTAATGCTGTTTCATATAATAGTTGAACTTGAAATAATTCTGGTTGAGAAAAAGCATTAGCAGTAATATTTTCAGAAATATCATCTAATACTTCGCCAATCTCCTCGAAGTTATCTTTTATCCACTCTATAGCCCCATATGTGCTATAAGTAAAAGTGCAATCAGCTAGACAATCCCAAAATAAAGAATGAGCTAAATCACAACCATAAACTATTTCGCCTTCTAAGTTATCTAATCGAGTTTTGATTTCATCAATTACAAAATTTTCTACACTGTTTAAATTATCATTCATTGTAAATTCCACCTTATTTAATTATTTAGAGTCCCTAAGAACTCAATAAAAGGCATAAACTAAAATTGTTAACTCTAGCTTATGCCCTTTGGTTCAATCCTTAGGAATTTTGTAAAATGCTCCAAATATATGAGCCATTTTATCTTCATGGTCTGAACTTAAATAATGACCTTGTTTTTCTTCAACAATGCCAATAAAAAGTATATTGTCATGAATATAACAGCGGTAGCCTTTTTCAAAACCCATATAACTATTACCACGCTTAAAATAAGTTGCATGATGTTCTATTGGAATATATTCAACTTTTGAAGTCTGAAATTTATTCATAAAATATTCCAATACACCCAATGGGGTAATATTAGGATTTTCAAACTTGCTCATTTCAACAAAACCGCCTGCACTAACAAAGCCCAAACGATTAAATTTTTGGATTTCTTTTCTTGATATTCTTTCCATAATAATTCCACCTTATTTAATGATTTAGAGTTCTAAGAACTCAATAAAAGGCACAAATTAAAGTTGTTAACCCTAACTTGTGCCTTCAAATTCAACTCTTAGAATGTTTCAATGTAGCCATTTGTTACAAAACAGCCCCCATTGTTTAGTCTAGTATCTCTACCAATAGCTTCATAGTCGATATAATAGGTAAGTTTTTCAGGTATTTCTATGCCGAATAAGCCTTCATCAACGATATATTGACCTAAATCCTCATCTGTGGATACATTATCACAATACCAATAATTACCATCTATACAAATATTATAAGCTTCTTCAAAGCTGTCATTGCCTAGAGATTCTAGGATTGACTGAAATTCTATTTGAAGATTTTCGTTATTGATTTCTTCTATTTTTTCAGCTATCTCATTTAGTTCCTGCAAAGAAGTATATTCGTCTACATGTAACCCAAAGTTGCTTTCAAAGTCAGTAATGAAGTATTCTTCATATTCTGTATTATCAGCAACCCCAATGGATTCAAGCTCTTCTTTCCAATCAGTATCAGTTGTAACTTCTACCCATTTTCCGAGAAGCTCACCTTCAGTGTATTTACCTAAATTTGTGAGATACACATTTAAATATAAATCATCTGTCATTTTAAATTCCACCTTATTTAATGTTTTGAGTTGTTAAGAACTCAATAAAAGGCACAAGTTAAGATGCTAGTCCTAACTTATGCCCTTTGGTTCAATCCTTAACTAAGCAATCAAGTATAGTTGGGAGTAATGACTCAGTAAATTTGTCTGCTATTTCTTTAGATAAAGTTTTATTTAATACGTGGTTTATGAATTTTTCTGAATGTTTCCATTTTCTAAAAACATAATTGTATTCTTTACCGTTTAATATACCTTTAAACATAACATCAATACCATTATTGTAAATACAATACTTTTCACAGCCTAAAGACTGTATAATGTCTTTTAAATTATCGCCTATAGGATAGGAGAATTTAAAATCATTTGTAAATATAAGAATTTCATCATGACCCATTACCTTATGGTCTAAAATATCACACGTTAATGAACGTTGTTTACGCAAATGATTTATAAAAACATCATTCAATAAGTTATATGGTACTTCTTCAATAGTATCTACACAATAAGATTGAGGGCAAAAACAACGTTTATTATAAAATTCTTCTAAAGACTCATTCATTCCCCAATCAAATATGATATTACTTTCCTTGATTTTTTCCATTTTATATTCCACCTTATTTATAATTATTCAAGGTTTACCCTTGTATATATTCTCAAAGTATGATATAATAAACCTACCTTGAGGATATATACAAAGGCTGAACAGTCTATACAAGCACCATTCAGCACCTTGTAAAAATAAGGCGGTGGAATTTTTGAACAAAAAAGCACAGTTCGCCCACGTCAGCACGATTCTCACGTCCTCTACCTAATGGCTTCATATCCTTGACTAAGGTATAAATTATACCCCACAGAGCTTATAGCTCCGCCTGTGGCTACTAACAAGAGATATCGCTCCATCTGTACAAGCATGGTTTGACACTCTCAAGCCTTCACGTACGTTGTCAATTAAGCCAACATAAGGAACATATCATCACACCTAGCTTGCTCCTACTGTTCTACCCTCAGAGCTTGCTAAATGCTCAATGTTTTTTACCCTTGAGCTTATTAAATTGTAAAAGAACAATGAACTTGAGCCTATAAAAGCACTCAACATAATTCAATATTTTTATTGAACTATATTCAACGCTTTTATATAAGCTATAATTTATTTTTTATAGCTTATCTTTGGTACATTTATATAATATAACATTTTTGTTATAATGTCAACTACTTTTTTGTTATTTTTTTAATAACTTTTTTGTTATATTAAAAAATGTTAAATTTAAAAACAAGCCGTATTTATTGTTTTATGGCTTATCTTTGGTACACGTATATATTATAACAATTTTGCTATAATGTCAATAACTTTTTTGTTATTTTTTTTAGGAATTTTAAAAAATGATTTATCAAGCACATAATAATATAGAAGAATTAAATATAAAAAATTCAAAAGACTTTATAGATTATATTTGTAGTCGTTACAGAATTAGCCAAACGCAATTAGTATATATCTATAATAGCACTTATAATACTGCTATTAGTCAACCATCTTTCAATAGAGCAGTTAACAATAATAATTTAAGGCTAGATATAGTATTAAATATATTAAAAATGCTAGACTGTTCATTATTAATACAACATAACCGCAGATTTATTATATAAAGCCCTTACAAGCTCATATAAGCGATTTTTTACAAGTGGATATATATTTTATTCATTAATATAAAATCTTTTATATGA
>ENA-UEQK01001617-UEQK01001617.1-human-gut-metagenome-genome-assembly--contig:-NODE-1617-length-13529-cov-5.697443_pt1 | contig 13529 bp, 22 predicted proteins | sample MGYA00242939_ERZ507942 | MGnify/ENA primary metagenome ERZ507942 (study PRJEB26167, sample SAMN06115485) | human gut metagenome | host: Homo sapiens | place: China:Chongqing | collected 2015-03-30... | reverse complement strand
ACTCGATCTGTTCCACCTGTTCCAAAGCCTTGATTTTCCTGTGTTTTCAGGGATTGGACGGCGGAACGGATGTGGACAGATCGAGTTTGGCAAGTTCACCTTTGACCTGTTCCAGAACTTCAGGATATTCAGAATCAGGGTTCATGGAATATTGATCTTCGTATTCTTTCAGGGTGTTCAGATACCGGTTCCAATGGGTGGCTTTGGCCTTTGCGGTTTTCAGTTCATCAATCTTGGCTTTCTGATCGGAATAGGAATCCAACAAAACCCGTTCTTTCTGACTATCAGCCGCCTTGAAGAAAGAAGCTGGAAGATCAGATGTGTAAGGGATGATCCCGGCCTTGGCCGCTTGATCCACCGTCAGGGCTATTTGCATACCATATTCATAGCGGGAAAAGAATGTTTCAAGGTTCTTCGTCTTTTCAAAGATGTTCAAACAATCTTGAACAATCCGCACATGATTTTTGGCTTCTGCTACGGTGTAGGCCCCCGGCATGGATTTAATAGCCCGTTCCGGGTTCAGATTGGAATGAACCTGAACGGTGGGTTCTGTTTTGGGCGGGGCCTTCTGTTTTGGCTTTCTTTTTCGCAGAAGCAGGAACAGGAAGAACCCCATAATGACATCCATTATGATGAACACAGGGCGGAGTTCTGACGCTTCCGTAAAAAACATGATTGTGTAGACGATAAACCCAAAACTGAAAAAGAAGATTCCAAAGCCTTTCAAAAACTTCTTCATCCAGCCACCTTCTATCTAATATCACTTTGGAAGGCTACGGCTTTTCCAAGAATCCTGATATGATTCAGTTCTTCGCCTGTGTAACGCATGGTTTTATACTTTGGATTTTCAGCGAATAACAACAGTTCGTTTTCTTCAGGATTATATTGAACACGCTTCAATGTGGCTTCATCACCAATCAGGACAGCGGCAATTTCACCATCATCCACCATTTCCTGTTTTCTGATGAACACAATATCCCCGTCATAGATTCTGGCCCCGATCATGGAATCACCCTTGGCCTTCAAGCAGAAATCAGCATGAATGTTTGTACCAGCTTCCACATACAGTTCCTTTTCTTCGTTGGCAAAGATAGGGGTTCCACAAGCAATGTTCCCAAGTAATGGGAACTTTCGCTTTTCAATTCTAAATAGGTTATCCAATTCAACTTCTTCTTTCCAGCCCATTAAATAGGCCGGTGTGGTGTGAAGAACTTTCGCCAAGTCTGCTATTTTATCACGGCGCATATTGGCGATAATCCCATTTTCCCATTTCCGAACGGTGCTTTTACCTACGCCAACAGCATTGCCCACCTGTTCAAGAGTAAGATTATTTTCTTCACGCAAAGCCTTGATTTTTTGGCCCATAGTCAAATCAGCCACATCAACACCCCTTTCACGGTTAGTAACAACAGTATAACCGCAATGTGTCCTTTTTGCAACCCCTAAAGCGAAAAAACAAAAAAAGTTTCTTTTAATCCACAAATGGGGTTGACAAGCAACAAGGGGTGTGATACTATGATGGTGTCCTAAAAGACACGGCAAAAGCGAATAAGACACCGAAAGGGGTATATGAGATATGAAGAAGTTCAGCGCAATAGTCAAGGACGGAACTAAAACCGTTTTCATCACCAATCAGGAATACCGGACAAAGGCCGACTTCATTCATGATCTTCGATGCAACGGGTACAAGGTCAATCCGATGAAGGTCAAGACTTCCCGGACTTTCGATTACATCATCAATCACACCAACTGTAACCCGTGGGATTGGAAACTTACTGATAAAGAAGTTGATGACATTACGGATTATCACCCCGGAAGGAGTATGTGAGATATGGAAGTTTGGAAAGAAAACAAACAGACGGGCCTTTCTTGTGGGATCAATGACTTTGGTGAATTGTTCCTTGGCAATAAAGGAAGCGGATACAATTTACCCGACACCCCCGAAAATCGTGAATATATTTTGAATGATTTTGACTATTGGAATCAATAAGCCGAAACGGGCCTGATGGCCCGTCCACCGGAACCGCCCCACCGGTGCTGATGATGGCAGGGCAACAGCGACAACATGAGCGCCCCCGGTTTATGGGTTCGGGTATTGGGTATCAATCCCCATGTAAAAGGCATGACCGCCCGGAAATTGCTTGTTGGGGCTTTGGCTGTTCTATTTTTGAAGAAAGGATGTGAGCGAATGAACAAGGCCCGCTTGGAATATGAAATGTCTGTTCGGGGTGTCACCCGTGCCAAGCTGTGTGAAGTCCTTGGGATTTCCCGATCCGCCTTTTACCGAAAGTGTAATGGGGGTTCGGAGTTCACCCAAGGCGAGATTCAGAAGATCGTGGATTTTCTGAACCTTGAAACCCCGGTGGGAATTTTTTTTGATGCGAAAGTGTCCTAAAGGACCCCGCAAGGAGTAAGAATCATGAATGAAGTCAGTTTGAAACCGGTCATTGATGAACTTGAAACCTTGTTTTCAAAGTTCAACAAAGCCTTCTTTGAAGGGAAGCTGGAAAAGCCTGTGATCACCGTTTCCCCGGATCATACCCGTGGGGCCTATGGGTGGTGTACCGGTTGGAAGGCGTGGCAAGACGGCACCAAGGAAGGCGGCTATTACGAAATCAACCTGTGCGCCGAATACCTGAACCGCCCCTTTGAAGAAACCTGTGGAACCTTGCTTCACGAAATGGTTCACCTTCAGAACCTTCAGGACAATGTTCAAGACACTTCCCGTTCTGGTTCCTACCACAACCGGAAGTTCAAGGAAACCGCTGAAGCCCACGGGCTGACCGTGGAGAAAGGCGAAAAGTACGGATGGCACAAAACCACCCTGAACCCGCAAGCTGAAGCCTTCGTGAAATCCCTTGGCAAATCCGGGTTCTGTCTGGTTCGGCCCCGTACCAATCCGCTGAAGGGTTCCCGGAAGGGCGGGGGATCAAGTTCCCGTAAATATGTTTGCCCTTGTTGCGGAACCATCATCCGGGCCACCAAGGAAGTTCATGTTCTCTGTGGGGAATGTGAAGTGGCCTTTGAAGAACAGGAGTGATAACCAATGAAGTTGATTGACACCAAGGATTGGAAGGCCGTTCACTTCAAGGATCGAACCATTTTGAGAAGTGACCGCAATCTTTACCCGGAAGCTGATTGGTGGGCTTTGGTTTCCACCGTGGATGTGGAACCGATGAAGGAACCCGGTCATTTCAAGGTGGTAAGCCAATGATGATCACCCGCCAAGTTCGCTGTAAGAAGTGTGGGGAAATGTTTCCCCTGACCTATCCCGAAAAGCTGTCCGACATTGGCCGGGATGTTATTTCTTACTGTCCGCCGTGTTTACACACGGAAATCTTGAAAAATGAAAGGAGTACGCACAATGACCACCTTTGCAGAGCGTTTGAAGAACGCTATGGAACAGGCCAGCATGAGCCAATCCGCCCTGTCTGAACAGGCCGGGGCTTCCAAGGCCGCTATCAGCCAATACCTTTCCGGGAAGAACACCCCCGGCCCTGACCGTATCAAGGCCCTTGCCGATGCAACCGGCGTTTCCTTTGATTACCTGATGGGTTATGGAGCCGCCCCGGTTGCGGAACCGCCCATCAAGAAGATCAGCGTGAAGGAAGCCGCCCGGTGCATGGGAAAATCTGATCAGTTCGTCAGAATCGGCCTTCAGCGTGGCCTTCTTCCCTTCGGGAACGCTGTTCCCGGAACCGGCGCTTGCTGGAATTACTACATCAACCCCACCAAGTTCCGTGATTATGTGGGCGCTGATCAGTTCAATTCCTTCTTCGGCCTTACGGCCTGAAAGGGGAACACCGATGGATAACACCCGTGATAAACTGTTGGATTTGATCAGGAACGCCACCAACATTGATATGATTTGCTTCTTCGCCATTATCTATGTGGTTGCGCCCGATTCCCCCCCCTATACGCCTATCGCCACCCGTGGCGAACTGAAGAAGGCAATTAAGCAGTTGCGGAGCGCCCAGCATAGCCCGGATTGCCCCGCTGAAATGTCTGAAGGCTTTGAAACGGCGATTCAGTACATCCGCCGTGAATGGCTTCACCGATGAAAGGATGGTTTATATGCTTCGAATCGGAATGATCGTTAAAATCTTGCCTGATGCGGAATACAGCGGCAAGTTCACCGGCTACATCGGCAAGGTGAAAAATTACTTTTCGCAGAACAAGAAGGTTGGCGTGGAACTTTTTCAGCAGACGAATGACGCAAGTTTCAAGGGCCTGTTTTGGTTCTCTGAATCCAAGGTGGTTGCGGGGGGTAGTCTGCCTGATGCCATGATGGAATATATCAAGGCCGATCTTAACGCCACCTTTGGCGTTGCAAATCACATCCGCCGTTCCCGTCAGACCGGCCTTCCGCAGATCAAGAAGGTCATTTATAGCGGCCCCAAGACAATCATTCTGTGGGCCGACAACACCAAAACCATTGTTTCCTGTGGGGAAGCGGATTCCTATGACTACTATTCCGGTTTCTGTGCCGCTGTGGTCAAGAAACTGTTCGGTTCCACCACCCACGCCAAAAAGGTTTTGGGTGATTCCATCCAGATCAATGATTAACCTGTTCCAGCACCAACAACAGGCCCTTGATGAAACCGAGGGGAAGAACCGGGTGGCCTATTACCTTGATATGGGCCTTGGGAAAACCTTTGTCGGTTCCGAAAAAGCCCTGAAGTTGAACAGCCGTGTAAATCTTCTGGTGTGTCAATGTTCAAAGGTTCAAGACTGGATTGAACACATGACGGAAAATTACGCCATGAACTATTGTTGGATGATTTATGACATGACCAAGAAAAATGAATTTGATTGGTTCATGAAAGCCGCAATGGAAGTTGATAACCCGGATCGGATTTGTGGTGTGATCAACTATGAACTGACCTTCAGGCGCAATGTGCTGAAAACTCTGACCGGCTTCACGCTGATGTTGGATGAAAGTTCCCTGATCCAGAACGAGAACGCCAAACGGTCAAAGTTCATCCTTGGGCTGAAACCGGATAATGTGATCCTTCTGTCAGGCACCCCCACGGGCGGCAAGTATGAAAACCTGTGGAGCCAATGCCAACTGTTGGGGTGGAAGATTTCAAAAGAACTGTTCTGGAAGCAGTACATTCAAACGGAATGGGTTGAAACCGATGGATTTTGGCGGCAACAGATTACCGGCTATAAGAATGTTGACCGGCTGAAGATGAAGCTGGCCGAACATGGGGCCGTTTTCATGACCACCGAACAAGCCGGGATCAGCCTACCAGAACGGAACTGGATCAAGGTCAAAACCCGCCCTTCACCCCTTTATTGGAAGTTCTGGAATGATCGCTATATTGCGATTGACAGCGCCAACCTTGGTGAATTTGAACTGGATGCGGATTTCTATGGTTCCAATGCCCATTGTGAACGGGAATTGATCGGTGATACCAGTTTGACCCGCCGCCTTTACGCCCGTCAGCTTTGCGGCCTATATAACCCGGCCCGTTATGAAGCCTTCCGGGATTTGCTGAACAGCACGGAAGATCGCTTGATTGTGTTCTATAACTTCACGGAAGAAATGGAACGCCTGAAGGGGATTGCCAAGGGCCTGAACCGGCCTGTGTCTGTTCTTTCCGGTGAAGAAAAGAACTTGGATGCTTACCGCTACCAGCATAACAGCATTACCTTCATTCAGTATCAAGCCGGTGCAATGGGCGGCAATTTCCAGCTTGCCAACAAAATCATTTACTTCAGCCTTCCCCAAGGTTCGGAATTGTGGGAGCAATCCCAAAAGCGTATTCATCGCCTTGGGCAAGAACGGCCCTGTTTCTATTACCTGATGATCTGTCCGGGAACGGTTGAAGAAGATATTCTTTCCACTTTGGAAATGAGAAAGGACTATACCGATGAACTATTCAGAAAGTATGAGCAAGCGGCAACAGCGCCGCAAAGCCCTTAACCAGCGGTTCAGGCGGATGTTCCTTGTGGCCCTTCTGATGGGCCTTGCAATGGGGTTTATATTTGGGCGCTGTTCTGCTGTCAACAGCAAGGCCCCGGATGCCCCCATTGAACCGGATCAGCTTACCGCCGTGACCCCGGATGTGACCTTGGAGCCGGTGGAAATTCCGCTGGTGGAAGAACCCGCCGAACCTGAACCGGTGCTGTTGGGCAGTTTCAGAATTACCGCCTATTGTTCCTGTGAAAAGTGTTGCGGCGAATGGGCCAAGAACCGGCCCAACGGCATTGTATATGGTGCCGCTGGTGTGGAACTGAAAGCCGGTGTTTCCTGTGCTTCCCCGCTTCCCTTGGGAACCGTGGTGGAAGTGGAAGGCTTGGGTGAATACATCGTTCAGGATCGCCCCGCCCAATGGGTGATTGACAAATACGGTGAAAACCAGATTGACATTTATTTTGACAACCATGAAGCCGCTTCCGCCTTCGGCCTGAAGCAGTTGAATGTTTATCTGAAAGGAGAACCAGAAAAATGATCAAATGTGAAAACGCTTGCCCCCGTGGGAAATTTGATGGGTGTTGCCACAAATGCCCGGATTTCCACACTTGTCCTGATTCCTGTCAGGAAAACCCGAACGCCTGTGGTTCGGCCACCTTCGATGAAGAAACGGCCCTTCAGGAGTTCAAGAACACACAGCTTGCCACCTTGAACGCCATTGCTTCCCTGACCGCCCACAAGAAGGCCATTGAGGAACAGGAAAAGGAAATGAAGGCCAAGCTGTATGAAGCAATGGTGAAGTTTGGCGTGGATAAGTTTGAATCCGATGTTCTGAACCTTACCCTTGTGAAGCCCACCAACGCCACCAGCATTGATTCCACCAAGCTGAAGAAGAAATACCCGGACATTGCTTCCGAGTGTTCCAAGACCACCGCCAAGGCCGGTTATGTCAAGATCACCCTGAAAGGCGGTGGGGAGTAATGCACCAAGGAAAAACGAAAGTCCAGTTTCAAATCAATAGCTATCTTCGCTTGGCTGATTTATGTGGGCCTGATGACCAAGAAAAAAAGATCGCATATATGGAACGGGCTGAATCCTTGCTAATGGAAATGACAGCAGAAAGCGATTCAATTTGTTTATCCCACCCACATTCAGTTAAATCTTCAATTCATTCCTTTTTGGAAGAAATCGGAACAGATGATCTGAATGGACAGATAACCCTTCAGGTTTATAGGGCCTATAAGGAATACTGCATTGTCAATAATCTGTCACCAGTTTCAAAAATTGAGTTTTCCAGACAGATTTGTGGAATTAAGAACCTGAAAACCAAAGATATTCGTGTTGCTGGAATAAAAATGAAAATGTTTATTCCAGCAAATGAGGAGTGAGCCGTGGCCGGTGAAAAAAACTTTGAAAATCGCCTGAAGGAATGGCTGGAAGCTGAAGGGATATATCCCTTGGGTGAACCTGTTGACCACATGAGCGCCCCGCCTTGTGGCTTCTATGAAAAGCGTTGGGGTGGAAGCCGGTATGTGAAAAGCGGCCTTCCCGATATGCGGATCACCGTGAAGGGCATTGCCCTTGAAGTGGAGCTGAAGGCCACCGATGGAACCCCATCTGTGCTTCAGAAGCGTAATTTGGCCCAAATCAACGGTTCACAGGGGTTCGGGTTCATCCTTTACCCGGAAGGCTTTGAAGCCTTCAAGACTATTGTGAAAGGGGTGAAACAATGCGAGTTTCCCACAGCCGGGTTGAAGTCTTTGATAGATGCCCATACAAATACCGCTTGCGATATGTGGAAGGGATAGACACGATCCCGAACACGGATGCAGACAACGCCCTGATCCTTGGCACCGCCCTTCACGCCGGCATTGAAGAAGGGGTTGAACAAGCCCTTGACTTCTACAAGAACAGCTTCCCGGTTCTGACGGATGATCACATTCATGAAATGATGAAGCTGGAAGCCATGATCCCCAAGGCAAAGGCCATGTTGCCACCGGGCGGAACCTTTGAATTGCCTATTGGGAACGCTGATTTCATCGGCTTCATGGATTATCTGGTTCCCGTGGGGAAGGGCCTGAAGCTGGATGGGCTGATCACCGGTGAAGATTTGGATGAATTTGAAGCGTTTGATTTGTACGATTTCAAGTATTCCAACAACGCCAAGAACTACGCCGTTTCCGGTCAGCTTCACGAATACAAGTATTGGTATGAACTGACCCATCCCGGCCACCGGATCAGAAATATGTATTTCCTGATTGTTCCAAAGCCCAAGATCAGGCAGAAAAGCACCGAAACCCTTCCCCAATTCCGTGACCGCTTGCAAGCGGCCTTGAAAGATGCTGAACCAACGCTGATGCCGGTTCAGTACAACCCCATGAAGATTGTGGACTTCCTGACCGATGTGAAGCACATGGTTGAAGCCACAGACTTTCCCAAGAACCCAAACCATTTTTGTGGATGGTGTGAGTATGAAGAATATTGTCAGAAAGGATGGGATTATATGTTACTTCCCAAGAATGAACGCCGTGATCTGAACGCCACCAAGAAGAAGGTTGTGTGGCTTTACGGCGCACCCTTCAGCGGCAAAACCTTCTTTGCCAATCAGTTCCCCGATCCCCTGATGTTGAACACGGATGGCAACATCAAGTTTGTGGATGCCCCCTATATCGCCATTCGTGACACCGTAACGGTGGAAGGCCGTATCACCAAGCGCCGTTTGGCCTATGAAGTGTTCATGGATGCCGTTACCGAACTGGAAAAGAAACAGAACGATTTCCGAACCATCGTGGTTGACCTTCTGGAAGATGTGTATGAATCGTGCCGGGTTTACATCTGTGACCGTCAGGGCTGGAAGCATGAATCTGATGATTCCTTCCGTGCGTGGGATATGGTCAGAAGCGAGTTCTTGAACACCCTGAAGCGGCTGGTAAATCTGGACTATGAAAACATTATCCTGATCAGCCATGAGGACAGAAGCCGTGACCTGACCCGCAAGGGCGGCGATAAGATCAGTTCCATCAAGCCGAACCTTCAGGATAAGGTGGCAAACAAGGTGGCCGGTATGGTTGATCTGGTGGCCCGTATCGTGGCGGACGATGATGAACGGATGCTGTCTTTCAAGACTTCTGAAGTGATCTTCGGCGGTGGCCGTTTGACTGTCCGTGATAAGGAAATCCCGCTGACCTATGACGCTTTCTGTGAAGTCTACGAGGAAGCCAACCAGAAGGCCGCAGGAGCCGTGAAGCGTGGCGGCAATACCCCGGCTACCCCCGAACCTGAAACCACCGACACGCCCACCACAGCGCCCAGCAGAAGGGGCAGAAAGGCCAAGACTGCAACCCCGCCCTCGGCTGGTAACTATGATCCGGCTGAAGATGCGGCAAAGGCGGCTTGTGGTGATCCTGATGGAACTTGGACACCGGGCGGCGGTGAAAAGGATGATTCTGTTCCTGTTGCTGAACCGGCCACCGGTGACACCCCGCCTTGGAACGATCTTCCCAAATGCCCGGACGGTGAGCGCATTTTCAAACAGCATGACCAGAACCCGGAAATCCCCCTTTGCCCGTCCATTGACGCTGGCCACCGTTGCCACAAGGAAGGCGGCCCCGATGGTTGCCCCCTGTGGGATCGCCCCAAGGCCCCGGCAGAAGAAGGCGCACCCAAGACGGATGCCAACCCGCCCCGCCGTACCCGGAAGAAGCGTGAAGAATAATGGCTGAAGTGCTGATGATTGCCGGGAAGCCTGAAACCATCTTCAAGGCCCGTGATTTTGAATATCTGGTTGAAAAATACATGGGTTATGAAGCGGCCAAGTATTTCCGGGAATACGCTGAAAAGGCTGATGAAGAAGTCAGATCGGCCAAGGCCGGTGAGAACACAGACCTTGCTTCCTATGAAGCTGACCTTGAAAGCAACCGCAGAGCCTTTCAGGACATTCAGGATGAATTGATCTGCATTTCCAACATTCTTCGATGGAAACGGATGAACCGGGAGTTGCTTTCAGACCATGTGAAGCGCATTAAAACCATCATTTCCAACCAAATATAAGGAGGACACAACATGAAAAACGATGCTTTGAACAGGTTCAAAGAAGAAATGAACCGCCGTGGCCTGATTCGCAAGATTCAGGTGTGTGCAAACCTGATCCCCCCCCCCCGCCTGATGCTGACCCGGAATCCCTGATCCAGCTTCACCGGAACGCCGCAAAGGTGGCGATTGCCAACTATGCCGCCAACCACGATGATTTCTATGAAGTGATGTTTGATGCGGCGTTGGATCATCTGTTGGATGGGGTTCTGACCGATGATCTGTTTGCCCCTGATAAGGAATTTGCCCCTACGAAAGAAGAAGTTGACACTATGAACCGGGCCAAGGAAACCGCTGAACTTGTGAACGGCCTGTTTCATGGGTTGGCTGATATTCTCAAAACCATTTGAACATAACAACATTTTTGGAGGTAAAAAACTATGGCTATTGATTTTGACAAGATTGATCGTTCTGTTGATCTGAAGGGCCTTCAGGCTGATGTGGAGGATGCCAAGAAGAACGGCGGCGGTGATTTCCCCACCATTCCCGCTGGCAAGTATGAAGTGAAGCTGGAAAGCATGGAGATCAAAGGCACCAAGGCCGATCCCAACCGCCCCATGCTGGCCGTGTCCTTCAAGATTCTTTCCGGTGAGTACAAGAACCAGCGCCTGTTCATGAACCGTGTTCTGTACGGCACCAAGAACGATAAGAACATGATCGCTTCCGCTATGGGCTTCCTTGAAAAGCTGGATTCCGGTATTCCCGTCAGCTTCACCAGCTATAAGCAGTTTGCCCAGCTTGTTCTTGATGTGGCGGAAGCCATTGATGGAAACTTGGAATATGCGGTGGACTACGATGATTCCCGCTTCAATTCCATCACCGTTGAAGAAGTTTTCGAGGTTGAAAACTGACCCAAAATTTTTTACAACGGAAGTGTCTTTTAGGACACGAACCATTTTTGAAAGTTCACTTTCAAGCCGGGGCGAAAGCCCCGGAATGGCCCCAAGTGAAAGCCTTCCCGTGGCGGGGCTGATAAGGCGGAAACGCTGACCGATTTCACAAAAGCTGAAAGGATGTGAGTTGATGATCTTCTATGATTTTGAGGTTTTCCGGTATGACTGGCTGGTTGTCCTGATCGACCTGAACGCCCGAAAAGAAACCGTGATTATCAACGATCCCGACAAGCTGAAACGCTTCTATGAGGAACACAAGGGTGTGATTTGGGCCGGTTACAATTCCCGGAACTATGATCAGTACATCCTAAAGGCCATTCTGTGTGGGTTTGATCCAAAGCCTGTGAATGATTGGATCATTGCAGAAAATAAACCCGGTTACAGATATTCAAGCCTGTTCAGGGAATACCCGCTGATCAATTATGATGTGATGCCGAACCCGCCAATCAGCCTGAAGGCGCTGGAAGCGTTCATGGGCCATTCCATTAAAGAAACTTCTGTTCCCTTCGACATTGACCGGCCTTTGACTGAAGCAGAGTTGGCCGAAACGGTCAAATATTGCCGCCATGATGTGGAACAGACGGTGGAAGTGTGGTTGCGGCGGAAGGAAGATGAATTTGATGCCCAAATGTCACTTGTGAAGGCGTTCCACCTTCCCATTTCTGACATTGGCCGCACCAAAGCACAGCTTTCCGCCAAAATCCTTGGGGCCGTTCAAAGGGAACACAATGATGAATTTGAAATTGAGTTCCCGCCCAGCTTGCGGATCGAAAAATACACGGAAGTTTTGAATTGGTACAAGAACCCCTTGAACCGTGATTATTCCAAAACCCTTGAACTGGATGTGGCCGGGGTTCCCCATGTGTTCGCTTGGGGTGGCCTTCACGGGGCCATTCCCAAATATCACGGGGAAGGTTGGTTTGTCAATGTGGATGTGGCTTCCTATTACCCGTCTTTGATGCTGGTTTATAAGTGGCTTTCCCGTAATGTTCACGATCCTTCCAAGTATGCGGAAATCTATCACACCCGCCTGAAGCTGAAGGCGGAGAAGAACCCCATGCAACAGCCTTACAAGATTGTTCTGAACAGCACCTATGGCGCTATGAAGGATAAGCACAATGCCATGTATGATCCCCGGCAAGCCAACAATGTTTGTGTGGGCGGTCAGCTTCTTCTTCTGGATTTGATTGAACGGCTGGAAGATCATTGTGAAATCATCCAGAGCAACACGGATGGTATTTTAGTCAAACTTCGCCGGTATGAAGATTTTGAAATGCTGGACGATCTGTGTTGGGAGTGGGAGCAAAGAACCGGGATGCGCCTTGAATTTGATGAATTTCAAAAGGTGTATCAGAAGGATGTGAACAATTACATCATCATTCCTTCCGGGCCGCTTCGTGATGAAAAAGGGAAACCCCGCTGGAAGTGCAAGGGTGCCTATGTCAAAAAGCTGTCTGATCTGGATTATGACCTTCCCATTGTCAACCGGGCCATTGTGAACTATTTCCTTCATGGGATCAGCCCGGAAACAACCATCATGGAATGTTCCAATCTTCGAGATTTTCAGAAGGTTGTGAAGGTGTCCAGCAAGTACAAATATGCCCTTTATTCCCCGGTGATTACGGAAGCTAAGATCAGGGATGAAAAAGGCCGTTCCAAGAAAATCACCCGCTTCAGCGGCGGTGAGGTTCAGACGGATAAAACCTTCCGGGTGTTCGCTTCCAAGGATCAGAGCAAAGGCGGAATCTTCAAGGTTTCCGGGAAAATCGTCAAGGGCCGGGAAAAGAACCCTGAAAAGTTCGGCAATACCCCGGATCATTGTTTCTTCATCAATGATGATGTGACCAACCTTCCTATCCCGGATGAACTGGACAAGCAATATTACATTGATGTTGCTTGGGATCGGTTGAAAGATTTCGGGGTGGAACGATGAACAATAAAACCTTTCGGGGGGGGGAGCGTTGAAGCATGGAACTGTTTAGGGGCTATGTGCCTACCAGAAATAAACAATGCCTTGAAAAGTTCAAAGGCGTTGAAAAACTGAAAACCCGTTCAGAAGTCCAAGACCTTGATGAATACGCCGGTATTCTTGGGGAAGAAACCATCCTGATTGATGTGGATGATGCGGAAACATCTGAACTTTTGTTCAGAATTGTTCAGGATTTAGAACTGAAGTGCAGAGTGTACGCCACCACACGGGGAAAACACTTCTTGTTCAAGAACTGTAGTGTTAAAAAAAGCTGGACGAAATGCACCTTGGCCGTGGGTATCACCACGGATGGAAAGGTTGGAGCCAATAACAGCTATGAAATCTTGAAGTCCGGTGGCGTGGAACGGCCCATTCTGTATGACTTCCCTGAAGGGGAGATTCAAGAACTTCCCAAGTGGCTGACCCCAGTAAAAAGCAACTATGATTTCCCGAACCTTGGGGAAGGTGATGGGCGGAACCAAACCTTGTTCAACTACATTCTGACCCTTCAGAGTGACGATTTCACCAAGGAAGAAGCCCGTGAATGTATCAGGCTGATTAACCGTTATGTGCTGAAGAAGCCAAAAGTAAAACGAAAGAATGAAAAGGATGCAACAGAAGAAAGAAGGATGCGGAACGGAAGAAAACACGGGTGAGA
>ENA-UEQK01001613-UEQK01001613.1-human-gut-metagenome-genome-assembly--contig:-NODE-1613-length-13552-cov-3.167718_pt1 | contig 13552 bp, 8 predicted proteins | sample MGYA00242939_ERZ507942 | MGnify/ENA primary metagenome ERZ507942 (study PRJEB26167, sample SAMN06115485) | human gut metagenome | host: Homo sapiens | place: China:Chongqing | collected 2015-03-30... | reverse complement strand
ACACAACGCTCCGCTGACGGTTAAGGTAACCGTTGATGCGAACAGGATCACTTCGATTGATACATCCAAAAATCTGGAAACAATCGGTGTTGGAAAAGTCGCTCTTGATAAAGTCGGAAGAAAAATCCTGAAGTATCAAAGCATCAATGTTGATTCTGTAACAGGAGCATCTTTTTCCTCTGCAGCCCTTAAGGAAGGCGTGAAGCAGGGCCTTATCAAAGCAGGCGCTGATATGAAGCAATTTGAGAAAAAGGCTGAATTCCACCCGATTCATGACAGAACATACGAAGCTGACGTGGTGATTGTTGGCGGTGGCGGAGCCGGTCTTGCGTCCGCGATTTCTTCGATGCAGGCTGGCGCGAAGAAAGTCATTGTTCTTGAAAAGCTTGGATATCTTGGAGGATCAACCAACGTTTCCGGAGCTGCTTTAAACGCTGTGGACGATAAGCGCCAGAAGGCTCAAGGTATTCAGGATAGTTTTGAAACGTTCTATCAGTCGACGATGAAAGGTGGCCATAACGTCGGCAATCCGGAACTGGTTCGTTATATGACTCGCCACTCCATCGATGCTGTCCATTGGATGGAAAGCCTGGGTGTGAAGTTCAAGGATCACATCGGTGCGGCAACGGGTTCTCTTGGTCAGCGTTCACATTATCCGGTGGATCCGTCCGGCAATGCCTATATCCGCGTGTTTGAAAAGGTGATCGCTGATTCGAATGGAAAAATTCAGGTTCTTCTGGATACTCCTGCAAAGAGTCTGATTCAGGATAAAAGCGGGCGTGTGATCGGTGTCGTTGCCGATAACTTCGGTTCCAAGGTAACTGTCAAGGCGAAAGACGGCGTGATCCTTGCAACCGGCGGTTTTGGAGCAAATGTCGCATTCCGTCAGAAAGTGAATACCGGTGTTTGGAAGCATGTGCGTCTTGATGACACAATCGGCTGCACCAATATCCAGAAGGCGGCTCAGGGTGACGGGCTCTTCATGGCACAGAAGGCTGGCGCTGAACTGATCGGTCTTTCCGATATTCAGCTGCACCCCTGCGGCACGCCGGGCACCGGGCTGATGGAGAACATTCGTACGTCCGGACGCAATCGGATCTTTGTTAATTCCGACGGCCAGAGATTTGTGAGTGAGGGCGCAGCACGCGATGTCCTGGCGAACGCCATTTTCCATCAGAAAGGCAGCACGTATTGGATCGTGGTGAATAAGCGGCGTTATCCCCGCAGTGATTTCAGGGACGGCATGGGTGCCACTACCCGCGATATGGTGGCTCTCGGTGCGGTGGTTGAAGCTCCGACTCTTGATGAACTCGCCCAAAAAACCGGTATGAAGGCGGCAGACCTCAAGGCTTCCATTCAGCAGTACAACGATGCTGTTACAGGGAAGCAGAAGGATCGCTTCGGGTTCATTGCGAATAACACAGACGATAAGCCGATGACAGAAGGCCCCTGGTACGCCTGCAAGAAAGTCCCGACGGTTCATCACACGATGGGTGGAATCAGAATTGACGTGAAGAGCGAAGCGCTGAACGCCAAGGGACAGCCGATTCCGGGGCTGTATGCCGTGGGTGAAGTGACTGGTGGCATTCATGGTGCCAACCGCCTGGGCGGCAACGCCATTGCGGACATCATGACGTTCGGCCACGCGGTCGGACCGCATATTGTTCAGGGCAAGTAATCAGCTGGTTCTCTGAATCAGAAAAATAAAAAATGGGGGAACGGTCATGAACCGTTCCCCCATTTTGTGTATCTGAAACGAAAGGCTTTATTTGATGGATTCAAGCTCTTCTGAGAGTTCCAGCCATTCGGCTTCGAGCGTCTCTTTCTCTTCCGTGAGAGCGCTGCGTTCTTTCAGTGTTTCCTCCACCTGAGCCTTTTCGCCGCTATAGAAAGCGGGATCCGCGATCTGGGCATCGAGCTCCGCGGCCCGGGCGTCGATTTCCGCCATGCGCTTTTCCGCGGCATCAATCTTCTTCTGGACCGGTTTGCGGAGCGACGCGATGCGGGCGCGTTCCTTCGCGGCTTCGCGCCGTGCCTCTTTCTGAGTGACAACCGGGGCCGCGGCGCTGCGGTTCTCTTCCTTCTGCGCCGCCGCGCGGTCACGGCGGTCTGAAAGGACGAGTTCAGCGTAGTCGTCTAGGTCACCGTCATATGCCGACACATGGCCGCCGCGGACAAGCCACAGCGTTTCCGTTGCCGCCCGCAGCAGATGACGGTCATGCGACACGATAAGGACCGAACCGCCGAACGTGGAAAGCGCGATCGTGAGCGCTTCGCGGGTTTCCATGTCGAGATGGTTAGTCGGTTCGTCGAGCACGAGAAGATTCGGTTTTTCCCAGGCGATGAGGGCAAGCGCGAGACGGGCTTTTTCGCCGCCAGACATCGGCGCCACGAGTTCATTCACCTGGTCGCCCGAAAAACGGAACTTGCCGAGAAAATCGCGAAGCTCCTGCTCACGGGTATCAGGGGCCATCCGTCTCAGATGCTGAAGCGGTGTTTCATCGAGCCTCAGGGAATCCAGCTGGTGCTGGGCAAAGTAGCCGATCGTGAGTCCCTGGCCGCGTCGAAGCGTGCCGGACATGAGCGGGAGCTCACCGCAGATTCCCTTCACGAGGGTTGACTTGCCGGCCCCGTTGACGCCCAGAACGCCGATCCGTTCGCCGGACCGGACGCAGAAGGAAACATCCTGAAGCACCGGGGTGTCACCGTAGCCGAGGGACATATTCTCGGCATCCAGCAGATGATCCGGAAGCCGCTCAGGCTCCGGAAATTCAAACCGCCACTCAGCCTTAGCGCGGACCGGCTCAACTGCCTGCAGTTTTTCCAGCATCTTGATGCGGGACTGCGCCTGGCGCGCCTTCGTTGCCTTATAGCGGAAGCGGTCAATAAAAGCCTGCAGGTGAGACGCGGTCCGTTCATACGCGCGGGCACCGGCTTCCTGCTGACGGAGCCGCTCAATCCGCATCGCTTCGAAGTCGGAATAGTTGCCGGCGTAGCGGCGGATCGTTCCGTCCTCAATTGACCAGATCGTGCCGACCGCCCGGTCGAGAAACTCACGGTCGTGAGAAATAATGATGATCGTGGCCTGAACCCGCTTCAGCCAGGCTTCGAGCCAGATCACGGAGTCAAGGTCGAGGTGGTTCGTCGGTTCGTCGAGAAGGAGCAGGTCCGCGGGACGCATCAGCGCTCGCGCGAGCGCGAGGCGGTTTCTCCAGCCGCCGGAGAAATCACGGACCGGAAGCACGGTCTGCTCTTCCGAGAATCCGAGACCATGAAGAATGGTTTTGGCGTTCGCTGCGATCGCGCCTTCATTCAGTTCCGCGAGTGTTGCCATGGCCTGAGCGAGCGCCATATCGTCACCCGACCCTTCAGCGGCCTTCAGTGCTGCTTTGGCCGCCTCAAGCGGGGCGTGCCCGGAGAGCACGAAGTCGAGCGCCGACATATCAACTGCCTCGATGTCCTGGGCGACGTGCGCGATGCGGTCTTCCGCGGGGTGTTCGATTTCACCCGCTTCTGTCTGAAGTTCTCCGAGAATCGCGGCGAAAAGCGTCGATTTTCCGCAGCCGTTCGGGCCGACGAGGCCGACACGTTCGCCATCGGAGGCGAGCACCGAGGCGTGGCTGTAGAGAACGCGGACGCCTCTCACGAGGCTGACATCAATAAGGCGTAGCACAATCAAACCTTTCTTAAAAACATGAAAAAGGCGGCGAAGATCGCCGCCCTCAGAGCTGCCGGAGCCGGGCGAGAAGCAGGCCCACGCTGAATCAGTGCTTGAAGTATCGCTTCAGGTCTTCGGCGGTCGCAAGGAACACGAGGTCATCACCTGCGCTGACCGTGAGCCAGGTGAGCGGGAGATCAGGCCAGATCGCTTCAACCGCTTCGCGGCCGTCACCTACTTCAACGACCAGGATGCCGTTTTCGGTCAGATGATCCGCGGCCTCAGGCAGCAGACGGCGCACCACATCCATTCCGTCGAAGCCGGCTTCGAGCGCGAGAGACGGCTCAAGGCGGTATTCATCCGGCAGGGATTCCATGGCGGCCGTGGTGACGTAAGGCGGATTCGAAATGATGACGTCCCACTTCTTCGTCTTCACTTCGGGCATATCGAAGAGATCAGAAAGCACGAGGTCGATCTGGTCTTCCATTTCATAGTCCGCGCGGTTCACACGGGCGACTTCAAGCGCCTTCGGGCTGATATCAACACCCGTGACGTGAGCGTTCGGGAAAGCCTCAGCCGCGAGAATCGCGAGGCACCCGCTGCCCGTGCACATATCGAGCACGGAGCTGACCGCTTCCGGATCCTGAACCCACGGCGCGAGCTGATCCTCGAGGAGTTCCGCAATGAAGGAGCGCGGAATCAGCACGTCTTCATCGCAGTAGAAGCGGTGCTTCACGAGCCAGGCTTCGTGGAGCAGATAAGGCACCGGGACGTGCTCCGTCACGCGGCGCTCAATCAGATCCGTGATCTTGATGATTTCATCCGCGGTCAGCCGGGCGTCCCAGAACGCCTCGAGCTTCTCAAACGGCAGATGCAGCGCCCGCAGCACGAGGAACGTCGCTTCCTGCCACGTATCGTCGGTACCGTGACCGAACGAAATTTCGGACGACTCCATACGGGTCATGGCCCAGCGGACCATGTCGCGGATTGTGCGGAGCCGGGAAACCGATTCATGAATATTCTGAGGCATCAGATTGTTCCTCTCGCGTGAGCGCTTTAAAGAGTTCCAGAGGCGGATCAGCCGCGCATCGGGGAGTTCGTTTCGAAGTCAGGGAGATGCACGACAGGGGCCGGGGTCCAGCCTTCCTTGCGGTGCTCGGCGATCACCGTGGTGTAGATGCCGCCGCGGACCCACCACCGGGCGCGGATACGCATGTAGCGCGGATGAATGGCGTTGACGAAGTCGGAGAGAATCCGGTTTGTCACGTCTTCATGGAAGGCGCCCATTTCACGGTAGGTCCAGGTGTAGAGCTTGATCGACTTCAGCTCAAGGCACTTTTCGTCCGCGATGTAGTCGACGATCAGCGTGGCGAAGTCGGGCTGACCGGTGAGCGGGCAGAGGCAGGTGAATTCCGGGATCTCCATGTGGATCACGTAGTCGCGCTCAGGCGCCGGATTATCAAAGACCTCAAGCTTTTCGCTCGGTGCAGAAGACATGTCACTTATTCCTTATATAAAACGTTCTTTCGGGCGCGTCCGGAAGCCGCGTGCCGGGTTTCATGCGGAAGCGGGCCCGTGAGAGGGTAAAATCAGTCCCTCAGCAGTAAGCCGCATATTATAGAGTCCATCCACCTGCGGGTCACAGGCTTCATCCCGCAAAACTTCGATATCCCTCACATACATGCGCCTAAGACAGGTCAAAATTTCAGGTTTCAAGAGCTTTGCGGACCCGACGGTGATTGAGTTCCCGAGCGGATTCGTCGGCATCGTCGGTCCAAACGGCTGCGGGAAGAGCAACGTCATTGACGCTGTCCGGTGGGTGATGGGTGAAACCCGGGCGGGCGAGCTCCGCGCGACGAGTTCCATGCTGGAACTGATTTTCGCGGGGAGTGAAGGTCGGGCTCCAGCTGGACGCGCTTCAGTCGAAATGACGCTGGATAACAGTGACGGAACGCTGACCGGGCCCTGGGGTGCCTATGCGGAGGTCGCGATCCGACGGACACTGACGCGTGACGGGCAGAGCGCTTACTTCATCAATAACCAGCCGGTTCGACGCCGCGATGTCCAGGATATTTTCATGGGCACGGGTCTCATGCCGCACTCCTACGCGATTATCAGCCAGGGCATGATCAGCAGCTTCGTGAAAGCGAAACCTGAGGAGCTCAGGTTCTACTTCGAAGAGGCAGCCGGCGTCTCCCGTTATAAAGAGAGACGGCGTGAGGCGGAAAGCCGCCTCGCGTCGACCCGCGCGAATCTTGACCGTGTGGCGGATCTGCAGGAAGTCAGAAAGTCCGATATTGAAAGGCTTTCCGCTGAAGCGGAGCTTGCCGGGAAGTGGAGCACACTCAATAACCGCAAGGAAATGCTCGCCGGTGTCTGGCTGTCGCTTCAGGAGCGGGACGCTATCGCGGCGCGTGACCGGATCGCGGCCAAAATTGCCGAAGCCGTGGCGGATATCGAATCGGGGCGTGCTGAAAAATCCGCGCTTGAAAAAGAGTCTGTGGAACTCTCGCTCAGCCTTACGGTAGCGAAGCAGGATGAGGACGCGAAACGCGATGCCCTCAACCGCCTCAATATGGAACTCGCGCGAACGCAGAGCGCGATTGCCGCGATTGTGGAGAAGAAGAAGCTTCTCACTGACCGTGTGACACGCGACAGCGCGAAACTCTCGCGCGCCGGAGAAGAAGCGTCAGCCGCCGAGCGCCGGGCCGAGGAGCTCACTAAGGAAGCGGATTCGCTTTCCGAAGAAGCCGAGTCGATAGCGGAGGATGCCGCGGCGACCGATGAGCGGGCAGCGGAAGCGAAAAAATACTGGGAATCCGCGAAGGAAGCCTCAAAGCGCGCGGCGGACGAAGAGCGTCTCGCGCAGAAGTCGCTTACCGAAGTGAATTTCCGCGAGCAGGCGCTGGAGCGGGAAAAGCGTGAGCTTGAGGCCCGGATCGAGAAACTCGAATCTGAGGCGTCAGGCGGCACTGGAACGGCCGGCCGCGAGAGCGAACTTGAAGAGGCGAAGATTACCGCGGAGGAGCGGGCGTCTGACTTAGAGGAGCGGGAGGCAGCCCTCGAAGAGGCGCGTGACGCTGCCTCTGAAGCGGATGAGGCGGCAGCAGCTGCCGCGGAAGAAAAGGCTTCGGCCTCGGCAACGCTTTCTGAAGCGACCGCCAGGCTTCAGGCGCTGGAAGAGATTCAGCAGAAAGCGAGGGCTGAGGGGAAGCTTGAAGCCTGGGCCGCCGCGCACGGTCTTTCCCGCTACGAAAAGATTCTGGATGGCGCGGAGATTGAAACCGGCTGGGCAAAAGCGGTCGAAGCCGCGCTCTCAGGCCGTATTCCCGCGTACCTCACAGAAAATCTTGATTCCGCCGGCATCCTTGCCCAGGACACGCCGCCCGGACGGTTCGCGATCGCGTCCCGTGAAGGGGCTGCGGACGCCCCGGCGGACCGGACTGGGACCCTTGCCGCAAAAGTGCGGGGTTCAGGTGCCTCAGCGTCGGTTCTTGCCACCTGGCTCTCACGCTTCAGAACCGCGGAGTCTCTTGATGACGCTGTGAGGCAATCCACTGACGGCGGGGTTCCTGTGATCACCCGGGATGGGCATATCGCGGAGCGCGGAGCGGTGCTTTTCTGGGCGGAAGAGAATCCGCTTGCCGGGTCGCTTGAGCGTGAGGAAGAGATCCGACAGCTGAAGGCGGAACAGTCAGGCGCCTCAGAGCGTTATCAGGCGATCCTCGCAGATGTTCTTGAGACCGGAAAGGCGCGTGACGCGGCAACCGCGACGCTGCGAAGCGCCGAGGCGTCACTCGAGCGCGCGCGGCGTGACTATCACTCCGCCGCTCTCCGCGCCGGAGAACTGGAGTCTGAAGTCGGAGCCTGGAAGAAACGGGCGGGACAGATCCGGACGGATCTCGAAGAGGCGAAGAAGCGGCTAGGAGAAATCGACGCGGAGTATGAAGAGGCTGAGTCCCTCTTTGAAGAGCTCGATTCTCGGCTCGCTACGGCAAGCCAGGCCTCGCAGGATGCCGAAATGGCGGAGGAAGCGGCCCGGAACGCGATGGATGAAGCGTCCAGAGCGATGCGTGACGCAGCCTCCCGGATCACGCTTCTCAGAACAAACGCCGCTCATGCCCTGGAACGCGCCGGGGATGCCCGACAGTCAGCGCTGAAGCTTTCCTCGGAAGAGGCTGAGCTGACAGCGTCGATTGAGGAAACCCGCGCGATGCTCGAGGAACTCGATGAAGACGCCGAGCGGGATGGCCTGCAGGATGTCCTTGCGAAACAGGCGGACTCTGAGGCGGAGCTTCAGACCGCACAGAAGAAGACCGCGGAACTGACGGAAAAGCTTTCTGAGATTAACCGGAAGAAAGATTCCATCACGGAGTCCGAACGCCCGAAGCAGGAGCGGATCGGCGAAATGAAGGTGAAGCAGGGCAGCACTGAGGCTGAGCTTCAGGCGCTCACCAATCAGATTGCCGAGCGCCGGGTTGACCGCGCGGCGTCACTCCGCGAGGCGGAAACCGGCGGCTGGAAGACCCAGGGCGTGAGAAACGAAATCGGCCGGATTGAGAACGATATCGAAGCGCTTGGCCCCGTGAACCATGCGGCGCTTGAACACCTGGAGGCCGCGAAGAAAGCGCTCGAGATGACGGAGCATCAGGTGGAGGACCTGAACGAAGCTATCGCGACGCTCGAAGAGGCAATCCGGAAGATCGATGCTGAAACCCGTGCCGTGCTGAAGGACACCTTTGATCAGGTGAACAGCAACTTCAAGGATCTCTTCAGCCGCATTTTCGGAGGCGGTGAGGCGAGTCTCGAGCTGATCGGGGACGAGATCCTGGAGGCTGGGATCGAAATCCGGGCTCAGCCGCCCGGAAAGCGGAACGCTTCGGTGAAGCTGCTCTCAGGCGGTGAACAGGCGCTTACCGCGACAGCGCTCGTTTTTGCCATGTTCCGCCTGAATCCGGCGCCGTTCTGCCTGCTCGACGAGGTGGACGCGCCGCTTGACGAAGCGAATCAGCTGCGGCTTGCCAATATGGTGCAGCAGATGAGCAGCGCGACGCAGTTTATCGCGATTACCCATAACCGGATCACGATGGAAAAAGCCGGGCAGCTGATCGGTGTCACGATGCGGGAACCCGGGGTTTCCCGGGTGGTTTCGGTCGATCTGCGCGAAGCTGTCAATTACGCGGGGGGCGGAGAAGGCGCCCCGGCGTGATTTTTCGCACGAAGAGTACCGTCGAATGCGGCATTCCCGCGTTTTCTGCCCTACAATTAAGAAGACTGTATGGGCGTAATCCGGAGCTGCGCCTCAGCAGCAGGAAGGGCGCAATTCGGACATCGGGAAGCGGAAATGAATACTGAACTTTTTTTGGTGATAATCGGCATTATCCTCGTGGCGGCAGCCGGCGTGTATTTTTACCTCGGCCGCAAGCCCTCCTCAGTTGCGGAGCCGACAAAAGTCGAGCCCCGGGTGCTGGCAAGACCCGCCGCTGCGGCATCAGGCGAGGCTGCGAAGGAGGATGCCCCGGCTCCGGCGGAGAATAAGCCGGAGGCAGAGGGCGCTGCCGATACGCCGGCCCCCGCTCAGACCCCGGAGAGTGTTCCTTCACCTCAGCCGGTAGCTGACACCGAGAATTTCTTCAGTGAATACCGTCCTGAAGAGGGAGACGATGTTCAGTATGAAGAACCTGATATTGATCAGATGACGGAAATCGTCGTGAAGATCAAGAGCCCCGAGCCCTTCACGGCCAATCGGGCCTGGCTCGTGATCAAACCCCTCAATCAGGATTTCGGCACTCCCCTCAGAATTCAGGCCAAGAATCAGATCACGCGTCTCTGGGAACACATCAAGCGCGGCGGTACGTATACCGATATGGTCGTGACGCTTCAGCTCGCCACGCGCACAAAGACTGTGGACGAGCTCACGGCCGGCAACTTCGCGGCCGCCGTGAATCAGGTGGCGGCTTCGCTTGACGCCGATGCCGATATCGTTGATGTGCCGAGCATGGTGTCCCAGGCGAAGGCCGTCCAGGCTCTCATTGATCGCTTCGGAATCACGCTTTCGATCGCGGTGAAGAGCGTGATGCCTCTGACGCAGCAAAGAGCGGTTGAGATCGCCCGGGCCTGTGGTTTCAATACGGAAAAGAATGCACTCGTGATGCGGGACGCCGACAGCGCGGCCCCGTGGCTCCGGCTGCTTCCTCACCCTGAGAATCCGCTCATGGTGACACTTGAACTCACGCCGGCGCTCTGCGCACCGTCCAAGAATCCTCTTGGAGCGCTTTTCAGCGTGGCAAACTACATCGCCGCCCGAGAGAACGCTGTGATTACGGATGTCTCCGGCGTTCCGCTCACTTCCGCCGCGATCGTGAGCATTACGCAGCAGCTCCGCTTCTTCTATGAAGCGATGTCGAAGCAGGGACTTGACCCCGGAACCCGCCGCACGAAGCGGCTCTTCGCCTGAGAGTCAGGTGCTGCAGCGCGGCCGCGTGAGGATTGCCAATCCCGCGCGGCCTGTTTTTTTGAGTCTGCGGAAAGCGCCTGCTGACCGCATTTTTGGTGAAAGGCTTGAGTGCTGAACGAAATGGCTGACGGAAAGATCCCCGGGGCAAAGGGCCCGCTTTCAGAAGCGGCGGCAGAGGAAATGCGCCGTCTTGAAGCAGATCTTGAACGCTGGAACCGCGAGTATTACGTTGAGGATTCGCCTTCGGTGTCAGACGCTGTGTATGACCAGGCTTTCCGCCGGCTACAGGCGCTCGAGGCCGAATACCCGCAGCTCGTGAGCCCCACATCACCGACGCTCCGCGTGGGCGGCGCACCGAAGTCAGATATGGCGAAGGTGACGCACAGCGTTCCGATGCTGTCGATCCATACGGAGACCGATTTTTCCGCGGAGGGGGCCCGCGCGTTTGATGAGCGTGTCAGGAATCCCCTCGGGCTGAAGCCCGAGGATCCTCCGGTTGAATATGTCGCGGAGCTGAAGTTTGACGGTCTCGCGATCAATCTCCGGTATGAGAAGGGGGTTCTCGTTTCGGCAGCTACCCGGGGGGACGGTATTGTCGGTGAGGATGTCACGGCCAACGCGCGCACGATCCGGACAATTCCTCTGAAACTGACGGGGATCTATCCCGAGATTCTGGAGGTCCGGGGCGAGGCGATCATGCATACGGAAGACTTTCTTGCCTTGAATAAGAAGCAGGAAGAAGCGGGAGAAAAAACTTTCGTGAACGCCCGGAACGCGGCTGCCGGCTGCCTGAGGCAGCTGGATCCTTCGGTGACCGCGAAGCGCCGCCTGCATTTCTATGCCTATAGCCTCGGTGAGGTGTCAACGGAAGCAGGTCCCTTTGCGGAAAGCCAGGAGGGTTCGCTTGAACGGCTGAAGAGCCTCGGGTTCCCGGTCGCGGACACAAGGCGCATCTGCCACTCGCCTGAAGAGCTTGAAGCCTTCCATCTCTACGTCGCGAAGATCAGAAATACGCTCCCCTTCGGGATTGATGGCGTGGTTTACAAGGTGAACCGGTTTGATCTTCAGCGGCGCCTTGGTTTTGTCGCCCGCGAACCGCGCTGGGCCTGCGCGCACAAGTATCCGCCGGAAGAAGCTTTTACGAAGGTTCTTGGGATCGATGTGCAGGTGGGCCGCACCGGGCGTCTCACACCGGTTGCCCGCCTGGAGCCTGTCTTTGTAGGCGGCGCGAATGTGTCGAACGCCACGCTGCATAACGAAGACTTCATTCATGAGCTTGATCTCCGGGTAGGGGATACCGTTGTGATCCGCCGCGCCGGTGACGTGATTCCAGAAATCGTCCGCGTGATGAAGGACCGGCGTCCTGAGGGAACCGTGGAATTCGAGATGCCGAAGACCTGCCCGGTCTGCGGCTCCGCGACAATCCGCGATGAGGAGGAGAAAGACACGCGCTGCACAGGCGGTCTTTTCTGCCCGGCCCAGATGAAGCTTTCGATTCTTCACTTTGCCAGCCGCCGCGCGATGGGGATTGACGGTGTGGGTGAAAAGCTCGTCAATCTGCTTACTGAAAAGGGGCTCGTCAAGACGCCGGCTGATCTTTATCGGCTGACCGCGGAAAGCCTGATGACCCTTGAGCGTATGGGGGAAAAGTCTGCCGGAAACATCATCACGTCGATTGAACGCTCCAAGCAGACGACGCTCGCCCGCTTTATCTTCGCGCTCGGTATCCGCCATGTCGGGGAAGCTACAGCGCGAGACCTTGCTTCCCACTTCAGAACTCTTGAGGCGCTTGAAAAGGCTACGCCTGAAGAGTGTCTTGAAGTGCCGGATGTGGGCGAAGTGATCGCGGAATCGATCACGAGTTTCTTCGCGGCTCCCGGTAACCGCGATGTGATCCGGGCGCTTCAGGAGTCGGGTGTCACCTGGCCTGAGGCGAAGGCCCCTGCTGCTTCTGAACCGGCAGATGGGGAGTCGGCTTCAGAAGTCGCCGGAAAGACCTTTGTGCTGACCGGCACGCTTCCCAATCTGTCGCGCGATGAAGCGAGTGACCGGATCCTCGCGGCAGGCGGCCGCGTTTCGGGCTCCGTTTCGAAGAAGACGAACTTCGTGGTGGCAGGCGAAGCGGCCGGTTCCAAACTCGCGAAGGCAGAAAAGCTGGGAGTCACGGTGATTGACGAAGCGGAGCTCCTCCGGATGCTGGGTGAGGGGGCGGAATGAGCGAACGGGTTTTTGCGCTGATCGCGGGGTCAGGTTTCGAGAATGGCTGGCTTCCGGGGATGAGCGAAGCGGCGCTGCCGCGCGAGATGCCGTTCGGCGCTCGGGCGTCCCCCGTGCTGGAGGGGCGGATCGGCGATCACCGTGTGCTGTTCCTCCAGCGTCATGGAGAGAATCACCGCTATCCGCCGCACGCGATTCCCTATGCGGCGAATCTCTGGGCGCTGCGTGAGGCGGGTGCGACAGACGTGTTCGCGGTCGGAACGGTCGGCGCTGTGTCAGAGGCCCTTCCGCCTGGCGCGATCTGCATTCCGGATGATCTGGTTGATCGGACCTGGGGCCGGCAGTCCACGTTCTATACGGGGCCTGAAACCGGGGTGCAGCATGTTGATTTCACGCATCCCTTTTCTGAGGGCCTGAGGCAGGAACTCATTAAGGCGGCACTCGCGGCTGAGGTTCCTGTCATGGATGGCGGTGTTTACTGGTGCACGCAGGGACCGAGACTGGAAACCGCAGCTGAAGTCCGGGTTGTGTCACAGCTGGGCGGCGCGATGATCGGCATGACAGCCTGTCCTGAGGCAGCCGTGGCGCGTGAAGCAGGGCTTCGGTATGCGCTCCTCGGTCTGTCGGTCAACTGGGCCGCGGGAATTTCGGATTCAAAGGAAAGTATTGATTTTGAATCGATTAAGGAAAGCATGGAGCGGATGACGGCTGGTGTCCGGGAGATCATCCGCACAGCGGTTCTCTCAGCTCAGTAAAAGTAATACCGCAAGGAAAAGGGAGATTTTCAGCTGATTTTCCGTATTTTCAGATAAGGTTATCTCAACAGCACGCCGGACAGGCCTCCCTCAAGGCCTTCCGGCGAAGATAAAGAGAAATACCGAACATCAGGAAATAGGGAAGAACATCATGAATCGTCGTACTCTGCTATCCGCCGCCGCTGCCGCGATCCTCGCCGCCGGCTCTTTCTCCGCCTCTGCCGCTCCCCTTAAGGAGCTGAAGATTGCCGCTACGCCTGTTCCGCAGGGCGAAGTGCTGAAGTTTGTGAAGCCGATCCTTGCGAAGGAAGGCATTGACCTCAAGATTATTGAATTCACGGACTACATTGCTCCGAACGCGGCTCTGGACGCTAAGGAAGTGGATGTCAACTTCTATCAGCATCAGCCTTTCCTTGATAACGATTGCGCCCAGCTCCGGTGCAGGAGTTGTGCTTAAGGTTCCGC
>ENA-UEQK01001599-UEQK01001599.1-human-gut-metagenome-genome-assembly--contig:-NODE-1599-length-13635-cov-4.257781_pt1 | contig 13635 bp, 11 predicted proteins | sample MGYA00242939_ERZ507942 | MGnify/ENA primary metagenome ERZ507942 (study PRJEB26167, sample SAMN06115485) | human gut metagenome | host: Homo sapiens | place: China:Chongqing | collected 2015-03-30... | reverse complement strand
AAAGAGAAAAACGGCAGGACATTTTAATGATTTGCTGCTGCCGGTGATCCTGGTATTGTGTGTTTTGCCATTTGTGGACGTAGAGGAAGCGTCGGAGAAATGGAAATGGATTTTTGCCTTTAACGTGGTGTTCATTTTACTGCTGCTTTCTCCGTTGGGAGTGGATCCCGTCCAGTCGGGCGGCAATCGGGCGTGGCTGAGTATTCCCGGTTTTCCCATGGACATCCAGCCTTCGGAAATTGTAAAAGTGACTTTTACCATTTTACTGGCCAAACAACTGGCTTATTATCAGGAACATGAGTTGAGTTCCATCCGTTCCGTGGCCTTTTACAGCGGGCATTTTCTGTTCATGGTGTGCCTGTTGTACGCCATTTCCAGCGATGCGGGCAGCTGCCTGGTGTATGTGGCGATCTTTGTGTGCATGACTTTTGCCGCTGGAGTGAAGCTGCGCTGGTTTGTGCTCGGCGGCGCCGGCGTGACCGGCGCGTTTCTGCTGGCCTGGTTCCAAGGGTGGATTCCAAGCTATATGCAGCAGCGCATTGAGGTAATTCTGGACCATAGCCTGTACCCCATGGGGGCGGGCTGGCATCAGGGACGCAGCATCATTGCCTTTGGCAGCGGCGGCTGGTTTGGGCAGGGATTGTTCCATGGCACGCAGACCCAATCGGACAGCAGCAGCCTTCCGGCCCGGCACACGGACTTTATTTTTTCAGTTGCCGGCGAAGAACTGGGCTACATTGGCTGTATTGCTATTATTGTGCTTCTGGTGGCGATCATCCTTCGCTGCCTGGTGGTGGCCCGGCAGGCTAAAACGCCTATGGGTGCGTTAATCTGCGTAGGGTTTGCTGCAATGCTTGGCTTTCAGATGCTGGAGAACATCGGCATGTGTATTTTCGTTATGCCAGTTATCGGGCTGACGCTGCCCTTTTTCAGCTATGGCGGCTCATCCCTTCTGGCGGTGTTTGCTGCTATGGGGATTGTATCCGGTGTCAAGATGCGGTCGCTTCCGGAATGGCTGCGGGATTGAACAGAAAACAAACGCTCCACGGATCCATCCGGGGAGCGTTTGTTTTGTTCAGCCTTCCAGCACCAGAGTGCGGTGCTGCTGGTCCAGCGCGGCGGTTTCCTGTTCCAGCTGCGCCCGTGCAGCGCTGAGGCGATCCTGGATCTGCAGCACTTTCTGGCGGGCGGAGGCAGCTTGCTGGGCAGTGTTTCGGATGCAGTCCAGAACGGCCCAGCTGGAAAACACATCGTCAAAGAAGTAATCGGCAAAGCGGAGGAAATCGCCGATATCCACCTGAATATTGGCCTGCAGCATGACATCGGCCAGCTCAGCGCGGTAGCGGTTCAGGTCGGACTGCAATTCGTTGATGCGGGACTGCGCTTCGTCCAGTTTGGAATATTTGGCCAGATCGGTGATCAGCCCGCCGCCGAAGAGATCCCATGTTCCCCAGCCTTCGGCACTGTCCAGCGTGCTGGAGACGGCATAGAGCTTTTGCAGCACCTCCTGGCCGGCACGCTCGGCTTCTGTAAGTTCTTTGGCCTGGGCCGCCAAGGCCGAGAGCCGATCCTCCATTCGGCACAATGCCGCGCCCCGCGCCGGATCGGCCGTTTTCAGAGCTTCGGCTTTCTGTGCCAGCGTTTCCTCGTACTCACGCTCTGTGGTGGACAGGGTTTGCAGTTCTGTTTCCACGGAGAGCAGGCGCTGTTCCACCATACGGCATTGTTGTATAGCGGCGTCGTGTTTGACGGCGGCGGCATATGCCTCTGCCTGTTCCTTGGCCAGCTTTTCCTCCTTTTGGCTGACAATGGAGTAGAAAAGGGAGGAGAGGGAAACGCGCTGAAGCTTGTCCACATCCTCCTGCTCGGCAGTGCGGATACTGCGCAGCCGCCGCTCTGTTTCCTGCAGCTGGGAAAGCTGGGCGTTGAGCTCATTACGCTCGGCGCAGAGCTGCCGTTTGCGCAGGAGTTTTTCGTGCAGGGCGGAAAGTCGGGCATCGTAAGGCGTCATGGGGGGAAGCTCCTTTCAGTTTATATAAGCCATCATACCACATTTGAAGCAGGAGAAAAAGGGCGCTGCAAAAATTTGCCAAAGACGGAATGTTTCCGGAGATTGTATATTCAAGCCGGAAAGACAGACAATACCTACCATGGAACACATCAATTTCATTTTGTGGGAGGTTTTTGTTGTGAAAGAGACTTGGATGCGCCGCATGCCGGCGCTGCTGGCCGGCCTGGTGCTGACCCTTTCTTTGGCGCTGCCCGCCTATGCTGCCGGTGCGGGGAGTGCAGAGAGTATGGACGAACTGACTGTTATGCCGATTGCGGAAAACCAGTCGTATGCCACCTATCAGAATGTGCGGATGCAGGGGCGGCTGAACGCTACCGACCCAGAAGGCGGAGAACTGCGCTATGAGATCCTGGAAATGCCCAAAAAGGGAACGGTGACGCTGAACGAGGCCGAGGGAGACGTGTTTGTTTATACGCCTAACACTGGCAAGACTGGCAAAGATTCCTTTACGTTCTGCGTGGAAGATGAAAATGGGAATGTGTCTGCGCCAGCTACGGTGAAAGTGGAAATCCTGAAGAGCAAAACCGGCATCCGCTATGCCGATATGGAGGACAATGCGGCCCATGCAGCATCGGTGCGCCTGGCTGAAGAAGGGGTATTTACCGGCCGGCAGGTGGGTAAGGAATTCTTTTTTGATCCGGATGCGCAGGTGAGCCGCAGCGAATTTCTTGCTATGGCCATGTCTGCGGCAGGGATCGACGAGGTACCGGCGGTTAGCGTGACGGGGTTCAGTGATGATGAAAACATTCCCTCCTGGGCCAAGGCGTATGCCAGCGAGGCACTGAATGCCGGCGTGATTTCCGGCCAGGTGGAAAATGGCCGGGTAGTGTTCTCGGCCGATACCCCCATCACCTACAGTGAGGCTGCGGCAATTCTGAACCGCACTATGGCGGTAACTGATGTGGACGCGGAAGCATTTTCCGGTGAAAATGTGCCGGCTTGGGCGGTGCAGTCTGTGGCGAACCTTTCTTCGGTCGGCGTACTCAGCGACGGGACGGACTGCAATGCAACGCTGACCCGTGCAGCGGCGGCGGAAATGCTGTGTGCTGCCATGGATTTGATGGAAAGCAAAAGCAGCGGGCCCTTTGACTGGTTAAAATAAAGCAAAGGGGGGAGGGAACTCCCCTCTTTTTTGCGGGATAAGAGCATTGTATCTTTTTGGAAATCGTGCTATATTATATACTGTATTGTTATAAGCTGAACCTATGCCGACGGCATGTGGAACCATAGACTTTGTTTTGGAGGCAGTTACATGAACATTGCAGTTTTAGCGGGGGGCTTAAGCACCGAACGTAATATTTCCTTCCTCTCCGGCGTGAACATCTGCCGGGCGTTGCGCGAGCGGGGACACCGGGCGGCGGTGGTGGATCTTTATATGGGATTTGAGGGCCTGGACCTTGCGCCGAAGGACGCTTTCGACGTCCCGGACGGCCTTGTTTCCACGATCCCTGCGGGGCGGGAGGAGCCGAATCTGGAAGCAGTGCGCCGCAGCCGTGCCGATCAGAGCGGCAGCATTTTTGGCAAGGGCGTTCTGGAATTCTGCGCTGCGGCGGATATTGTGTTTCTGGCGCTGCATGGCCAGTGCGGCGAGGACGGGCGCGTTCAGGCTGCTTTTGACTTGATGGGAATCCCTTACACCGGCGCGGACTACCGTTCCAGCGCTATGGCTATGGATAAGGCCATCACCAAAGTGATGATGGAATCGGCTGGAATCCTGACGCCGAAATGGCAGGAATTTACATATACTGCAGCCGATATTCCTGTGCTGTGCCAGAGCATTGCGTGCCCCTGTGTCATCAAAGTGGTGACCGGCGGATCGTCCCTGGGCGTACAGGTGGTGGACCGGGCCGAACAACTGCCTGAGGCTTTGACGCTGTGCCTGAAGTACGGAAACCATGTGGTGGTGGAGGAGAAAATCACTGGCCGGGAACTGACCTGCGGCGTGCTGGGTGAAGAGTATCTCCCTGCGGTGGAGATTATCCCTGACGAGGCGGGGTATGATTACAATAACAAATACAATGGGAAGCCGCGGGAATTATGCCCTGCTCCTATCACTGAGGCCGAGCAGAAGCTTCTGGGCGAAACTACACTTAAGCTGTATCATAAACTGGGGTTGTCTGTTTATTCCCGGGCAGACTTCCTGCTGACGGAGGACGGAAAGGCCTACTGCCTGGAAATCAACACTTTGCCGGGCATGACTCCCACCAGTCTCATCCCTCAGGAAGCTGCTGCTGTGGGGATTTCTTATGGTGAATTGTGTGAAAAGATCATTGCATTGTCCCTGCACCAGCGGGGAATGCGCTGAAACGGGAGGCAAGGGTTATGCAAAGTACGACCGCAGCACAGCTGCTGGAGGCCACCGGCGGCACGCTGTTTTTCGGCAGCGCGGCGCAGTGTGTAAACGAAGCGGAGACGGACAGCCGGCAGTGCCGGCCGGGGATGCTGTTTGTGCCCCTGATCGCCGCCCGGGACGGACACGATTTTATTGCCCCGGCGCTGGCTGCCGGCGCTGAGGGCACGCTGTGTTCCCGGGTGCCGGAGAAATTGGAAGAGGGGAAGTTTTACATTCAGGTGCCGGACACCCGCCTGGCCTATAAAGCACTGGCTGCATGGTACCGGGCGCAGTTTCATATTCCCTTTGTTCAAATTACCGGCAGCGTGGGCAAGACGACTACAAAAGAAATGATTGCTGCAGTACTTTCGGAGCACGAAAAGGTACTGTGGACCGAGGGCAATTTCAACAATGATATCGGCGTGCCGAAAACCCTGTTGCGCCTGTCACCGGAGCACCGCGCGGCCGTGATTGAAACGGGAATGAATCATTTTGGTGAGATCCGGTATCTGGGTGAAATGGTGCGCCCGGATATTGCAGTGATCAGCAATGTGGGGGATGCTCACATTGAAAACTTGGGGAGCCGCGAGGGGATTTTGAAGGCCAAGTGCGAAATTTTTGATTATCTCAGCCCTGACGGGTTTGCTGTATTGAATGGAGACGATGCGCTGCTGAATACTGTGCACCCAGAGGTTCCGGTGTATCGCTGCGGCGAGGGCGAGAACTGCAACGTGCGCGTGACGGAAGTGGAAGACAGAGGCCTCGACGGAGTGGACTGCACCGTGCGCACTGCCCAGAAGGCCTACCGCCTGTCCATCCCTGCGCCGGGACGGCACATGATTTACAGCGCGGCCATGGCCGCTGTGATCGGAGAAAAACTGGGCCTCACTCCGGAAGAGATTACGGCAGGCGTGGCTCACTATGAGCCGGCGGGGGAGCGAATGCGCCTGATTCATCGCGCCGACGGTGCTTTGATCCTGTCGGACTGCTACAATGCCAATCCCCAGTCCATGGCCGCGGCCATTCACACCCTGGCCCGAAGCGGACGAGAGCGTACTGCGGCGGTGCTGGGCGACATGGGGGAGTTGGGCGCGCTCTCGCCTCAGGCTCATTACGATATGGGAATGTGCTGTGCCCGGGAGCAGATCGATGTGGTGGTGGCCATTGGGGAGAAAGCGAAGGAGATTGCCCGGGGCGCCCGGGAAGGCGGCTGTGAAAATGTGCAGTGGTTTTCCGATCGGGCGGCAGCGCTGGACACCGTTTTGGCTTTGGCAGGCCGGGATACGGCGGTGCTGGTGAAGGCCAGCCACGCCATGGCGTTCCCCCAGCTGGTGGAGCAGCTGAGCAAGGCATGAGGTATGCAGAGGCAAAGAGAAAAACAGGAGTTTTCAATGTATGATTGATATTAATATTTCAGGGCTTGTCAAATCCTTTGACCTGGAAAAAAAGATTTTGGACGGGGTCACGTTTAAAATTGATTCCGGCGAACGGGTGGGACTGCTGGGCAAAAACGGCAGCGGCAAGAGCACACTGTTCAAAATTTTGACCGGTGAGATGGATTATGACAGCGGTGAGGTCATGATTGCGCCTGGCCGGCGGCTGGGACTTATTTCCCAGATTCCGGTGTATCCGGAGGGATATACCGTGGAGGATGTGCTGGAGAGCGCCTTTGCGCGTATTCACGCGATGGAGGCGGAACTCAAGCGCCTGGAAGGACAGATGGCCGGCGGGGACGGAGATCCGGCGCTCCTGCGGCGCTACGGCGAGTTGAGCGCTTCTTTTGAAGGCATGGGCGGCTACAGCACGAAAACCGAACTGAACAAGGTATGCGCGGGTCTGTCCATCCCTCTGGATATGCGCGCGCGGCGTTTCGATTCTCTCTCCGGCGGCGAAAAGACGCGAGTGAACCTGGGACGCCTCATTTTGGAAGATACAGACATCCTGCTGCTGGATGAGCCGACGAACCACCTCGACCTGCACGCTACAGAATGGCTGGAGGAATATATCTCTCATTTTAAGGGCACCGTGCTGACCATTTCCCATGATCGCTATTTTCTTGACCGCACTGTCAGCCGAGTGATCGAACTGCTGGACGGGAAGGCAGAATTTTACTCCGGAAACTATAGTTTTTACGCGGTAGAGAAAGAAAAGCGCTACGAGGAACGCCTGCGGCAGTATGAGAAAAATCAGGCCAAAATCGAACAGCTCAGCGAGGCGGCAGAGAAAATGCGCCTGTGGGCCTTTCAGGGCAACGATAAAATGTACCGCCGCGCCATTGTGATGGAGCGGCGCATCGAAAAACTCAACACAGTGGAAAAACCCAACCGGGAGCGAAACCTGACGGCATCGTTTGGTGAGCGGGAGTTTGCCGGGGACGAAGTATTTTCCCTGCGGGATCTATCCATGGGCTTTGAAGGACGCACGCTGTTCTTCAATGTGAATTTGAAAGTGCGCGGCGGCGAACGCATTGCTCTGATCGGCGATAACGGTACGGGTAAATCTACCTTTTTGAAGCTTCTTTTGGGACAGGAACAGCCTCTGGGCGGACGTATCAAGACCGGCCCTGCCGTCAAGGCGGCGTACCTTCCGCAGATCGTCTCCTTCCCCCACGGTGAACGCAATCTGGTGGACACCATGATTTATGAGACGGATTGTACGGCGCAGACGGCCCGCAACCGTCTGGCGGCCTTCCATTTTCGGGGGGAGGACGTGTTCAAAAGTGTATCCGTTCTCTCCGGCGGCGAACTGAGCCGCTTGAAGCTTTGCATTCTGATGGATGAGGATATTAATTTCCTGATTCTGGACGAGCCGACCAACCATTTGGACATTGCCTCTCGGGAGTGGATTGAAAATGCGGTGGAGCAGTTCGGCGGCACGCTGCTGTTTGTGTCCCATGACCGATATTTTATCAACAAATTTGCCACCCGCATCTGGGAGCTGGAAGGCGGAGCGATCCATGATTATCCCTTTGGCTTTGAAAAGTACTGCGCGGTGAAGGCGCAGCAGGAAAAGGAAAAAGCACCGCCTGCAGTGGAAAAGAAGCCAAAGAAACCGGCAGCCAAAGGAACCCGCAATCAGAATGCCGCCCGCAAGCAGCTGACGATCTGCGAGCGGGAAATTGCGAAAGCAGAGGAGCAGCTTGCTGCCCTGGATCGGGCGATGGAAGAGCATGCCTGTGACTATGAACAGCTGCGTGCGCTGTGTGAAGAAAAAGATGCGGCCCAGGCGGCGCTGGACAAACTTTACGAACAGTGGGATGCCCTGGCAGAGGAGGCGGAGGGGTGAAACGGACTTGTGGCTACAGGGGGCGGCGGCATGCGGTGCCGCTGGGTCTGCTTTTGGCGGCGCTGTGCGCGCTGCTGGCCCTGGTCTTTTTGTTCTTCTATACGCCTATGCGCTTTTCGGGCTGCCTGCTGCTGTGCGCGGCTGTGTATTTTGTGCTGTGGCACTTTTTGTGGCTGCGGCGGGAACACCGTTTGGACCGGGCCGTGCTTGTCATTCTGGCAGCACTGCTGATTGGCGGTTTGGCAGTATTTACTGTGCTGGAGGCTCAAATCATCGGCTATGGCCGCACAGACCGGGAAAGTCCGGTTTCTGCCGTGGTGGTGCTGGGAGCCGGAGTGAATGGCACAAAGCCGTCTTTGGCGCTGCAAAGCCGTTTGGAGGCGGCGTTGGATTATGTTTCGGATCGGCCTGAGGTGCCCATTGTGGTCACCGGATCCCAAGGACCGGGAGAGGATATTTCCGAGGGCCGCTGCATGGCGGACTGGCTGATTGCCCGCGGTGTGGACGAAGGGCGTATTCTGGTGGAGGAACAGGCGGACAATACCGAAGAAAATGTCGCTTATGCCAAGGCGCTGCTGGCCCGGCACGGTGTGGATGTCGGCGATGCCGTCGCGGTGGTCAGCGCGGATTATCACCTGTACCGTGCGCACCGGTATTGGGGAGAGGACATGGTGCCCGTAGCGGCTCATATGCCGGCGGCCTATTGGCCGCTGACGGCGAACTATTATATTCGGGAGGCTTTTGCTGTGGCAAAACAGAACTGGCTTTGACAGGAGGGTATGACTGTGAGCAATTGTTTGTGTATCTATTATTCCCGCACGGGCAACACCCGGGCCGTGATGGAAAAAATTGCGGAGCTTTTGGACGCAGAACTGTTGGAGATCACCGATGGAAAGGCCCGGAAGGGCGTGGTGGGGTTTGTGGCGGCCGGGCTGGATGCCATGAAGAAAACGCCTGAGGCGCTGATGCCTTTTCAGACGAAGCATCCCCTGGGGCAGTATGATGAGATCGTTCTGGCAACTCCTGTGTGGGCCGGGCGGTGCAGCAGCATCACCCGCTCCTTTTTGATCGAGCACGGAAAGGAACTGCCGGAAAGGGTGGCCTACGTTATTACGCATATGGGCGATTCGCCTTATGAGGCGGTGTATCAGCAGATGGATCAATATTTGTCCGCGCCGCATGTGTTGGGGTTGTCCTTGCAGCCCAAAGCCACCGATTACCACCAAAAAGTATACGATTTTGTGCGCGCGCTGCGCGGTGAGGCGGCGGAGCAGGAGTGATGGCAGAACAGCGTATGTTGGATAAATTGAAGGCGCTGGAAATCCATTATGAGGATGTTCAGAGCCGACTTGCGGATCCTGCAGTATATGCCGACCGGGAAACGCTGCGCTCTTTAAGCCGGGAGGAGAAAGAACTTTCGCCGCTGATCGAAGTCTGGAGAACTTTGCAGGAGCGTCAGCGGGATCTGGAGGCGGCGCAGGAGCTTTCCTCCGAACCGGATTTTCAGACGAGCGCCCGGGAAGAGATCGCTGCGGCCCTTTCTGACATAGAGCAGTTGTGGGAGAAGATAAAACTTTTGCTGCTGCCCAAGGATCCCAACGATGTGCGCAATGTGGTTATGGAGATCCGGGCCGGTGCCGGAGGTGAAGAGGCAGCATTGTTTGCGCATTCTTTGCTGCGGATGTACACCATGTATGCTGAAGCAAAAGGCTTTCGGGTGGAGGTGGTGAACTGCAGCGAAACGGAGCTGGGCGGCGTGAAAGAGGCCCAGTTCCTCGTGGAAGGAGAGGGAGCATACTCCCGCCTGAAATTTGAAAGCGGCGTTCACCGGGTGCAGCGAGTGCCGGAAACAGAGTCCCAGGGCCGTATTCAAACCAGCACAGTCACTGTAGCGGTGCTGCCCGAAGCCGAAGAAGTGGAGGTGCGCATCGATCCGAACGATCTGCAGATCGATACGTTCCGATCTTCCGGCGCAGGGGGACAGCATGTGAACAAAACAGAGTCTGCCATTCGCATCACCCATCGGCCTACGGGATTGGTGGTGGAGTGCCAGGACGAGCGCAGCCAGTATAAAAACAAAGACCGGGCGATGAAGATCCTGGCTTCCCGCCTGCTGGACGCTGAGCAGAAAAAGCAGCACAGCGCTATTGCTGCCGAGCGGCGCAGCCAGGTGGGGACGGGTGAGCGCAGCGAGCGTATCCGCACCTACAATTTCCCGCAGGGCCGGGTTACGGACCATCGCATCGGGTTGACGCTTTATAAAATCAATGCGGTGATGGACGGTACGCTGGACGAGATGATCGACGCGCTGGCCACGGCAGAGCGGGCCGAGCAGCTGCGCCTTTCCGAGCAGTAAAAGTAACAAGATGAAAAGAGACGTGATATGGAAACAAAAGTGTATCAATGGAATCCAACGGGTGAAAACGGAGAAGCTGTGGCCGGCGCTGCTGCGGTGCTTCGCAGCGGCGGCCTGGTGGCGATTCCCACGGAGACAGTGTACGGTCTGGGGGCCGATGGCTTGAATGGCGCTGCAGTGCGCCGTATTTTTGAGGCGAAAGGACGTCCGCAGGACAACCCGCTGATTTTGCATGTTCCTGACGGCACTTGGCTGGATCGCTGCTGTGCGGCGGTGCCGCCTCTGGCCCGCCTCCTGGCGGAGACGTTCTGGCCGGGGCCGCTGACCATGATCCTGCCCCGGGCTGCCTGTGTGCCGGATGAGACCACGGGTGGCCTGGATACGGTGGGGGTCCGCTGTCCGGATCATCCCATTACCCGGGCGATTATCGCCGCGGCGGATACGCCCATCGCCGCCCCCAGCGCCAATACTTCCGGCCGCCCCAGCTGTACCACAGCGGCGGATGTGCTGGAGGATATGGACGGTAAAATTGAGGCGGTGGTGGACGGAGGCTCCTGCATCGTGGGGGTGGAGTCCACGATTCTGGATCTGACGGCCTTTCCGCCGCGCCTGCTGCGGCCCGGCGGGCTGCCGCTGGAGGCGCTGGAGAAGGTTTGCGGGACCATTGCGCTGGATCCGGCGGTTACCCGCTTGATGCAGCCCGGCGAGCAGCCCAAGGCGCCTGGTATGAAATACCGCCATTATGCGCCCAAAGCGCCGGTGACAGTGGTATCCGGCGCGCCGGAACGATCTGCGGACTATATCCGCACGCATCTTTCCTCTGGGGAGGGTGTTATCTGTTTTGAAGAGTTTACGCCGCTTTTTACAGGCGTTTCGGTGCAGAGCCTGGGCCTTTCCACTGACAAAGACGAGCAGGCCCGGCGGGTGTTTGATGCTCTGCGCGCCTTCGACGGAACGCAGGTGGCGGCTATCTGGGCGCAGTGTCCGGACACAGCCGGCTTGGGGCTGGCGGTGGCCAACCGACTGAAAAAAGCTGCGGGATTTCATGTGATTGATGCCGGCGGAGAGGAGGCGCGGCCGTGATCGTGTTTGGAATCACCGGCGGTACCGGTGCAGGCAAAACCAGCGCGCTGCGGGTGCTTGCAGAGTTGGGAGCCTATCTTATTGACTGCGATGCGCTGTATTATGAAATGCTGCGCCCCGGAACGGCGCTGCATGAGGACATCGGCACAGCTTTTGGGCGGGATATGTTTGATGCGTCGGGTGCGCTGAACCGGCAGAAGCTGGGCAGCCTTGTGTTCAGCGCGCCGCAGGAGCTGCAGCGGCTTAACGGCATTATTTACAGCCATCTGGGGGCGGAGATCGATGCGCGCCTGGCGCGGCAGCGCGGCGCACGCTGTGCTGCGGTGGATGGCATCAATATGCTGCAGGCCCGCGCCGCCGGTGCGTTCCAGTGCGACTGTATGGTGGGCGTCATCGCGCCGGATGCGCTGCGGCTGCGCCGTATCATGGCGCGGGACCACATCAGTGAAGAATATGCCAAAAAACGGATTGACGCGCAGCCCGGCAGCGATTTTTACCGGGAGCACTGCGATGCGGTGCTGGAAAACGTATACGACAGTACAACAGTGTTTGAGCAGGCGGTCAAGGTTTTTTTTGAGGATCTGCTCAGCCTGTACGAATCCAAAAAGGAGAAGGAAGACCATGTCTGAACACAAAACAAAGGCGGAGGCGCTTGTTTACGCCCCCGAAAATGGACACAGCCGCGTGAATGCGGCAGAAGAGGAACGCTGCACGCAGTATTGCGAAGGGTATAAACAGTTCCTGGATGCAGGCAAGACGGAGCGCGAATGCGTTCAGGAAGCGGTAGCTCTGGCGGAGAGAGCTGGATTCCGCCCGTTGGTGCGCGGTGAAACACTCGCCAGCGGCGACAAAGTGTACCGTGTTAACCGTGGCAAGGCGGTGTTTTTGGCGGTGATTGGAGAAAAGGGGCTGGAAGAAGGCGTACAGATCGGAGGCGCCCATATTGATTCTCCCCGGTTGGACCTCAAGCCTCTGCCCCTGTATGAAGACAGTGAACTGGCCTACTTTAAGACCCATTATTACGGTGGCATCCGCAAATATCAGTGGGTGGCGGTACCGCTGGAACTCCACGGTGTGGCGGCGCTGAAAAACGGCGAGACGGTGGAAGTGCGTATCGGCTGCGGTAAGGATGAGCCGCGTCTGGTGATCGAAGATCTGCTGCCGCATCTGGGTGCAGAACAGAGCAAGAAGCCACTGGGAGAGGCAATCCCGGCGGAAACGCTGAATATTCTGGTGGGCAGTCAGCCGCTTCAGGGAGAAGAAAAGGATGCAGTGAAGCGCAATGTTCTGGTGCTGCTGCATGAAAAATACGGCATTTGCGAAGAGGATCTCATTTCTGCTGAACTGTGCGCTGTGCCGGCTTATGAGGCCATGGACATTGGCCTGGACCGCAGCATGATCGGCGCTTATGGCCAGGATGACCGGGTGTGCGCCTATGCGGCGCTGCGGGCGCTGCTGGATGTCGGGCAGGTCCAAAAGACAGCGGTGTGCCTGCTGGTGGACAAGGAGGAGATCGGCTCGGTAGGCGTTTCGGGTATGCAGAGTGCGGCCTTCGACACCTTTATGGCCGATCTCTGTGCGGCCTCCGGTACGCGCCGGGATGTGTGCTATGAGCATTCCTTCTGCCTGAGCGCCGATGTGACCGCGGCTTACGATCCCAATTTCGCCGAAGCCTATGAAAAGCGCAACAGCGCCCGCTTCAATTACGGCGTAGGACTGTGTAAATACACCGGCGCCCGGGGCAAGAGTGAAGCTTCGGATGCATCGGCCGAAGTGGTGGCCCGGGTACGCCGGATGCTGGACGCCAACAGCGTTCTCTGGCAGATGGCGGAACTGGGCAAGGTGGATTATGGCGGAGGCGGTACCATCGCCCAGTATATGGCCAACCGCAATATCGATACCCTGGATGCAGGCGTGCCGGTACTGTCCATGCATGCGCCCTTTGAAACTGTGTCCAAGCTGGACTGCTATATGACTTACAAAGCCATGAAGGCGCTGTACGAGGAAATGTGATTCGAAGCACAAAAGAAAGAAAACGTCCCGCGGCTGTTTCGCGGGGCGTTTTCTCGTTTGTGGACAGTTCCCTTTTTCAGCAAATTATGCTATACTAATACTCTACATACTAAGATATCTATCATTCGCACAGGAGTGTGCGAACCGAAGACATCGGAGAGGATACCGTTTATGAACTTGATCAATTCACAGAGTTTATACACTATCATTCAGCGGTTGACCATTTTGGGAAAGGACAAATTTATCGAGGAAGAAGAGGCGCGCTATGCTCGCCAGATCGTATCTCTGGCGGATGAGATTGTGGAAAACGATATCGAGTTGGTGCTGTTGGCTGGTCCTTCGGGCAGCGGAAAAACCACCACAGCCCATAATCTGCGCAAAGAACTGATGTGCCGCCTCATGGGCGAAGGGCATTATGTCTATTGCCTGAGTATGGACGATTGGTATATGTCTGCCGACCGCTACACCATGCCGGTGGACGAAGAGGGGCAGCCC
>ENA-UEQK01001597-UEQK01001597.1-human-gut-metagenome-genome-assembly--contig:-NODE-1597-length-13639-cov-14.411960_pt1 | contig 13639 bp, 11 predicted proteins | sample MGYA00242939_ERZ507942 | MGnify/ENA primary metagenome ERZ507942 (study PRJEB26167, sample SAMN06115485) | human gut metagenome | host: Homo sapiens | place: China:Chongqing | collected 2015-03-30... | reverse complement strand
CTGGCAAACAACTTCATCTTCTCCCAGTTCCTGGGCTGCTGCCCCTTCCTGGGCGTTTCCAAGAAGGTGGATACCGCAGTGGGCATGGGCGTGGCCGTTACCTTCGTTATGGGTCTGGCCTCCGCTGTGTGCTTTGTGGTGAACAAGTACATCCTGATCCCCCTGGATCTGGCTTACATGCAGACCGTGGCATTCATTCTGGTCATCGCTTCTCTGGTGCAGTTCATCGAGATGTTCCTCCAGAAGGCCATGCCCGCTCTGTATACCGCTCTTGGCGTGTATCTGCCCCTGATCACCACCAACTGCGCAGTTCTGGGCGTTGTGCTGCTGAACGTGCAGAATGGCTACAACTTCATTGAGTCTGTGGTCTACGGCATCACCGGCGGTCTGGGCTTCCTGCTGGCCATCGTGTTGTTCGCCAGCATCCGTGAGCGTCTGGTGTTCGCTGACTATCCCAAGTGCTGGGACGGTTTCCCCATCGCGCTGATCACCGCCGGCCTGATGGCTCTGGCCTTTATGGGCTTCTCCGGCCTGAAGGTTTGGTAAGGAGGTAGGAAAGATGGGAAATATTATTGCTGCTATCGCAGTTCTGGGCGCTCTGGGCGCTCTGTTCGGACTGATCCTGTCCGTGGCTTCCAAAATCTTTGAGGTCAAAAAGGATCCCCGCGAGGAGGCTATCCTCAGCCATCTGGCCGGCGCTAACTGCGGCGGCTGCGGCTACCCCGGCTGCGGCGGCTGCGCTGCTGCCATTCTGGCCGGCAACGCTCCTGTCACCGCTTGCGCTCCCGCAGGCCCCGACAATGCTGCCGCCATCGCTGAGATCATGGGCATGGCTGCTCCCACCGGTGAGCGTCAGGTAGCTTTCGTCCGCTGCAACGGCGGCGAGGCTGCCAAGAAGCGCTATCAGTATGTGGGCGTGCAGGACTGCCTCTCTGCCACCAAGGTTGCCGCCGGTCCTCTGGAGTGCCGCTTCGGCTGCCTGGGCTTCGGCTCCTGTGTGAACGCCTGCCAGTTCGGTGCTATGTCCATCGGTCCCAACGGCACCGCCGTTGTGGACCCTGAGAAGTGCACCAACTGCGGCGCCTGCATGAAGGCCTGCCCCCGCGGCCTGATCACCTCTGTGCCCGTGAGCAAGGAGGTCCATGTGGCCTGTGCCAACCTGGATAAGGGCAAGGCTGCTATGAGTGTCTGCGGCAACTCCTGCATCGGCTGCGGCCTGTGCGAGAAGGAGTGCAAGAAGGACGCTATCCATGTGGTCAACGGCGTGGCTGTCATCGACTATGACAAGTGCGTGGGCTGCAAGCTCTGCACCAAGGTCTGCCCCCGTGACGCCATCCTCCCCAAGGCCACCGCTGAGGAGAAGGAAAAGTATAAGGCCATCAAGAAGGCTCAGGCTGAGAAGGCCGCCGCTGCCAAGAAGGCTGCGGAAGAGGCTGCTCCTCAGGCCTAAGACTCCGTCTACGGATCAAATCCCGGCGCGGTCTGTCTCTGATCAGGACAACAACTGAATCCGGGAAAACCCCGACAGATCATCGCTTTGCGATGTCTGTCGGGGTTCCTTTATAACAAGGTTCCAGTTTGACTTTGTATTCTAAAAGGAGCCAGAGCCTTGTATCTTCGATGGTTTCAGAGGGCATAGAAAGACAAAAGGAAATTAGGATATATAAAAACACGGGCTGAAAGTGTTTACACTTTCAGCCCGTGAACAGTTGGGATTTATCGATTTACCGCTTGCCCGGCGTTTTCGCCGTTAGAGGGGGCGGAGGAACCGCCGTATTCTGTTTGCTCCCGCCGCATGAGCGAGACGCGGACACGGAGCTGCTGGAGCTTGTTTTCACCTTGAATCCCTACTTTTCCATAGATATCCCTGCGATAGGAGTAGACTGTGCTCATCTTTTTTCCGAGCTGTTCCGCAAGCACCTGAGCACTGACTCCGTCAACCATTGCATCGATCACAGCCCGAGATTCGGCCCCCAGCTTTTGATAGGAAGAAAGGAACACATGATACTCTTCCGGGTCAATTTCGTCCTTTCGTTTTTGCGCCAAGCGCTTGGCGTTGGCCTCCACCTGCTCCATCTGCCCCTGTAGATCCTGTTTTTCCGTTTCAAGATCCGTGATGGTCTGTTCATGGACGCGCAGTTTTGCGGAAAGTGGCAGAAGTTCTTCAAAAAAGGGCTGTCCCTCATCACCGCCGATCTCGGTGACATGATCAATGTCTTCCAGAATGGGCCTGAAATAACGCCGCGTGTAAAACAGACAGCAGGCTCCACCGAAAAATACCAGCAGCATCAGCAGCCCGCCAATCTCCAATTTGCTTTTCAGCAGGAGCCGACCATAGTCTCTTTTGGGGATCAGAACCGTCAGGGCATGAGGCTCGATATCGCCGCTGGCGGCCATGAAGGGCTGAGAAAGGCCCACGAAGGAAAGCTCTGTTCCGGTGAAAGCCGTGAGTCCCTCCCGGAGATTTTTTTTCGTCAGCAGTTCATCCGGTACAAAGCAGAAGCCATCTGCGGGATAGGTCAGAAGCCCTTTCGAAACATCCAGCCCCTCGGCGGAATCCGACAGGATACAGGCCAGACGGTTGATGCCGGAGGGCTGAGCGTGGTGAGAGGAGAAGTAGGTCTGGTTTACTGCAAAGCCGCACAGGCCGTAGGCTGTGCCATCTGCGCCCAGCATCGGGACGGTGAGAAGAATGGCCCGCTCTGAGGTGTTGGGCAGGGTCAGCAGGGGCGTGGTGCGGCAATTCCGCTCAATGGGGGCGGAGGCCGATTCCAAATACCGGGTGAAACCGGGAAATTCCGACAGGTCAAATTCCTGCGCCCATTTCCGGTGGGGCATCACATCATGCCGCCGTCCGATGTCCGCCATACCCCGGTAGAGCAGCAGCCCACTTGTGGTGTGGGCGGCGTTGCTCCGCTGGACATACAGGCCGCTGAAGGAACTGTCAGCACTGACAAGAGAGGTGTTCAGCACCACGAACGCGCCGGAGCAGTCCGCCTGACGTACATACTGGTATAGCGGCTCCAGCATAGCCTCCTCCAGCCGCTCTACAGCGTCCGCGTCCCCATCCAGTTTGGAAAGGTCCGTTGTCTGTTTTTCCAGAATGGCGGTCATGTCCTCGGAGAGATGAAGCCCCATTACGGAGACGTTCCGCCACAGAGATTCCATGTCCGACTGAAAGGCCTCCATTCGAAAGGTCAGCGATTTCGCCAGCTCTTCCCGGGGACTTTTCAGCTGTCCCAGCAGAAGGAGGACGGCGAACAGCGTTACCAGCAGCAGCGCCGCCAGTGCGCCTATATAGAGAAACAGCCGCCGTCGCATGGAGGGCTTGGCCTGTTTCAGTTTGGAAAAAGAAAACCCGGACATGGGCCGTCCCCCTCTTTCAGCATGACAGTGTTCTCAATGGATAGCGCACAGCAGTGCCCAGGTCTCCTCTGCCAATGTGTCAATGCTTTCACCGGCAGCAGCACGGGCGGGAAGCTCCTGCTGCATTTTCCGCAGGCCGTCATAAAGTTGGCTGACCTTGCCGTAGTAGCCCTCAAAGCGAGGCTCGGATAAGGGAGTGTAGCTTTCCTGCATAATTTTCAGGGCTGCGTAAAGCTGACGGTAGCTTTCAGTCGGTTCCGGGAACTTATCATAATTTTCGATGGCGTCAAAGGCGCCGTTCCGTACCGGCATATAACCGGTCTGGGCCACAAAGTCCAGATTCCGCTCACTTTCCGTCAGCCAGCGGACGAACAGCGCGGCGGCCTCCGCCTTCTGGTCGGTGGTTTTGTAGGCACAAAGGCCCACGCCCGCCTGCGTCATCAGAGCGTCTGCACCTGCCGTTTTCGGCATGGGCAGTACATGAAGGTCCATGGGTTCTTGTGTTCCGTCCCGGTAGGTGACGGTATCGTTATAGTAGAGAATCGCCGCGGAGGAGCCGAGGCCGGAGAGCACATCGCCTGTCATGACCTGCGTGTTGGAATAGAGATCGGAGACCACCACATGGCCCTGAGCCAGAGAGCAGGCGAACTGCATCCAGCTCTCCTTGAATACGGCATTATTGGTATCATACCAACCGTTTTCCGTATAAAAATCACCGCTGCCGTGTTCCAATGCGTTCAGTTCTATGGAACGGATAGGATAGTCCAGTGCGCAGAAGGCTTCGCCGCCGGACCAGTCATAGAACTTTCCGGCAGCATCATAGAAGCCCTCCCATGTGGAAAGGTCTGCGTAACTGACGCCGGTGGCCTGAGAAAAGCGGGCGAAGCCGCTGCCGTTGCACATCAGAAGCTGGGTGGATTTGGAAATAGGGAAGAGCAGCAGGGTTCCGTCCTCCGTCATGCCGTCGGCCAGAAAGCCGGGGACAAAGTTAGAGAGCTCCTCTGCTGTAAACCGGGCGTTCCAATCTACCAGATTGTCCGAGCCCAGCGCCGTGGCGTCGCTGATGTGGCAGGTGAACAGATCGGGCATTTCCGGTGCGTCTCTGCCGCCCTTCTGGGCTTCCTTGAGGAAGCCGCCGATCTTGGAGGCACTGCTGAGATTGGTCACCTGTACCCGGACGCCCTTCTCCTGCCCCACGGTACGGTTGAATTTCTGCACCAGCAGATCCATAGGCGAGCCGGACTGCTCGCCGTAAACGTGCCAGAAGTTCAGCGTCACCGGGTCGCTCTCCCGGAGCAGGGACTTCTCTCCGCAGCCGGAGAGGGTAAACACAAGGGCGGATACCAGCAGCAGGGAAAACAGACGCTTTTTCATGGGAAACCCTCCAAAATCGAGAAGTTGTTCATAAATCAGCGGTATTTTTGAAGCTTTTCGGTAAAATTTAGCCTTCAGGACCCTAATTCGGAGAAATTAGGGTTAACAAAATAAGAGATCCATGCTATACAAAAAGTGAGGTAAATTTGTCAAAGCGGGGCGGCAGCCACTGCCCAGCTTCAAATTCATACACTTTATTGTAGCACACCCCACGGCGTTTTTACAAGGCGAAAAGCGGGAAAGAAGGGGGAAATACGGATGGTTCAGGCGAAGAAAACGGCCGCCTACCGGGTCATCGTCGGTCTCGGCGGTAAGCGGGTCTTTCGGTTCTACTGCGACATTTCCGGTGAGCTGTGCTGCGTGACCAAGTCCATTCGGGCGGATACGGAGGACGAGGCACTGGAGATCGCGTGGGAGACGGAGGGACGGTGGGCCTTTGACCGATGCCCCCAATGCGGCCGGTATGTATCCTCCGCCATGTTCAACATCAACGCGGAGCGGTGTCTGGACTGCGCCCCCTGGGAGAACGAATACCCTGTGTTCTGCCACCACTGCGGCATCAGGCTGAAAGACCCGGACGCCTTCTTCTGCCCCGCCTGCGGGGCACGGCTGCTGGTGGGCGGCACAGAGGAAGAGGAGGGAAGGACCGAATGACGGAGTATGACCTGGAAACCAAAAAGGCCTTGCGCCGGGTGTCCCTTCTGGAATATGGCTTCGGGCCGGAGACTCTGCGGGGACGCAAGATCTGCCCGGCCTGCGGCAGGGGCAACGGCGCTTACCGGACAGACTGTATCTCCTGCGGCGCGGCGCTGCCAAAGGAGACCCTCTATGACTTCTACCGCGCCCGCCATCGCTGCTGTCCCGGCTGCGGTGTGGTGGTCACGGACGTTGCGGTGTACTGTCCCGAATGTGGGACGCGGCTGTCTAAAGAGACGGGAGCAAAGGGGGCGTCTGGATGAGCATTTTCCAAAAGTGGGAGCTGTCCACCTGCGGCGGAACGGAGCCGACGCCGCCCAGAGCGGCGGTATGCTTTACCACATCTGCTATGACCCGTCGGGCGGCAGACTGGCTTGCGCGGCTGGGGGGATGCAGACCCCTGGGCATCCTCTCCGACCACGGCGAGGATGTGATCTGGCAGTGTGAGGCGGAGAACGTGGATCTTTTGCTGCTGGAAACCGATTTTTCCCCGGCGGCGGAGGATACCAAGGACGTTTCCGCCCGCTGCGACATCGCCATCGAGGTGCGGCGCAGGCTGCCGGAGTGCAAGGTGTATCTGGCCTGCGAGGACGGCTGCCTGGAAAAGCTGCCCGCGCTGGACAAGGCGGTGGAGCTGGCTCTGATCGACGGCTACTGCGTTGGCAGTATCACTCCGCAGCAGATGCGCACATGGCTGAACGAAGCGGCAGAGGCCATGCACCGACGGGAGAGCCGCCGTGACTGGACGTGCCGGCAGGATGTCCTCTCCGACGAGTGATCTTAAAACGAAACAACAGGCCGGGCATCCATTCGGATGCCCGGCCTGTTGTTGGAGACTGTCGATTAAGTGGTAAATTCTCCGCAATGGTAAGGAAGGGTGTGCGCGGGAAACCCAAGAAGGGTGTCCTGCGCCATTGAAATCTCACAAGTTTTCAGAACTTTACAAAAGTTCTGAAAACTTACTCAGCGGGGAGAAAAGGCTTTTTCAACACGCTGAAACAACAGGCCAGGCATCCAAAATGAATGCCTGGCCTGTTGCTTGGCGGAATCAGATCAAAAGCGATCCTGCAGTTGAAAACGGGGCAAGCCGTGTCAGAGCAGGTGGATCAGCCCCAGCGTCATCAGGGTCACGAGACTTCCGGCAATCAGCAGTCCCAGCGTGATGGCAGGCAGAGCGTGGCGCAGGCGGATGTTCAGAAAGGCCGCAATCAGAGCCCCGGTCCAAGCTCCGGTCCCCGGCAGGGGGATGGCCACAAACAGCATCAGCCCCAGCAGACGGTATTTCCGCACCAGACGCCCCTTCAGGTGGGCACGGCGCTCCAAGGCATCGATCTTCGGAGCGAAGAAGGCGTGCTTCCGCAGCCGGTCAAAGACCTGACGCACCAGCAGGATGATAAAGGGCACCGGCAGCAGGTTGCCGAAGATGGCAGCGCCGCAGGCCAGCCACGGGTCCAGCCCGGCGGCGATCCCGGCGGGGATGGCGCCCCGCAGCTCCACCACCGGAACGGCGGCGATGGCCATGGTCATAATGTACTTTCCCAGAACGGTTTCCCAAAAGGCCATGAGGTCCCCCTTGCATAAAAATTGCCCCGGCGTGTGACCGCCGGGGCATCGGCTATCATAGTTTACTCCAGATTCAGGTGTTTTTGCAAGAAGTAAACTGTTAAGAAATAGAAAACGGCACAGTAAATAAGTTCCAGAACGATCAGAAACCACATACCCAGATGCATACCGGCCACAACGGAAACGTTGGGCTCCCAGCCCAGCAGAAGCCGGTGGAACCAGGAATCGTTCACCAGTGCCATGCCAAGGCCGCCCAAAATTTGGAGAGCAATGCCCGTTGCGATATAAAATGCCACGCTCAGAAGCCCCTTGTGATTGGGGAAACTGAAGCCGATGGACATGGCCGAATAAAAGCGCAGACACAGGGCAAAAGAGCCCAGTACGCACAAAAGCAGCAGTTCCACGGCGAAGGCCGCGCCGTTGGCCACCAGATCCAGGTGGTTTATCCGGACTGCGTAGTCCAGCAGATTCAGGAAGCCGTGCCACAGATCACCCACGAAGCGGATATCAAAGGCCATGATGCAGCAGGAGAGACCGATCACCACAACAGTGGCGGCGAACCAGACGGTAGAGACGATCAGCTTGCTCCAGATCTGCTGGTGGACGCATACCGGAAGGGTCATCATTACGTAGCCCTCGTCCTGCAGGAGATTTTTGTAAAACCGGTTGATCATCAACACAAAAGAGATGATTCCCACGGCGAAGATCCCCACGATGAACAGCATGATGAAGATGGTACCCAGCGTGCGCAGGAGGGAGCTGTCAGAATTCAGCATACCCCGGCTGGAGAAATTGGCACCCACAGACACCAGCAGCAGGATGCCGAACAGGGGCAGCATGATCCGGCCGGTGGCCCGGAACTCATGCTTCAACAACTTTCTCAGCATTTGAACACCTCCCGGAACAGCGCGTCCACGCTCATGCCCTTTTCCTCCCGAATCTGATCCACGGAGGACTGCAGCACCAGATGCCCCCGGTCGATGAACACCACCTCATCCAGTACCTTTTCCACGTCGGCAATGAGGTGGGTGGAAATGACCACGGCGGCGTCGGGATTATAATTGGAAATAATGGTGGAGAGAATATAATCCCGTGTGGCGGGGTCCACGCCGCCGATGGGCTCGTCCAGCAGATACAGCCGGGCGGCCCGGCTCATGACCATAATGAGCTGAACCTTTTCCCGGGTGCCCTTGCTCATCTGCTTGATCCGCTGCTTGGGCTGGATGTTCAGATGGTGAAGCATCTCCTCCGCAGCCTGACGGCGGAAGTCCGGGTAGAAATCCTCGTAAAAATCCATGAGCTGACCGGCGCTCATCCAGGTGGGGATGGCGGTGCGCTCCGGCAGATAGCTGACCATGGCGTGGGTCTCCCGGCCGGGGGTCCTGCCGTCGATCAAAATTTCCCCGCTGCTGGGGGTCAGCAGGCCATTGGCCAGCTTGATGAGGGTGGTCTTGCCGCTGCCGTTGGGACCTAAAAGGCCCACGATCCGGCCCGGCTCAATGGCAAAGCTGACGCTATCCAGCGCCGGAACCTTGCCGTAGCTCTTGGAGAGCTGGTTACATTCTAAAATCGGCATATGTTCACTCCTTTTCCGACTCCTGCCGCAGCAACGACAGCAAGTCTTCCTTTTCAAATCCCAGACGCTCCATATCGGTCAGAAAGGACCGCACCCGGTCCGCCGCCAGTGCATGGCGGGCCTCCGTAATGGCCGTCTGATCCTCCGTTACATAGCGGCCGGAGGTCCGCTGGCTGTATACCAGTCCGTCCCGCTCCAGCTCCGTCAAGGCCCGCTGCATGGTGTTGGGGTTGACACCCGCCTCCATAGCCAGATCTCGCACGGAGGGCAGCCGCTCTCCCGGCGAGAACGCACCGGAGACGATGCCGGCCCGGATCTGCCCGATGAGCTGGGCGTAGATCGGGGCATCATTGGAAAACTGCCAGTTCATGAGCCACCTCCTTGTACTTTTGTATTAAGCACCTAATACAATAGCACAAAATGGGGAATTGTCAAGAGGACAGACTTAAATTTTTGAAATTTTTGCGGAAAACCATGTTTCTGATGACACAGGTTCCGCTTGTCCCACAGGCGGATGCGTGGTATAATATTCTGTCACAATGTGGAATTTCGCCGAAAACCGGCGTGATACAACAATAAGGAGGCTTTCATGAGCTGGAAAGAAAAACGATTGATCACGATTCTGAGCATCATTCTGGCGGTGTTGTGCGCCGCGGTGCTCGTCGTGTTGAGCATCCGCTACCGGGCGGCTCAGGCTGCCAAGGATCAGAACACCGTTTCCCCGTCGGACATCGCGGAGGCAGCCCAGAGTGAATATGTGGCCCTGTCTTACAGCAACGGTTCCACAACGCTGTCCTTCTCCCTGAATGAGAACGGCGTCTGGACCTGGGACAGTGAGCCGGACTTCCCGCTGGACGATACCCACGTCAAGTCCATTCTGACGATTTTGGAGACCCTCAAGCCCCAGCAGACGCTGGATATGCCGGAGGACCTGTCGGTGTACGGATTGGATGCCCCGGATGTGAGCCTGACGGCCACAGCTCCGGATGACGCGGTGCTGACCGTTACCTTGGGGAATGCCACCACCGATGGAACCAGCTATTACGCGACTATCAACAGCGACCCGGACCACGTTTTTATTCTGGCGGGAACGCTGCGTCAGGCCATGCAGACGCCCATCTACCAGATGTGCCGCCTGCCGGTGCTGCCGGAATTGACGGAGAGCACCATCACGTCCATCCAGCTGCAGGGACCGCTGGTGGAGCAGGTGGATCTGGAAGGGAACAGTACTCAGGTCCGGAATTCCACTGTGCTCACTGCCACCCATGCGGAGGATGACAGCACCGCCGTTTCCTGGCGTTCCGGCGGGGCCAACATTACCGATGCCCCGTCCCTGCGGGCGCTGCTGGAGGATCTGGCGGCTTTGAAAGTGGCGGAATGTGTGGACTTCCGTCCCTCTGATGACGCGGTGACCTTCTGCGGTTTTCAGGACCCTGTGACGCTGACGGTGCATTATCAGACCGCCACCGGCATTGAGGGCATTTTTGAAATGAACGTCGGAACTCAGAATATGGGCGGCACCGGCCGCTACGTCCGCTTCGGGGACGAGCCGGCCATCTACCTCATGGAGCTGGAGCTGCTGGACCCCATGATGCGGCTGGCCTATCAGGGAATGGAGGAAGCGTCCTGACGGGAGGGAAGAACGATGCGTGTTCTCATAGTGGAGGATGAGGTCCGCCTGGCGGAGACCCTCCGGGACCTGCTGGAGCTGGAGCGCTATACCGCGGACATCTGTCATGACGGGGAAAGCGGTTTGGATAACGCTTTGTCCGACATCTATGATCTGGTGATTTTAGATGTGATGCTGCCGAAGAAGGACGGATTTTCCGTCCTGCGGGCGCTGCGGCAGGCGGGGAAAACCGTCCCAGTGCTGATGCTCTCGGCCCGTTCGGAGCTTGCGGACCGGGTGGAGGGGCTGGACTGCGGTGCGGACTACTACCTCACCAAGCCCTTTGAACCCAAGGAACTGCTGGCTTGCGTCCGGATGCTGACCCGGCGTCAGCCGGAGCAGCGGGCCTCTCAGAATCTGGAATACGGCGATCTGCGGCTGGAAACGGATACCTTTCAGCTTAGCTGCGGAGAGCGGTCTGTCCGGCTCAGCCGGAAGGAATTTGATATGCTGGAGCTGCTGATGCGGAGCCGGGAAATGGTCCTCACCAAGGAGAATCTGATCCTCAAGCTGTGGGGGTATGAATCCGATGCCGAGGACAACAATGTGGAGGTCTACATTTCCTTTTTGAGGAAAAAGCTGGACTACCTCCACTCGAAGGTAAAGATCCGTACCATCCGCATGGTGGGCTACCGGTTGGAGCAGGAAACCTGACTATTCGACTTTTCCACAGCTTTTTCAACATTTTCCACAGACTTTTCGACAAGGGGAGGCACTTGTCATGATCCAAAAGCTACGCCGCCAGTTCGTGGCGGTGTGCATGGCCCTGGTGGCCCTGGTGCTGGCGGCGGTGTGCGGTGCCGCGTACCACGCCGTCCGGCAGAATATTGAGGATCTCAGCCGCCAGATGCTTCAGCAGGTGATCTCGGAGGACAGCGGCCGGGGAAAGACCAATCCCGGCGTGACCATTGAGATCGGCGGCGACCAGCTCCTTCTGCCCTATTTCACGGTGAACATCTGGGGAGACACCGCCTACATCACAGGCGGCACCTATGCCGACCTGGAGGACACCGACGCCCTCCGGGACATCCTCAGCCAGTGTTTGGCCCAGGGGACCACGGAGGGCACCATCAGCGACTACCACCTCCGGTATCTGGTCCGGGACAACGGGCTGTACCGGAAGCTGGCCTTTGTGGACATGTCCATGGAGCAGGCCATGCTGGCCCGGATGATCCGGTCCTACCTTGTCATCGCCCTGGCGGCCATGCTGGTGCTGCTGGCTATCGCCGTGGCGGCGTCCCGGTGGGTCACCCGGCCGGTGGAGAAGGCATGGAAGCAGCAGCGGCAGTTTTTGTCCGACGCCTCCCACGAGCTGAAAACGCCCTTGACGGTGATCCTTTCCAACGCGGAGCTGCTGGAAGGGGCGGGGCTGACGGACAAGCCCGCCCGGTGGAGCGGCAACATCCGCTCCGAGGCCAAACAGATGAGCTCCCTAGTGGAGCAGATGCTGACCCTGGCCCGGGCGGACAACGGCGTCCGGCCCGTCGCCATGGAGCCGGTGAACCTCTCCGACGTGGCCACGGACTGCGCCCTGGCCTTTGAGCCGGTGGCCTTTGAGGCGGGCAAGCCCCTGGAGGACCACATCGTGGAGGAGGTGGCCGTCACCGGCGACGCGGACCGGCTGCGGCGGCTGATCTCCATTCTGGTGGACAACGCTGTGAAATACGGCGCGGAGGGGGGCACCATCACCCTGGCCCTGGAAAAAACGGACCGGCAGGCCCGGCTCACCGTGGCCAATCCGGGGGAGCCCATCCCGCCGGAGAACCTGGCCCACCTGTTTGAGCGGTTCTACCGGGCGGACACCTCCCGGGGGGAGAAAACCGGCTTTGGTCTGGGGCTTTCCATTGCGGATACCATCGCCAGGGAGCACAAGGGCACCTTAAAAGCGGAGAGCGACGCGGCATCCACCCGCTTTATCTTCACCATGCCCTTGAAGAAGTAAAAAAGGAACGGACACGGAATTTTCCGTGTCCGTTTTTTAGCCCTTTAAAATATCGGTGTTCCGGTATTGAATGGCCTCGGAGAGGTGCTCTACCCCGATCTGCTCCGCGCCGTCCAGGTCCGCGATGGTCCGGGCTACCCGCAGCACCCGGTCGTGGCTCCGGGCGGTGAGGCCCATCCGCTCAAAAGCGGATCTCATCAGGGCCTCACACCGGGCGTCCAGCTGGCAGAAGGTGCCGATCATAGCCGGAGGCATCTGGGCGTTGCAGGGGATGCCGGTGCCCGCAAAGCGCTGGGCCTGGATGGCACGGGCGGCGTCCACCCGTGCCTTGACCTGGGCGGAGGATTCCGGCTTGGTTTTCCGCCGCATGGCTTCGTATTCCACGGAGGGGACATTCACATGGAGATCGATCCGGTCCAGCAGGGGGCCGGAACTTTGTTGAACGTATTTTTCCACCTCTTTATCCGAACAAGTGCATTTTCCGGAGGGATGGCCCCGCCAGCCGCACTTGCAGGGGTTCATGGCGCACACCAGCTGGAACCGGGCAGGCAGCCGCAGGGTGCCTCCGGCCCGGGCCACGGTCACGGTGCCGTCCTCCAGGGGCTGGCGCAGGGCTTCCAGCACATCCCGGTGAAATTCCGGCAATTCGTCCAGAAACAGGACGCCGTTGTGGGCCAGGGAGATCTCGCCGGGACGCATCAGCGGCCCGCCGCCGGCCAGTGCTGCGGCGGAGGTGGTGTGGTGAGGGGACCGGAAGGGCCGCCGGGTCAGCAGGGGGTGCTTGGGGTCCGTCAGTCCCGCCACGGACCAGATGCCGGAGGTCTCCAGGGCCTCCGGGCGGCTCAGCTCCGGCAGAATGGAGGGCAGCCGCTTGGCCAGCATGGATTTGCCCGCACCGGGCGAGCCGATGAGCAGCAGATTATGCCCGCCGGCCGCGGCGATCTCCAGAGCCCGCTTTACGTTTTCCTGGCCCATGACGTCCTGGAGGTCCGGCAGGCTCCCCTCCTCCGGCGCCAGGGTCCACACCGGAGCGGGGGTCAGGGGGGCTTCGTTTTTCAGATGGGCCACCAGGGCGCTCACATCCGGCACGCCGTAGACCGTCAGTCCCTCCGCCAAGGTGGCTTCAGCGGCATTGTCCGCCGGGACGAAGAGGGTGCGGATACCGGCGTCCCGGGCGGCCAGGGCCATGGGCAGCACACCGGTGACGGCCCGGAGGGCCCCGGTGAGGCTCAGTTCCCCCAGAAAGGCGGCGTCTTTGGGCGGCGGGGGCAGCTCTCCCGCGGCGGCCAGCAGGCCCACGAAGATGGGCAGGTCGTAGACCGTGCCCGCCTTTTTGGTGCCCGCCGGGGCCAGGTTCACGGTGATGCGGCTGACGGGAAACTTGGCTCCGCAGTTTTTCACCGCTGCCCGGACCCGCTCCCGGGCCTCCCGGACGGCGGCGTCCGGCAGACCC
>ENA-UEQK01001595-UEQK01001595.1-human-gut-metagenome-genome-assembly--contig:-NODE-1595-length-13646-cov-5.884958_pt1 | contig 13646 bp, 9 predicted proteins | sample MGYA00242939_ERZ507942 | MGnify/ENA primary metagenome ERZ507942 (study PRJEB26167, sample SAMN06115485) | human gut metagenome | host: Homo sapiens | place: China:Chongqing | collected 2015-03-30... | reverse complement strand
GTTGGGGAACATAGAGCATGATGGACTTGATGTTCTGTCCCGAAGCATCCGTTGCGGTCAATTTGAAGTCCGTGTTGAACCCTCGGATCGTTCCCTCCATGAACGGGTGCAGCACCGGCGTGTCCTGCATGCATACGGTGATGATGAGGTCTTCGGTGACGATGATCGACAGAGGGATGGTCTCGTACCAGTCACGGCCCCCGCGCTCCTCGACGGTCGGGATGTCCACGATGATCATCGTGTAATCGTCCTCGACGTCGATGCGCGAACGTTCCTCGTCATCCAACGGGGCGCGCAGGTCGGCGAGGTCGACGCCGGTCTGCTGGGAGACCGTGGCGAGCTCCACGTCGGTGGGTTCGGACAGACACAGCCAGGAGCCGTTCTCAGGTTTTTCGATCTGCTCCACTTGGCCGTTAATCGTGCTGAACATCCTCAACATGTAGTCTCACCCACCTCTCATAACCGAACACTACCGAACATGGCCGGGCACAGTCGGACATGACCGGACCGCGGGCGGCATGTCACGTCGTCTGGAAGCCTCAACAAGGATAGCCCCTATGCCACGACTTGCAAATCCGCCGCGGCCGGCCCCGCCGCCGGCCTCACCCCTCGATCGGCTTCCACACCGGCATGTGCGGGCCGTGCAGGGACTGCGGGCCGTTCTCCCAATCGCACAGAGCAGCGACCGCCGGCCCCTGGTTGAACGCCGTCATCATCCATTCGACGCCGCCCGAAGGCCGGTATACCGGTCTGAGCGTCGACCAGAACGCGTTGCGCATGCCATCCAGGTTGCTCAGGTTGTCGGGGTCCATGCCGAGCAGGGTCTCGATCGTGGCCACATGCCATGAGCCGTGCCCGACGAGCATCAGGGTGGTCGGCTCATCGGCATGCTCCGCGTTGATGCCGCGCACCAGGTCGAGCACCGCATCGGCGCCGCGCAGTCCTGTGGCGGTGCGGCTCTCCACGCCGAACGCGAGCTCGCCGCCGGTGTGGACCCGCCACGAATCATAGGCGTCGGCATGCTCCGCTCGAATCTCGTCGCGGGTCATGCCCTCCCACTGCCCGAAGCTGCGTTCGCGCAGGCGCGCGTCCGCGGTCACGTCCAGCCCCAGCATATCGGCGAACGCGTGCGCGGTCTGCAACGCGCGGAACAGGTCGGACGAGACGACGACCATGCGTCGCGAGGATGCGGGGACCTGCCGGTATTCCTCGATGTCGCTGGATTTCGCCGCCTCCGGCCCCGGCTGGGCCAGCGTATCCGGATGCCGGGCGATGTTGGCCACCTTCGCCCAGTAGTAGCGTCGCGCAAGCTCCGACGCGCTCTGGTCGGCCTGCCACTGGCCGATGATGTCGAGGGGCACGTCGATCTGCCCCTGCAACCGCCTCGCCACATTGAAGGCGGTCCGTCCGTGCCGCAGAAACACCACTTCGTCAATCATGTTCGTCCTTACCGTCGCCGCATGAATCCGTGCCATCACACATCCTACAGGCATCAATCTATATCCGATCGGCTGTACCGCCGATGACGGAATGCGTCCGGCGTCACGATGCACCCGCGACTACAGGGATATCGACGGGACCACAGCCGCCGGGCGCTCGTCGATCGCGGACAGTCCGCTCACATCGGACGCGTAGAACCGCGTGAGGTCGGCGGTGAACTTGGCAAGGCTCGCCTCGCTGCTGTAGAGCATGTGCCCGGCCGGGTAGTAGGCGAAGGCCACGTTGCGGCGCAGCGGCTTCGGCAGCATCAGGTGATCGATGTCGTATTCGGTCTGGAAGAACGGCGTGCACAGGTCGTAGACGCCGTTGCCGAGCAGCACCTTCATGGTCGGCTGGTGCGCGATGGCCGCGGCCAGATCGGGCAGCACGTTCGGTTGGGTCATGACCCAGCCCGATTCGCCGGGCATCCGGTGCCACCACATCCAGCCCTTGCCCGGCTCGGTGGCGTTCCAGTCGAAGTCGGCGAAGCCCTTGCGCTCCGGCACGCGGTCCCAGCCGAGCTCGTCGCGCAGATAGGCGTTGCACAGGCTCGAATACGCGGGGTCGAGCCAGGCGTCGTCGACGACGAACGTCTCCTCGTCGTTCATGCGGTCGAGGTCGTAGCCGGCGACGCGGCCATCGTAGCGTCCGACGATCTTGTCCTCGTCATGCAGCAGCGCCTTACGGAACCTCGGGTCGGACACGCGCAGATTGGAGTCGTAGACATACCGCTCGTCCAGTCCGGTCAGCTCGGCGTATCGGCGTGCGACCTTATGCCGGGTCTCGTCGTCAAGCGAGTCCCCGGCGGCCAGGGCGAGACGCAGCGGCCCCGCGGCGAAGGCACGGGCGGCCTTCAGATGCTCGTCGAGCTTGACGTCCGACGCGGCTCGGCCGTGATACTTCGCCACGGACGCATAGGACGGGAAATATCCGACGTAGAATTCGTCGATCAGGTCGGACGTGAACGTGTAGTCGAGCACGTTGGAGATGAGCGTCAGTCCGTTCAGCGCCACACCGTCCTGCTGCAGCCGGTATGCGAGCGCCGCGCCGCGCGTGGTGCCGTAGGATTCGCCGAGCACGTATTTGGGCGAGTTCCAGCGGTGGTGTTTGCTCAGGTACGCCCTGATGAACGCGCTGAAGCCGGCGACGTCGCCGTCCACCGACCACAGTTCCGGCTTGGCCGCGTCGAGGATCTCGGAGAATCCGGCGCCGGCCGCGTCGATGAACACGAGGTCGGAGACGGGCAGCAGCGTGTGCGCGTTGTCCACGAGCGTGTAGGGGGCGGCCGGCACCGGAGCGGCGTCGGGGACGTTGATGCGCTTCGGGGCGATCGAGCCCATGAGCAGGAACGTGGTGGATGAGCCCGGGCCTCCGTTGAAGATGAACGTGACCGGTCGGGCCGGGTCTGTCTTGCCTTCGCCGTTCACGAGGTCGAACGCGGTGAAGAAGATGCTCGCGGCCTTGGGTACCTTCGGTGTGTCGATGAGTATCGTGCCGACGGTCGCCGCATAGTCGAGTTCGCCGCCATTGACGGTGATGCTGTGTCTGGTGGTGTGCTCGCATGCCTCCGGCAGCTGCTTGCCCTGGGCGGGTGCCGCCGCGACGGGTCCGGCGTTGCCGGCGTTCTGGGTGTTCTGGGTGTTCTGGGTGTTCGCGTCGCTCATATCTGTCGCTCCTTGGATGTCGGTACAACTATACGCCGGCCGGGCAGGCCGTACTGGATCCTGGCCATGGTTTGCCGCGTCATCGGCGCCGCCTATTCGGCGGCGTCATCCGACTCGACGGTACCTTCCGGCTCATCTGCGCCTTCCGTCTCATCGATGCCGTCCAGTCTGGCTTCGTGCAGCGTGGTGTAGCCGGTGTCGGGGTCCTTGCGGGTCACGTATGCCTTGGTGGAGACCTCCAGTATCTCGCCTGTCTTGCTTTCAGGGGCGGAGACGATGACCTGGAAACCCAGTCTCGGCAGTACGGACAGCGCGCGCCGCGTATACCGGCCGTCGGCCTTGATGAGCGCCTCGTCAAGGAAGAGCGTCGTGTAGGAAGGCTTGAGCTTGTTGTCCATTCCGCCGCCGAGCAGGTAGATCAGCGCCGCGCCGTACACGAACGAGGTCAGCTCCTGCAGGGCGCCGCCGGACCGTCCGCCGGTCGAGGTGATGCGTTCGACCTGCCCGTCCGAGTGGCGCACGAGCGCGTAGAACGAGGATCGGCACCGCGGGTCGAGGTTGCGGGCGCCGTAGCTTTTCACGCCGTTGACGTCCCTGATCTGCCCGATCTCGCGGCGCAGCATGTCGATCATCGCGGCGCAGGACGCGAACGCGCACCGGGCCCCGTCAAGATCGTCGTCCGTCTGTGCCGCCTTGCGGTCGTTGAGGGTGCCGATCACGCGGGTCAGGGCCGACCAGAACGCGCGCTCGGGGCGCCGCACGTCCGCGTGCAGGGACAGGCTGCCGTGGCGCGGGCCGAACTGCTGGCCGTCCAGCATCGCGTTGATGCGTTCCAGCTGGTCGTGGATGTCTCCGGCGTCGGTGTCTATCGCGCGTTTGATGGTCAGGAAGCTCATCAGCAGCTTGTCGAGGCAGTTGTGGTATTCGACGGCGGTGGCTTCGACGGTGGCGAGCTTCGAAAGGCTTTCCAACTCGTCCTGATAATACCGGTAGTCGTCCACGCTGGCGGCGATCGTATCGTCACCGCCCGCATACATCTCGATATAGGCGCCCATCCGCGCCTCGACGGCGGTGCGGGCCGACGCCGCACGACCTTCGAGCATGGAGACGCGCGCCTCCAGGTCCTTGCCGATGCCGGCGATGACACGGTCGGCGAAGGTATCCCCCTGAGCCATACGCTGCGGCGCCCCCGCGCCGATGATCATGTGGGCGCGGGTCGTCGCATCCCCCAGACCGGAGAGACGCTGCTCATATGATTCGGCGAGCGCCTCCTCCACCTCGTCCGTCAGGAGAGTCCGTCCGTTCGTGACGGCTTTTGGCGAAACGTCCGCCGCTTCCCCGTCGAGCGGCCGCGTCTGCGTTTGCGGCTGCGGCTGCGCGGCATGCTCGTCGAGCCATGCCTGCGCTGCGTTCACCGCCTGATCGGCGAGCTCGGCCTGCCGTTCGATGTCGATGCGCTGGCGCTGCGAGCGGTCGAGCTCCTTGGACAGCGACTCCTGCAACGTATCGAGTTCGGCGAGCTTGGGATTGTTCCTGACCGAGGCGATGGTGCGTTCGATGTCGGCAATCGCCGCCTTCGCGCTGTTCTCGTCGATCTTCTCCCATGCGGTGTATGCGAGCTGGTCGGCGAGTTCGCGCTCTCGCTGCAGGCGGTCGGCCTGTTCCTTCGCGCTCGCGTACGATTGCGCGGTCTCGTCGCATTGGCGTTGCGCGTCCTGGATGCGCGTGCGCAGTTGCGCCAAATAGCTTTCGTTGACGAATCCGATGACCTGCTGACGGTCCTTGATGCCATGCTGGCCGCGTTTGCCGGATTTGATCTGCCCGTCGGCCTGCACCTGCCGCACGGCATGGTCGGAGTCGTCGATGCCGTCGACGCACAGGGCGTCGAGACGCTCGGAGCCGGTCTGCTCGCGCAGCCAGCCGGCGAACGGGGAATCCTCGCGGTAGCGCAGCTTCGAGGACAGCCACACCTCTCCGTCCGTTCCGCCGGTCGCACCCGTGTTCGCGCCGCCGGGCCCGTTCCCGGCTCCCCCGCGTTCGGTGTCGACGAACTGCCAGGTGCGCCGCGCCATGGCGTGCGGGTCGATGGCGCTGACCTTGGCTGCGAATCCACGCTCATGGCGCTTGTCGACGAGGATGGTCTGGGCCATGGATCCGTATGCGGCGTTCATGGCGAGGCGCCAATGCTCCTGATCCTCGCGCACGTCCATGAGCTCCGCGACGTACGGCAGTTCGCTCGGGCCCAGCCCGGTGGCCCGGCACAGCATGGCGCGGGTCTCGTCCATCTGGCGGGAGATGCGGGTGCGCTGCGATTTCTGGCGTTCGTAATCGTCGTTCAGCCGCTGCAGCGTCTGCTTGACGGACGCGTGCGCGGCGTACGTCTGGTTGCGCATGTCGTCCAGCAGTCCCTTGCGCTGCTCATATGAGCGCATGAACGTCACGGCCTCGATGCGCCGCTCGTCCCACGCGTGCTCGTCTTTGGGGAACTCCTCGCCAGCCGCCTCGAACATGCGCCCGATGCGCTGTCTGCCGGCGGTGATGTCCGCCAGCGCGCGTTCCGCCTGCCGCATTTCCGCGTCGAGCCGTGTCAGGTCGCCGCCGTCGAGGCCTCGCATGCGCTCGCGCACCGCGTCGATGCGGGTGCGCAGGCTTTCGATGCGCTTGCCGGCAGCCCGCGCCTCACTGCGTCGCTCGTCACGCAGACGCCTGTCGAGCGGCTGCCGTTCGCTGACCTCGCCGATCATGCGGCGGATCGCCCATGCTCGGATCGTCGCCGAGCCGGACTTCGTGGCCGGGTTCACCGCGTCGAACGAGTGGACCGCGTCACGGGCCGACTCGTAGTCGCCATAGCTGGCGGTAATGGCACGCAACTTGCCCATGCGCCTGGTCTTTTCCTCCATGCTTCGGAAGTTCGCGTCGTAACGCTCGTAATCCTCCACGGTCGCACGGGCCAGGTCCAGCGCCTCGGGCACGCCCAGCACGCCCTGTTTGAAGATGTCGTCAAGGCGGGAGGGGGCGTCGGCCGACTGGATGCGGGCCAGCAGACGGCATGCCTCCGCGCTCAAGCCCATGACATCCCAAATGTGGGTGTGGAATGCCTCGGCGTTCGGGAAGGTGACGCACCCCGGATACGTGGACTTCAGCTGCGTGGGCGTGAACGACGACTCGCGGAACACGTCCATGCGGCGCGGGTCGATCGGCTTGTCCCATGCCAGGTACAGCCGTCGGACGTCGCCGCGCCCGTCGCCGGGCATCAGATAGAGGAACTTGCCGCAGGACAGTATCTGACCGGTGGTGAAGTTGCGGTAGGTGTCGACGATCGCGCCCCATATGGACCGGGGCGCGCCGGACTCGTCCCGGCCGCGCAGGTACATCGGTTCGTCGACGCCGTCGGAGCCTCCCACGCCGATCATGCCGCGCAGGTAGGTGTAGTCGCTTCGTTCCGAACGCCCCGAATTCGACGCCTTGTTGAAGGGCGTGCCGGTCGGGTAGAGCAGCGATATCTGCGCGTCGACCAACGTCGACTTGCCGGATTCGCTCGCGCCGGCGAGCAACGTCACCGGCAGTTGCGAGTCCGTGGAGGGACGGAACTCATGGTAGCCCTCATAGGATCCCCAGTTGACGAGCCTCCTGCTTTCCATCATCCATCGGTCGGCGATCATCTGCATGTCCTTGCCGCTCATCGTCACTCCCCTTCCCGTGCAGTGCCGCCGTCCGAGGCGGTCTCGTCGTCAATGTCGCTGTCGTTCGCGCCATCGGCATCATCGGCGCCCTTGATGTTCTCGGCGGCGTCCGCATCGGCGTCGTCATCGAACAGCGGAGCCTCGAACAGTTCGGCGTCGGGTCCCGCATCGTCCGAATCGCCATCGTCATCGGCGCCGCTCGCATCGGCATTCGACGTATCGCCGGCTGCAGACCGCGAGCCGGCCGGGGCCATGTCACCGGCCGGCTCGCCATCGTCGTCCCGGTCCGCGACTGCGAGCCAGCTGTCCGCCAACTGACGGTCCAGCACCACCGGCACCAGCGGCGTGATGCGGTACATCGTCTCGTCATCGTCGAGCTGCCTGAGATAGCCGTACGTGCACATGACGGACACGATCGCACCCACCTGCCTGAGCACGCCCTCCTCGTCATTGCGCGAGGCGAGGTACCCGGCGCCGGTGGCGAGCGCCGCTCGGATCTCCTCAAAGCTGACCAGCCATTCGTCCGGCGCGACGTGGGCGTTCTCGTATTCGAGCACGCGGATGCGCAGGAACGCCAGCAGCGCCGCCTCCTCACGTTTGAGGCTCGCACGGGTCTTGAGCGCGCGCAGCGTCATGTCCGGCCCGCTCACCGCGGTGGCGTACATGACGCGGTAGTGCTCGTTGACGACCAGATCGAGCAGGTCGTTGTTGAGCGAACGGATGACCGCCGCGCGGTTGTCGAGCGCCAGGTCATAGAAACGTCCGCTGATGTAGCGCTCGCGTTTGAGCATGATCGCCACCATGCGCGCGTCGGCGGTCATGTCGCCCGTGTCGCCCTCGAACAGGGCGTATGGGTTGACCGCGCCTTCCGCGTCCGCGCCATCGTATTCGACGTCCGCCGCACCCATGTCATCCGCGCCGGTACTGGCACTGTCGGTATCGGCACTGCCGGTGCCGGTCATGTCGTCGTCAATCATGTCCATGTCCGCGTCCGGCTGGGCGGTGTCGTTCGTCAGGTCGCTCATGTCAGTCCTCCTTCACGATGTCGTGCAATTCATCCTCTTGTGCGAGCACTGGGCCGGTGATCCAGTCCCTCGGGCTTCCGTCTGCCGATATGCAATGCCATGCGACGCCGGCTCCGTCCCCGCAGCCGAGCTCTCCCAGGAAACCGACGAGCTCGCTTTCCTTCCGCTCGGCTTTCGGCAGTCCGTTGAAGCTGGCGACGATGTCGATGGCACCGTTCCCGTCGTCCGCGTAGACGGGCGATTCGAGGATGAGCGCGGCCATGCGCCGCAGCCGCGGTCCCCCGTTGTCGATCATCGAACGCAGGTCGGGCGCGGGCGCATCGCCCGGTGTCTGCGGGACGGACAATCCCGGGGTGGTCGTTCGCACCATCGGGCGCGCGGGGCGCGACGGCAGCGGAGGGAACCTGCCGGCCGCGGTATCGGTCCGGTACGGTCTCGCATCGTCGCCCTGATGCGCCTTCGCGTCGGCGTTGACGTGGGCATACAGACGGTTGAGCTTGCCGAGCATCGTGCGGTATCGGGTATCGGTCTGCTGTCGCACCAGACGGCTGATCGCCTCGTCGGATACGCGCATCTGGCGACGCACCGCCTCGATGCCGTCATAGATGCGCGAAAGCTCGGCACGCACCTGATCGAGCAGGACGCCGGACTCGCCGGCCAGATACGGCGTGTGGGCGATGTCGCGCAGGGCCGCGTCGATCTGCTGCCGTCCCTCGTCGGTGATGATCACCTGGAACGCGTCCTCGAAGCGTCTTCCGCTGTCGGACTCGCTGAAGGACCTGCGGTATTCGTCGTGGTACGAGGTCAGGATGTCGTCGACGCTCATGTCGCCCGCCTGCATGCGGCGGCGGAGCGCGTCACCGTTGTCCCGTTCGGTCAGCACGAGTTCACGCAGGTCTATGGGCACGCCGCGCAGCGTGTTGTGAATCACTGCAATCACGTCCTCGACCTGCGATTCGGTGAGCGCCGCCTGCCGCTGACCGTGGCGTATCTGACGTATCTCGTGTTTGCGCGCCTTGATCTCCCGGTTGAGCAACGCCACGCGCTCGCCGGGGTCGGCGGTAAGCTGCATGCGCGCATGCTCGATCTCCATGATGATCGAGTTCGCCTGCGCGCCCGACAGCGTGCGGGAGTCATCCTCAAGCCGCGACAGCGCCTCGATCGCACGATGGGCGCGGGCGGTGAGACGGTACAGGAACCGGTGCGACGCGGCGTCATGCGAGTTGGCGAGCCATGCGTAATCGTCATCGCCCTCACGGGTCAGGTCGGCGAGGATGCGCCGGGAGGCGTCCGCGATGGTCTGATCCTCCCTGAGCTGGTATTCGCCGGAGTCGACGAGCCGGGACAGGCTTTGCGAGAAGCTTTCCTCCAGGGTCTCACGGGGCAGCTCGCCGGTCAACGGGTCGAAGGCCGCGCGGAGCAGCGCCACGTACATCATCGAATTCTGACGGAGCAGCAGTCTCAGCACGCCGGTTTCATAGACCGGCCTCAGCCGTTCCATCTCCCGTCGGATATCACCCACGAAAGGCCTCGCTTTCCACTCGTCCTGGCTCGGCGCGCGTCATGTTCGCCGGACAAACCACGCTAGCACAAGACGGCGCTATCGGCGTCTCCCGTCGCGTCACCGCCACGGAGAACGCGGCCGCTGGTACGCTCACTGCACGAGACCGCGCAGCAGGGCGATCTCCTCGCGATGCGTGGTCTCGGTCAGTTCCTTGGTTTCGAGGATCATCGGCAGCCGTGACAGACGCGGGTCGTTGACCATTCTGGCGAAGAACGGGATGCCGAGGCGGCCGTCGCCGATGTTGGCGTGGCGGTCCTTGTGCGATGACAGGCCGAACTGGGAGTCGTTGACGTGCACCGCCTTGACGCGTTCGAGCCCGATGACGTCGTCCAGCTGCCGCATCACGCCGTCGAAGTCGTTCACCAGATCATAACCGGCGTCCAGCACATGGCACGTGTCGACGGTGACGCCCACGTTCGCCTTGTCATCGACGCCGTCGATGATGGTCGCCAGCTCCTCGAAGTTTCGCCCGCATTCGGTGCCCTTGCCCGCCATCGTCTCCAGCAGCACCATGATGCCCGGCTCCAGCCCGAACACGCGGTTGAGGCCGTCGCTGATCAGAGAGCATCCGCGATCGGGCCCTTGCCCCACGTGCGCGCCGGGATGGATGTTGATGTATATCTCCTGCCCGGTCTCACGGATCGGCGTCAGCAGTCGGATGTCCTCGGCGAGCGCCCGTATGGCGAACTCGCGCTTGTCGGGATCCTTGCCGGCGAGGTTGTAGACGTAGGGAGCGTGGACGACGAGCGGGCCGTAATGCTCGGCCGTCAACTGCCGCGCGAATGCGACGGCCCCGGACGGGTTGAGCGCCTTGGATGGCCGCCCGTACGGTGAGCGCGGGAAGAACGCGAATGTGGTGCCGTGTTCCTCATGCGAGCGTTTCAGCAGCGCGCTCCACCCGCCTGCCGTGGACAGGTGCGATCCGATATACAGTTCCTTCATCCGTGTTGTCCCTTCATTCGTATCGTTTCCCGGCGATGGTTCCCGGCTGTCGTGGCGGGTCGGCGCCGTTTTCATTTCGCCGCAGTCGCATCCTCAAGATAATCGCGCAGCACCAGGGCATGATTGACCTGAGGGTCCTTGGCGGCGTACAGCAAGGTCACGTCGGGATACTCCGCGCAGATGCACAGCAGTTCCTCGGCAGCAGCGTTGGCATCGAGCTCCGTGATGTATTGGGCGCGAAATTCCGCGAATCTGGCGGGGTCGTGCCCGAACCACTTGCGCAGCTGGGGAGAGGGGGCGACGTCCTTCATCCACAGGTCCAATGCCGCGCGCTCCTTCGTCATGCCGCGAGGCCACAGACGGTCGACCAGCACGCGATACCCGTCCGACGCCTCCGGCGACTCATATATCCGTTTGATTGCGATGCCCATGCGTCCAATGATTGGCTTGCGCACGCGGGATGTCAAGCGTACATAACGCAACGGGATGCCAAAACTTGGAGATACGACCGTTTTCGGTGGGAAAGGCCCCATACCTGCGAGTTTTGGCATCCCGCCGCACGCCCCCCCTGATACGGTGTTATTCTTGTCCGTACCCGACAGGCAAACGAACGAGAGGCATCGCCATGAACACCATCGAGACCGAACGACTGCTGCTACGCCCTTGGAAGGTCGATGACGCGGCTGAGGCGGCATCGCTGTTCCGGTATGCCAGCGACCCGGAAATCGGGCTGAGATGCGGCTGGCCGCCACACACCAGCGTCGAGGGCAGCATGCATGACATACGCAATATCCTCGCGGTTGAAAACAACTGGGCCATTACCATCAAGGGCGGCGCGCCGAACAGCAACGCGCCTGTGGGCAGCATCGCGCTCAAGCCCGTCAGCCACCGCACCGCCGACGCGGTTGCCTCCGATCCTGAACTCATCAAACGCTACGGCAAGTACCTTGGCGACAGCGCACTGGAACTCGGATACTGGATCGGCCGGCCGTTCTGGGGCAAGGGATACATGCCCGAAGCATTGACCGCCGTGCTCGGCTACGCCTTCGACACGCTGCGCAAGGACGCGGTATGGGGCGGCCACTACGCCGAGAACACGCAATCCGGGCGAGTTCAGGCCAAGTGCGGCCTGCACGTCGTCGCCGAGTCGAAACAGGATTATTTCCCGCTCATCGACCGTCACTATGACTGCGTCTACCGCATCATCACCGCGGGCGAATGGCGCGATGCCGAACACCGGCAGATGGCGAGGATGATCGCCTGATTCACGAACGGGCGCCTCTGCGGCAACGGCATATAATGCAAGACATGACGACCCGCATTGTTCCCATCGAACCGCAGTGGTTCATGCAGAAGGCCGAAGTCCAATCGCGTACATGGCGCGAGCTCAATCAGGGGCATATCCCGCAGGACATCGTGGATGCGATCACCCCGGCATTCGCACTCAAGCTGACCCGTGGCCACGCCGCCGACCCCAACCAGGTTGTGCTGATCGCGTTGGCTGACGACCGTGTGGTCGGATTCGCGGAGCGGACGACGCCGAGCGTGTCTGACAACGGCATGGCGGCTTGTTCTTCCGCATCCTGCGGCACTTGGGCCTTGGCGGCCTTAGCCTTGATGTTCTTGTCCATAATCTGCGCGGCCAGCCGTTGCGCTTCCGGCGAATCCGACGTGACTCCCGTATCGAACAACCGCCTCCATTGCTCGGCATCGGCGAGCATGGAATCCTGCGACTGCCTCAGTCGGCTTTCGCGAATCCGTGAGGGCCGACTGCGCTCCTCCGCATCCAGCCGCGCCCATCGCTCGGCGGCTGCGACGCTGCCAGCAGGATAGATCTTTACGCGGCGTCAACCGCAAGACGCGACACGCGACGAGTCGAAAGATTTCGCCGTTCTCCCCCGATCCGGGACGAGAACACCGAACAAATATCATTCCCCTCCCGGCATGACCGACAATCAGATCATGCGGACCGTACCACACCAGGCCATTTTCACCCGAATATGACGTGGTGTGGCACGCGGTGGAATAACGGCGAAAGACGGCGAATGACGGCGAATGACAAAACGTTGCAAAATGGCGGTTCCGATAAATCAACGCTGGCCACACCAGCGAATGTTAAGGCAAACATCGTGTTGTGTGGCAGAACCGTTGCCACACAATGCCGATCTGGGTCATTTTCGCGTTGGTGTAGCCATGCGCTCCTCATTCAGGTCTCAGCGTGACAATACTCGCGCATAGTGATGGGATTCACTCGAACAGCGTCACCCAGTCGGGGTCGCGATGGGCCGCGAAGCACATGGCGATCTGCTCCGCGGTGTTTCTCGTCTCCGACAGCCGCGGCAACCGTCCCTCCTCGAAGTAGCGGATCTCCGTCGTCTCCATGTTGGGAGTGAAGCGACCATCGACGCGGCGGCACAGCACGAAGAACTTGAGCACCCCGTACGGGTAGGTCAGCGCATTGTGGTTGGCGCAGTCCTGCACCGCGATGAGCCGCTCGGCCCGCACATCGAGCCCGGTCTCCTCCTTGACTTCCTTGACGGCATTGGACCGGACGGACTGGTCCTCATCGACCCATCCTCCGGGCAGCGACCACTCCCCGCTGTTCTCATGCGCCATAAGGATTCTGCCGCTCTCGTCGAAGATGGCTGCGCGAGTATCGAGTTTCGGCGTCGGGTATCCGGCGCTGAGCAGCCGGCGCATCTCTTCGGCCGGCACGTCGGCCTGCATGGCGAGCATGTCGACCGCTATCGCGCGGATGCGCTCGTAACGCTCCCGATCGAAGGGATCCTTGCAGTACGCCAATCCGGTCTGGGCCAGTGCCTGCAGCTCTCTGGCCTGCTCCAGCAACGTGCGGTCTGCGGCGATCATGGTCCGTCCGTCCTCCCATCGTAAGGTCTCATATCCGTCTAAGCTCAGCCATTACGGCGTAATCGACCGTCAGCATGCCGATTCCCGGCTCAGTCTGCATCAGAGTATACCGCTCGGGCCGTCTCAGCCCCAGGAACGGACGCCGCTTGCGGGCCACCGCGGTCTGAGAAAGATCGATGTCGGCAATGATCAGTCGCTCTTGGCCGTCGGCCTCGCTGATGACGTTGCCGTACGAATCCACTACTACTGATCGGCCGGCGAACGTCACGTCGCCCTCCTCGCCGACCCGGTTGCACATGACGATGGTCACCTGGTTCTGCATAAGGAGGAGGCCGGCAAGGATCTCGGCATCCTCAACCTGGCCACCACGCTCGGCCAGGCGGTGGGTCCCTCCATCACCTCGGCGGTCAAGACCGTGACC